>Ga0187894_10006073_pt1 | contig 11993 bp, 10 predicted proteins | sample GBC1701081metaG_FD_136650 | JGI IMG/M metagenome (GOLD analysis project Ga0187894, IMG submission 136650) | White microbial mat communities from a lava cave in the Kipuka Kanohina Cave System on the Island of Hawaii, USA - GBC170108-1 metaG ...
GTATGCCCACGTAGTGCGCTTTAGAAAACTGAATTACGATCCCTAGTTACCAGAATTATTTGTTTTTGGTCCTGATGACGAGTACGCCTCAATCACTGAAAAATTAAGATAGTTGTTTGTCGCTTCGAAGCAGGATTGTGACTCAGCCACACACTCTTCCATTTTCTCACGTCCTTCTCTGCCTGCGCTGCTTCCTTTCCTTGATCTTTGTTGCCCAACGTGCTCTTGTTGGACCTCTTAACCCACAGACACCGCTATCTTCACCTCTACGAAGACTTGAAAAAAAGGTTTCCTTACTTGGTTTTACACTCCAAAGCTACGGTTAAACCCCTCGGAAAGGCGAATCATTGAGATGGGACAGCGAGTGGCGAAAGGGACGACGCACTAGCGATGTTGCACCGACAGCACTTGTATAAATGCGGGGAACCTCCACTCTTCCCAGAGCACAGAGACACAAGTCTGGAGGAGCCGTGAGAAGTACATGTAGAAAAATCAAGAAAAATATTCACACCCCCCTTTTTCCCAGCTTCTGTGGATAAGTCTGTTCATAAGATCGTCCTGCCAGCCAAATACCGCACATTTCTTCATCTCTAACACGTCATTGCCTAAAAATTAAGCATTGATTGAATCGGGCTCCGTACCACAAGATATGGGGGTGCTTCCAATAAGGTAAGTTAGAAACAACTATTCCTAGAAATTAGCAGGCTTCTCATGCATCGCATTATGAATTTCTGCACAGGGAGCAGAGTTCGCACTCAAGTTATGCACAGATACCCCTACTGAACTATGTTTTCTGCTTCATCTTCGGAGTCAAAGGATGTTGGCTGCTGGCCACTCTGGACGCAGACTACTGATTCTCTCTGTATCCACTTTGGGCTTCTTCATTCCCTCATTCTCAGTCGTAATCGGGCTGGCCTTCACTGGCCCGTCGTCTCCGTCCTCGACGGCGACACCATCGAAGTTCTGCACAACACTCACCCTGAACGTATCCGACTGAGTGGGATGGACTGGAGCCGAGCCACGCTGACCTTCATAGGGGTCAGCGTGGCTCCAGAAGTTACGGTACTGATTCTATTCGCCTTCTCGAACCGAAGGCTGAGAAGCATTATTTAATTTAATATGGTGAACAGACAGTACATGCCTCTGGTCATTCTCATCTTTGACTTTCGCCTCAATCCAATCGCCTCGATTAAAGGTTTCAGTCATCCGAAAATTTGCGTCGGGATGCAACCGCACTTCTCTACCATTAAACTGTTCGATCACAAAGGTACCGCCTATAACACGTAACACTTCGCCCTTGATCGTATCGATGCCCCGCTGTTTATCTTGATCACAGACCAAGAGACTAGGCTGGCCGCTTATCCTATCAGGACAAGGGCCAGTACTCATTCTCGCCTGGGCAGCATTGGCCAGACTCAGGCTGAGCACGGCACTACACGCGATGACCCCGATGATTTTAGGTATAGAGATCATGGCAAACCTCCTTGGTTATTGGTACACGGACGTTCGCTTGCAGTTTCGGTCGAGCGTAATCGCGCACCTCCTCAGAACCACCTTCATCGACATTCCTCAAGCTCCAATCACAATGAAGATCGCCCTGTAATAGCATGCATCAATTAGGGCTAGGTTCATCATTCCTCCGTTCGTGAACAGGTCGCCCTGACGCCACCTGCGCACTCAGATTGAGAGATCTCCCTATAGGCTCTTGCTCGAGCGAATTCACTCCCCATATTGCGCACCGTGGCGAGCGCTCCTGGCATGTCATCGGCTCTCACTCGGATCAATGCGATTCCGAGCAGGACCGCATCTCGTCGTAATGGCGTTGCGATGTGATTGATTGTCTCGATCGCGCCTTTGACGTGTCCCGATCGTGCCTGTTCGAACGCAATGTGCATCAAGACACCGCTACGGTTGATTTCATAGGGAATCAGTTTGGCTGTGTGGAGAGCGCCACGCTGGTCTCCGGCGTTGAATTGACCGATGGCGATGGCCTCTACAGCGGCTGACCAGTCTGTCGGATCAGCAATCCTGTGAGCCGTGTCGAGCGCCGCATCGATCTCATTCGATCGCGCCTGCTGCTCGACAATCTCCAGTAACGTGAAAGCCACCTCATCACCACATGCGAAGAGGACGAGCGGTGTTTAGGAGTTTACTACGTACATATCTATCGCCGTCGCTCATGGAAAGGAACTCGTAGAAATTGCAGGGGGACGGGAGAATTTCTACGAGGGGGAGGGGGGGATGATCGGTCGATTATGGTGTATTGACGATGCCGTGGGTCAGTGCGTATTTGATCAAGTCTGCAGTCGTCTTAAGTTTAAGGTGGTCCAGGATCTGTCCCTTATGAAACTCGACGGTTCGTGATGTGATATGCAAGAGATTCGCAATCTCCTTGGCCGTCCGTCCCTCGGCGAGGAACTGCAGGACTTCGCGCTGGCGAGGAGTAAGGCCTCTCGGTTTCTCCGAAGCTGTGGACAAATAGACGTCGACCAGCTCTTTTGTGATCAGCGGCGTAATGTAGGAATGGCCTCCGAGCACGGCCCGAATCGCCTGCTCCAATTCATCGACTGCCGACCCCTTGAGCACATAGGCCGACGCGCCTGCCTCGAAGGCCGATCGCACATAATCCGCACCGGCGTGCATCGTCACGATAATGATCTTGGCTGTTGGACAAATCTTTTTCAGCTGTGCCGCCGTCTCGATGCCGTTGAGCAACGGCATCGAGATATCCAGGATGACAATGTCGGGCTGGACGGTCTTCGCAGCAGCCAGAAGCGCGTACCCATCCCCGACTGTCCCGACCAGCTCATAGTGCTCCTGCAGGATACGGCGAAACCCCTCGAGGACAAGAACGTGATCGTCTGCCAGTAGGACGCGTGGTTTAGGCATGGGGCTCTCCTGGATCCAATGGAATATCCACCCGGATCTCTGTGCCGTGCTGGGGTAATGACTCTACCTCCAACGTTCCCTTTGCCATGCGTACACGCTCTTTCATACTCAGCAAGCCCAAGTGCCCGCTCATCTGATCTCCGTGCGAGGCGTCAAATCCCACGCCGTTGTCACGGACTGAGAGGCTGACTTCATCGTACTCGCAGATTAGCTCGACCTCCACCTGTGTGGCCTGGGCATGCCGAGAGATGTTGCTGAGGCATTCCTGGACGACACGATAGATACAAATGGTCACGTCGGGCGGCAGTATGCCCACCGGGTCCTTATGCACATAGGAGCTCTGGATGCCTGTGCGGTCGGAAAACTCATTGACCAGGCGGCGTACGGCCTTCAATAGCCCCAAGTCATCAAGAATGGATGGATGAAAGCGATAGGCCATTTGTCGGACATCGTCCGAGACAGCGGCCAGGCTGTCGGATACCCGTCGAATCCCATCCCGGAGAGGCTCCGTATCCTTCGACGGATCTTTCTCCATCCGTCGAAGATCCATCGAGAGCATCGCGAGGCGTTGATTGATGTCGTCGTGCAAGTCGCGGGATATTCTCCGCCGATCTGCTTCCTGTGCGGTTAACAGCTGGCCTGCCAAGGCCCGCAAATCTGCACGACTCTGCTGGAGATCGTGCTGACTGGCCCGCAGCACGGCGTCGCTCGTCCGAAGCGACTGCTCGGTTTCCATATGTTCCTTGATCTCCGTGACGAGCGCTTGATTCACAGTGGCGAGCTCATGTGTGCGAGACTCCACCCGCGTTTCGAGTTCATCGTGCGCCCGCTGTAACAGGTCTTCGGCCCGTCGCCGATGCAAGAAGAACAGCAAGGGCAGCCAAATCGCCGTCAGGCTGAACAACCGATTGGTGACGCCCATCCACAGTGGCACGCCATCCAGCGTGGGCTTCAGCATGATATCGGTCATGTCAACCACTGAGCAAATGATCGCCGTGATCAGTGGGCCTTTCCGATATGGCAAGAGAAAGGACAGAATGACGAGCCCACCGTACAGCACAGAATTCCCGATTCCCAGAGGAAGAGATAGATCAAGGAAGAAGACGCCGATGCCCAAACCGATGATAAGGATCAGCAGCCGTCTGGTTGTATCGTGACTCTGTGCGTCCCGTTTTCGATACATGGTTTACACCGATTCACTTTGAGCGAATTGAGGACTCGACGGCTCAATTAGGAGTCCAGAATAAGTTCTTCTGTGACTAGTTAAGCCGACACCATGGAGCTCTTTTCATCTCTGTCCATTATCCATCCGCGAAGGGACCGTCGGCAAGAGCTTCCACGCCGGGGACAGGCAATGGGACGCTGTGCTGCGATCGAGACAAAAGGTTTCAGGCCGAGCGAGTGGATTGATGAAGAGCCGGTCTCACGATTCGAACGTGTCCGTGTTGATGCGCCAGTGACGCATCTGCACGTGCTCTTGGCCATACCGTACCTCGGAACCTCTATTCCCGCGCGAAGATCTTGCCTTAAGAGAGAGGATAGGGGTTTGCACGAGTGGACCCTACTGGGGAAAGTGACAGGTCAGCCGTGAAAATTTACTAGGGGAGTATTTTAGTTCACCGAATGTATGAAAGTTGGCTGTAGGATGACTGCATGAAAACAATGCATGCCCGCGTGCGAGGCCTGGTTCCTTCTCGATATGGAATACGAATCAAGAACGTTCGACTCGTCACGGCGATGAAGAATGTTTCATGATTTTTTCATGGACCCATCATGTGATGGAGCTAGGATGCCAACAGAAACACTGTGACGTTCTGACGCGCAGAGCCTGTCGCGTCGAATCAACAACTGGGAATTGGATTGTGAAAAGAAGGCCGAAGTATACACGCCATTCGGCCTCTTCCGGCAATCGAGCAATTCGCATACGAGATCCTGCACTTATTTTACGCGGAGCTGCTCGTGAACGGCCAGACCGTCACACCGCTTGGGGGAAGCGTCGTACATGAATAAGCTCGTCCTCGTTGCCCTGCGAAAACCGTACACCTTTGTTGTGCTGGCCATCCTCATCCTGGTGTTCGGGGCGTTGGCTGCGGAGGAAGCACCGACTGACGTCTTTCCGGTGATTCAAATTCCTGTCAGCTCTGTCGTTTGGATCTACGACGGCCTGATGCCGCAGGATGTCGAAGGGCGCATCACCTACGTATTTGAACGCTTCTTGACCCAGACGGTCGAAGGCATCAAATACATCTGGAGCAACTCCTTATTCGGCAACTCCATCATCAATATCTATCTTCAGGACGGAGTCGACCTGGGTGGCACCGAAGCCGATATCGCGGCGATTTCGCAGACCACTGTCAAGGCACTGCCGCCGGATATTAACGCACCCATGGTCATGCGGCTGTTCCCATCCCAAGTGCCGGTGGCCACATTGCAAGTCACCTCCGATTCACACACACCGGCGGAGCTCTATAACCTTAGCATCATGCGAATCCGACCCCTCCTGGTCACGATACCAGGCGCGATCCTGCCGCATCCCTACGGGGGCCAGGACATGCAGGTCATGATCAATCTCGATCAGCAAAAATTGCTCGCCAGGCACCTCACGCCGTCGGACATCCACCAAGCCCTCGACAGGCAGAATCTCGTGCTGCCGGGGGGGGACATCAAGATCAAGGCAACCGACTGGATCGTCCTGACCAACGCGCAACCGCTGAAGATCGAAGACTTCGACGACATCCCGATCAAGAAGGAGGGCAATGCCTGGATCCATCTGCGCGACGTCAGCGTGACGCGTCTCGCAGGCCGGGTGCAAACGAACGCCGTGGTGGTGGAGGGTCAGCAGGCCGTCATCATCGTGGTGATGAAGAGCAGTGAGGCGTCGACGCTGGAGGTGGTGCAGGGGATCAAGGACATCATCCCGCGCATCGAGCAGATCGTGCCCAAGGGCGTGAAGGTGAAGCTCCTCATCGACGCCTCGGGTTTCGTGAAGCAGGCGATCGCGGACGTCGTGCACGAAATGGTGATCGCCGCCTTGCTGGTCGGCTTCATTGTGCTGCTGCTGCTCGGCTCCTGGCGGCCGACGGTCATCGTCCTCACCTCGATCCCGCTCTCGATCCTCAGCTCGCTCATCGCTCTGCACGCGCTTGGAGAGTCGATCAATGTCATGACTCTGGGCGGATTGGCGCTGGCCGTCGGTATTCTCGTCGACAACGCCGCCGTCATGATCGAAAATATCGACACGCACATCGAAACGGGTGCGCCGCTGGAGAAAGCGATCATCGACGCTGCCAATCAGATCCTTCTTCCAACGTTCGTCGCCACGCTCGCCATCACGATCGTCTGGGTCCCACTGTTCCATCTGAGCGGGATCTCCGGCTGGGTGTTCCCGCCGATGGCAGAGGCGGTCATCTTCGCGATGACCGCCTCATTTATCCTGACGTACACGCTGGTGCCGACCATGGCGAAGTATATTCTGAAGGCTCACGACACGCTGCACCCGCCTGCGGACGGCGGACAGCACGAAGCGAAACCATCGAAGAATGTCTTTACCCGCTTCCCGCTGGCGTTCCAACAGCGCTTCGAGCAGTTCCGTGAAGGCTACACGGCGCAGCTCGAACGGGTGGTCGCACGTCGTGCCAGTTTCGTCATCGTCTCCTCGGCCATTGCGGTAATTTCCCTCGCCCTCTTTTACTTCAACGGGCGCGAGTTTTTCCCCGAGATCCGGTCAGGGGTCTTGCAGATGCACATGCGGGCGCCGCTCGGCACGCGCATCGAGGTTGCTGCGCGTATCACGTCCCTGGTGGCGAAGGATGTCGAACGGTTGCTACCTGGCGAGGTCGCAGACATCGTGAGCAATTGCGGCATACCGGTCGGGGCGCATAACCTGGCCTTCATTCCGACGCCGACGGTCGGCACCCAGGATTGCGACCTCACGATCTCGTTGAAGAATGGCAAGGCGCCAGTGTGGGACTTCCGACGCATTCTCCGTAAGGAGTTAGCGGTGCGCTATCCGGGGACCGAATTCACATTCCAGCCAGCCGATCTGACCGCGAAGATTCTGAACTTTGGCTCTCTTTCGCCGATCGACGTGCAGATTAACGGCCCGGATCTCTATGCCAACCATGAGTTTGCCCGTAAATTGGCGGGCAAGTTTCGACAGATCCCCGGCTCCAGCGACGTGGTGGTCCAACAGCCGATGGGCATGCCGACCCTGCTCGCCCAATCCGACCGCAAGTTCGCGCTCGGGATGAATATGGACCAGACGGACTTCGGCAACAACGTGCTCGTGACCACCACCGGCAGCCAACAGATCGATCAGAAATACTGGCTTGATCGCCAGACCGGCATGTCCTACCGGATCAATGTCTATACGCCGCAGGCGCAGCTCACAAGCATCAAAGACCTTATGGTCGTTCCGGTTGGTCGGGAGCAGAACGAATCCTCGGGAGATACGAGAAATGTGCAGCTTCTCGGTAATTTGGCGAAGATTTCAGCCGTTGGCACGCCCGGTGCGGTCACGCACGGAAATATCTTGCCGCTGATCGATGTCTACGTGTCCGCCGAGGGACGCGACCTCAACTCCGTCCTGGAAGAGGTCGAGGAGGTCATCCACAGCATGGAGTCGGAGCTCCCTCAGGGCGCGATAATCGAAATCCGCGGCCAGGCCGAAGTGATGCGCGCCGCACTTCGTGAAATGCTCTTCGGCCTCATCGCCGCGGTCGTGCTGGTGTATCTGCTGATCGTCGTCAATTTCCAATCCTGGGTCGATCCCTTCATCATCATTACGGCCTTGCCGGGCGCATTGGCGGGCATCGCCGTGTCGTTGTTCGTGACCCATACGAACATTTCAGTGCCGGCGCTGATGGGCGCAATCATGACGATGGGCACGGCGACAGCCAATTCGATCCTGCTCGTGTCCTACGCCCGCGAGCGGATCGCCGTCCATGGCGACGCGCTGCGGGCTTCGGTGGAGGCCGGAAAAGCTCGCATCCGACCGGTGCTCATGACCGCCGCGGCTATGATCATCGGGATGCTTCCAATGTCGATGGCGAACTCTCAGAATGCCCCACTGGGTCGCGCCGTCATGGGCGGCTTACTGATCGCCACCGTGTTTACCCTGTATTTTGTGCCCTGCATGTACGCGATGATCTACCACCGGCGAACCGCTCGCCAGAAGGAGCAAGTCTGACATGAATAGTCTGCGTGGGAAAGGCCTGGCGATTCTGGCGATTGTCCTGTGCGTGGTGTATTTCGGCTACCGTTTCTATGTCGGCGGAACCGATGCGGCAGTTCTGAAGGAGGAAGCGATTGACCGCTCTATCCAGAGGGTGTCCGTGATCAACCCATCGGTGTTGCCGCCGAGCGAGTCGATTACGCTGCCCGGCAATATTCAGGCCTGGTATGAGGCGCAGATTTACGCACAGGTCACTGGCTATGTAAAGATGTGGTACAAGGATTACGGCGCAATCGTGAAGCAGGGCGATATCCTTGCTGATATCAACGCGCCGGCTCTCGACGCACAATATGCCCAAGCCAAGGCTGATCTGGAAACCGAGCGTGCCAAGAATGTCCTGGCTGAACTGACCGCGAAACGCTACGTGGCGATGCGCCAGCACCAGGCGGTTTCGGAACAGGCGATCTCGGTACAGGTCCAAGAGGCGAAAGCCCAGGCGGCGAGAGTCAACGCCGCGGAGCAGAACGTCAAGAACTTCGAGGCGCTGATCCGGTTCAAGACGATCGTCGCACCCTTTGACGGCGTGGTGACCGTGCGCAACATCAACGTTGGGAACTACGTCAATAAAGAAGCGAGCTCTGGAGAGGGTAACTCTGGCGCAATCAGGGACCTCTTTACCGTGGCCGAGGTCAGTAAGCTGCGCCTCTTCGTCAGCGTGCCTGAGGCGTTCGGGCCCTTTCTCCAGCCAGGCCTGACGGCCGACGTGACGGTGCCACAATTCCCCAATCGTCATTTCACCGGCAAGTTTTTGACCGTCGCTCGTGGGTTCGACGTCAGCACGCGTACGGCCATCACCGTCTTCGAGATTGACAACGAGGACGGGGCGCTTTGGCCCGGCTCCTACGCCACAGTCCGTCTCACGGCTCCGGTCGACAGGAACGTGCTCACTGTACCAACCACTTCGTTGGTCTTCCAGGAGCACGGCGCGCAAATAGCCCTGGTGAGTGAGGACGACCGCGTGCATTTCAAACCCATCGCCGTGACCAGAGTCCTCGACAATGCCATGGAGATCACAGAAGGGATTTCCGTGAGCGACCGCATTATCAACAACCCCAGCGCCGCGTTGCTGGAAGGCGACAAGGTGGTCATCGTCACGCCCACACCTGGATATCAGATTACAGAGGAACCTTCGCCAAAGGATTCGTCGATTAAGGAAGTCACGTCCAAATGACGGGCGAGCCTTTACGATCGAGAGCGGAAATGGCGCGCACCAGTCGCGCCGCGGCGCGGTGCGCCTGTTTCATGTTGCTGGCGCTCACCCTGCCCGCTTGCAATTGGTTCCCGGCAGTCGATTTGTCGCCCCCTTATGAAACACCTCAATATGTCGTCCCTGCCTCATGGCATGGGTCGAGTCCCTTTGTGGAGGCGATGCCGGCCGATGGCGAACTCCGTCCGGATTGGTGGAAACTGTACAACGATCCGATGCTGAATAGGCTCGTCGAGCAGGCCCTGGTGGCGAATCCGGATCTGCAAGCGGCCGCGGAGCGATTCGTTCAGGCCCGCTATGTGATGATGAAGGCACGGGCGCAGTACCTTCCCCAGGTCGGCTTGGAGTTCGGCGCCTCACACAATAGGCAATCCTTCGAGAGGCTATTTCGTCCGCCCGATAGCCCCCTTCAGCAAGGTACCGTCGAGCTTGGTGGAATCGCATCCTGGGAACCCGATTTCTGGTCGGCACTCCGCAATGCGACTCGCGCTGAGATCTACCGCGCCGAAGAGCGTGCCGCTGACTATGGGCTTGCGCGCCTCAGCCTGCAAGCGGAGATTGCGTCGAATTATTTCACGCTACGCGGTTACGACGCGCAAGTGGCGATCTATAGCCAATCGATCGCTCTCTACAAACAGTCGCTCAACCTCGTCCAGACGCAGTTCGCCGGCAAGATCGCGTCGGCACTCGACGTCGCCCGCGTCGAATCTCTGCTGTTCAGCACTGAGACGAAATTAGCCCAGATCCAAGGCCAACGCCAAGTGACGGAACAGGCGATCGCCATCCTCCTCAATATGGCGCCGGCCAGTTTTACGCTTGAACCGATCGACGATCTTCGAGTGGCGACGTTCACGATCCCACAGACTATCCCCTCCACTCTGCTTGAGCGGCGGCCCGACATCGCCAGTATGGAACGTCGGATGGCGGAGGCGAACCGCGTCATCGGCATCGCCCGCGCCGCCTTTTTCCCCAATGTGTCGTTCCGGCTCGGCGGCGGGTACGAGGGTGACGGCTTCGACCTGATCAAGCTGGCCAATAGTTTCTGGTCCTATGGCGCTGCCGTTTCGATGCCGGTCTTCCAGGGTGGGTATCGTCGCGCCCAATTGCAACAATCCTGGTCGGCCTATCGCGAGACGGAAGACCTCTACCGTTCGACGGTGCTTAACGCCTTTCGCGAGGTCGAGAACAATCTGAGCTTGACGAACCGCCTGACGCTCGCAGTCAATCGGCAGGACGCCGCCGTCGGCGCCACGTTCAAATCACAAAACCTGACCATGGAGCTCTATCGGGGTGGTCTGGCTTCCAGCCTCGAACTCATTTTTGCGCAGCTTAGCACGCTCACGGCACGCATCGATTCCGTTGTAATCAAGGCCGATCTGCTCAAGGCCTCCGTGGCTCTCATCCGCGCGCTCGGCGGGGGCTGGAACCGGAAGCAATTGCCCAAAGATGAGCAAATCCAGCCTTTCGATACGTTCCAATATACGAAACTTGGCAAGCCGCTGCCCGCTGGGGGAATCGATGTCAACGCGGGTAATAACTGGGTACATAATGATCTGACCAAGCCCCCTGTGCCTTGACCGTCATTCCTTGAAGGACACCCTTACCCAAGATGACATGGTTTGTTCTGGTTGGTCGTCTTGCTTGTGCTGAACTGAGCGATTGGAGCGAATTTTGAGGCTGCCCGTCGCCTTCTTCCATTCGCCCTCGGAACAGGTCGCTGAAGGGTCCCGGCAACCGGAGATACCGGAAACCGGGCGCACAACCGTACCCCCCGACGATGGTGAACGGACGAGATAGGATCAGAGCAGTACTGCTTATGGTGATGGATTGTCTCTGGTGCCGATGGGCGACTGTTTGGACAGCCGTTCGAAGGATCTGCAACACTTCCTTCGACCCGGAAGTTTATTCATCCATGCAAAGGCTCTACAGGAGGTCCGTCGCGAGAAAGGGCATGGTGAGCCGATGTGGGCAGCATGCTTCTCCGAAAGGTCTGGGTTGGCCGCGTGCTCGATCATCGGCGTGTCAGGCCCTGGAAAAGGGGCCCTGCTTGGTCGAAGCCGGTTGAGTGATTGCGCGCAGCACGCTGAGCAGTATCACCGCTTCATAGGGTTTATACAGACCGGCTGCCGCGTCAACTGCATCCGCGTGATCCGTCAAGTAGATGAGATCTCCGGATAGGAGAATGACGGGAGTGTCAGGCCACGCGATTCTGCAATATGCAGCGAACGTGTCGCCGCTGAATCCTGGTAGATGACCATCTGCAATGACGGCCGCAAAGTGTCGTTTCCGCAGCTCATCTGCCCCCGTTACACCATCACAGGCCTGTTGCACGGCATATCCTTCTCGCTCCAACTGGGCCTCCAAAAGGACTCGACGATCAGCATCTTCGTCCACGACTAGTATCCGTTTCCCATATCCGTCCATAAAACCCCCCGCTCTCATATCAAGTCTATTAATAGGCCCCGTTCTGCTGAGTGTCCCTCTGGCAATGGGGCGAACTTTCTGGGAACCTTGTCGGGCGCCTCGCTATTAATCGATCGCATTACCGCACAAGAACTGCCGTCGGAAAACACAGCTCCTTGCAGGCAGTTGCGGATCATCACAGAACTCCAGTACGAAACACGTTCGAGAGCAGAGGCGAACCTCATAGTGCGCTACGGAGAA
>Ga0187894_10006074_pt1 | contig 11992 bp, 9 predicted proteins | sample GBC1701081metaG_FD_136650 | JGI IMG/M metagenome (GOLD analysis project Ga0187894, IMG submission 136650) | White microbial mat communities from a lava cave in the Kipuka Kanohina Cave System on the Island of Hawaii, USA - GBC170108-1 metaG ...
AACTGCTGGACGCGAACTATACTTTCCTGAATCAGCGGCTGGCCGAACACTACGGCATTCCGGGCATCTACGGCTCCCAATTGCGCCGCGTCGCGCTGAGCGATCTGCACAGAGCCAATCGAGGCGGATTGCTGGGCCAAGCCAGCATTCTGACCGTAACCTCCTACTCCAACCGCACCTCTGTCGTGCAGCGGGGCAAGTGGATTTTGGAAAACCTGCTCGGCGCGCCCCCGCCCCCGCCACCGCCCGACGTGCCCGATTTGAAGCCGAAAGGCCAGGATGGCCGCTCGCTGAGCATGCGTGAACAGATGGCCGCGCACCGCGCCAATTCGATCTGCGCCTCCTGCCACGCCCGCATGGATCCGCTCGGGTTTGCGCTGGAAAATTACGACGCCATCGGGCGCTGGCGCACGACGGATGCCGGGTCGGTGATTGACGCCTCGGGCAAACTGCCGGATGGAACGAGATTCAACGGGCCGGCGGAATTGAAGAAGCTGCTGTTGACCAGGCATCGGGACGAATTCGTCACGACCGTCGCCGAAAAGCTGCTCACTTACGCGCTCGGACGCGGGCTTGAAGCCTCTGACGCCCCGGCTGTGCGGGCGATTGTGCGCGAGGCGGCGCGGGACGATTACCGCCTGCCCGCGCTCATCAACGCGGTTATCAAGAGTAGACCTTTCCAAATGAGGAGACGTTTGCCATGAGAAAGAAGGAAGAGAGATTACGGAACAAACGGAAATAACGGAACAGACGGAAATTTTCCAACTGGTTTCAGCGCCTTTTCCGTTTGTTCCGTAATCTCTCTTCCTTCTTGATTCAATGTCGAGGAGGACGCCGATAATGATTGTGACCAAGAAATCTCTGCCGCGCCGCGCGTTCCTGCGCGGGATGGGGGTGACCCTGGCCCTGCCATTGCTGGACGCAATGACGCCCGCGATGTCGGCCGGCGCGCAGCCGGCTGTGCGCCTCAGCTTCATCTATGTTCCCAACGGAATCATCATGGATAAGTGGACGCCGCGGGGCGAAGGAAGCGATTTCCAATATTCGAGCGGGCGTCTCCGCCGATCAGATCGCCGCGCGGGAGCTGAGCCGGTATACGCAATTCGGCTCGCTCGAACTCGGCGTCGAAGCGAACCAACTCGCCGGCAATTGCGACAGCGGTTATAGCTGCGCTTATACCAACACGTTGTCGTGGCGCAGCGCGACGACGCCTTTGCCGGTGGAGAACAATCCGCGCGCGATCTTCGAGCGGCTCTTCGGCGACGTCGATGGCGCCGACGCCGACGCGCGGCGGGCGCTGCTCGATAGTCAACAGAGCATCCTCGATTACGTGACCGGCAGTCTCGCCCAGCTCAACCGGAAGCTGGCTGTGCCTGACCGCGCCAAACTCAACGAATACACGGACGCCATCCGCGACATCGAGCGGCGCATTCAAAAGGCGGAAGCGCAGAACGCCACGATGAAGCTGCCCGTGGTGGAGCGTCCGAACGCCGTGCCTGAAGAATATGAAGACCACGTCAGGCTGATCATGGATTTGCAGGCGCTGGCGTTTCAGGCCGATCTGTCGCGCGTCATCACCTTGATGATGGCGCGTGAAGCCAGCAACCGTCCATATCGCTCAATCGGCATTTCCGACGGCCATCACGCCCTGACGCACCACCGGGACGATGCGGACAAGATCGCCAAAGTGGCGCGGATCAACGAGCAACACGTCAAGCTCTTCGCTTACCTGTTGGAGCGGCTGAAAGCGACGCCCGACGGCGGCGGCAACTTGCTCGATCATTCGCTGATTCTTTACGGCAGCAGCCTTGGCGATGGTAATCTGCACACGCATCATGACCTGCCGATTGTTTTGGTGGGCGGCGGCGCAGGGCAGGTCAAAGGCAACCGCCACATCGTCTGTCCGAAAGAAACGCCGCTTAACAATCTGCTGTCGAGCATGCTTGAGAAGGCGGGCGTGCCAGCCGAGAAGTTTGGTGATAGTACGGGCAAGCTGGATTGTTTTAAAATCTAACGGAGGAATCGGAACCGCAGCGGCTGCGGGATATCCCACGACCTCCTGAAAATCAATAAACAACAGAAGGAGTCAAAACAACCATGAAAAATTTCGCTTGCAACGCAGTTCGTTTCGCTTTTTTCGCGGCTTTGATCTGCTTGCCCTTCGCGGCATGGGCGCAAACGCCCGCCGCCGCCCAGGCTACGCTGACGAAGCAGGAGCGCGCGGACGCCGTCAAATACCTCGCTGATACGCGCAAAAAGTTTCTGGCCTCGATTAAGGGCTTGAGCGAAGCGCAATGGAAATATAAAGCCGCGCCGGATCGTTGGTCGGTCGCGGAAGTCGCCGAACACATTGCGCTCAGCGAAGACCTGATTTTCGGCCTCATCTCCAAACAGATCATGAGCGCGCCGGCTGCGCCCGAAAAGAAAGAATCCGTCAAAGGCAAAGATGCGTTGATCCGCAACAACATCACCAACCGCAACACGAAAGCGCAGGCGCCGGAGCAACTCAAACCCGTGAACAAATGGGCGACGCAGGCCGAACTGGTCAAAGCCTTCAATGCCAGCCGCGCCAACACGACAACCTACGTGAAGACCACGCAGGATGATTTGCGCTCGCATTTCGCACCGCATCCGGTGTTCAAGGACCTCGACGGCTATCAGTGGATTTTGCTGCTGGCCGGACACAGCGAACGCCACACCTTGCAAGTCCTGGAAGTCAAAGCCGACCCGAATTTCCCGAAGAAGTAAAACCATTGCGATCGTAAAAGACGCTCGCCGCACCCGTGACCGCTCACGTGCGGCGGGCGTCTTTCTGTCTCCTGCCGCTTACAGCAATCCTCGCAGAAACTTCAGTCCATCCTGCGCCAGCGCATCCTGCGACGCGGCCAGCGGACGCCAAATGGCGGCCGCGCGCGCGATTTCTTTCACGCCAGGGGTGAAGGATTCGATCACGACCGCGCCGTCGTAACTGATCGCTTCCAGCCCTGCCTTGAACTGATCCCATCGCATCAATCCCGCGCCGGGCGCGCCGCGATGACTGTCGCTGACCTGCGCGTGGCACAACCGCGGGCCCGCGAGTTTGATGGCCTCGGCGATATTGGTCTCTTCGATGTTCATGTGAAATCCGTCCAGCATGATTTGCGCCGCCGGATGGCCGATGGCGTCGCACATCGCCACGGCCTGCGCGGCGGTATTGACCATATCGGTCTCAAAGCGATTGAGCGGCTCAATGCCGAGCGTCACGCCGTGATCCACCGCCATCACCGCCACCTCCTTCATCCCGGCGACCGATCGGTCGAACTCCGCTTTTCGCTCGTCCGGCGGCAACAGCCGGGCTTTCCCCACCGCCGAGTACATCGGCCCGGCAAAGATGCGCGCGCCTACGTCGCGGCAGAAGACCAAACATCGGTGAATATAATCGAGCGCATTGATGACGGTCCCCGCGTCGTCACTGCTCAAATCGCGCGTCGGCCCAAAGGCGCCGCAAACGCTGACGGCCAGGCCGTGGTCAGCCAACAACTGCCTGACCGTCACGGCGTCCAGCAATGACGGGGCTTCCAGCGGTATTTCAAATAAATCGAAGCCCATCGCTTTGACTTTGGGGATCAACTCTCGCGCGCCGGCGGTCGTCAGTGGCGAGGTCCAAACCCACGTATTGACTCCATATTGAATAGCCATCTTATAGTCCATCCGAGTCAGTACCGCGAGCGGTAGCGAGCGTGACTCCCAGGAAGCTAACTTCGGAAGCCACGCTCGCTACCGCTCGCGGCACTGACTCGCTAAACAAAGGGGCAACAGAGAACGAATCTCCGCTGCCCCGCGCTGAGTGGCATCGTCCTGCTCAAAAATAGAACTTGAGCGCGGCTTGACCGATGCGGGGGTCACCAGCGCTGCGAAGGCCTCCGAAGCCCGCCTGGGAGAAATTGAAGTCGTTCTGCCCCGCCAGTGGAATGAAATTGGTGTGGTTGAAGATGTTGAAAAACTCCACCCGCAATTGCACGCGCATCCGCTCGGTCAGATGGATGTTCTTCAAGAATCCCATATCCCAGGTCCAGAAGTTCGGGCCGCGCAGCATCCCTTTGCCCGCATTGCCAGCCGAACCGAGCGGGGGAAGTCCGAACGCCGCCGGGTTGAGAAAATCAACACAGGGCGCTTCGCCCGGCCGGCACCCGCCTGCCCCGTAGGGATTGCCGCCCAAAAACTGGGCGCGATCCTGGTTGATCCCCGTTTGCGACCGATCCTGCCCGGCGAGCACCGTGATGGGCAGGCCGCTCTGAATCTGGAAAATCCCGGTGGCCTGCCATCCGCCGACCACGCTCCGGAGCAACACGTGTTGATCCTGTAGCCGTGGCAAATCCCAGATGTAGGAAGCGACAAAGCGATGCTTGCGATCATACCGGGAAGGCCCATATTCGAGGTCGCGCCGGTTGGGATCGTAAAAGGGCAGCGTGCCAATATCGCTCCCGCCCGTATTCCCCGTCGGGTCGGCGCCATGCGGAAAATCATCCATGCTGCGCGCGAAGGTATAGCTGGCCAGCAACGTGGTTCGATCCAGGAAGCGATTGCCATTTGAAAAACGTTTTTCGAGGGCGGCCTGGAACCCGTGATAGATCGAGTTCGCTTCCTGGCTGGTTTGGCGAACGCCGCCGATAGTGGGAATCACGCGCCGATCCTGTAGGGGCAGGTTACTGCCGGGAATGTATCTCCCCGGATTCAGCTCGATTGGCACGCCGATGTGGTTGGCGCGGCTCCCGACATAGCTGATGCGCGCCAGCGCGCCCGCTATCAACTGGCGCTCGATCGTCAGGTTCCAGTTGTAGGTGATCGGGCTGGTGGACTTTTCATACGGCGCCAGAGAGTTGCCGCCGCTGATCGTGTTGGGGAACGGCGCGTTACGCGTGGGCGGGATCTCAAAAACGGGCAGTGTCGCGCCTTGCAACGGATTGCTCAAGGGGCCCGGCGGCGGTGTCAGCGTGTAGGTAAACGACCAGGGGAAGATGCCCTGGAAGGCGTTAAAAGTGATGGCCGGAGGACGCTGATCGTAATAGATGCCCGCGCCGCCGCGCAGACTGGTTTTGCCGTCGCCCATCAGGTCGTAGGCAAAGCCCAGGCGTGGCGCCAGGTTGTTATGATCGCCCGTCGCGCCGTTCTTCGGAAAATCCGGATCGCCCGGAAAGGACAAGCCTGGCGGCGCGTTGACGAAGACCCGCGAGCGTTTGCCGGCCAGAGCGTCCTGAATGCTGAAGAGCCGGACTTGCCCCGTAGGGCTGCCCCAGGTGAAGTACGGGTCATAACGCAGACCCAGGCTCAGAGAAAGTCTGGACGAGACGCGAAAATCGTCCTGGACGTAGAGACTGAAGAACCAGCCTTTGTTGCGGCGCTCCTGCTCCAGACTTTGCGTAAAGAAGCCGCTCACCCGGCCGATCAGGAAATCGGCGATCGCGTAGCTCGTGCCCAGGTTGTTACTTTCAAAGCGCATGAAAGGGATCGATCTGGGCAACGCGAGGTCCACCTTGCTGAGTTGAACCATGCCGCCGAAAGCGAAGTTGTGCCGGCCCTTCACCCACTTGACGTCGTCATTGACCGCGTAGGAATTGCGGATGATGAACAGCCTGTTGGTGTTGGAGATCTGAAAGAAATTGCGCACGTCAACGCCGAAGGTGTCTCCGGTCTCCGGAAGAAAAGGGTTGTTAATGCCCACATCGGTAGACGTGGCGCCTTCGATCTTGGGTCGCCGCCGGTCGCTGTGGACTCGGGCGTAGCTGAGGCGGAACTCGTTGATCAAGTTCGGGCGGAACGTATGCGTCTCCTGCAATAGCGCGTTCTGGGAGCGCGTGACCGCCTCCGGGTTGAGCGTCACGATGCTGACGCCGTTGTAGGTGGAGGCTTCGTCGTAGTCTTCAAAGTTGTAGCGTCCCGTGAGCCGATCCTTCTCCGTCAAGTTGTCATCGATGCGGAAGACGATGGACTTATTGTCATTGCTGATGGGACGTGGAAACTGCACTCTGCCCGCGCCGCCGGTCTGGCCGACTTCAGGCACGAACTTCAGCATCTTCAGCGCGGCCGGATCGAAGCGGTTGGCCGGAATGATGTTGCCGGGGAAGCAGGCTGTCTGGTTGCTGGCGCTGCACGCGCCGGTCTTGAGAGGGTCTTTGAGGTACGTCACACGGCCCAGTGGATTGGCGGGGTTATTGGCATCCAGCAACGCCGAGAAATCGCCAGCCATATTGGCGACGGTGGGAATAACCGACGAGCCGGCGGTTCTGATGTTGCGCAACTCTGTGCCCTGGTAGCCCACGAAGAAAAAGGTTCGATTCCTGACGATCGGGCCGCCGAAGGTCGCGCCGTATTGGGTGCGTTTCAGCTTGTCGCGGACGGGCGAGAAGAAATTGCGGGCATTCAACACTTCATTGCGGTGATAGACAAAAGTATTTCCATGGAACTGGTTCGTGCCCGCCTTGGTAACGATGTTGACCGCCCCGCCCGATTGCGAACCGAGTTCCGCGCTGTAGTTGCTCGTTTGGACGCTGAACTCCTGCAGCGCATCGGGGAACGGGAAGGGCTGATTGACGTTGGTGTAGCCGTCCATATTATCCGCGCCGTCCAGCTTGAAGTTGATCTGGTTCTGACGCGATCCATTGGTCGTATACGCCACCGCGCCCGGCACAGTCTTGTCAGTGCCCTGGATGGCGCCGTCCGAAGGAGATTCGCTCACCCCGGCCACCAGCAGCGCCAATGTCGCCGCATTGCGCCCATCTAAGGGCAGTTCGTTAATGCGTCTTTCCTCCACGACCTGCTTCAAGGTTGGTGTCTGAAGATCAACCTGGTTGGCGTCGGCCTGAACAAGAACCGCATCGGTAGTGACGCCTATCTCCATCACCACGTTCAAAGTCGCCGTTTGATCCACCTGTAAAACAAGCCCGCCCCGCTCATAACGGCGGAACCCTTTGGCTTCAATCGTCAATTTGTATTCGGCGGGCCGCAACGAAAGAAGTGTGTAGTAGCCCTCCTCACTAGATACCGCGGTACGCGAAAAGCCTGTCTTTACGTCTATCACTGTGACCTGCGCTCCAGCCACCACTGCGCCGTTCGGATCCGTAACTCGTCCTGCGATACTGGTAATTCCCTGGCTGTATCCGGAAGTTGCGAAAACCATTGCAAACAACACAGCAGTAATGAGTGAACATAGCTTTAGCGAGATTGCTCTTGCCTTAGTCATACTTTTCTCCCTTCAGACCATTTTTGATCCTTTGTTTGTGATCGTGTCGTTTACCAGGCCGACATTGCTGATTGTCCGATTTGATTGACGGGACCTCCCATCATTTCGTTGAGCGTCCTATATGGCCGAGTATCTCCGAGCGATCTCCATAGGTGGCTACTTGCTCGTCGATTCGGAGGCTCCCCTTCTCCATTTTTAACCGCTTGCTAAATAAACGATGATTTATGATCGCTCACAGTTTACCAGGGGATCGTTTCTTGTCAAGCATTCGGTCGGTCAAGTCATCGAAAACAAGACCATCGTCACGCTGCCGCTCAACGGACGCAACTATTCCCAGATTGTCGCGCTGATGCCCGGCTCGACGCCGAATCAAGGCGCGCGCGCGTCGGACGGCGTCAGCCTCAACGGTGACCGCACGTTCCAGAATACCTACCTAAAGAGGAATACAATTTGCTCAAAAGCACGATGTGGCCGTTTCACCGCAACGGGGCTGATCTCGATAGCGAATTTTTGCAACAGAGCTGCGAACACGACTGTAAAATACCGCAAAATAATTTGGCGCCTTTTTGCGTTTGTATGCGCTTTCACGCCGACTTTCATAACCCGCCACGAGCCTGGCCAATGAGATTTGCTCGTGTAATCACCGCTATTCGCAAGCGTTTAAGACCTATGTTACATCGAGTGCGTCCGACTGTTACCGGGTGGCGCGCAAATTGCACTAGCCCCATCACAGCTTTTTCTTTGTCTGTCAGCATTCATAGTTTGATTTTCATCGCTCTAGTCGTCTTTCGTCCTATCGGCCAGAAGAGACTCAAGTAGTTCTGAGTATGTTGGCGTCTTCTCGGGACGCCTGGAACTGGTGAATTGCTGTCCGGGCGAGGCTATGAATGAGAAAGAAAGGAAACAACCATGAAAAGAAAGGAAACAACCATGAAAAATAGAAGCCTATCCCGGCTGATGACGCTGGGGCTGTTATTACTGGCCATTGGGTGGACGCAGCAAAGTATGGTATCAGGCAGCGCCGCCTCCACCACGTGTTTAGATTGCGCTACTCTGCGATCAAAATGTGAAGCGGATCCTGATTGCCGGATAGGACAGTTTACTTGTCTGTCACTTATCAGTGAGATCACTTGTGTCGCCGTCGATCCGCTCAACTCGATTCCCTGCGATTTCACCGCTTTCGTAAACGAATGCCAGGCGCAAGGAGGGGCGATTGTCAGTAGCGCGGGAGTAACCTGCGCTAAAATATGTCTCTAATACGCAAGGCGCCGGGGTATTGGCGTCGCAGATAGCTGAAAGCGCTCAATCTACATCCCTACAGTACTTCGATTGAGAGCAGCTATCACGTTCCTGCTTCAACTATTGTCCAATAACAATCTCCACAGGCATTCTATTCGGGTCCCCCGACCCTGTTAAGGAATGTGTTATGACCAAACTGGAAAAAATGACTAACGTAGCTATCATCCTGGCCTGCGCCTTCTTGATCGGAAGCGTGGTGAGGAATTATTACCTCAGCGCTCTCCGCCCGAGCGCCTTACCTGAAATTCCAAAGGGGACGGTGGTCAAGCTGCCCGGAGCGGCCCCCACAAGCCCACAACCCACCCTTGTGCTGGCGCTCTCGAAGACCTGTCGTTTCTGCCAGGAGAGTGTCGGGTTCTATCAAAAGCTGGCGGCCTTCAAGAACTCATCCCCACAAGGGCTGCGAATAGTGGCGGTCCTGCCCGATAAGCAGGAAGAGGCGGCGAGTTACCTCAAAGAACAAGGCATCAAGGTGGACGAGGTGGTCTCGATGCCGGTGTCAGAGCTGGGTGTGAGAGGGACACCGACGCTGCTGCTGCTCGACGGGCAGAATAAGCTGGAGGAATTGTGGGCCGGAAAGTTGAATGACTCACAGGAGTCACAAGTGATGGAAAGGCTGAAGAAGGCTTGCCCCGGCTGCTCGCTTCCGGCCGCGATTCTCCTTCCCTCTTTCCGCCCCTCTTTCCGCTAAGCACATTCAGCCATAATTCCGTTGAGGGTCGGAAAACAAAGTCAAAGGGAACACAAAAAGCGCAAACCAGGACACAAAAGGCACAAAGGAATTCCTTTGTGCCTTTTGTGTCCTGGTTTGCGCTTTTTGTATTCCCTCCCTATTTGGCTTCGAGCCCAAGGAACCTGGCGCCGTTACTGAGTATCTTCTCTTTCGAGGCCTCCGGAACATCATCCCGCTCCCTGACAAATTTGACGCTATCAGGGAACTTGCTGTCGGTGTGCGGGTAATCCGATCCGAACAGGATAAAGTCATCGCCGAAAGCATCGATCACCGCGGGAAGCATGCCCTCGTCCGGCTCCGCCGCCAGGTAACAGCTTCCGCTCAGTAGATACTCGACCGGCTCCTTTTTCATGAGCGGGACTTCAGCCGTCCGGCGCTCGTAATGCTCATGCAGCCGCTGCATCCAGTAAGGCAGCCAGCCGCAACCGGCTTCGAGAAACGCGAAGCGCAGGCGAGGGAATTGTTCGATGACTCCGCCGCAGATGAGGCAGGTCAAGGCGATTATCTGCTCGAAGGGGTGGCCGAAGGCATGCGCCATGAAATGCGTATCGAATCGCTCGACGCCCGCGGCCGTCAGGTAAGCGCCGTTGCCCCAGTGCACCGCGATGGGAAGATTCAACTGCTCGGCTGTCTCATAGATCGGGTAGAAGTCCGGGTGGTCGAGGTTTTTGCCGTTGACGTTCGGCGGCATGATAATTCCGACGTGGCCGAGTTCTCTGGTCGCGCGGTTCATTTCAGCGACTGAGGCGGGGATGTCCTGTAGTGGAAGGGTCGCCATGCATTTCAGCCGGTCGGGGACGACGCTGCAAAAGTCGGCGTAATAGTTGTTGCAGGCGCGCGCCATTGCGGCGGCGAAGTCATGGTCGGGCAATGCGGAGAGCGCCAGTCCCAGACTGCCGATGACGACCTGGACGTCGATGCCCTCCAAATCGAGGTCGGCGACTCGCGCTTTTGGATCGGCCGCTCCGGGACGCACGCCGCCAAGGTTCGTTCCTTCGATCTTTTTGCTGTGCGCCTGTTTGAGCCTTGGCTCGGGATAGAGTCGCCCCTCTAGAATAATGCGCGTGAACCCAAACGTGTCTTTGAGCAATTGCGGGCGGCGCGATGTATAAGGCTCTTCGAGAAACCGCTCGAAAACATCCATCGGTTCGTTGATGTGAGTGTCGCTGTCTATAATCATACTGTCTCCACGGATTTTTCTTTATTTTGAGCGGCGCCGGGTCAAAGCGTTTTCAATCTGCGCGACTGTCGCACGCTACCGGGCCTCGCCTTCCAGATCAGCGCCGCCGAAATCAACATCGCCAGTCCGGCGACCAGGAAGTTGACCTGATAAGCGTGCGTGAGGTCGAACAGGCGGCCACTCAGCCACGCGCCGAGCGCCCCGCCGAAATACCCTCCGAGGACGATCACTCCCAGGATCGATCCGAAATGTTTGCCCTGAAACAGGTCTGACGCGGAGATCATCAGGGCCGGCACCGCCATGCCGAACCCCATCCCGTAAAAGAGCGTGAAGACATAGACGAGCGCCGGGCTGATGACGACCCCGGCCAGATTCAGCAAAACGATACAGGCGACAAATACGACGAGACTCAGAGTCAGCGTCTTCTCCCGCCCGATGCGGTCGCACAGGAATCCTCCGGTGAACTCGCCGGCCATGTTGAGCATTCCCTGCAGACCGACGACCGAGGCGCCGAGGGCCGGGCTGTAGCCCTTGTCTTCCAGGTAGGCCACGAGCTGCACCGAGATGAGTAACAATCCGGCGGCGAACAACGCCATGACGATGGTCAGTGTCCAGAAGCGAAATGTGCGCGACGCCTTGCCCAAAGTCCATTCGACCTCGGCCCACTCCTTGTCGAGGATCACCACCTCGCTCCGGCGGCGGCCTCGATTACCTTGCCCGGACTCTTCTCCGCCGGCCTCCGTCATCGCGCCCGTTTCGTCGCTCAGGCTCCGCCGGCCTGATTCGTCCTCGATCGAAAGACCGCGGTCTTCCGGCCGCGCATGAAGAAACAGCCAGATCAAGATGGTCGGAATAACCAGGATCGCAAGTCCGAACACGAGATAGGCGCCGCGCCAGCCGATGTGTTGGATGAGGTACTGCATCAGGGGCAGCAGCGCCAATTGGCCGGCTCCGGAACCGGCGCTGACGATGCCGATGGCCGCGCCGCGATGGCGCACAAACCAATTCGCGACGAGCGTTGTCAAAGGCACGTGTTGAAGCAGCGAACTGCCCCCAGCCGCTATCAGCCCGAAGGCGACGTAAAAATGCCATAGCGCGGCGCTCCGGCTCATCAATATCAGGCCCAGAGCCGTGAGCAGCGCGCCAACGGGCATAACGCGCCGCGGACCGAAGCGATCGATCATGCCGCCCGCGAACGGCGTCGCAATCCCGGCGAAAACCAAATGGATGGACAGGGCGATTGCGAAACTGCCGCGGCTCCATTTGAATTCATCCAGCACCGGCGGCTGGAAGATCGAAAAAGATGCTACCAGAGGCGCGACCATCGCGATGACTGCGAAACAGGCGCCTACCACTATCCAGCCATAATAAATAGGGCTCCTTGCGAGAGCATGTCCGGAGCGGAGCGGAGCGTCTTTTTTCTGATCAAATTGCCGCATATTTGTGTTGTTGCCCATTTGTGTCATCCGGCGCGCCAAGCCAGGCCTGGCCAATTAAGTGAAGCGTGCGCAAATAAAAGTCCTTCAAAATCAAAGTCTATATCGAGAAGGCGTTACCCCTG
>Ga0187894_10006075_pt1 | contig 11991 bp, 13 predicted proteins | sample GBC1701081metaG_FD_136650 | JGI IMG/M metagenome (GOLD analysis project Ga0187894, IMG submission 136650) | White microbial mat communities from a lava cave in the Kipuka Kanohina Cave System on the Island of Hawaii, USA - GBC170108-1 metaG ...
ACATATCCAGTAGGCACAAGCTCAGCGTTGTTTTCCAAAAAATCACCATAGCTAATCAGAATGTCGCCAAGATGTAGGATTTTTTCAATCTGACCTTTTAGTTTGATCCCATGAGCTGTGTTTTTGATTTTTACAACATTACCGTTTACAAGCCTAACTACTGGGGTGTCAAGTGAATCCACGAAGGCTACTGTTGAGGCTTTGCCTGGGACATCAAGTTTGATTTGGGTTCCAACAGCTATGGCATGGTCTAATATCTCCGCCACAACAGGGTGTATTCCAACTGTGGCAAAGCCCGTGTTACATGCTCTACCATATCGGAGTCTAAACCCCCCGAATTTTTTTGGCATTGAAAGCACCGACCTTCCGGTTATGACCTCTCTCATCCTATGAGAGACAGCATCTTCATCACCAGTTTGGATTGCTCCTTTGAGATCCTTTAACCAATCCCAACCATCCAGTTTGAATAGTTCTATGAGTTTTAGCAACTTTCTTGACTTTCCAATCAAACCATCGTTTAGCACACGAAGTGCACCACCTCGTACCCTGTTTGTACTAATTCGAGCCAAGTTTCTATGACTGACGATTTCTATTGCATCGGTATCAACACCATTTAGCTCTACTGGTAGATTTGATATCACAGCAACAACATCCTCATCCGCAACATGGTATTGGAAGTTCCCTGCTTCTCTCTCATAGAGTCTTAACTCTTCGACAAACCTGCCAGTCTCATCATCAAAGGAGTTTGCCTCATATTTTGCAAGACCGGCAATCTTTCTAACATGATCTGCAATCAACATTGTAGAGGCCGCTTCTGTTCCTCCAGCTGACCTTATTGGACCAGCAAAAGAGACCGATAGATATTCAGAACCATCCCGATTTTTCTTTATCTTTACTTCATGGATTCCCTGAAGTGGAGCTACAGTAACCCCCTCAGTTACGATGGCAAGGCCCACTCTTACCGCCAAGTCAAGTTTTTCTTCCAATGTAGCGTCTGGTTCAGAATACTTGCCACGCGCAATCTCTTCAGAAAGGTTCAGGGCAGCAAACTCTTTTGTGGTTTTTTGTGTAAGGGCTCTCAAATTATCAGTAACATCAATCTCATGCATTTTGGAAACACGATCTGCCAAATCAAATGCAATTTTTGGCTCTACCATTCCAGACGAATCAGCTAGGGTAGATTTTGCAGTAGCGGCCTTCTCAAAGGTAGAAAAGACCTCCTTTGAGATTCTGGTATAGTAATCAAGATAATAATTAGGCATTGGGGTGTCTTGGAGTCGCAGTGCTACAGTCTCAGACATGTTATCTCTTTACACTCTGGATGGTTTTTACAATATCGGCTAGAATTTTAAGACTGCCACTTTTTTCTGCTAGGGTGCCCACAACTAAAGCATTGGCCCCAGCTTTAACAAGCTCGCCCGCAGTTTGAGAATTTCGTATTCCACCACCTACGATCAAAAACCCTTTGAAGACTTTACGAACTGCTTTTACCATTTCTGGTTTCACATGAGATGATGCGCCAGAGCCTGCCTCAAGATAGACAAATCTCATCCCAAGGTATTGTGCTGAGAGGGCATACATGGCTGCTATGTTTCCCTTATCAAATGGTATGGCTCTTGCAGCTCCGACAAACCAAGCTGAGGTTCCCTCACCTATCACAATGTAAGCCGTTGGAAGTGCCTCAAGACCAAATCTTAGAACGTTTGGTGCCCCCAACGCTTGGGCTTGTGAGATAAAGTATGGATTTTCGGAGTTCAAAAGTGAGCTAAACAAAATTGCATCAGCCCCAGGAACAACCCCTGTCACATTACCTGGAAAGAGTATGATTGGAATTTTTAATGATTTTTTTAGGGATTTGACTACCTCCGTCATGTCAATCTGATCAGTGGCAGATGATCCACCAACAAGAATTGCAGAGGCGCCAATCTTCTCAACATTCTTTGCAAGTGTAACTGCAGATTTTATCGCAGATATTTCAGAATCAATGAGAACGAAAAGCAAAGCTTTCTTCTTCTTGAGAGTGGCTTTTAGGTAACCTTCTACGCTTGTCATAAGACTGCTTAATCATGAACTTTTTAAAGTTTAATTTGAACTTTGTATACAGATCTGTATAGCTATGTCAGAACCTCAAGATCTTATTTTTAACAATATAATAAAACAAATTATAAAAAAATCATTGTTTACTGAAAGACAAATTCAAATTATTTTAAATCAGTCAGACTTGCAAAAAAGTAGATTTAGTATAACAAAAGGGGCATATTTCAGGCAGGTAAAGCAGTCAAGAGACAAACTGTTGGCTTTGTACTACTCTATCGTCCTGCTTAAGGGCCTTGGGGTGCTTCTTCCAGAGGATGTGGAGTTAATGTTAAGGCTTTCCGAACAGGTTTCTGTGATACAAGGTAGTGATGTTTTCCCTGAAAAGGAGGAAGAAATCATTAGTGTGATTGCAGAGCTACTACGTCGTGCTTGTAGAGTGTGATATTGGTTGTTTCAGGCACAAAAAGCCAATGTAATTTGGGATTGTTATGATGTTGTGATTGATATGTGGGGTGTGAAAAAAAGTTGCTCTAACATGATAAATCACGATCTTTGATGTAGTTATGTGATGTTAGTAGAGATTCCCGATGTAGATGTGATGGTTGGTGTTTTTGTTGCATTTCTGAGTGGTCTCTTTGCTATTGTGATATACACCAAGATAAAACCCCTCATAAGAACAGAATCGGATCAGCTCGGCTCTCATATGGAGCGCTTACAGTATTATGAGAACCAACTAATTGATATGAAGATACGATTGGATTCTCTGGAGTTAGATAGTGAGGGGCAGGTACCAGATTCATTGTTAAAGAGGGCAGAAAGGCATACAAAACAAGATTTGCGTGCTGGCTCTCAAGAAGAGATTAAGGAGCGCATGCACAACATGAACTTCGGTAATGCCGTAGATTATGTGTTGAAGCTAATCACAGATAGGCCGATGACATCACGTGACATACAAATCACAATAGGAAGAACAAGGGAGCATACATCAAGGATGATGAAGAAGCTTTTTGAAGAAGGTTATGTAGAACGAAATATGAAAACCAAACCCTTTACCTACTACATAACTGATAAGGGCAAAACTAAGATCGGCATGGTAAAAATAACACCAACCCAGCAGTAGAAATTCAAATTATGGCACCAAATCAGTATAATCTACCCATTTTATTAAATTATTAAAATAATAAAATTTTAAATATAGAAACTAATTATTTAATAATATGACTGTACAGGAGAATGAGGAGTTAGTCAAGATTACGTCTGGTGGCACAATCTCAATCCCAAAACAGTTTAGAAAGTTTTTGGAGCTGCAAAAGGGTGATTATGTTAAAGTAGTAATGAATCAAGATCACCTTGTTATTAAAAAAGTAATAATTTCCTAATTATGAGGTATTATTTGGTTAGGAAAAGTTGTGTTGTTTTTGAGCGATCTTGATTATTTGATAGGCCCACTCTCTACCCTGTTTTGTTCTTACTACCCTACCCTTTGAGGCAAATCTGGCTAGGTATGTGGATATTATGCTAAGTTTGATAGGTTCGGCATACTCATCCTCATATTTCTCAAGAATTGTTGATGAGGTGAACTTACCTAGTGGGAAGTGCTTATCCACAATATTCCAGATTTTGGCACCAACCGAGTCCAAGATGGTTGAGCCTTGGTTTTCCTCTATATTCATCAAATCCATTAACTCAAATATTTTGAGCATTTTCTCTCTTGTGACATTGCCTTCTATACTAAAGTTGTACTTGGCTCCTTCAGCGTCCTCCAAGTCAATTCTAATCTTCTTTTTTGCCATCGTGATCGATTGGGTTAACACCTTAACACTTGAACCGATCAAAGAAGATTTGTTAACCATTGGGTTTGTTAACATTCACTGCCTAGCCCACGCCTGATGGTTTTTGGTACTTTAACAATTATACTACATTATCCTTCTACCAAGTATCAAAACTACGCCTGGAGTGGAAATATAGGGGTCGTTCCTACCTGGTTAACGTTGTTAAGAAGAAAGTTCACGCCTGGAGTGGAAATATAGGGGTCAAAATGGGCTTTTCGGCCGCCCATCTTAACACGGTCTTAACAATTGTTAAGTTAATTTTAGACAGGCCCACACACCATAGTTTCCACTCTAGTTTTATTAAAAAATTTTTTTAAAAGAAAAATAAAAATAATTAATGATAAACTAAACTTGCTTTAGTAATTCCATTCTAATCAGCTTAACTTAAGATAGAGTCATTATGTGGATAGAGAAGAAATGTAGGTGTGTGGGTACTTGACAAACCATAATCCTGTAGACAGGCTCCTTGACAACGCAGCAAGCGGCAAGTCCCTACTTAGAAAACGTGACGTTTTGCATTTCACGTTTATCCCAGAGGTTATTTTACATAGGGATGATGAACTTGCCAAAGTTACACAATCATTGTTACCAATTCTGAAAAAATCACGACCATCCAATTTACTTGTTTACGGTAAACCTGGTACTGGCAAAACACTTGTGGTAAAGACTGTTTTATCTAAAATTCAAAAACGGGTTGAAAAAAGCGATTTCCCAATAAAACTAGTATATGCTAATGCAAAAGAAGAGACCACATTATATGGGCTCCTAGTAAGTTTTGGCAGACAACTAGGACTGAAAACACAAAAGGAGTTGCCCACAACCGGACTCTCAATTAGTGAGGTATTCAACAGGCTTCTAGAATCAATTCAAAAAAACTCTTACAATGCAGTCTTTGTGATAGATGAGATTGACTATCTCGCAGAACTGATTTCAAAAACAGGAAAGGATATTTTGTATAATTTAACAAGAGCAAATGAGAGACTTAAAACAGGCTCTCTTACACTCATAGGAATCTCAAACGACCTGACGTTTAAGGAAAGGCTTGATCCTAGAGTCTTAAGCAGTCTTAGCGAAGAAGAGATTGTTTTTACAAACTATACTGTTGAGCAAATCAAACAAATTCTCATTGACAGGATAAAGGAGGCGTTTATTGAAGACGCTCTAGATCATGCTGCAGTAAACCTCTGTGCTGCCATGGCCGGTCAAGAACACGGCGATGCAAGAAGAGCAATTGATCTCTTACGTGTTGCCGGTGAATTAGCTGAACGAGAACAAGCCGGCATTGTAAAAGAAGAACACATACGACGAGCCTCTCAAAAAATGGAAGAAGACAAGGAAACTACAGCCTTAAACTCATACCCACTTCATGAGAAGCTTCTCATAATAGCAGTCATGAAGGCAAACGGCGCATCTACAGGTGAAATATATCATGCTTACAAAAATCTATGTAAAATAACCCGCCAAAAAGAGATAACTCAAAGAAGGGTCACACAAATTCTAGGCGATATCGAACTTTCAGGCATAATTACTGGTAAGATCACTCATCAGGGAATGCATGGTAGGACAAAAAAATACAACCTAACAATTCATGCCGATGTAGTGAAAAATGCTTTCAAAGATGATATAATTTTAGTAGATATTGTATAATTACAAAACCTAAACTCATAAACGAAACTAGTTTCGTTAAAATTACAAACTAATATTCTGTAAAGTCTTTTCTAAAAACTTTGAGTGTTGCCAAGTTAATAATAACAGCAATGCCAGGAGTTGGCGTAATTCCAATACTTGTTTGATATGGAGTTTGGGTTTGCCATGCCCCTGAGTTTACTATCAAAACCCCTCGGTACATATCTAAATCTACTACATGAATGTGGCCAGAGTGAAAGATATCAGGAATTTCGTTTATCACCATCATATCCTCAAGTTCTGGCGCTATGGGGGTTCGTTTTCCATAGATCGGGCTTAGGTGTCTTGCCTTTAACAAAACCCGCATAGCTTTTGCTGGTTGTGAGTAGCTAAGGCCAGGGGTAGTTCCAACAACATCATCCAAACTTTGGCCATGAAACATTAGGATCTTGACCCCATTTAGCTCAACCATGGAAGGATTACCAAGCATGAAAAAATTCTCTCTATTCCACAAATTCAGGTTATGCTTTTCGGGTATGGCGGGTTGTGGTAATGCTCTGCGACCCGGGTCGTGATTTCCAGGAACTATAAACACCTTAATGTGTTTTGGAATTTTATCAAGTAACTGAGCTGCCTTTTCCATCTGCTGGTTAATATCCATCAAAAGCAATTCTTTGTCTTGGTTTGGAAAGATTCCAACACCATCTATTACATCACCACAAACCAAAACAAATCGCACCTTTCGTGCAACCGGATCCGGGCTTAAAAGCCACGAAATAAAACGCTCAAACTCCTTTTCCATGAAATATTTGCTACCAACATGCAAGTCTGAAATTAAGACAGCATATGCCTCGGTTTTTGAACGGTTTGTTACATGATCTGGTATATCGGGGACAACAATCTCTTTTGTAATAAAACCGCCATTTTTCCCAGTAGTAATACATTGCATAATGAACTGATCCATTAAGAGCGAGTTTGCAGTTGCTTGCAGGTCTTTATTAAAAACTAATGTCTCAAGTGAACCACTAGGATCATCAATCGTAAGCCGTGTAACATCTCTGTCAATTTTTCGGTCCATAAGTAAACCTGAGACAAAAACTTCATCTTTTGGCTTTCCTACCTTTACTATCTCAACCACAGCTAGTTTTTTTGCCTGTGCTCTTTGTAGGATTATCTTCATAAGTTTCGAATATCGATTTACAAAAAGAGCCCCAAAACCCTCAATTCCCTCAGCTGAGGTAATTTTCTTTGTAGGATCTGACAAAATTACATGTTTATCCTCTACACTTTCATCAATTTGCGTATCAACAAACACCTTCAAATCATTTTGATTTATTAAAAACAAATTTTGTTTTGTTTTTTCTCGTACTACCCTCTTGATTATTCCTTCGAGTTCACTTGAGTCAATTTTTTCAAGAATTTTAAATGCGTCCGGATGAATTTGAAATCCTCTACTCAACGCATAGTTTAAAGCAGATGCAGCATTCTCATTCATCAAAATCAAATAATAACACAATTAATTAAATCTGCTCAAACCAACACCCTCAAATAGAGTTTTTTTAAAACAAAAACATGACCAGAAAAAAAAGACTTTTAATTTTTCTAATCTTTATAGGTATATTTCTTGCAGCTTATTCCATCGGCGCAGCAACACCAGTATCTGATGAGGACGCAATGGCATTTCTTGAAGAATTTAACCAAGCAATAGAAGGAATTGATGCTGTCGGAATATTCCTACACAATGTATCTATTGCATTACCAATGTTTATTCCTGGGGCTGGAGCGGCTTGGGGTGCATATGCTGCATGGACTACAGGCGTCGCGTTTAACGCTCTCGTAAAAACAACACCGGCACTTTCTCAAATCCCACCACTTGCCTTGCTTTTAATCTCACCTTTTGGCTTGATGGAGCTTGTAGCTTATTCCATAGGCATGTCACGAAGTTTCCTTTTAATAAAAACCATAATTAAAAAAAATCCAATAAAACAAGAGATACGTCCAACTGCCATTGAAATAGGTATAACTATAGCACTTTTAATTGCAGGTGGGGTAATTGAGTATGCAATGATACAACAGTTTGGCTCCGATCTTAACACACCACAATCTTAGATTCATTTTTATCTTGACAAAAAACATCAAGCATTAATGCATGGTCTCAAAATTCACAAACTTCCTAAACTAAAAAACCCAAACATGATCGCTGCATTACCCGATATGGGAAATGTAGCTGGCATAGGGGTAGACTTTGTTGTGAAAAAACTAAAAGCAAAACTGTTTGCCGAGCTTTACGCATTCTGGCCACCAGCCGTCTCATACGAAAGCGGTTTAGTAAAGTACAACCAATCAAGCTACAAATTTCATTATTCAGAAAAAGAAAATTTGATAATTTTTTCTGGTGAATTTAACCCATCAGATCCAAGAAGACTGTATGAGATATGTTATGAAGTGGTTGATATGGCAAAAAAACTAAAAGCTAATACACTCTTTTCAATCGGTGCAGCTCTAAGACAACCAAGTCCAAAAGAGCCTAAAATTTTTGGGGCAACAACATCAACCAAACTTCTTAACCTCTTAAAAAAACAAAACATAACACTACTTGACGGAAAAGGTCAGATAACCGGGTTTAACGGTTTGATTCTTGGCATAGCAAAAGAAAAAAATATTGATAGTATTTGCATTCTTGGTGAAATAGATAACCCAAATGTCATACAACCAAAAACAGCTCAGATGATTCTTTCTACACTATTTGAGTTTTTGAAGATCAAACCTATTGATATGAAAGATTTGGAAGAAGAAGAAAAAAGGAAAAAATTCATGGAGCAACAAATGAACTACATGGACGGTCTCATGAGACGAGACAAACAGCCCGGAATTGCCTAACCTGTCTAAATAATTTAGACCATTAATTAAATAGAACTTTGAGTTTTAATTTACCAATGAAGCTTGGAATTATACTGCTAATTACAATTTCAGGAGTTTTACTTGCCAGCTCATTACAGCAAGTAAATTCTGAACTCCTATCTAATGGCGAATACATATTGCAAGGAAACGGGCTTGCTGTCACGGAAGAATCAATTGATGATTCTGCGCTTGACTTGCAGTTTTCAACCGGAAAGCTCGCAAACACTAGAATGAAAGTAACATTAGAAGACGGCTTGATATCATTCTTGAATGACGATTATGTTGCTTCGAATAGCTGGACTGGAACGGTGCTTAGTAATGGTAGATTTATCAGCTTATCAGGGGATGCTGAAAATGCGAGTGGTGATAAAATTTCCCTCTCACTACTTGCAAGACTAGTTCAAAATAGTAAAGACGCTTCTGTTTACACTGTTACAGGGAAAATAACAAAAGATGGTGAACCAACAAAATTAATTTACAATGTAAAAGTGACGGGAAGCAGCACTATCTCTGAAAAGACGCCCGCACAACAGGAAACATCTAAAGAAAAAACCGTTCAAATAAGTATCTTAGCTGGAGCATCTAAACCTGGAAACATAAAATATTATTCTTTACCCACTGTACAAATTACTCCTGATACCACTATTATCTGGAAAAATGATGATACAGTATCACATAGAATTATGAGTGGTGTTGCAAGCTTCTCCCATGGCAAACCATTCAAGCCTGATGGGAAGATGGATAGCGGTGACATTGCACCAGGTCAGACATTTAGTGTTACAATAAAAGAAGTAGGTATCACAAGATTCTTTGATACAACGTATTATTGGATGGACGGTGTCATAATCTCACTTCCTGAGTCTAGTTCAAAATCGCTTAAAACAACAGAAACCGCACTAGAAAAATCTCAAAAATACAAGTAATCACTTTACAATTTATAGTTTAATTTATTTTGAAATTAATATATGATTCAGGTTTTGATTGATCAAAAACCGTTACCGAAAGATCAGAGAACGCTTTACCTTCCAAATCTTTTACGGTTCCAACAAAGGAAGTCTCTTTATCTGATGTCAAAAACTCAAAAACATGCACTTTCATCTTCGAAGTATCAAACCCATGATTTTTCAAATAAGAAGCTATCTCTGATTGCATAAAGTGCTTTGATGGGTCTTTTGGCCAAGGCCTTGGAATAAGTATCACACTAAATCCATCCAAAAGTGCCTTTTGTAATTCCAGCTTTTTTTCCTCAATACTTGTGGTTACATGCATTGTAATCACTTTACTTTTATCCAAAGGAATACCAGTTTTGGCAGCTGCTACTTGAACAGAACTAATTCCAGGAATGATCCGCACCTCTCCAAATATCTCAACCAATCTATCAACAACTTCGGATTCTGAAAAACTTACATCTCCTGTAAATGGAATAACACAAGTCTTGTCTCCCAAAGTTTTTGAAACCTTTTGGTAGATCTCTTCTTGATTTTGCATAGTTATTTCATATACTTCTTTGTTTACCAAAAGTCTCTCTATTGTCTGTAAGGTGTATTTGTATCCAATAATTACTTCAGAAAAAAGAATGACTTCTTTTACAACATCTGTGATATATCTAGGAGAACCGGGGCCCACTCCTACTGCATAGACTTCCCCCATCTCTTACTCCGTGATTTTCTGCTTGCTCTTAATATAATCTACAACCGGCGCCCAATCTACTCTCATAAATTTTAGAGGATCCTTCAACGGATACTTGACCCAACCTTCAACAATTGAAAACTGATACTTTTTTGTCTTGCCACCAAAATTAATTTCTAATTTCAAAGCACTGCCCCAAGGCTTTTCTTCAAATTCCACCTTTAAGATCTGATCATAAGAAACCTCCATGTTTTTTTTGTTTTCAAGGTCTTGTCTTAGTTCTTCATCACCATAACCATCATGATGAATCATTGTATCTTTGGATTTGTGCAATGTACGGATTTGTCTTAACGTTGCAGGGTCCCACCACTTGTATTTCGCCTGAGTCTTTGTTACAAACATCAAATGTTTCTCAGTCAAAAAGAGCATTCCTTCGGCCCCCCGTCTTAGAAACTTCTTCTCTTCTCTCCATATGGAAAGGAGGTGAGTCTCGATATGCTCATCTAAATCCATAAAACCCGTTGAATTTTGCTCATTAAAAACCAATGTCTAACAATTGACTTTTATTAACAATTTCAAAATTACCCAGCATTGCATTCTAAGATATCTACACTATGCACATTTTTTATCATATTGGGAAGTTTTATTCCACAAATCTTTGCAGACTCTATAATAGATGGTGAAGGAAACTATTCTAATTCGTCATTTGGGTTTTCCTTTCACGTTCCAGAAGGCTGGACTGCCCAAGAACCAGAAAAAACACAACCAGAAGCACCAGACGTTGTAGTGGTTGGTCCAAAAATTGATGATTTTACACCAGTGATCTCTTTTCTAGTTGAGAATTCAAATGGAATATCCCTTGAAGATCATATTAAAGATACAAGAAAAAATCTACAAGCAGTAATTGATACTGGGAAACTAAAGATTCTCTCAGAAGAAGACAAGAACATCAAAGGTTATTCTACACATATCACAGAGGCAAAGGGGGCATTTGTATCAAAAGACAAAATTTTCATAATAAAATACAAAGAAATTGTCATAGAAAGCAGTGACAAATTCTATACTCTTACATACACAAATCAAGAAAAGAATTTTGACGCTGGTCTGTCACAGTTTAATGCCATACTATACTCTTTTGAAACTACCTCCAAACCAGAAGGCGACCTTCCCGTCACTAAATCTACACCTGAAATTGGTATTGGCATAGCAATTGCTATAGGTGCAGCAGCTGTTGTAATGCTGATTGCTAAAAGCAAGAAAAAACAGCCTAAACAAAAACCTTAAAAGATTTCCATTTGGTGATCTATTTTACCAGACATCATCAACCTCATCAAGTTCTCTATAATCCTTGGGCGCTTCACGTCGAAGAACTTTGAGTCTAGCAATATCTCGATCAAAAAAGAGATCTATACTCCAATCAAGTAAAATCCTGATGCGTTTGTCAAACCGTGGTATCTTAGAAAGGTAGATTGTTCTCCAAAGCCACCAAGCTACAATGCCATGTAAATGTAGACCAAAAACGGTGGCTATCGCGGTTCTCTTTCCTATTACTGCCATCTGCCCTTTTGACGAATATTCAAATTTCTTTTTCTGTTCTTTTTTTACCAAAGCTCGTAGGTTATGTGCTACAATTTTTGCCTCTTCTTGGGCATTTTGTGCAGTACCAGGATATGGTCTTTGAGTTTTAGGGTTTATCAAAGTACAACAATCTCCAACAGCAAAAACTTCAGGGAAATCAGGAACTTCTAAGAACTCGTTTACAATAACCCCGCCTTTTGTCTTAAAGACAGATTTTTTTATAGTATCTACAGGAGTTACACCAGCAGTCCAGATTAGAGTTCGTGTTTGTATCGCACCAACGTTGGGTTGGTTGACTGGGTTTTTTGTAGGTCCAACCACCCCCTCAATTATTACCTCGGTGCCAGAAAAGCTAGAAAGTTTTGTATTTAGTTTTACCTCAATTCCA
>Ga0187894_10006076_pt1 | contig 11991 bp, 11 predicted proteins | sample GBC1701081metaG_FD_136650 | JGI IMG/M metagenome (GOLD analysis project Ga0187894, IMG submission 136650) | White microbial mat communities from a lava cave in the Kipuka Kanohina Cave System on the Island of Hawaii, USA - GBC170108-1 metaG ...
CCGTCGGCAGTAACGACGCCGGCCTCTGCGGCGGTTGCTCCATCCACCGGCTGCGTCGCAGCAAGCGCCGCGGTTTTTTCCGCGCGCAATGAGACCTCGCTAACAAAGAGAACCAGCAGGCACATGATCGCAGCGACTTTAAGGATTCGACTCTTGGGCTTCATGACAGACCTCTCCTTCCAGGATGGAATTTGTTTGCGAGGCTCTGTTTTGGTCTCTCTATCACAAGTGGACAGATAGATCCAAATGATTCACGCAAGAAGGCAGTGCCCTAATTTCGTTTCAGGTGTTTGTTTGCTCGCTCCAGGCGGCAAGTTGCGCGCGCACTTTCGCTGCGTTGATGTTGATAAGGACGCGTTTACGTTCCTGATGACATCTAAGGTCAAAAGAATCCTCAAAAGTATTCGAACGTGCGGCCATCCAGATAAGGGTGAGTGCCAGCAGCGCCAAGGGATCTGTGGTCGGTCAAGAAATCTGCAAGGGTATTAGTCAGGGCCGCCGATGTGGCATTCCGGAGCCCTTCTAATACTCGACTCAACAATCGTCCAAAGCTTGTCGAGACTCTGTTGCTGGGAGAAGTTGATGCTGATATGGGTCCTTGCTGACTGGCCCATTTTGGCCGCCAGCTTCGGTTCCTCAAGTAGTCGCAGCATGTGCGCGGCCATTCCATCAATGTCGTGCTCGTTCACGAGGAAACCAGTTTCTCCTTCAATAACAACATCAGGTATTCCAGCATGACGCGTCGCGACAACCGGCAAGCCACTTGCTCCAGCCTCGAGAATTCCGAGCGGCGTGCCTTCGCAGTCGCCGGACGTAGCTTCGACTGAATGTTGTAAGAAGCAACGAGCATTACGCATTTCAGCTCGCACAACCGCGTGTTGCTGCGCCCCAAGAAAAGTCACCGCAGTCGCGATTCCGAGAGACGAAGCGAGTGCCTTGCACTTCTCTAACAGCGGCCCATCGCCGATCATTCGTAGTTCCGCGCGAGGAAACTTGCGATGGACCTGGCTGAAGGCTTTCAAGGTTACTTCCGGCGCTTTCTTCTCGACGAACCGTCCGACAGTGATAAAAAGAGGCGGCGCCTGCCCCGGCTCTGCTCCTCCGAAAGCACTACAGTCAATTCCGTATGAGTTGTAGTGGACCTTGCCGGCGGGCGCGCCTAACGAGATCAACTGCCGCTGCATCGAGCGTGAGACGGCGATAAGGGCAGCAGCTTGCGCAAACATCAGCGGATACGTTTCACGGTGCTCATCAAGAGTCGCACGCACGTGGGCGTCGTAGCCGTGAAAGTGAACGATCAAAGGAATGCCGAGTCGTTTGCACGCTTCGACGGTAACGGCTCCTATCGTGCCATATTCTGCCAGCACCGCATGCGGCGCATACGTCCGAAAGGCTTTGACATAGGCCGATGTAATCTCACGTTCGAGTCCGTGGCCCAGCAGCACTCGGCCAACCTTGTGCAAAGCGATGTTATGGAATGGCAACACGGTCTTCGATCCGATACTTGGCCGCCAACCATGGACCATGAGAATTTCTGCCGGCAGTTTCTCGATGTGTGCGCGGATGAAAGTTTCCGAAATGGCAGGTGGGTATGGAACAACGATGCAGACTCGTCTCCGCTCCTCGGCGGGTAGACCGGCGTGTTGCTCGAGAAATGGTTGCGTTGCTGGATCTGGTGTCACTAGCTGCATGGTCTAGGTCAAACGAATCTCAAATTCGCGCTCCGGGAGTCGTCCTTGAGCGCCAGCACTGTATGTGAGCCGCTGTCGACTACTCGGAAACCGTATTCCCTCATGAGGTCATCAAACCTGCATTCTTCTCTGCTGTTGTCATGGAATTCAATTGCAATCGTCCTGACCTGCTGCAACCAATTCACATTCCCCGTGAATAGCGCAACTTCAGCGCCTTCGATGTCTACCTTCAACAGATCAACTCTTTCAAATCCGGAGTCAGCGATGATCTTGCTCATTGGCCAGCCCGCTATTGAGTCCTCACCTGAGGCATCAGCGCTTTCATGCACTGCAAAAGCACTGAAATGATTGGGATCATCCAGCGCTCCTCCAGTCAGAATTTTCTCACTACTCCAAACGGCAGCTCGCAAAGTACGGCAACGGCGGTTGGCTACAAGGCGCTCGACATTCAACAGAAGAACTTCATAAGTGCCCGGGTTTGGTTCGACCGCCAGTATTTTGCAGTTTGGAAAATGATCGGCGAAATAACGTGAGGCCAGGCCGATGTTGGCGCCGAGGTCAATTACTGTTTGACAGTCTCGTACCGCGGTAACCGCCTCCCTATAAACCTCCTGCTGAATTACTTCAGTGAAAGTGAGTATGTCAGATCCTCTTTCTCTGAGAATCACTTCCCCGCGAACAGGATTGCGCATGACCAGCTTCAGCAGATTTCCCTCGGGACATTCTTCCTTGTCACTGCGAATGGAATATTCACGGAAGCGCATTACCGAACGCAGCGTCATCCGTGGCCACCACTCATTCACAAACGAGATGCTCCAGGGCATCTTTGAGTTAGTTCGCTCCGAATCCATCTTAGAAGTTCTTCATCCGCAGATTACACAGATTCTATAAATGAATCAGCGTAATCTGTGGATAGACAGTGAAATAGATAGGGCATTACCGAAGCAAGCATCGGCACTGAAATCCTAAACAGGATCTTGCAGATATTAAATGCGATCTGTCGAGTTCAAGATGGTCCACGCCTGATTCAGTGTTGAATCCCATTCATTCACGCAGCAGATCCAGCTTTACTCGATTGAGGCTTAGTTGTCATCTCAGGCAGATAGTTATGAACCGTTATCCCGCACTCGCAGGGAATTGCATTAATACGTTTTGAGCTTGAAGTAGCGTCCGACCTCACTGAAGATTGTCAATCCCCGTCGATCATTTTTTTGGCGAACGCATACTCAGGGCCCTTTGGATTCTCTAACGCGTTGCTCCAGGCAGTGATTGAAATATACGGCGTCCCGTACGGGAATCGAACCCGTGTCGCCGCCGTGAAAGAGAAGCGATTTACAGGAATTCAACGGAAACCTGCGGCATGGATAGCACCGTAAGGTAGTCACCTCAGCGGCGAGCTTGCATCCAGCCAGTTCGTAAGGCATCATAGCGTCCAGTTAATCCTTCTCTCGCGCATCGACGGTGATGCGCCCTGCGCACAAATGACCAGCGCCGGACGTTTGGATAGTTCGAGAGTGGGTTTCTTTTTTACACTCCGAAGCCGCTCTTTTGATCAAGAGCATCCGAACCTGGTCCTTCGACCGCTACCGTTTCGCCGAAGCCAATCCGATTCGCAGCTTCTTTTCATTCCCAAAGGGGAAAGGTATATCTACATGTCAACGAAACTCTACGTTGGAAACCTTAGTTTCCAAACGACCAGTCAGGAGCTGGAGGCGTTGTTTGCCCAAGCCGGCACGGTTCAATCTGCCAATGTGGTGGAAGACCGTGACACCGGACGCTCACGAGGATTCGCTTTTGTCGAAATGTCGACTCAGGAGGAAGCCGCTTCAGCAATTGAACAGCTCAATGGCAAAGAAGTTGGTGGTCGTGCGATGAAAGTCAACGAAGCCAAACCACGCGAAAATCGCGGCGGTGGCGGCCGTGGCTTCAGTAATAATCGAGGCGGCTTTGGCGGCAATCGTAGCAGCAACAACGGACGACGTTCCGAACCGCGCTGGTAACATCCACGAAACGTACGCGCTGCATCTCCGTGATGATGAATCACCGCGGAGATCCGCGCTACCATTCGATAACACACGCAACAAAAAGGAATTTATGAATTTTTCTGAACTGGGATTAACCGGCGCGCAATTAAGTGCCTGCGAATCCCTCGGTTACTCAAACCCCACAGCAATACAAGCGAAAGCAATACCGATAGTTCTCCGCGGCGAGGATTTAATCGGCTGTGCTGAAACAGGCACTGGCAAGACGGCCGCTTTTCTCCTTCCAATTATTCAAAAAATCTGCGAGCGCTCGCGTCCTGGCGTACGACTTCTCGTGTTGGCCCCAACACGCGAGCTCGCAATGCAAATCGACAAGAACTATGGCGAATTGAACCGCGCCAAGTCTAACCGCAGCATTACGGTCATCGGCGGTGCAAACATACGAACCCAAATCACCGAGCTAAAGCGAGGCGCGACCGCCGTGACCGCCACGCCCGGTCGCTTACTCGACCTAATCGAACGTGGCGCAATCAATCTCTCGACCGTCGAATTCCTTGTCCTTGATGAGGCGGACCGCATGCTGGATATGGGGTTCCTTCCGGCGATCAAACGAGTGTTGGCAAAGTTGCCGACAAAAAGGCAGACGCTCTTGTTCTCAGCCACGATGTCTTCAAGTATCGAAAGCCTTGCGCGTTCGACAATGAAACAACCAAAGCTGGTGGAAGTGAATCCGCGCGGTCGTGCGGCTCAGATGGTCGACCAAACTGTTTACTCCGTCGCTCAGGAAAACAAAACCGCTTTACTACTTGATTTGCTTGAACGAGAGAGCGAACACGAGTCGCTCGAAAGAGTTCTTGTCTTTACACGTACTCGGCGCGGATCCGAACGACTCTCACACATTCTCAAAGCTCGCAATCACCGTGTGAATCGCATTCACGCCGACCGCAGCCAGTCTCAGCGGGAAGCGGCCTTGCGCGATTTCCGCCATGGTCGAGCGCGGGTTCTGGTTGCTACCGATATCGCGGCCCGCGGCCTCGATGTCGATGCTGTGTCGCACGTCATTAACTACGATGTTCCTGATGCCCCAGAAGACTACGTGCATCGTGTTGGTCGCACCGGTAGAGCCGGCAATCGGGGCAACGCGATCACGATCGTTTCACCCGTCGATGAATTGTCGATGCGGGCAATTGAGCGATTGACGGGACAACGAATAAAGCGCGTTGTGCCGGAGGGTTTCGGCGGTTTAGAGACTCCGACGACGAGCATAGCCAAATCGTTTGTGCCCTTTGCACGAACGACGAACATGGTCCGTTCGTTTCGACCGCGGCGGAGAAGGTAATTAGACGACGCCCTCGACGTTAATCAGGCGTGAAAAATAACGCAGAAGGAGACCAGCATGGAAGAGAAGCAGGTTTTCATGGTTGGAGATCGAATTGAGCACATGTGTGTGACCTGTAAAGAGGAGCGCGGCCACATCGTGGCCTCCGTCAGTGCAACAGGAAAAATCACGCGCGTTAGTTGCCCAATATGCGGTGCGCGAGTTCCCTACAAAGCCGGCTCAATACGTAAAAGCTCTAATACTACCAGTGCGCCGTATGACCGAAGGCGTACGTATCGCAAGGGACAGACCCTGATGCATGCAATGTTTGGTGAAGGCGAAGTCACGGCCATTATAGAACCACACAAAATGGATGTGTTGTTCGCCGATCGAATGCGCCGGCTCATTCACGCTGCTGAGTAAGAAGCAGCGCTCCCAAAGGACCGGCCCCAGTGGAATCGTGCTAAGTTGTTTGGGGCGTGGGTGAGGGTTAGGATCCAACTCTTCGAAAGCCGGCAAGAATGTAAAGCTTCCACTGAAGAACTTCAAACACACGAGTACCTGGAAGGAGGTCAACTTTGAACGGCTTGCAAATGTTTATTCCTGATGCCACCGTCGCACCGTCAACTGGATCTCAAGTATTCTACAGTCGCCGGTCTGACGGTCCTTATTATCGTTGGTCGTACGAACAGACCCTGCAACAATGGCGATGCGTGCGCGTGCCGACCGATCAGTTGCCATACCTCTCCCTCTCTGCCTCACGGTGGAAGAATGTCCCCCACGCTCTTCAACGAAGTCTGGTCGAACACTACGTGGAATAGTCTCTGATTCTCCATTCACGACAGAAGGTCCACCTAAAACTGAAGCCTCACAAAGCCGATTCCACCGAAGATTCCGTCCAACGCTTGTGAATGAGGTTCCAGTCGGCGTTATCATCTCTTCCGCAGTTTGATTGGAACTCAAAACATTCCATTATCTATTAGTTACTTCTACGCCTTTCCGATTCTAATGAACGAGATTCCCGATTTCGAAGATGCTGTTGGAGCGTTTCAACAGTTCTTACTCGGACGGGGCCACCCCTCTAAGATCCTATGGGTGTTTCGGGAAGACATTTGGAAGCGGTCGTCTAGTGACGTGGTGCTCAGATTTCTGTCTCAGATAAAAAACCTGGCGCTTACTAAAAAGGTTTTGGAGAGGGTCGCAAAAAGGGCCTCATCGATGTCCACGCGATCGCAACCATAGATGAAAAGGTCGCGGCAACGGTTTGGTTTCCAAAATTCATAGACGAAGAAATCCAAGGCTGGAACCGGGGAATGAAACTATCGATAGCGGACCCGTTGCCAAAGACCAAATCTGTTGGCGAGCTTAATGGACGTTTATTGGACGCACGGTGAAAACGGGATTTCTTGTAAGTGATTGATAGCTTTGGCGTCCCGTACGGGAATCGAACCCGTGTCGCCGCCGTGAAAGAGAAGCGATTTACAGGAATTCAAAGGAAACCTGCGGCATGGATAGCACCGTAAGGTAGTCAAAGGTGCTCTAAGGAATCGTTATTGGACGCTTAATGGACGCGTGGAGATCCGACCTGCATCATCCTCTTGCACTTGACGCCCTGAACGGCCACTAACATCTTCGGCAGTCCTCTTAATCCCTCCCTACTTGGACGTTCTGCAAGTGATGCAGAATACGACGCGGGGCGACGCAAATTCACCTGGTGATAAAACGGCGGTGTCTACCTGATAGAGAAGCCGACATCTCTGCGCAGCAAGGTCGAGTCTACGGAGACGAACTCTACAGGCTGTAACGATTCGGGGGCAGTACGCAAGGTAGGTTGTGGTGTTGATTGCTTGATCACCCACGACGCCTTAACCCTCCAAACATCACAAAGAAACCAAAGAGCATGATCACTAATGCGATCACTGGGCCAATAGCTGCCGAGAAAGCACGCGTATCGTAGTCAACGTAATCAAGAACGAAGAAGCCGAGTCCGAAGATTGCAACGATTGCTTTGACCCATGCGCTATCAATCACAGCAGCGATAACAGCAACGATGAGAAACAGAACTAACTTTTGTGGGGACATAAAGCCCTTCATTACGAGCCGCAAACCAATGCCGAGTGCACTTATCACAATGATAAAGCGCGAAAGAGAATTTCCAATTGAACCGCGCTTCGGCATTAGCGACAGCCTCCTGAGTTAACTCGATCGTCATACCAAGACCGCACGGCGCGCTTTCGCCTGAGACGGATCAACGGTATTGGTGAACGACCCTGAAGCAGGAACAGCTCGTTCTCGTCCCCAACCCCTTATCGCATCAATGGCCTCGGGATTCGTCTTTGATAGTGGCACAATGTTCGTGAAGGCTTTTTGCCAAAAATCTGAATCGACTGCATCGTCACCTTTCAAGACTGCTTCCTTTGCGACTTCCGCCACGGCAGCTTCAAGATCGCTGCCGGCGAAACCAGCAGACATGTCAACAAGTGCTCTGAGAAGTTGCTCATCCAAGCCGTTTCGAAGATAGCGAGTGGCGTAAAGAGATATGATCTCGAGTCGCTCGCTTTCAGTAGGAAGATCTACGAAGAACAATTCGTCGAAGCGCCCACGCCTGAAGAGTTCAGGCGGGAGCTTCGCGATATCGTTTGCCGTTGCAACAACAAACACTCGCGCGCGGCCTTCTTGGAGCCAATAAAGGAAGTGGCCGACAACGCGCGTGGACGTTCCGCCATCTCCACCAGACCCTGCACCTGCGAGCCCCTTTTCGATCTCATCTATCCACAAAACGCATGGCGCAACTCGATCTGCCATTGACAATGCTTCCTTCAATCGGGCTTCCGATTGCCCGAGGTACTGCCCGTGGATGTTAGCGAGATCGAGTCTGTACAGGGGCAGATTCCAATTCACAGCGACGGCCTTTGCAGAAAGAGATTTTCCACAGCCCGGTACGCCAACTAACAAGACACCGCGCGGCGGGCGAAGTCCTCGCTCACGCAGGTCCATTGTCAATAGTGGGCGCTGCTTTTCGAGCCATGCCTTAAGACCAGCGAGTCCGCCAACGCTCACGTCTCTTGGCGAAATGAAGACGCGCTCCAAACCGGAGATGTCCGAGAAGATGCGGTCCTTCACTTTGCTCAGTTCTTGCAAATCGGATTTCGTTATTGAGCCTTTCGCCAGAAAGGTAGCTATTGCATTCTCTGCTTCGATTCTGGTCACTCCGGCAAGGATCGTAGCCGCCTCGCTTAACTCTGAGTCTCCCCACTCAATCGGAAGCCCGCCACGATAAGGATTCAGACATTCAGCTATGATTGCACGCATCTCGTCTTGATTCGGAGGATCAAGACTGAGCGTCATGCCTTGTCGCTGCAGGCGTGCCCACACCGATGATGTCGTCACGACCGCGATTGTTCCGCCGCGCTCGGTTGCAGATAAAACCACGTCCAACAGTTGCCGACTTGTAGGAGTGTCGCCGTCGATGTCTTGAACTTCGGTAAGAACGAACGTCAAGTTCTGACGCTGCAACATATGTTGACTAGCGAAATCCAAAGCGCCGGCAACAGATCTATCTTCATTGACAACTCTATTGTTGACGATGTCGCGGGTTCCTTGTGAAAGAGTGTGACAGTAAACGGGAATAGCCAATTCGCCGGCCAGCTCACGCAGGAGGTCGAGGGCGCGGTCACGCTCATCGGTGCGCAGCGTAATGAAAGGGATTCGCGCCTTAAGATAAAGGAGTAATGTCTGGCGACAATTTGCAAAGTCTGGCATTGGTCTCTCTTACAGAATGACGCGACGACCCCTAACTGGTGTATCCCCTACGTCAGGAGAAGCAATCGCACCTTGTTCAGCTGTGAGTGCGATAGTTGTGAGTGGATTGTCACGGATAGTTTTAAGCAGCCGGCCGTTATCGGTTCTTATCTTGGCGGCGTTCTCTTCAAGCACTCGCTGCGTTTCTTGTGTCCAGCGTTCGATTTCGTTCTGCAGATGACTCTTGACGTTATCCGGTAGGCAGGAAATTGAGGCGAATTCGCGTAATCGTTGCAATGATCGCCGTGCATTAAGCAAAGCCTGCGCTACAGCAAAGCTTTCGCCTCGAGATCGATCCAGCCAGAGTTGAAGCTGCTTGGATAGCATCGTGAGTCTTTTCCCGAGTGCTGAAGAAAGTTGAAAAGTCCACCTTTCAGCAACGACGGCTGACCACTCTATAGAACCCTGCTGCATGAGGACCAGAACGGAATCATCGCCCTCGTGAAATCGATCCAGTAGCGGCAACCATGCGGCGTACGAGTGAGGTATCTCTGACTTCATTGGCTTACCGGTTTGCGCCGTACAAGCAAAGTATGCAACGGCACCAAGTCCCATGACGGAAGACTTGTAGCGAGCGGTAAATCAGCTGGAGGTGTTCCTGGAGCCTGCTCGATCGCCTTGTCTTTATCCTGCGTTGCCAACGCTCGATTATCTGATCCTGGCGAAATGGGTGTACTCATAAACTCTCCTTAGACCTCACGAAGCAAGTGCAGCACGCTGTGCCCCGCTCAAAATAAACTGCGCGGAAGTCAATGACTCAAGGAACGCGGTCACATCATTCGACTTTGCATCTTCACGAGCAAGCTCACGCCGAAGGTCGACGAGTTCGGCAAGGCATGCACGCAATATTTGAAGAGCTTGATCGCGCTCCTTCTCGAGAACTTGCCTGACGTCCGCGCGACGCTTGTCCAAGTTCTTGTACTGCCAATAGAAAATCGCCCCGCCGATTGCGGCGATTACGAGGCCAATAAGGAATGCACCACCCGCGAAGACAACCAAACCCAGGAGCCCACCGCCTATCAGGGCAATCCATGCTCCCGGCGTTAGGTTGACAGCGTTTACAGCCTCGCCGATCCTGTTTGCGTAATGCGAGTTGAGATCTGCCGAAAGGTTCGATTCATTGCTTCCATCTGAGCTTGAACCAGTCCATGATCCGCAATTCAGTTGAACCTGAGTCGGAATCTCCGCCCGGTCTCGCGCTGCCAGATCGTTCTGTGCGTTCACAATCCAATCCCGAGATAGAGATATTGCATAACGCTGAGTCGCTCTTGTAGCGCCGAATTGTTGTGGGTTCATTGCAGCGTTGGTAAGCATCGCCGCAAAATTAGTTTGTTCCTCCAGAGAATCAGATTCTGCATCGAACCTTCTATTCGCAACATCTCTGTCCCCCAGCTCTTCAATGGTGAGTTCAAGCAATCGCTTCTTACGCCGCAAAGGCAACTCTTCCTCGTCGAAATTATTCACCAGGGAATTAAGCAATCCATCAACTTGCGTCTCTAAGCTCGCTGGAATGGATGTTTCGCCCGCAAATATCTGTTCGAAATATGCAAGAACCACCTGATTTCTTCGGGCGTGGCAAAGGCATGTTTGGAGCTTAGGCCAGGTCGGCGAATGCTTTTGAAGTGTCGGATATTCGCTATCGCGCATCTTCGGCTCGAGAATATCGAGAGCGCCAGCCCAGCGCTTTCTTTGTTCTTCTGAGAAACCTGCCTGTTCCTCAAGCTCAGTAAGCCATTGACCGACGACATCCGAACAGGCGTTCAACGCGGCTCCGCCGAAGACGCCATTCGCAAGCGCATCAAGCATCACAACAACTTCACGATCCATCTTGTGCGGATTTTGAATCTGGAAATATCTGCGCAGCCAATGTGCGTTTGCTTCCAAGCGCCCAGCGCGCCGGCAGATCAAAGCAAAGAATAGGGAAGTCTTTGAATCGTCGCGGCGAATCGCCTCCGCCAGAGCCTTCTCCGCCAGTGACCTGTTATCACCTATCCACGCTCCCATGGCGACTATCGCAGGGGCGAGCCAGTAGCCGGGTACTAGCATCATAAGATGCTCCGTCGCTTGTCGCATCGTCTCTTGGCGAACTATTGCAGCGTCTGTAGCTTGCAGTATGCCGGTGGTGATACGACGCACTTCATCGTAGTGCCCGAATTCCTTTTCGATCACCTGACGCACTTCGATGATTTGCGTTTGAGCAAATTGTAGTTGCTTGTGTTTTATATCAGCCGCAACGAATTGAGTGAATTCGTCGTACAGTTGGTCCAGTCGCTGCGTAGTGGCGGTCTGCTGTTGTGCCACATATTCAACTTTGGTATCAACTACTGATACATTCTCGTTGACGACTCGTAGATTGTCAGATAGGTTGTTGATGCTTCGTATTACTGGGCTCAAATCAACATACGAACTGCTCATGTTTCCAATCTCCTCTTTAGTAATTCCTTATTGCGCAATGACTGATACCGCTCCATCCACGCAAACGGCACGCAGCGTGTCGTTAAATACTTCAATGAATGCATAGGATGGATGAAGCGCGAGGCAACGTGCGCGCTCAAATGGCGCAGACATTGGACGGTGCATCTCGAAATGTTCGATGATTTCGCCGTTGAAGTCACATATATGTACTTCAAATGGCGAGCCTAGATAGCATCTGCTAACGATGCCGAGCGGCAACTGGTCGATGCTTAATTCTGGAAACTCGTTAGATATAGTCCGAAGAAGAGAATCAAGCGCGTCTCGGTCGGTCTGGTAACCAGCCACATCGATTCTGCTGAATGTTTCAACATACGTACCGGAACGCTTTTCGCGAAGGCGCTTACCAAGCTGAGGCTCACGCAGGCCTATTTGGACGGACCTTATCGGTTTTGCCTCTCGTGAGGTGGTATGCATTTTTGGAACTCCGATTATCGGTCTGGGCATACGGCCACCAGCCTGCGAGCGCTATTTGTTTAGAAAAACCAGTTGGAACTCAACAGTGACAGCATAAGCGTCTGCTGCTCAACTGAAATGAAACTGCGGGTTCTGGGTTACGGGTTGGTGAATCAAGGAGAACCCGCGAGACTGAATTATTACGGCGCGAACAATAGTACAAGTTAAGTCTGTAAGCAAGGCAAATTTGCAGAGTTGTTAGGGCGCCAATCTGTTTGGTCTTCGGAAAGGCGGCGAACTCAAGTTGCTGGCGTCCCGTACGGGAATCGAA
>Ga0187894_10006077_pt1 | contig 11990 bp, 8 predicted proteins | sample GBC1701081metaG_FD_136650 | JGI IMG/M metagenome (GOLD analysis project Ga0187894, IMG submission 136650) | White microbial mat communities from a lava cave in the Kipuka Kanohina Cave System on the Island of Hawaii, USA - GBC170108-1 metaG ...
GAAACCGCTCCGGGATGATCTCTTTCGGATAGATGATCGGAGTCAGATACATCCACGCCGTCAGCAGTATCTGATACATCTCCATCACATCGTGAAAATAGGCGGCGATCCGTGAAAGAAAAAATGCGACTCCGAGCGCGAACATCGCCGTCAGAATGATCGGTCCCGGCAAAACCAGGGCCACCGAGCGAATCGGAACTCCGGTGATGGCTATTATGATGAATAATGGAATCAGAGATAGAAGCAGGTTGACCAGGCTCGTGCCGAGCGCGGAGACGGCAAAAATCGCCCGAGGCAAATAGATTTGTCTGAGTAATCCTCCGCCCCAGATCAACTCGCTCATCGCTCCCGTGGTCGTTTGCGCAAAGAAATTCCACAACAACAGCCCGGCCAGGGCATACGCCGAGTAAGACTTTGACACGATTGAAGCGCGAAAGACTTCCGAAAAAACGAAGGTCAGCACAAGCATCATCAACAGCGGATTGAGCATCGTCCACAGAATGCCCAGCGTCGAACGTTTGTACCGCGTCTTGATATTGCGCGCGATCAGGTGCTTCACCAGGTCGCGATACCGCATCAACTCCTTGAACTCTTCCACGAATGGGATCACCAGACGGGATGAATCGTAGATCGGCTTCTCATCCGGCTTTCCTGCTTTGGCCATTACAGAGTGATTGCGAGCAACCATACAAAATCTACCTCATTCACCTTGTCATTCCTTCTAAATGGGAAACTCGATTTATTCGGGGCTTATCAGGGGTGGTTCGCCGGCAGCCCGCTTAACCATAAGCGTCGGGCAGTAACGCGCGAGCGAAGCGTCAATGGCTCGGCGCGAGCCGGTTTTATATGGCGCCGTGTCGAATCTGTCAAACCGGCGCGATAACGCCCCTGTGAGATTGAATGAGATTCGCAATTTGGTTTTAGCAACACCGTTGTAGTATATTCCCGCCCGGATTCGGAGCGCCTGCCGCTGGCGGAAATTTTCGCCTCCTACATCCTCCTGACCCAGTGTTGCCGACCCAGTGTTGCCGACCCAGTGTTGCCGACCCAGTGTCGCCGACCTAGCGTCGCCGACCCAATGTTGACACTATCAGCGCGCCTAAAGCCGGCGTCGCTGTAATAAGCCGAGACTCAAGCGATCTCTAGTTGCTCAGTCTAGGCGGATGGAGATGTATCCGATATATCGGGGCCATTGAAGCTCGATCTCATGAGAAAGCCGGCGCCGTTGACGAATCCAGATCCCATGTTCACTGGCGAACCGCGCTTTTATGGAAAAGAATGCATCACAATACCAACGGGTTAAAGCGGTCTTCGGACAGCGGTCTATGAGCCGTTACGCCGCCTTCCGCCAATCGCTTCGCATCATCATCCCTTACGAATGGCGTCGCCGCGCGGTCAGCCTGGCGCGCGGGCGCCTGGGACTGAGAGCGCTGTTCATTTGGGCGTACGACCGGATCAAGATAAAGAAATCACCTTACAGAGAGAATCTCAAACGCGGCGATTTTTATGAAGCGGTGACATTGCTCCCGCATCTGCCGGAGGCCGAAGTGGAAGCGATCCTTAACCGCCCGGTCGAAAAGATTCAGGCCGCCAAGCCTGATGTTATATGCTTTTCAATCGTCGACTGGTCGTTCCGGTTTCAACGCCCGCAGCAATTGATGTCCCGGTTCGCCGCCAATGGCCACCGCGTCTTCTATCTCAGCACCACGAAATTTCTCGGATATTACTCGAGACCGAATTTCCACGCGCAGCAAATCGGAGAGAATCTGTTTGAAATTCAGATCGCCACCCACTCGCAACGTGATCTTTACAGCAACGTCGTCGAGGGGAAAAACCTCGAAATCGCCCTCGATTCGCTGGATCAACTGCGCCGCGAATTCAACATCAACGAGGCGATCAGTTATGTAATGATCCCGTCGTGGGGCCGCGTGGCTCTTCAAACCGGACGAAAGTGGGGATGGCGCGTCATCTACGATTGCATGGATGAATGGGAGAATTTCCCCGGCATCAAACCCCCGCTGCTTGAGATGGAGACGAAACTGGTGGAGCGTTGCGATCTTCTGGTAGTCACCGCTCAGCGTCTTTTCGATAAGTGGCGGCCGTACCAGCGCCCGATGATTCTGGCGCGGAACGCCGCCGATTATGATTTTTATCAGGAACGGCTCAAACAGAACGGCCTGCTCAACGGCGTTTCGGGTCCGGTCATCGGTTATTTCGGAGCAATCGCCGACTGGTTCGACGTTGATTTGCTGGCGGATGTGGCGTCGCAACGGCCGGATTATAACTTCGTTCTGCTCGGGGGAGTGTTCGATGTAGATGTCTCGCGGCTGCATAAGCTGCCGAACGTAAGGCTGCTCGGACAGCAGCCTTACGAAACGATGCCTCAATACCTTTATAACTTCGATGTCTGCGTCATTCCTTTCAAGATCAACCCGATCACCGAAGCGACCGACCCGGTCAAACTGTATGAGTATTTGAGCGGTGGGAAGCCTGTCGTTTCGGTAGCGCTGCCCGAACTCGCCGCCTACCGCGATCATCTGTATATCGCCGAAACCGCCTCCGATTTCGCTGAGAAGATTGACAGGGCGATCTCCGAGAACAACCCGGATCTGGCCGAGCGTAGAAAGCAGGTTGCGCAATGTCATACGTGGGAAAGCCGCTATAAGCAGATCGAATCCGCGGTGGTTCAAGCCTCTCGCCGCGCAAGCGTAATCATCGTAACCTACAACAACCTGTCCCTCACCAGGCTATGCCTGGAAAGCCTGTTTCGTAATACTGACTATCCAAACTATGAAGTTATCGTGGTCGACAATGACTCTTCGGACGACACACAGGGCTACTTGGTAAAATTGAGTGAGCGCCACGAAAACCTGAAAGTCATTCTGAACGAGACAAACCTGGGTTTTGCAAAAGCCAACAATCAAGGTATCGGCCAGTCTTCCGGGGATTACATAGTGTTACTCAATAACGATACCATCGTGCCCGGCGGATGGTTGACCAGGCTCTTGAAACATTTGGATGATCCGAAAGTGGGAATCGCCGGCCCGGTCACAAACTTCGTCGGGAACGAAGCCAAGCTGCAGGTCAGTTACCGAACCTGGGAGGAAATGGAAGAGTTCGCTCAGAATCAAACGTGGGACAATCACGGACGGATCGCCGACATCCACATGCTGGCCATGTTTTGTGTAGCGATGAGACGGGATGTGTTTGAAGAGGTCGGCGAACTCGATGAACAATTCGGCATCGGGATGTTTGAGGATGACGATTATTCGATACGCGTAAAACAGAAAGGCTACAGAGTGATTTGCGCGGCAGACACCTTTGTGCATCATTTCGGCCAGGCCGCGTTCGGCAAACTTATTCGGACCGGCCACTATGATCGCATCTTCGATGAGAACAGGGAAAAGTTCGAACGTAAATGGAGCGTTAAATGGGAACCTCATAAGAACGCAAGACTCGAGTTTGAAGAGAATGGCTACGATCCATCTTCCGCAACCGATCTTTAAAACCGCCGACGCATCGCTGGATCAGTACCGCGAGCGGTAGCGAGCGTGACTCCCGTAGAGGGCCATTTATGGGAGCCACGCTCGCTACCGCTCGCGGTACTGATCCAGCGCAAGTTAATGAAATGCGCTACGCAATCCAGGCAATCGCCAATAAAAAACCTCATTGGGTCTTTTTCCTCGCCCTGTCCGCGTTCTATTTGTCGTTCACTCCCGGCACGATCAAAGGCATGGGGTATAACCTGGAGAACCTCATAGCCGCCGACCAAATCACAACCAATCTGGTTAACCTGATCCTACGACAACCTCTTGTGCCTGTAAGTTGGCCACGCCACGGTCTTCTCGAGTTATTTTTCGAGTTTCCATTTGTGTTTCCAAGCAGACTCTTATTCGGCGGCTCAATTGATTGGATCGGGCGGGTAACGGCGATTCAGCCTATTCTGTTTACATCACTGTCATGCGTTGTAACGTTTCTATGGATTCAACGGCTAACGAAGAACCTGGCCTGGAGCTACTTCTTGAGCGCGACGGCTGGCGTCGCCACGATGCTGTGGCCCTACACTTACATTGGGCTGGAGACCACACAATCTTTCTTCGTGATTTTATCGGCCTACATGGCGCTCGCGGCTGAAAAGCGCGACTCCTTACCACGCCTTTTGATCTTCGGTCTCGCCTGCGCCACGGCGATTTCGGTCAAGCTCAACGGGATTTTCCTGGCGCCGGCGATTCTCTACCTGATCTATTGCTATTTCGTCCGCGAAACCCGACCGGCGGCCGGCGCACTGCGGCGGGAACTGCCTGGAGCAGCCCTGGTCATCGCCTTGGTTGTGGTGGTGTACACCGTCAATCGGCATTACAGTTCAAAATACTTCGGTCCTGACTCCGGCGCCAGTTCGGGCTACTTTTTCAGGTTGTTGGCTGACAGTCCCGGGCGGATGGCGCTCTATTTTCTCTCCTACTTCAGCTCGATCAACAAAAGCCTATTCCTCTACGCGCCCATTACCGCTCTCGGCCTTTTCGCATTGCCGCGAGTATTTCGCATCCATCCTCGCCTTGCGATCTTCGCCGTTCTAACGCTGGCCGGAGTGGCCGGGGGGTTCTCTTTGACTTACATGTGGGCTGAAGAGACGTGGGGGCCAAGGTATCTTCACGAAGCGATCCTCCCTTTAACCTTGTGCCTTGCGGCGGCCAAAACGGGCCTAGGACTCCAATGGCGCCGAGAAATCCCGTTGCTGGCCGCGGCGGTTTTAGGCATTGTGATTTCGTTCCTCGGGTCGTTCTTCTATTACGGCAATTTGCATATTGCAGCGACCGGCGCCTCGCAAAACACGCTTGAATCATTGCAATTCGATCCGAGACTCAACCACATTGAATTTAACGCCAGGCTACTGAAACTCTGGGCGACGGAAAGGCTTGGCGGAACAAACGAGCCTGAGTATTGGCCTACTCCTTATAACTGGTGGTTCCTGAAGCCTCCGGACGCGCCGCCGGAGAAGACGGTTGACCTGCGTGAACACGCCAGCCCGCTTCCTTTGATAGCCAAAGGATGGGAGAATTCGTTTTCCATCACGTTAAATCAATATCGGGCGTTGCGCCTAACGCTACTCGGTTCCTTGTCGCTCAGCCTTGCGCTGCTCGGGCGCCTGGCGCTTTTATTAACCCGAAATTCCCGGACGCCTGAAAAAGCGTCTGCGCCGGTATCCGGCTAAAAGCTCCAGCGCCATTCACAAAATCACGGTTCGACATGATAGTATGAGGCTCTTCACCAAATTGATTGAACCCTGACAAGTCTGCAATATTCATTGCATATTCACTGGAGGATACTGATGCTGATCTGCCCGGTCTGCCGTAGCCAAAACATGGATACCGCCAAGTTCTGCGGTAATTGTGGGAACTCTTTTCCACGCCCTGCGGCGCCGACGTCATCGCTGATCAATTGCGCGCAGGGGCATGTTTACAGCGCAGTCTACGAACACTGCCCTTACTGTCCGCAACCTGAAGGCCGGGATTCGGATTTCGTAACCCGCGTGGAGGAGCCGATCACGGCGATTGATCCACCGGGGCTGGCCGGACCGGCTATCCAGGCTCCTTATGCGAACTCGCAGGCGCCGAATGATTTCGCCACGCGGATTGATTCCAGCGAGACGCTGTTCGAGACCGTTGAATCGCCGATTGTCACGCCTCCGGCGGCTCCGCCGCCCGCGCAGGCTCCGGCGTTCGCCCCGACCGAAATAGTGACCGCCGTTTCCCCGCCGGACGCGGTTGGATTGGTGGGCGCCGAATCGTTCAGACCAGCGGAACCAGGGGGGTCTTCGGTCATAACCCAGGAGGAACAGCCAGCTCAAACAACGCCGCCGACGCCGCTGGCGGCCTCGTCAGAGATGGATCGTCGCACGATCGTGATGGCCGACCAATCCTCGCAATTGCGCAAATCCAAGGGGCGGATCGTAGGCTGGCTTGTCACTTACAGCCACAATCCCGATGGCGAAGACTACCGTGTTTACGCCGGATACAATCGGATCGGCGCTAATCCCGTTTGCGACATCGTGCTCGAGGACGATACCGTCAGCGGGTCGCACTCGATTATCGTTTACCGCGATGGGCGCTGCCTGATCAAAGACGATCTCTCTCGTAACGGCACGTTCGTCAACGGGCGGGAGATCACCGAAGCGCATCCGCTTCAAAGCTACGACCAGGTTCGCATCGGCAACACTTATTTGACCTTTGTCGCGGCGCAACGCATCTCATAAGCGCGATCCCATCAGGCTGCAACTAACAATCACATGGCAGTCCATGAAATATCAGGTCATCGTAGCTCATCGCACTGACACAGGGCGGGAGCGCCAGGAAAACCAGGACTCGGTGATTCACATCTGTGATGAACGGGACGGGTGCCACCTGCTGGTGGTCGCCGACGGCCTGAGCGGGACGGCCTGCGGCCAAGTGGCCAGCCAGTTGGCCACACAAACCATCCGGCAGAGTTTCTTCAGCACATTCGGATCGAACCTCACCATCAATCAAAGACTCGAAATGGCGGTCGTTGAAGCCAACCGTGTGATCCTGAGCCGCGCCGACCGCGACCGGCGTTGTCGCGGAATGGGCTCGACCTGCGCCGCGCTTGTGGTTGCGGATCAACACGCCCACTTGGCTCACACAGGGGACAGCCGTGTATATCTGATTCGTGACAGCCGGATCATGCAACTCACCCGCGATCATTCACGCGCGCAGCGAATGCTGGACGACGGGCTGATCACCGAAGAGGAAGCCGCCAACCATCCTGACCGCAACTGGCTGGATCGCGCCTTGGGGCTTCGCGCGGAAATCGCTCCCGACATCAAAACCGAACCGATTCGTCTTTACGATAAAGACACCTTCATAGTTTGCACCGACGGATTGACGAACCTGGTGCGAGATGAAGAGATGTTCAGAATCATCCAGCGCGCCCCGGTGGAACCCGCCTGCGACGCGCTGATCGGGTTGGCCAACGAACGCGGCGGTCACGACAACATCACCGTGGCCATCGTCCGCATAGGAGCCGATATCACTCTCACCTTCTGATTGCGGATTGCGGATTACGGATTGCGGATTGCGGATTGACACTGCTTGTCGAGGTGAAATCTGTTTGGAAAGCGACGAACGATAATAAGCGACGAGGCGAAAATATGAGCGCAGAATCTGAAACGCAAATCCGCAATCCGCAATCCGCAATCCGCAATCTGTTGATCGCGACGTCAAATAAAGGCAAAGTGACCGAGATTGCGTCTCTGCTCGAAGGATTGAACTGCCGCGTGATCGGCCTCGAAGATCTGCCGCAGGTTCCGCCTCCGGTCGAAGAGACCGGAGAGACGTTTGTCGAAAACGCCCTGATCAAAGCCGATTATTATCACGCGATCACCGGACTGTTTACACTTGCGGACGATTCGGGGTTGGAAGTTGACGCGCTCGACGGACGCCCAGGCGTTTATTCGGCGCGTTACAGAGGCGAAGGCAGCAGCAGCGAGGATCAGATCGCGTTGCTGTTGGCAGAGATGAAAGATGTGCCCGAAGAAAAGCGGACGGCCCGATTTGTGTGCAGCATCGCTCTGACTGGCGCTCCGGACGGACAGCCGATCAGACAGACTTTCGAAGGCCGATGCGAAGGTAGAATCGCCGACGCCGCGCGTGGCTCCGGCGGCTTTGGCTATGACCCGATTTTCATTGACGCGGAACTCGGACGTACTTTCGCCGAAATCTCACACGAAGAGAAATCGGCGCGCAGCCATCGCGGAAAGGCCTTGAGAGCAACTATCAAATACCTTGAAATGCTATTGGAGGGAGGACAGGGAGACAGAGGGACAGAGGGACAGAGGGACAGAGGATGATTGCCAAGTGTTCCCTCTGTCCCTCTGTCCCTCTGTCTCCCTGTCCCTTTTCATCCCGCGTGAACCAGAGTCTTCACTTCTCTGCCGAATTTTACGTCGATCTTTCCGGCGCGAACTTCGACGACCAGACCGACGCCGAATTTCGGATGATCAACACGGTCACCGGCGGCAAACCTCTCCTGCATCGAGTAAGCGCGCAATGGCCCGACCTCATCCAGTACAGAGCCGGACTCTTTTTTTGCGCCTCTGGTCGAAGAGCGGGTCGTTGTGGTTCTGGCGCTGCGTTCACGATAGATATGATTGCTGCGGCAGGTGCGGCACTCCACGCGTCCGATGGAGCCGTCGGCGTTAACCGCGGCAATGACGTGTTCACGAGTTTCTTTGCATTTTCCACAATAGGTGTCCACATCACCCCCGACCTGAGAGCGTTTAACGATACCAAGCGAATTCTTCACCATTGCTTTAATTCCTATATGTTTCGATCTTAATTTTCAAACAACCGGGGCTTTACAGCTGGCGGCAGCCGACCACTCGGCCATGGCCTATTCCAACTTGACGCTCTTCCACTCGCCGCGAATGATCAGGTCGCGAATCTCGGATGCGCTCTTCCCTTCTTTGTGCAGCTTGTTAACAAGGAGACCCTCCTTGAGACAGAGCTGTCAGCCAACGCCGTGATCGGTGGCGAAACAGTCAAGCAGACTGCGATGCCCGTTTCCCGCGTCGCAATAACAGAAACAAGGTTGTTGCGAGAAGAGTTCGGGGTTCTCCCGCGCGTAACTGTAGGCCTTAACTACCGCAGGGTCGGAAAATTGCCTTGGGTCCAACACAGCCGGAAACGGCTTGGCATCCCCCACGCTCGAAAAATATGCGGGAATGCGCGGGGTCGGGGTCGTCGCGGCATGATCGCCGTGCGAATGTTGAGGGCTCGGGCTTGATACCGAGTCTGATTTAGAGGACGGATCGCGGCTCGCCGCCTTGCCGTCCTTTGTATCCATTGCCTGTTCGTTCGAACCTGACTTGGACGACGAAGCGCGATTTGCGTCGCATCCAATCAGAAACAAATTGGCCAGAAATAAACTGGCCATCAGAGAGACCGCAAGCAGAGCCGATCTGGAGTGAAACAGCTTCTTACAAACATCTCCGAAATTGCGATTCATGATTTCTCCGTATGAGATGATTGGATTCTGGGTTTGAAAACTGTTGGCGCGCTGTTTGAGCATGGTTGGATTGTATCATCATTCCTGCGCCATTGCAGTTATTGAGTTGCGTTTTACGAAGATTTACATCAAGCCGCGCGCGGCGGCTATAAGATGAAACAAATTGCGCGACAAACGGCTTGCTTGATGCTATGCTTTGCGCGTATTTATCGGTCCGCACCCGTTCCGCTCTCCTTGACAGCCCCGCACCAAACAAAAGAAACAAAAGGCTAAGTCAAATTTGTGATCGCGAAGAACATGAAAAGACCGATTGTTGAAAGAACTGTCTGCTGCCTGCTTGCAATCACTTTTTCCGTTTCGGTTGCGTGGGCGCAAAGTCGTGGTTTTACAATTCAGGTCGAGAGTTCACCATCTGAAGCCGAAGCAAGATCGTCAGTCGCCAGCCTGCAAGCAAAAGGCCTGGAAGCCTATTGGGTCAAGGCTGCGGTTCCCGGCAAAGGCACTCGATATCGTGTCCGAATCGGGCAGTACAAAAGTCTGGCGGAAGCCAAGGCTAAAGCCGATCAATTCCTCGGCAGAGGCTTAATCAAAGAGTTCATAATCGCCCCTTACGACGCTTCATCCTCAATCGCGTCAAAAGCCGACCCTGAGGGCGAAAAAACTGCTAAGGCAGTCAAAAAACAGCCACAACAGCCCGCGCGAAACACGGAAAACGCCTCGACCGCCCAAGCTCCTGTTGACGTCGCGGCGACAGAACCGCCCTCCGATCCATCTTTAAAGTCCGATCCATCTTTAACCTCAAAGGAAGCTAGAGAGGGAGCTAAAAACGACGCCCCCGCCAACATAGGATCAGTTCCAGAAGCCGAAAAACCCAACGCCGAAAAGCCCGTTCTTGCTTCTGTTGATTCCATTTCAGAATCAAGGTTGGGGAGGAAACTCCCTGAAGCGAAGCCGGGAGCAAAGGCTGAAGCGGCTAAGACGCCGTCTGAAAAATCGGCCAACGCTGAGCCAACGATTGCAACTCCGGCGATGGCCGACGCCCTGGCGGATGTGACGTTCAACAATGACAACTGGAAAGTCGTTCGGCGAACCGTCGAGACGGATAAGAACCTGCGCGCCATCTACTTTGTCGATTCAATGACCGGATGGGCCGCGGGTGACGCCGGCGCGGTGTATCGCACGACTGACGGCGGCAAAAGTTGGAAGCCTTTGTTGAGCGGAGCCGCCGCGAACATAAATTTCATATACTTCATTGACTGGAATCATGGTTGGATGCTCGGCGAATCGGGCGGCAAAATAACCGATGAGGCCGAAGGCGAGAACATCCTGCTGCTCACCACCAATGGCGGGCGCACCTGGACGCGCAAATCGTTGCCGAGCGTTACGAACCTCTATTTCACCGACGCCAAAACCGGATGGGCAGTCGGGAAAAACTCTACGCTGTTGAAGACAACCGACGGCGGCTTGGAGTGGAACAAAGTCGAAAGCCTGGAGAAGCTGATCGGCCAGCCGATTGATTCATCGAGTTACAACTTCGGTTTCAGCGACATCCATTTTACCGACGCGGAACATGGCTGGCTGATCGGCAATTTCTATGGCCGCGCGCGCAGCAACATCGGCGGAGTCTTTACGACGTCGGACGGCGGCGCTACATGGAAGCGCGTTCCGATCACGTTCCAAACCCAGCACACTTCCGGGCGATTCACTGCCGGCTTGCTTCACTCGGTTCATTTCACGGACACGAACACAGGTTCAGTGACCGGCGAGATGTACGACGGCGACGGCAGATTCTTCTTTGCGCTGCACACGCGCAACAGCGGCATAACCTGGGATCAGTTCCGCACTCCGAGCCGCGCCACTCACAGCACTCAATTCCTCGATTCGGCCAACGGCTGGACAGCCGCATCGGCTCCGCGTGAAGGCGGAGCCGATGCGGTTGTTTACGACACAACGCTGATGCGAACCGATAACGGCGGCAAGTCGTGGCGAAACGATTTCCTCGCGCGCGGACGCCGCATTCGCGGGGTATTCTTCCTGTCTCCAACCAAAGGCTGGGCCGACGGAGACAGAGGAATGATTCTCGGTTACGAAGAGAAATCGAAAGCTAATTGAGATGAAGGGGAGAATACAGAACAAACGGAAATAACGGAACAAACGGAAATTTTCAGGTTATTCTCGGGTCTTTTTCCGTCTGTTCCGTTAGTTCCGTATTCTCCCTTTGCTCCTTGAGTTCGCCAATTCAATGCCAGAATGCTAAAACCAACTCCACCAGAATCAGGATCACAATGATCAATTCGAGCGTCTGGCTCTGCGCCGTGTGCACGCGGTCGTTCAGCAACTGATAAAAGTCGGAGATGATCTCAAGTTTGCGCGAGATGATTCGCTCCCATTCGTGCAGATAAAACCGGCGCGCCGCCGCGGAATGCAGCCTCGCCAGATAAAGGTCGCCAACCAGTTTCAAAGCGTTTTCAACCCGCTCGTTCAGCACCGATGATTCGAGTCGCAGTTCGGCCAGGTCCTGAATCGCCTGTTTGTACGGCGTCCGCAACGGGATCGGCCATTCAATCCGCTTTCGTACCAGCGCGTCGTACTCGATGATCTTCCTATCCAACTGCTGGTCAATGTAGCGCGCCTCCAACAGCTCGACGTTGATCAATTCAAGGACGTTGGCCGTGTCCTCGTAATCGCGGTCGTAGATGATCGCCGAGTTCCAATCCAACAACGCCAGATCGTTTTCGTAATACGAGATAGCCTGGGATAAAGCCTCTTCCTGTTGAGCTCGGCTCAGATCGGCGGTTTCAGATCGCAATGTCCGCGCCAGCACTCCGCGATGCGCGGCCAACAACTCTTCGGCGCGCATCGGCTGATCCAACTTCTCGATGATAAACAGGTAGTAATCTTCGACCAGATCAGACAGTTTGGGTCGAAAGATCGCAGGCTCTATTTTTCTCATCAGCGCTTCGGCCTGC
>Ga0187894_10006078_pt1 | contig 11990 bp, 12 predicted proteins | sample GBC1701081metaG_FD_136650 | JGI IMG/M metagenome (GOLD analysis project Ga0187894, IMG submission 136650) | White microbial mat communities from a lava cave in the Kipuka Kanohina Cave System on the Island of Hawaii, USA - GBC170108-1 metaG ...
AGATGTCTCGCCCGAGCAACCATGCGAACCCTTTCCAACAATTTCGGTTTGTCCGACATATCTGATATTGTAGCTCCGGTGGATTTTTAAACCTTCCGCATATAGAGTGCTTATGCGGAAACTCTTCTGTATAATACGTGAAAATCGGCAATTGAGCAGAATATTGTTTTCGCTCAATCATAAGTTATGCGTCAGGTGTTATCAGAGGTTATAGACTATGGATGCTGAACAAGAGAAAGTAGCTTTGGATAAAGAAATCCGCTATCACGTCTATGATTATGTCATGCGAGAAGGACTGCCTCCGACTATAGCAGAAACATCGTCTGCTCTTGCACACTCGCCGGATGAGGTTAGAACTTCATTTCAGCGTCTTGCTGATGAACACATCTTTGTCTTGCAGAAAGGCAATGGTGAGATTCTGATGGCGAACCCATTCTCAGCCGTGCCAACGCCTTTCATTGTTAAAGTGGGGAATCGCTCTTACTATGGCAATTGCATTTGGGATGCGATGGGCATACCTGCAATGCTGAAGCAGGATGCCACTATTGAGTCTTCATGTGGCTGTTGTAGCACGGCAATGAGTTTGAAGGTTACAAACGGTTTGCTTGAAGAGGCGCGTGGGTTAGCGCATTTTGCCATTCCTGCGGCTCACTGGTGGGATGACATAGTTTTCAATTGAAAGACGATGCTACTCTTCTGGTCAGAAGAGCATGTTGAGAAGTGGTGCGCGGATTGGAATCTGCCGCAAGGTGAGATTATCCCTTTGGACAAGTGCAATCGGTTGGCGCAGGCATGGTACAGTCCAGACCGCAGAGAGCCTGAATGGAGGAGGCGAACCGTTGACGAGGCAGAAGCATTATTCTCTGAACTTGGCTTTACATCACCATTCTGGCGGTTGCCGCGTTGAAGACGCATAACAAATCAATGGACGTGAGGCGGAAACAGCGACTTTGTTTGGAACGTCGTCCGCTACTTTTTACGTTGTCGCTGGCGGTTTCCGCCCACGTCATCTCAATCGTTAGCCGTCATCGCGAACGTCTATGGAGAAAGTTGACCTCAAGAAAGAGCTGAAACAGCTCTACAAAACCTCTGCAAAAGAAGTCGCACAAGTCACTGTGCCGCCGCTCAAATACCTGATGATTGACGGCAGGGGCGACCCGAACACTTCCCAAGAGTATGCCGACGCCGTTGCGGCATTGTTTTCAGTTTCCTACACGGCGAAGTTTGCCGTGAAGAAAGGGACTCAGAAGACCGACTACGCCGTGATGCCGCTCGAAGGACTCTGGTGGGCTGATGATTGGTCCGCCTTCGTCGCCGGAGACAAAGCGAGATGGAATTGGACCATGATGATTTTGCAGCCGTCATTCGTGCCCCAAAAAACCATCGAAGACGCCATTGCTGATGTCCGCAAAAAGAAGAATCTTCCTGCACTTCACAAACTGCGATTGGAAGAGTTTTCGGAGGGCCGATGCGCCCAGATTTTACACATCGGCCCATATTCGGCCGAGGGTCCAACGATAGCGAAGCTGCATGAGTATATTCTCAGGCACGGCAGCTTGGCCGGGAAGCACCACGAAATTTACTTGACCGATATTCGGCGCGCAAACCCAATGAAATGGAAGACTATCCTGCGACAACCAATGAAATGACGGCTAACCATGCGCTGCAGCGAACCCGGCGGGGGCGTCGTGGTTGCAGTCGTTGCGTCCCGTGCGTCGGGTCGCTGAGCTTGGGTCGCGTTGAACCTTCCGCTCTCGTTGTCTTGTTACTGACCGATTCCGGCAATGTAAGGTGCGATCACTAACGACACGATCGACATCAATTTGATAAGAATATTCATCGACGGGCCAGATGTATCTTTGAACGGATCACCTACCGTATCGCCTGTTACAGACGCTTTATGCGGTTCTGAGCCTTTATAGACCATCTCTCCGTTTATCAGGACACCTTTTTCAAAGGATTTTTTGGCATTGTCCCATGCACCGCCTGCGTTTGATTGGAAAATTCCCATCAACACGCCGGTTACGGTAACACCTGCCAACAAACCTCCTAAAACTTCAGGGCCGAATGTAAATCCGACGATCACAGGAGTAATCAGAGCAATAGCTCCCGGCATTATCATTTCGCGCAATGATGCTTTAGTCGAAATAGCCACGCATTTGTCGTATTCCGGTTTTGCTTTGTATTCCATGATACCCGGAATTTCACGAAACTGGCGTCTGACTTCCTCCACCATATCCATTGCAGCTTTGCCGACGGCTTGAATACATAGCGCCGAAAAAATGAACGGGATCATTCCGCCGACAAAAAGACCGGCGAGCACGTTTGCTTTGTAAATGTCGATGCGATCGATTCCGGCCATTCCGACGAACGCAGCGAACAGTGCGAGTGCAGTCAACGCAGCCGAAGCGATCGCAAAACCTTTGCCGGTCGCGGCGGTCGTGTTGCCGACTGCGTCGAGATTGTCCGTGCGCTCGCGAACTTCGGGTGGCAGCTGGCTCATCTCGGCGATGCCGCCGGCGTTATCGGCGATCGGCCCAAAGGCATCGATCGCGAGCTGCATCGCGGTCGTCGCCATCATTCCCGCCGCCGCGATCGCGACGCCGTAGAGGCCCGCAAAATAATACGAAGCGACGATTCCGGCGGCGAGCGTGAGGATCGGAATCACGGTTGATTTCATACCAACAGCTAATCCGCCGATGATGTTTGTCGCGTGACCGGTTGATGATTGTTGGACGATCGAATTCACCGGCTTTTTGCCCATCGCCGTGTAATATTCGGTAACAAAACTCATGATCGCACCGACGATCGTTCCGACAACGATCGCGGCGAACACGCCCCATTTCCCAAAGCTCGTCGAACGTAAACTTATCGGGCCATCGGGCAACATCCACATCACGACCGGCAGCGAAGCGATGACGGTCAGCAGCATCGATGTCCAGTTGCCGACGTTGAGCGCGCTTTGCACATTTGATTTGTCGTCTTTGATCCTGACCAAAGCGCAACCGATGATCGAGAACACGATTCCCAAACCGCAGATCACCATCGGCAGTAGGATCGGCGACATTCCGCCGAACGCGTCTTTCACCTTGATCTCTTGTCCCAAAACCATCGTCGCTAAGATCGTCGCGACGTACGAGCCGAAAAGATCGGCGCCCATTCCGGCAACATCACCAACATTGTCGCCAACGTTATCGGCGATGGTTGCGGGGTTGCGAACGTCATCCTCAGGAATGCCAGCCTCGACTTTGCCGACGAGATCGGCACCGACGTCAGCTGCCTTTGTGTAAATTCCGCCACCGACGCGCGAGAAGAGAGCGATCGATTCCGCACCGAGCGAGAAGCCGGTGAGCACCTCGATCGCCGTGCGAACCGTATTCGCGCCGAGCCCGGCAAAGATCGCAAGAAACGCGATGAACAATCCGCCGAGACCCAAAACCGCGAGGCCTGCGACGCCGAGTCCCATTACGGTTCCGCCGGTGAACGAAACTTTCAACGCTTGTTTCAAACTCGTGCGCGCAGCTTGCGTCGTACGCACATTCGCCTTTGTCGCGACCTTCATGCCGATGTAACCGGCAGTCGCGCTAAAAACGGCGCCGATGATAAACGCAACGGCGATCAACCAGTGCGAGTGAATTTGCCGACCGCCGACTTCGTGGATCGTCCCCGAATACGCGAGCAGCGCAGCCGTGATGACGACGAAGATGCTGAGCACCTTCCACTCGGCTTTGAGAAACGCCATCGCGCCGTTCGCGATGTGACCGGCGAGTTCCTGCATATTGTCGTCGCCCGCGTCCTGCTTGCTCACCCAAGACGATTTAAAAGCCATCACCAGCAAACCAAAAATCCCGAGAGCCGGCACCAAATAAATTACGTAACTGTTCATAATTAAAGCGAATATCAAAGTTTTTGATTATCAGACAATCGCGGCGATTTAACAAATAAGGCGGGCATATTTTTAGCCGCAGATAAACGCAGATGACGCAGATAAGAGCTACTTTTTTATCTGCGTCATCTGCGTTTATCTGCGGCTAAAAACACTCAGTCACATCGCCACTGGCCGTTGATGCGTTTTGCAAACGCGCCGTCGGTGCCTGCCGTTCCCTGCGAGCAAACTCCGCCGCGGCGACAATCGTTGCAATAAACAAATGCGCCGTCCTTGACCGCCGGACGACCGTCGGCGCCGTTGGCCCAGTCGGTGATGAGTTTGAAATTTACATTCGGGTCATACTGCATCAGACCGTCGCGAATCTCGACGTTGTAGCCAAAGAGGTTCGGACGGCCTTCGATGCGGTCGGCGTCTCGACCCTCTGCTACGCTGCCGGTTTGAAACATTATTCTGCCACCGTTATAGTTCGGTCGCAGCACGTTTCGCCCCGCTTCATCTTTGCAGCGACCGGCAAATGTATATGGATCGTAACAAAACCGATCGCCCGTCGATGTAATGGTCACCGCCGGGTCGGCGGTAATCGACCTTGCCAGATAGAACGAGCCGGTTGAGACGTAACTCAAACGCCCACGCAACTCGACCGGATCGCCAAACCACGAGTTGATAACCGTGAGAATTGTGCTCGAAACGCCGCCCGCAGGATTTGTGTAAATGGCGCGCTTACCGTTTTCTGAACCCGAATTGATGATCGTCATGCCGCCGACATAATCGATATATAGAAATGTGCCGCCGATATTCGTACCTTGATCGTAACCGCCGCCCCACGTTTGTTGCAGCAGCATCGAACCGGTTTTTTGCAGCCGAATGCCGTCGCCCGGCGCGTTTCGCGCAACGTAGTGAAAGACCGAATTATTCACTTGCCAGTCGGTATTGAAGGTATGCACCCAAATGCCGGTTTTATTATTGTTAAATGAAACCTGATCGACGCGGACGTAATCAAACTGCCACTGGTCGCATGCCTGCTCGGTCGGTTTGCAGTTTTTTTCGTTCACGTTGTGGACCCAAATGCCCTTGTCAAAATTTTGAATCGTCATGTTCTCGAAGCGGATAAACTGGCTCGTATTCGGCATCGATTGTTTGCTTACCGGGTCGATCGCCCATTTACCCAGGCCCTCGATGCCGATGGTGCCGACGTTCGAGCCACGAAGAACCTCACCGTAAACCGTCTCGTTTCCGAGTAACTCGATGTGTTTAAACGTAACCTGATTAGTACAACCGCCGATACGAAAAATCGTTTGATTGTCATTTTTCAGACGAAGGCGCGTTGATGTTTTTCGGAAGGGCAGGTTCGACGACGGAACGGAGCTGTTCGCGCTCGCGCCTTCGATGATGATGCCCGACGGCACCGTTATTGCTTGATATGCCGGGTCGCGCGTCGAGCCGTCGGTCGTGCCGACTATATAATCGCCGTCGGGAAAGCGCAGCGTGCCGCCCTGACGCGCGGCGATGTAGGCGATGGCGTTCTTTATCGTTTTTGTGTAATCGGCCGGTTCGCTGTAAAGATAGCGTGCGGGATTATCGAGAGAGCGCCGGACGGGACGGAAATCTTTGACGTTGTAAATTCCGGATTCTTTTGTCAGCGCCGGCCAGAGATACGTTACGCCGTTTTGCAGCCTGATCTCATACATCGGCTCGGCACCGGAAAAGCACCATTTGCCGATGCCGTTCGGATTGACGCGATTGCCGGTGACGCTGCTTTCGTCGCAGGCGGTAAGGCTGCTCGCGCGAGTTTGAAAATTCGTCCCCGCGACAAAAACGTCGATCGCGTTGCCGCCGCCGGCTCCGGGCTGCCAGCGAACCGGACACGCACCGTCATCATTAGCCTCGACCGTAAGCGAGTAACCCTCGAAAATATTTTGCGCTCCGACGCCCGATGCAAAAGTAAAAACGGCGATGATAAGCAATGTGTTTTTTATAAATACGGACATAATTCTCCTTTTGATTTCGCTAAAGCTGTTTCTGATATACTACCCGAAAAACGATGCGGACATTCACTGTTAATTCATCGCAACGCGAACAGATGATCGACATCACGTCGCGCGTTGCGGTCGAATTGCCCGATGGCGACGGCGTCGTTGTTTGTTTCACACAGCACACGACGTGTGGTTTGACTATCAACGAAAACGCCGACCCCGACGTGCAAAGGGACATGCTCAGCTTTTTGCAGCGGCTGATCCCGCAATACGAACCGAATTTTAAACACTTCGAGCACAACTCCGACGCGCACATTAAATCGTCACTCGTCGGTGCGAGTGCAACTGTCCCGTTTACAAAAGGCAAGCTGCTTCTTGGCCGCTGGCAGGGAATTTATCTGTGCGAATTCGACGGCCCGCGTGAGCGCAAAGTGATCGTGTCAGTAGCCCGCACGTAAGGACGCCCGTTAATTATTATGACCATTGGATATTCAGGCACACCGCTCGCAAAAAAGCTCGGCATTAAAGACGGCCACACTGTCGTAACGATCAACGCGCCCGACGACTATGAACAACTACTCGCACCGCTGCCAAACGGTGTTACATTGCAGAAGCCCGCACGAAGTAAGGGCATTGTCGATCTAATTCACCTTTTCACCAACAGCCGCGACGAACTTTTTGCCGAGCTTTCAAAAAATAGAAATTTGATCAAACAGGACGGTGCGATCTGGGTTTCGTGGTATAAAAAAGCCGCAAAGCTGCCAACCGAAATTACCGAGGACACAGTTCGCGAAGCTGCGTTTCCACTCGGCCTCGTCGATATAAAAGTCTGTGCTGTCGATGACAAATGGTCCGGTCTAAAATTGGTTATCCGTAAGGAAAATCGTATATAATACCGTCACATTCACACGCAAGGAGTTTTCTGATGCCGACCATGGACCCGCGTATTGACGCCTATATCGAAAAATCACAGGATTTTGCAAAGCCGGTTTTGACGCATCTTCGAGCGCTCGTTCACGAGGTGTGCCCTGACGTGACCGAGAATATTAAATGGTCGATGCCTAGCCTCGAGTATAAAGGAATGTTTTGCGGATTTGCGTCGTTCAAACAGCACTGCACATTTGGGTTTTGGAAGGAAGCACTGCTCAAGGAAATGAAATTTCCGACGAAGAATGCAATGGGCAGCTTTGGAAGAATTACGTCGCTCGATGACCTTCCTGACGATGAAACGATCAAGAAGGTAATACGTGAGGCCGTCCGCCTTAACGACGAGGGAATCAATGTCCCGAAGAAGAAGCCGATGAAGAAGACCGACCTCACCTTGTCCGACGTTTTGCTTGAGGCGTTGGCGTCTAACGATAAGGCGGCTGAAACGTTTGAAAACTTTCCGCCGAGTGCTCAGCGTGAATATGTCGAATGGATAACCGAAGCAAAAACCGAAGCAACCCGCGATAAGCGGCTGGCGACGACGATCGAATGGTTGTCCGAAGGTAAGAGAAGGAATTGGAAGTACGAAAATTGTTAGTAACGTGTCAGTAGCCCGCACGTGAGTAAGGGCCATGCTAATAATAAAAGGAGACGAAAATTATGTTTGGAGTAAAACCGTATATTTCATTTAAGGGTGACTGCGAAAAAGCCGTCAATTTTTATAAAGAAGTTCTCGGCGCCGAGGTGCTTTTTATGGGACGTGTCGGCGATTCGCCGATGAAGGGCATGGCGCCCGACGATGCGATCATGCACTGCACGCTCAAAATCGGCGACACGCACTTGATGGCTTGCGACAACATGTCGCCGGATCATCCGGTAAATGTCGGCAACAATATTTCGCTAGCTGTCGGAACAAGTGACATCGCTTCGGCTGAAGCAAGCTTTGACAAAATGGCCACGGGCGGAACGGTTTTGATGCCGATGCAGGAAACGTTTTGGGCCGAGCGTTTTGGAATGCTTACCGATAAATTTGGCATAAATTGGATGTTCAATGTCGATAAGCCTGAGAGCGATCACGCAAAGGCGACGGCGTAGAGCAGAGTGAAAAGCTAAAAGTGAAAAAGTGAAAAAGCCGTCGGTAAATCTCTGACCACCTTTTTCACTTTTTCACTCTTTCCCTTTTATACTTTAACGAATATGACCGAACCAATTCTTGTAGCAAAAAAAGATGATAAAGACGCAGGTCTTTTTCTACTGCCGCAGATGGCGAACCGCCACGGCGTTATCACCGGTGCGACCGGAACAGGCAAAACCGTTTCGCTGCAGCGGCTTGCAGAGGGTTTTAGCCGGCGCGGCGTGCCGGTCTTTATGGCCGACATCAAAGGCGATCTTACCGGCGTCACGCAGCCTGGCGGCGGCAATGCGAAGATCGATGCGCGAAATACGCAGCTTGGTATAACGCCGACCTTCGAACAATTTCCTGCGACCGTCTGGGACGTCTTTGGCAAGCAAGGTCACCCGCTTCGCGCGACCGCATCTGAGATGGGGCCACTGCTTTTGTCGCGGCTTTTGCAGCTCAACGACACGCAGGAAGGCGTGTTATCTATTGCTTTTAAGTACGCAGACGAGAACGGCCTGCTGCTGCTCGACCTCAAGGATCTGCGGGAGTTGATGAAGTGGGTCGGGACGAATGCAGATGAATTAACGCTTGCCTACGGCAATGTTTCGACGGCGTCGGTCGGCGCGATTCAGCGCGGGCTGCTGCAATTGGACGAGCAAGGCGGCGATCAATTTTTTGGCGAACCTGCTGTAAAGCTTGATGATTTTATGCAAACCGTCGGCGGCAAAGGCGTGCTCAATCTGCTCGCCGCCGATCAGCTGATAAACGCGCCGAAATTGTATTCGACATTTTTGCTATGGCTGCTTAGCGAACTTTTTGAATCGCTGCCCGAGGCCGGCGATCTCGAAAAACCAAAGCTCGTGTTCTTTTTCGACGAAGCTCACTTGCTATTCAGCGACGCTCCGCAAGCACTTGTCGATAAGGTGGAGCAGGTCGTCCGCCTTATTCGCTCAAAAGGCGTCGGCGTTTATTTTGTCACGCAAAATCCGGCTGACATTCCGGAGAAGGTTCTTGCGCAGCTCGGCAATCGCGTTCAGCACGCGCTTCGCGCATACACGCCGCAGGAGCAGAAAGGCGTCAAGGCCGCCGCGTCGTCCTTCCGCGAAAATCCAAAGCTCGATACCGAAAAGGTCATCACCGAGCTTGGCGTCGGCGAAGTGCTGATCTCGACGCTCGACGAAAAAGGCGTTCCGACGATGGTCGAACGCGCCTTCGTCGTCCCGCCCGTCGGCCACATCGGCCCGATCACGCCCGAACAGCGCGCCGCGCTCATCGCCAATTCGCTCGTTGCCGGCCAATATGAAAATGCCATTGACCGCGAATCTGCGTTCGAAATTCTCTCTGCAAAAGCCAACGAACGCGCCGCTCAAACCGCCGCCGCAGAACAAGCCAAGACCGACGCAAAAGCCGCAAAAGAAGCCGAAAAAGCCGAACGCGCCGCCGCCCGCGCACCCGACACCGTTTGGGAATCGATCGGCAAAAGCGCCGTGCGTTCGGCCACAAGCAGCATCGGCCGCTCGCTCGGCACCAAGATAGTTCGCGGCGTCCTCGGCAGTATCCTCGGCGGCAAAGGCAAGAGTAGTTGGTTTTGATGAATTGCCTCCGGCTTTAGCCGGAGGCATAAATTCTCCTTGATTTTGGCTTTAGCCGAATTTGGGCTAAAGCCGGGAATTTTTGTTTTACAATTTACCTCCAACTAAAGGTGGAGGCAATTCAAAAGTCATGGCTTCAAAAAATAACCTGCTGCTTCTCGTCGGTACCGCAAAAGGTCTCTTTATTTTGCGACGTGGCGGTAACGGCAAATGGTCGATGAAGGGGCCGCACTTTTCTGGCCGTGCAGTTTTCGCAGCTTTTTTAGATCAGAGAAAGGGACGAAACGAGATGTGGGCGGCGCCGACGAGTTGGCATTTTGGCGCTGAGCTTTGCAAATCGACCGACATGGGCAAAACGTGGGATGAGCCCGAGAAGCGGCGAATCAAAATGCCTGCGAATACAAAAAAGTCGCTAGAAAACATTTGGCAGATCGCCGCCGGAGCAGATCCCGACACGCTCTATGTCGGCGTCGCACCCGCGGCTTTATTTGAATCGCATGATCGCGGTGCGACATGGAATCTGAACAAGGGTCTCTGGTCGCATCCGCATCGCAAAAAATGGACGCCGGGCTTTGGCGGACTTTGTTTGCACACGATCGTCACCGACGCTAAAAATCCAAAGGACATCAAGATCGCCATTTCGACCGGTGGCGTTTACCAGTCGGCTGACGGCGGCAAAAGCTGGAAGGTGACGAACACCGGCGTGAAGGCTTATTTCCTCCCGGATCAATATCCAGAATTCGGCCAGTGCGTTCACAAGATCGCTCGGCACCCGCGAAAAAAGAACACATACTTTTTACAAAATCATCACGGCGTTTACCGCAGCCGCGACGGCGCGACGACGTGGCAAGAGATCGAGAACGGCCTGCCGTCGAACTTCGGATTTGGACTAACGGTGAGTGACGCCGGTTCGGTTTTTATCGTGCCGCTGCAAAAAGACGCCGAGCGTTTTACGTGCGAGGGCAAACTCCGAGTCTATCGCAGCCGCGACGAAGGCAAATCGTGGAGTGCTCTCACAAAAGGCCTGCCGCAGAAAAATGCATACGAAGTAATTTTGCGTGACGCCGTCGCCTCGGTCGGCAACAACATCTTCTTCGGCACAAAGAACGGCAAACTCTTTGCATCGACTAACGACGGTGACTCGTGGAAAACGATCGAAGGCTCGCTGCCCGAGATATGCTGCGTCAAGGCTTACGCGATTTAAAACTCGGCGTTCTCTTCGGTCTCCGCGTTGAAAATTGTGCAGAAGAAGATTTAAACGCAGAGATCACAGAGTCCGCAGAGATATTATGTCTGTCACTGTTTACCTAAGTGGTCATCTCAAGGCTTATACCGGCGGCGCGGTCGAGGTAAATCTGGCCGGTGACTTCGCGACAGTCGGCGATGCTCTAAACTCACTTTGGAAACAACACATAGCCCTTCGCGACCGCGTCCTCAACGAACAAGGCGAGATTCGCCAGCATGTAAATATCTTTGTCGGCAGCGACGATGTGAAACGGCAGAAAGGCTTGCAAACAGTGATAAAGACGAACGAGATTCATATATTCAATGCTGTGAGCGGTGGTTAAAATGAAATTCGACTGGCTTCGGTCAAAAAAGTTTGCAAGGTAACTTTGAGGAACGACAAAAAAACCAGCAGCTTCCATTTAGTGCCAAAGTGCGGTGAGACCTTTCCGATCCTTGCGCTTAAGGACAGATCAGCTCGATATTTGGGAAGTAACGTCTGAAACGTCGCGGGTCTCTTGTAAGGATCTTATAACCGGCGACCAACGCATGTGCACCGATAAAAAAATCGGGTAGAGTGGCGGCGCGAGTTCCTCCGTGTCGTCGATACTCCAAAATGGGCTTTGCCGGCGAGAAACGCGGCAGAAAATGGTAGTGCACGGCGGAGAAAATTTTCTGGCGGGAATGCGGCGTCGAACTCTACAGGAGTTTTGAACCTGATTGAAGCCTCAGCATAGACGATCGGGTTAATTATCAATTCCGCATTGTTTGCAGCCGACGCTAAAGTGGAAGCCGACCACTTGTGCCATGTCGATTGCTGATCGTAGAGATCGAGCAGTACGTTGCTATCGATCAAAATCATCTTCGCCCCACCCGCGCGTCCAAGCCATTATCTGATCGGTGGATAGGTCAAGATTGACTGTTCCTTTACCGATGGCACGCGCGACGATACGCTCGCCGCGGCTCATCGTTCCTTTCTTTTTCCTAGCCTTGATGATCTTCGCCGATTTCCCTTCGACGACGAATTCGACCTCGCTTCCAGGGAGTAGCCCCAGCTTTTCCCGAACTTCTTGCGGGATAGTGACTTGACCTTTTGTGGTTATCCTCATGGTATTACTCCTGTCGGCAATACTATTACTTTCGGTTTAACCCGGATTACGCGATAGGAAAAAAAGGGAGTAGAATTCTAATGCGTAGCGTTAGGAGGTAGAAAGGGTGGAATTCGAGATAAGTTATACAAACAAAGAGATTACGCCTTGGGGTGG
>Ga0187894_10006079_pt1 | contig 11989 bp, 7 predicted proteins | sample GBC1701081metaG_FD_136650 | JGI IMG/M metagenome (GOLD analysis project Ga0187894, IMG submission 136650) | White microbial mat communities from a lava cave in the Kipuka Kanohina Cave System on the Island of Hawaii, USA - GBC170108-1 metaG ...
CCACGCTCGCTGAATCCCCGCTTGAGATGCTTGATGACTCTCCGCATCCTTCCTTTGTAGATCAAATCGAAAGTGTAGCGATCAGCCTCTCGATGCCTCTCGACCATCGCCGGGCGCCTGATCTCCCAGATATCTGTCACCGGCAGGTTGCTGGCGGCGTCATCTTGCAGCGCCGCGTGGGTCGCGTCGCCGTCGAAGCCGATGTTCGACACCAGGTTCGATTCAGGCAGTACTGTCAGGCGGTTGTGATACCAGCAGGCGTAGAGCAACTGATAATCCCACGTATCCACGCCGCCAGAGAATGCGCGGTCGAAACGGCGCGTCCAGTACCTCTGTTCGTCTCTTCCTTCGCAGACGGAGCGTATCCGGCCCGATTTTTTATACTCCGGCCAGCTCTTCATCTCGACGTCGTAAAGCCGCCAGGCTCTGCGCCACGACGCCCAGCCCCAGATGTGGCTGTACTTCGAGAAGTAGTAGCTATGATCGGTTCTCCTCCGCCCGCCCTGAAAATTGTTTCCGCTGACGATCATGATGCGCTCGTCGTCGCGATAGTGTTCGAGCAGATCCTGGCAGAAGTAAAAGAATGACGGGGCGGGCAAACAGTCGTCTTCCAGAATGATCGCCTTTTCGACTTCGGAAAATATCCAATCCAGCCCGCTCGAGATGCGACGTTTGCAGCCGAGATTCACGTCGGAGAAATTCCTGGACGCCTCGCAATCCCAGTCTATCCGGTCAACGATGGCTCGCGTGGCCGCGCACTTAGCCGGATCATCCGGTTGCGCGGGGCGCGGCCCATCAGCGACGACGAGCAATTTGGGAGGTCTTGCTTGACGGATCGCCTCGAAGACACGCGCAGTCGTTTCGGCGCGGTTGAAGATGAAGAACGCCACTGGGGTTGTCAGTCGAAAATCGTTCATTGACGGATCCTCAAAGGCAGAAGCGATTTCAACATCATCAGCCCAATCTGACGAGTCCGCGCGTAGAGCAGACAAATCAAGACCCCAGCCGATGAATACGCGATGACCGTTGCGACCGCCGCGCCCATCGGTCCGTAAGCCGGAATCAAATAGAGATTGAGCGCCACGTTGATGACCGCGCCGCAGAGCGCCGTCACAAACGAGAATCTCGTCAGTCCTTCGGTCACCAGATAAGATTCCTTCGCCACGCCCAGAAAGACCGAAACGCCCGCCCAGATGTGTACGGCCAACACAGGGCCGGCTTCGGCGTATGGCTCTCCGAAGAGCGACCTTAACAGCCAGCCCGACAGGAAGGTCATCGGAATCGCAATCGCGCAGGCGATCAGCGACAATAGATTGAAGAGCCGCTGCAGGCGTTGAAGGTAGAGCCGCTCGCTGATTTTTTTAGCCTCGACGATGGAAGGCAGTAGAGAACCGCAGATGATCATCGGAATGAAGTACCAAACTTCCGACAGTCTTACCGCGACCGAGTAGATTCCGACGGCCCTATCGCCGCTCCACTCTCCCAGCATGACCTGGTCAATCTTCATGTAAACCATAATCGAGATCCAGGAGAGGAGGAGCGGCCAACTGTCTCGCAGCAATGATCCGGCGCGGGCTAGGCTCGCGCGCCATTTCAATAACCCGCCTTCGATTCGCCGGTAAGCGATGATCAATCCGATGGCGCCCAGGATCGTTTCGATCAACGCCGCGTAGGCGAAAGCCGTCAACGGCGCGCTCATCCGGATGAACGCGACTCGAATCGCCGCGACCACGATGAACGCAGAGGTCTTGGCCAACACCGTGAATTTCGATTTGACCTGGGACTGGAACCAATACTCGATGGTGTCGAACGACTGAAAGAGAGCGCCCGCCGCGATGATTCCCGCCATCCAGCGGACCAGACCGTCGCCGGGGCGCAACAGAGAGACAGCCAGGATGATCGCCGGCCAGGTCAGCAGAGCGCCAACCAGCCTGAGCGAGAAAGCCGTGCCTAGTGTCTCATCGCGGCTCGACGGATCACGCACGATGTCGCGGACGATGATGTTGTTCATTCCGAGCGTCGAGACCGGCGCGAGCAGCGCGACCAGAGCGATGGCGTAATTGTACAGGCCAAACTGTTGCGGGCCGAGGTAGCGCGCCATCCATAATTCGATCAGGAAGCCCAGGCCGTAACGGGCGACGTGATTGACGAACAACCATCCGGTGTTGCTCAGGACTTTTTGCAATTCGGGTCGCCCGGCCAATCTCGCGCGAATGCCGAGAGATGGCGGCGCTTTGGTTGATGTCTGATTCAATGTGTAATCCCGCCGGCTTCATACTGAGCACGGGTACAAATTGAGCTTTTTTCAACACAAAGGATCAAAGGGTCAAAGGGTCAAAGGAAGAAAAGGGAAAGGGAATGGCTTGTGACCATTTTGGTTCTTCGACCCTTTGACCCTTTGATCCTTTGTGTTGAAAAACTCAGTTTATTCCCGTTCACTGTATAAAGCGCGGCGCCATCTCATAATGCGGTAGACAGTAAGTATCTGGGTCGTCTTCAAACGCTTGCGCCAATGCAACCATCCGTCGCCCAATCCGTGCCTTCGCGCCACCGCATAATCTTCGGCGAATTGATCCATGAAGTTCGCGCCGCTTTTGCTGGTCTCGTACCATCTGAAGGACGCGATCCTTTCAGGGATGTAGAGCGGGGCGCCGCGTTTGCCGAAGCGCAGCCACAAGTCGTAATCGAAAGCCAGGCTGAGATCCGGATCCAGCAATCCCGTCTCTTCGAGAATACCGCGGCGCCAGAAGACGGTCATCTGGCTGATGAAGTTCTCGGTCAGCAGACGCGCATATGAATAGCGACGACAGCGCCAATGTTTGTAGGCGCTGACTCCTTTGCGGATGATCCGGTCGCCGGCGTCAATGATGTCGCAGCGGCCATGAACCCATTCGAGGTTCGGGCGCCGGGCGAAAGCCTCGGCGACTTTTTCCAGCGCGCCCGGAGCGAGAACGTCGTCGCTGTTGAGCCATCCGACGATCTCGCCGGTGGCGCGGCGCAGCCCCTTATTGATGGCGTCTATCTGCCCTTTGTCAGGGGCGCTCTCCCAGGAGAGGCGTCCGTCGTATCTCCGCAAAATCTCCGGCGTGCCGTCATCGCTGCCCCCATCCAGAACGAGATACTCCAGATCGAACGCGCCGGTCTGCCTCAGCACGCTTTCAATTGTGCGTTCGATGAATCGCGCCTGATTGTAAGACGGCGTGATGATTGAAATACGGAGACGCGACACGGATTGAGCCTCTCTTCCAGATCAGTACCGCGAGCGGTAGCGAGCGTGTCTTGGCCATTGGGCGCATTGATGGAGCCACGCTCGCTACCGCTCGCGGTACTGACTCCTGCTCGCTTCGCGGATTGCGAGTTCTCTGACAATGATTGTCTGCGCCTCCTCCAGCTTGCGAATCTTTGTGTAAAGAGCCACGCAGAGAAACGCCAGGCCGGAAATCATCAGGTAAAAGACCAGATCCGAGCCTCTGCCGACCCCGAAATGATGGGCGATGGTCGTGGTCAGATCCGGCCTGATGATCATCACCAGGCTGGCGATGAACAGCGTCACGGCGACCACGCGGTCTAACAACTGGGAGCGCATTCTAGCGAAGTAGAGGGCGACGATGACGACACTCATCAAAACGAGAGTGATCTGGATCAGGTTCATCTGATTAACCTCCTTATCAGCACGTCAAAAAGGATATTGAGCGCATTCCACACCGACTGGCCTTTTGATTTGCTGTATTCAGTGTATTCGATACGAGTGGGCCTCTCGGCGTAACGCAACTTGAGCCTCCTCACCTGAACCAGGATCTCGGAGGCGTGAGCGTAGCCATTTTCCCTGAGGTATATGCGGCTGGCCGCCTGTCGATTGAGCGCGCGAAATCCGTTGTGCGCGTCGGTCAGTTTGATCCCGGTCATCATCCAGTTGATCCGAACACCCGCGCGCAACGCCAGCCTCTTGATTCTGGGAACGGACTTCTCATCTTCCGGTCTCAGGAAACGAGAGCCGAATACGATGTCGGCGTCTCCATTGATGAGCGGCTCCAGCAGCGCCGGAATGTCTTCAGTATGGTGTTGGCCGTCCGCGTCAAAATGGATGATGTGCTCGGCGCCTTGTTGAATGGCGAATGACATCCCGGTTTGTAACGCCGCTCCCTGCCCGAGATTGATGGCATGGCGGATGTAGTGAACCGGAAGGCCGGTGAGCGCGGATTGACTGTCATCCGCTGACGCGTCATCTACCACTACCACGCTGTACCCGGACCCGATCAGCGGGGTGAGCACACTGCGGATGACCTGCCCCTCGTTATAAGCGGGAATGATCACGAACACCCTTTTTCTGTCCGGCGCTTGTGACAAGCTAACACCCTCCTAAAACCACGGATCAACGCGGATGCGACGGATTTCGACGGATCATCCGTCCTGATCCGTCGCATCCGTGAAAATCCGTGGTTACCGCTGCCCGAAATCCTTGAACTTCTCCTCCATATTTCGGGCGTCGGCCGCAAGCCGGTCCGGCAATGGTTTCAGGTGATAGGCATACCCGGTGGTATCGGCGTAAACGAATTGATATTGAGGCCCTTCATTGTCCGCGAAAGGCTGCTTGGATGGCGGCAGGTTGCCGTCGTGAAGAATGTATATCCAGTGCGGCCTCTTCGATCTAACCTCATTCCACCACGTTCGGCTGGAAGGCCAATCGAGAGTTTTTGTCCTTGGGACGATCCTGAGCCAGTTTTCAAACCCGATGACTTTGGGCGCAAAGTAATAATTCAGATAATTGCCGTTGACAATGAACGCCTTGTCTCCCGGCGCCGTTCGCTGGTTAATGTAAAAAACGCCACGATAACCGGCGTCCTCGATTCCGGCCAGATAGTCCTGGCGTTCGGACTCGCTGATCGGAGGAGGAGCCATTATCTTCGCTTTGAGCACTCTGTAACCACGAGGCGCAAAAGCGAAAAGAGCCAAACCGAAAAGACAGACGGCCCCGAGATTCATGATGTTTTTCGGGATCAGCTTTCTCTCGGTAATCAACGCCGCGCTTTCGCAGAAGGCGAGCCCTATCAGAGGAACAACCGGCAGCCAATAGCGCAGATAGGAAGCCGAGCCGAACCAAAATAGCGTGTAAGCCATGATCCAAAATGACCACCAGCGGAGTGAGCGTCTCCAGATCGCGAAGATAAATACCAGTGGCCATAACCCGACGACGCGCGCGTAGCCCTGGTTATTGTCCATAAAGAAAACCGATTGCTTGAATGTCAGGTAGTAAGGCAGTTGCAGAAAACCCTTGACCGTCTTGGGCGGTCCGACGGCGTTAAAAAAAACGTTTTGATCTCTTGCGGCTTTCGCGGCGTTGACCGCCCACTCTCCGCGATTGAATTGCGAAAACATCGGATAGAGCGGGTTCCCGGTGTGATAGACAAGAAATCCGTACCAGGGAAGAATGGTGAGAACTCCTATGCCCCAGCCGGCCATCGCCCGTTTGAAGTCAAGCTTTCCTCTGATCAGGCGCCATAACGCGTAGCCCATCGCCAGGAGGAAGAAAAAGATTCCCGACAACTTTACGCCGGCGGCCATCGCCAGTAACGCAAGCGCCAGGTAAAGCCATTTTGCGTCCTGCTCCTCTTTGAAAAGCAGCAGCGCGTAAAGCCCGAGAAAGACGTAACACGCCAGGCCAACGTCAATGTAGGCGCTGGTCGCCAGCCAGCCTACAAGTGGCTGAATCATCCAGAAGAAGGATGCGGCCAGCCCATAAAAAGGCAGGTCCCGGCGATGGAAGTATGCAAACAGCCCCGCGGCCGACAGGATCAGCAATGTGAATTCGATCATCTGGGCCATGAGATCGTCCATCAACGCCAAAGCCCAGGTGAAGAGCAGATGATTCAAAGACTGGATGATCTGGTTGGGAGTGCCACGGACAATCACCAGCCGGTGTTCAAGCAGATATTCACGGGCGATCACCAGATGATTGCTGATCGCGTCCCATTGTCTGGGCGGGTATAAAGTTCCCGTTCCCAGGAGGAGGGCGTATCCAATCGTAATCAGCGCCAGTGACGAGAAAGTGATCAGCCGAAGATCGGGCTTTCGGAAATTTTGCGCCTGTAAGTAAAGAGACAACCGGATTCCGCTCCATTGTCGAGCCAGAGCGATCAGTGTTCCTGCCGCCGCGATAGAAGTGATTGGCCATATCACCTGCTTACAGATCAGGCCGGCCAATCCCAGACAGAATATGATCGTTGACCAAATCCCAAGGCCGAGGGCGACGGCGAAAACGAGGTGTTCTATCCGAGAGTGGAAGCGATAGCGCTGCAGCGCCAAGGCCCCAAGCCCCCCGGCGGCCAACATCATAACCGTCCATACACAGAGATGGGCCAGCGTCCATTTCAAATATCCATACAAAGCCATAAGGCCGGATTCCTCTCAGGAAAATCAGAGAGCGCGCTTTTCGAATGACCTTTGAGCGATGAGGAATTTCCGCGTGAGATTCAAGCCATTCGGCAATTTTGCCATTCGGAAAGCCGGGGCCGAAGTATCATCAATCTTTAGCTACGGTCGTGCCGGAGATCAGATCGGGCAGCGTTCGACGGGACAGACTAAGCCACGTAACCAAGTACAGCGGAGGGCATATAAACACGATTGTCGCTGTCAAGGCGCGCAGTATCTTCTGCCGGCGCGTGACATGCAAGCTTTCATCGTCGGTGTTGAGCAGCGTCAGGTTGAGCAGGGCCATCCCGGATGTGCGCCCTGCAAACGTCAACGTCACCATCTGATAAACGAAAACAATGGCCGAGAGCAACAGCATCATGATGAGAAACGATTTGTCGCCGAAGGAATTGTTGTTGTTCAACACCGCATAGGCGCCGAAGATCGGCAGATAAGCCGCCAAGATGATTTCAAGATCGCAGGCTCCGGCCATCGTGCGCACCCATAACGAAGCCGGCTCGGCTTCGGGCATCGGCATCGGCTCAGGGGCTTGCGCGATCTCAATGACCTGCGTTTCAACGTGTTTGTCCGGCGCGTCGGCTAAAGGTTTACCGGCTAGAGGCTTGTTGGACAAAGGTTGTCCGGCTGCCGGCTGACGAACCGCTTCGTGGCCGCGCTGCTCGTGACGTAATTCCGTCTTCGACTCGGCCGGGGCCTGCGGTTTCGCGCGCGGCGTCAATATCCTTGATGCTGGCCCCGGGTTCGGTTCGGTCCTTGCGCCGGCTTCATGATGAGTCTTTGGCCGCTGGGGCTTCGGCGTCAGCGTCTTTGTCTCCACTTGATCGGCGGGCGGACGAGTGACAGAGGGATTGGGAGACGGAGGGGCAGGAGGGCGGGGAGGCGGAGAGATGGAGGGACGGAGGGACGGAGAGACGGAGGGATGGAGGGATTGTCCCTCTGTCGCTCTGTCTCTCTGTCCCTCTGTCCCTCTGTCCCTCGCTCTCTCGCTCTCTCGCTCTCTCGCTCTCTCCGTCCCTCTGTCCCTGCGTATCTCTGTCTCGATCTCGGGTTGAGTCAACCTGGCGGCGGCGGCGGCCACACTAACGCCATGTCTGCTCACGCCAGCGGTTGTTGTGATCGCGGGGGTGTGAGATGACCAGCGGATTCGGTTCAACGCGGATTCGACAATTGGATTCCGGTCAAGCCTCGCCTCTTCAGGTCCGACAGGCGACGGCGGCGGCGCGACAAGCTCACCCGTAGTGCGTTTCTCTCGAATTTGCCGGACTCGTTCTTTCAACTCGGCGCGCCAGGGAGGATAGGCCGTTGTCCCGGTTTCGCTTCCGGTCACGGTCATCTGCTCAATCTGCGCGCCAGGTTGTTTATTCGATGATGGAGGGAAGCGTAGCAGATTGGCCTCAGCGTCTTTTCGCGGAACGATTTTTGGAGGCTCGGCCAGCGGCGCGGTCGTGCGAGACTGATTTGATTGGGTGGGACGGTGGGTCGCGGATTTCTGCCCCGCGCGTTGCGACCGCCAATCGCCAAGCAGCGCATTGTTGTGATTGCACACACGGCAGATGATCGCGCCGCCCGTCAGCTCATTTCCGCAACTTTCGCACTTCATCGTTCTATTTCGGTTTAACCCTGTTTACCCGAGCGAATCTTACGCTCGGAATGTTGAATGATGTTGAAAAGCACTGATTCCATTGCGTAAAAACGCCGCGATAGTAGCAAAGCCCGATAAACAAGGCAAGAAATTGTTGCGGCCAAAAGAGATACAAGTTCTGACGGGGAATGTTCGTTCCGGTACCGACAAAGGGGGGAGGCTATCTTTAATTTTCAGCGAATCACGAAATCAGGAGGGAAGAGCATTTTCCATATGCCATTTGATATTTGCTATTTGTCATTGCCAGAGCCGGCCAGAGTCAATGCCCGATCAGACAGGCTCGCCCTGCTTACAATGAAGCGGCTCATGCCGATGATTATCGTTCTCGTGGCGGCCACCGCGTCGTTAAGCTGTCGTAAAACAGCGCTTCAACCGAATCTGCCGCAAATCCATTCCTCACAGGCGACCGCGCTGGGCAAAGGCAAGCCGCCGGTCATCGTCATCCCGGGCATTCTCGGCTCGCGATTGGTCAACCGTCTCACGGGAAAAACCGTGTGGCCTGATCTGAAGGGCGCGCGCGCCGATTTGGCGCTACCCATCTCGGCGCCGGTTCTGGCCGAGAACAAGGACGAGGTCGTGGCTACGGAGGTCTTGGAAGAGGCCAGGGTCAATCCGCTCATCCCTACCGTATCCATATACGGGCCGCTGCTTAAGACTCTGGAACGTAATGGCGGATACCGGCGTGGCGATTTCGTCGCGCCTCCGCCAACGGGCGCTGAAGACACTCTCTACGTCTTTCCCTACGACTGGCGGCGCGACATTGTCGAATCGGCGCGGGCGTTGGATCGCATGATCGAGGACCTCAAGCGGCGGCTGGGAAGGCCCGACCTGCGCTTCGATATCGTGGCGCATTCGATGGGCGGGCTTGTCGCGCGATATTACGCGATGTACGGCGAGCGTGACGTTCTCGACAATCAGGGCTCGCGGCCCGATTGGTCGGGGGCGCGGAATCTGGGCAGGATCGTTATGATCGGGACTCCGAACGCAGGTTCGATGAATGCGCTTCGCGCGTTGCTGCGCGGATATTCGGCGGCGGGCGCCGGGAAACCGTCCGGTGGGTTTCTGCGCAAGGTCGAAGGCAAACTGCTCTTTGATCGGATCAGCCCTGACGTGGTTTTCACCGTGCCCGCGGTCTATCAACTGCTCCCTTCGCAACGGCAAGCGCGGTTTTTCGACGCTGGCCTGGAGCCGCTGCCGGTCGAGCTTTACGAGGTGGAGACTTGGCGGAGTTATGAATGGTCGGCTGCGTTCAACGAACGGATACGCCGGCGCGAGTTGAAGCGATTGGTCAAAGACCTGGGACTGGCCGCCGGCGAGGCCGAGAGTTTGCGGCGCGCGGTTGAACGCGAACGCTTTCTGCGTCTGGCGCTGCGGCGCGCGGCGGCTTTTCACAACGCGCTTGCGGCCGAAAGCCCGCCTCCCGCGAGCCTGCGGTTTATCTTCATCGGCGGCGACTGCATCGCCACGCTCGACGGGGCCGTTATCCTCACTGGCGTAACGCGGCGCACGATCTTCAAGCCCTCGGATTTTCCCGGCGAAAAATGGTCGAGGCGGAAGGCCGCGGAATTGATCTTCAACCTCGGCGACGGCGCAGTCACAAGCCACAGCCTCTTAGGCCATCCGCTGATTGTGAAGCCGGTGGATCCCGTTCCCACGGCGATGCGTTCAACGCCCGTCGAGACAGCCTTTTTCTGCAAGTCTCATAGCGGCCTGATCGTGGACGCGATGGCGCAAAACAACCTGCTGATGGCGCTTCAGTAATGAGGCCGGCGATGACACGGCGGTTTAGTTTCGTTTTCTCCTCTTTATGATCAGACAACTGATCGAAACTGCGTCATTCAAACGAAGCTTGTAACCATACGCTTGCGAGATACGTTTTTATAAACAGGATCCACTGAATACATTTTCGTTAACCGGTTGATGGAGAATATGAGAGGGAAGACCCTGATCCGTTCACTCGTCATCTTAGCGCTCGTCTGCGCGGCTATTGCGCTGCGCGGGGGTCAGGCGCAGAAGGCGCAGAGCCGGTCGGATTTCGAAAAGTCCGTTCTGCCGTTCCTGGTTGAGAACTGTTACGCCTGCCACAACGCGCGACGCAAGTCGGGCGAACTAAACCTTGAACAATATAAGACCGCGGCTTCAATGGCTCAGGAGCGGGAGACCTGGGAGCATGTTTTGCAGAAGCTGCAAACGGGCGAGATGCCACCCAAAGGCGCTCCGCGCCCGGACGCCACGGAACTGAAGGCCGTCGTCAGTTGGATCGAGAAGGAATTCGAGCGCGCGGACCGGCTGGCCAAGCCCGATCCGGGCCGGGTGACGGCCCGGCGTCTGAACCGCGCGGAATACAACAACACCGTGCGCGATCTGCTGGGCGTCAATTTCCGTCCGGCGGATGACTTCCCTCAGGATGATTCGGGCTACGGGTTCGACAACATCGGCGATGTGCTCTCGGTCTCGCCCGTGTTGATGGAAAAATATCTGGCCTCCGCGGAGAAGATCGCCCGCACGGCCATCTTCGGCGCCGAACAACTGAAGCCATCGCTCGCACGCCTTCGCCCGCCGCTCGGAAAAATCTCCTCTTCGACAAAACCGCTGCTCGATTACGACGTCACAGGCCTGGGTCTGCCCAACGCGATTCACGCCACACATCGTTTCCCGGCGGACGCCGAATACAATCTGCGGATCTTCCTCGGAGGCGTGCGACCCGCCGGGTCGGAACCGATTCAGCTCGCGTTGTGGATTGACGGCCGGCAGATCAAAACAAGCAGCTTCGACCCTGAGGGGATCGCGTCGTTCTCTGACGACCGGCAGGATTTCGGCGGGATGACTCAGGATTTCCGCGCGCGGATCACCGCGGGCGATCATTGGATAGCCGTCTCGATCCTGCGAATGTACGAGGGGCTGCCCGCCAGTTACGAAGGCCCCGCGCCGTCGAAGAGACCCACGCCACCGCCGCCTGTCTTCAAGCCTCCGAGGGCCAACATTCCGCCCGAACGGCTCGCCGAGATCAAAAAGAGGTTCGAGGAAAGGTTGGCCCAGAAGGTTCCGGTCAATGAAGCCCGCGTCACCGGAATTGACGTCGGCGGGCCTTATGACCAGGCCAAAGGCCCTTCGGTTGAAAGCCTGAAGAAGATTTACGCGTGCGGCCATTTGGATGGCGATCACCAGACCGGGTGCGACCGCAATATCGTCAGCGGCCTGGCGCGCCGCGCGTACCGCCGTCCCGTAACGCCGGAAGAAGTTGGGAAACTGACCGGCTTGGTCTCGATGGCTCTTGCGAAGGGCGATTCGTTCGAGGAAGGAATTGTCCAGGTGATACAGGCGATGTTGGTCTCGCCGCACTTTCTCTTCCGCATTGAGCAGGATCGCAAGTTGGCGAAGGCCGAAGAGATTTATCAAATAGGCCAGCACGAACTGGCCTCGCGCCTGTCTTATTTTTTGTGGAGCAGCATGCCCGATGAGGAGTTGCTGCGTCTGGCCGATGAGCGCGCGCTGCGCAAACCCGACGTGCTCGCGGCGCAGGTGCGCCGGATGCTGAAAGACCCGAAGGCGGAGGCGCTGGTCGAAAATTTCGGCGGCCAGTGGTTGGAGCTGCGCAAGCTCGAATCGGCCAAGCCGGATCGCGAGCGTTTCCCGGAGTTCGAAGAATATCTGCGGATGTCAATGCGCCGCGAGACCGAGTTGTTTTTTGAAAACATTGTGCGCCAGGATCGCAGCGTCATTGATTTCATTGACGCCGATTACACGTTCCTAAACGAACGGCTGGCGCGGTTCTACAAAATTCCGAACGTCGCGGGACCGGAGTTCCGCAAGGTCGCGCTCGCGGCCAATGCGCAGCGCGGAGGAGTCTTGACGCAGGCCAGCGTCCTGACCGTTTCTTCCTACGCCACACGCACCTCGCCGGTGCTTCGCGGCAAA
>Ga0187894_10006080_pt1 | contig 11989 bp, 9 predicted proteins | sample GBC1701081metaG_FD_136650 | JGI IMG/M metagenome (GOLD analysis project Ga0187894, IMG submission 136650) | White microbial mat communities from a lava cave in the Kipuka Kanohina Cave System on the Island of Hawaii, USA - GBC170108-1 metaG ...
CCGAAAGGTTGCGCAATTCGAAGATGTAACGCGTGTAGGGGTCGCCGACCCAGAGGTCAGGCTGGCCGACGTTCTGGAGCGGGCCGGTGGAGCGCTTGAGAAGGCCGAGGAAGATCGAGCCCTGCTGCGCGATGAGCAGCGTGGCAAAGGCGAGGCCGACGACGAGGGAGAGATACCTCCCCTTGTCGCGCATCATCATTCGCAGGGCGAGGCGGTACATGGCGGCCGGTGAGCGTAGCCGCCGGACTTGGGGGTCTCAGCGCCGGCGCCGAAGCCCCGCGACGATGCCCGCGGCGGCCGCGACGAAGAGCACGCCCGGACCGGGCACGGGATACGTGACGCCGGAAGCGCCCATCACGACGTAGTCGCGGAGCGGGTTGGCGGCCTGGTCGTAGAGGACAACTTCGCTGACATGCGCTGTGTTGCCGAAATCGACGAGCACCGAGGCGGAGGCCTTCGTCGCGGGCATCGCAGCGCCGGTGCGATCGAGGAGGATCCCTGCGGCCAGGCTGACATCGAGGATGAACGGCTCATCGGGCACGATCGGGAAATAAACCGTCTGCACCATGGCGCCGTTCTGGGAGGTCTCGAACCGGTGGGACCATTTGTCACCCACGTACAACTGCGCGTAGGCGGTGGTGGCAAACCCCGGCGCATCGACCTCGATCGTGCCCCAGATCTTGAAGGTGAATGTGACAAATGCGGGCTCGGCGCCGCCCCGGCTGCCGCTGCTGGCGAATGGCGCGAAGGTGAGTTCATCGCGGAATCTGGCGCCGGCTGCGACCAGGTGCACCGCGGGGGCGGAGCCCATGTGCTCGAGCGAGGCCTGGGCGCGCGTGCCGACACTCCCGAACGATGCGATCGCCGCGGCTTCTCCGGCGAACCAGCCATCGGGGCCCGCCGCGTAGCCGTGACTCAGCGCCGTCGAGGCGCCTCCGGTCTGAAACGGTCCCGTGACTTCGCCCTGTGTGGGACCCCATTGCACCGAGGCACCCGTCTGGACGAGCGAGCCCAGCGCGGACCCAACGGGGACGATCCCAGCGCACGCGACAAGCGCGGCAAAACCGGCCAACCTGCCATTCATGGCCACACTCCAACGGGACCCTGGCGTCCCAAACCGCGAGTGAGTCGAGCGGCCTGCTCCTCAGCCCCTGTGCAGAGGCACCATCCCTGTGATGCAAGTTCAAACTAGCACGGGGATTCGGGCGGTCAAGGAGATTCCCGGACCTTCAGCGGCAATGCTCTGAGCCGGAGACAACCACCGCGCGCAACTATCGAACGTGTCCGCCTTTGCGGAAAAACGTGAGTATCTGCTCCGGAACCGCGGAGGCCTCCGGGGTGGTCATCACGGTTCCGTGATCCCGCCCGGGGACAATGGCAATGCCACCCTTGCCGGCGTCGCCGGAGGGGCGATACCCCGCGGCCGTCAGATCCGCCAACAGGAGCGCGACGGCTTCGTCAAGATTCCATTCGTCGTCCTCGCCGACGAGCAGCCGGATCCGGTCGGTAAACAGGGGCCCCAACTTCTTGGGATCCGACCGCACGAGCGCGCCGATGTCGAAGGCGCGATAGCGCTCCGCGATTGCTTTGTCGATGGCGCCGGTGGAAGGGTCGTAGAGCGCGGCGGGGCGCCCATCGGCATCGCGCGGGCCGAACACCGCCTGCCAGGAGTCCCATTGGCCGCCGGAAGTGTTGCGAGGCCCCTTGACCTCTTCCCACATGTTCTCCTGCCGGATGGTCATACGCGTCACGCCGTTGACCGTGTTGCTTGGCAGATCCTTGCCCTGCGCATCGGTGTAGAAGTTGGGCTGCGAATAGAGGTCGATCTTCTGGAAACGCCGAAAATCGACGGGATCGGGCGAGCCCGCCCAGCAGGCGCCGAAGACATCGGGGTACTGAAGGATGAGCCACAGCGCGGACCAACCGCCGGAAGAATGGCCCTGAACGATCCTCGCCGATGGATCGGCGACGAGCGGGTATTTCTTCTCGAGCGCGGGGATCACCTCACGCACGAGCGCATCTCCGGCCGGGCCGTTGTTGGCCGAGTTCGCCCACAGCATGTGGCCGTTGGGCGACTCGGGGTCAACGATGAACATGAACGTCGATCGGCTGATTTCCGACGCCGCGGGCGTGATGCGCCCGCGGTTGCGCCGGGCGGCGCGCTGGAGGATCGAGTTGTGATCGCCCGAGAAACCGGGGACCTCGTAGATCGAGGGATAGCGCCGCTTGGGGTCCAGGTCTTCCGGGATCAGAGCGCCGACGCGCAGGATCACCGGCTCGCCGCGGAACTGTGAGAGCAGCGCGGACTTGACTTCGACCCACTCCACGCCTTCGCGCTGGGTGGGAGTGAACGGCTCCACGACGTTGGTGAGCGCGATCTTCACGGGTCCGCCGAGACCGGGGGCGGAAACATGGATGAGTTCGGTGCCGGAATAAAGATTGCCGGGGATGCGGCGCCAGCGGCTGTTGCCGCGGGCGACTTCCAGCACGGCCTGTGCCCGGTAGGTGCCGGGAGTGAGTTCGGAGAGCTTCGCCGGGAAGCCGTCGGCGCGGGCGTCCACAATCATCTCAGCGCCGGGCGCGACATCCTTGACATCCATTCCATAGAGCGGCTGAGGATCGTCGTAGAAGGGCGCATCGCTCGGGAGCGAATGGGCCGGAACGTCCGCGCCGGATCGGATCAGGTACACCAGCAGGCGACCTGTGGCCGGAGCGGCACGAACGGCACGATCGAACGAGACCACAAACGAGAGCGGCGCGGCATCCTTCGGGGCCTGTGCCAAGACCCGGCTTGGGACCAGAACGGCCCCGATCCAGACCGCGAGAATCGCGCCGATCGTTTGCAGCCAACCTCGAATACCGAACGGGTGTTGCCCGGCCCTCATGGTGCACCTTTCTGATTCAGGCCCGAACGGACAAGAGGATATGTAGGCTCCGCCGGTCTCGCGCGGCAGCGCCGACCGGCCGACCAAGGATTGAGAACAGCAACGCATGCGCGTCTCGGAACTTCGCGGCGACTGGTACGACCACCCGTCCTGGTACGACATCCTGCACAGCGCGGGCACGGCGGCGGAGGTGGATGGGCTCGAGCGGATCGAACGACGGTTCACTCCGGCTCATGCCCGTTCGAACGGCCGCAGATTCTGGCTGGAGCCCGCTTGTGGAACGGGCCGGTACCTGCGCGTGGCGGCCGGTCGGGGCGTGCGGGGCATCGGGATCGATCGCTCGCCTGTCATGATCGACTACGCCCGCTCACACAGTCGCGGCGGGATCCGGGCTCGATTCGTCGTCGGCGATATCACGCGCCTTCGCGTCGCTCGTCCGGTCACGTTCGCGTTCTGCCCGATCAACACGCTCCGGCACCTCATGACCGACGAGGCGATGCTGCGACACCTGCGATGCATCGGCCGCGCGCTCGCGCCCGGCGGCGTCTATGCGGTGGGGATCGAGACGACCGGCGCTTCCGGGGGATTCCCGAGCGAGGACATCTGGAAAGGTCGGCGCGGGCGGTGCATGGTGCGGCAGATAGTGCAGTACTTGCCGCCGGGGAGGGCCGGGGGCGCGCCGGCCCGTTCACGCCGCGAACGCGTGATCAGTCACCTGATGGTTCAGACGCCGCGGAGGCGAATCCACCTCGACAGCGTCTACGACCTTCGAACCTATTCCTTCCCGCAATGGCGCGGGCTCATCCGCCGATCGGCGATGCGGATCGTCGGAATGTGCGACGGCGAAGGCGGCGACGCGAAGACCGGACCGACCGGCGAGCCGATCGGCGGGTATGCGCTCTACATCCTCGCACCCCGCAAGCACGGGATTACGCACTCCCGCGGGGTTCTTGGCCGATGAAGCGATTGCTGGTATTCCAAGGCGACGCCGGCTACCTCGGCGAGTGCGGAGCGCGGAGCATGAAGGGTGGTTCCTTAATGGTGTGGCTGGCCGGATTGGTGGCGGCGCCGCTCGTCGGATGCACCGCGGTCGATCGGCGAGAGACCGTGATCGACATCGCCCCCACGACCGGGGCGCTGGCGCTGGATGTGCAGAACTTCGCCGGCGGCGTGGAGGTTCGCGTCGACCCTCGCTTTGAGACGGCCCGGGTCTTGGCCACCGTTCGGGTGAAGGACAGCCCGGGCAAGATCGCGCGCGCCGCGGCGCTGTCGCGCGTCTCGGTGCAGGCGCGGATCGAGGAGCAAGGCCCGCGGGCCGTGCTGAGCGTCCGGTCCACGTGCGACATGGCCGACACCGCGGGGCATCGCGCCGACCTTTACATCACGCTGCCGCGGGCCGACGGCGCGAGAGTGGTCACGCGCGACGGCCTCGTGATGCTGGTGAACACGAGCGGCGGGACGGAGATCCACAACGAGCGCGGGGCCGTGGAATTGCGGACTTCCCACGCGATGAACGATCCCGTGACCATCACGACCGTGGACGGGAGCATCTACTACCAGGTGCCGAGCGCTTCGAGCGGCGTGTTCGACCTGGAGACCCTGAACGGCGATGTGATCTACATCGATCGCCTGGGCGAGACGCGCCATTCGACCGGCGACTCGCGGCGCTTCACGGGGCAACTCAACGACGGCGGCAATCCCGTCGTCGCCCGCACCAACCGGGGCGATATCCGTGTGTGGGTGGACAAGGACCCGGTGGCGCTGACGCGCGTGTTCAAGGAGCCGATCCCCGACCCGCGCTCGATGCTCTTCCTGCAAGGGTCGCGCCGCTACACGCGCAACCTGCCGGAGGACCACCCGGAGATCACGACGCCGATCCGCACGCGTCCGATCTATGAATGAAGGGCAATGCCGCGCGCTCAGGCCGCCTGCTGGCGCCGGCTCATCTGCTCGCGCTGCACGAGCGAGACGTAACGCAACAACTGGTCCACGACGAACCGCTGGTGCTGCGGGTGGTAGCCGAATTCGAAGGCCATGCCCGCGTACATCTGCTGGGCCGAGTTTAGGTACGTGTGCCGGGCCCGGGCCGTGACCGCGAGCGGGAGCGGGATGTGCGGGGTCAGCGTGATCCGCATCCAGAAGAGGGCGGATGAATCCAGGCCGCGGTGAGCCTGCTCTTCGAAGAGCAGGCCCGCGCCGCCGCCGCCGACATTGACCAGTGTGCCCGTGAACGAGGGTCCGACCTTGGGCAGGACGGGCTGCGCCGAGGGCGCTTGGACTCGCCCGTCGCGCGCGGCGTGGAGGAACTCCAGGATCTCGACGCGGTTGGCGGTCTCGGCGAGCACGGCCGAGTCGGGATCGAGCAGCGTGTAGCACTCGACTTCGGGGAGGCGGAGCCCGATGGTCGAGATCCGGTAGAAGTGGCGGCGCTGGCATCGCTCGACATCGTCGGGCAGGCGAAGGCGGATCGCGGGGATCTGCCGGCCGCCGCCGAGCCGGGCCTGTGCCGGGCCGAGGTTGGACGTCTTGAACATCCAACGGTTCTGCCCGACGGCGATGATGCCGACGAGGGCGGCGCCGGAGTTGATCGGCATGAGATGGCCCAGCGCCATGGGCTGCTCGACGACGATCTCGGAATCGCTGAGCCCCAGGATCCGTACGCGCCAGATCAGGTCCGGCGAATGGGGATCGGAGTCTCGTGCATCCGGGTCGACCAGCGCGATTTCCAGCGCGCCGCCCTTTTCGTGGAGCGCATCGAGGCTGCGGCGCCAGTTCTCGGTCCGTGAGCGATTAGCCGGCACGTTGGGTCTCGGGCGCGGGCGGGTGCCCGGCGTTCGTGCGGTTGGTCGCGGGCGCCCGCGATCGGGCCCCGCTCGAACGTGGATCGGCGATTGAAGGGTCCGGCTGCACGCGGCCTGCCTCGGGGATCAAAGGAGTGGAGCGGATGTAGGGGCGGGCGCGGCTCAGGCCGGGAGCGCGGCGGGCGCGCTTCTGCGGATCGCCCGGCAGGAAGCCGAGATTTCTCGGGCCCAGCGCTCGGCCTCGTTCACCTCGTCCGGGGTGGGCGCACGTCCCGAGAACCTCGACCCGTAGTACAGCCGTGAGAGCGCTTCCACGGGCCCGGCGAGCCCGGGGTGGACCTCGGCGATGGCGCGCGCGTGCTCGAGCGGCGCGCGCCAGACCGGTTTTTCGAGCCGGGCGCGGCGCAGGGATGCGAGTGAGAGGACGTACAGGTTGTTGATCGCGGCGCGGGCGTGATCGGGTCGTCCCGATCGCCGGCGCGGCAGGGCGAGCCAGGTCCAGGCCGCGAGGCTCCGCAGATACGTCGTGCTGATGAACATCGAGACCAAAGCCCATCCGGCGATCAGGATGAACGCGGTGATTCCGATGACGGCGAGGATCGGGCGGAGCGCCTCGCCCACGCTGACGGTCCGTTCCGCAGGCCTTGCGGTCTGGAGCGCCGCGTTCGGGTCATCGAGGCCCAGCGCTGCGCTCATCCCCTCGATGAGGCGAGAGGGGCTTTGCCGCGCGCCACGGATCGCGGCCGCCTGACGGTTGCGGTCGAACGCCACGACGCTCTCGACCCACGCGATCTGGAACAGGTCGAAGAGGTAGCGGAGCCCGCTCACGAGGCTGGGGCCCGTCGAGTGCAGGCGCGCGATCTCCGCCGAGGGCGAGGGGTCGAACTCGGTCCAGCGGCCGGGGCGCACCTCGACCTCGACCCACGCGTGCGCGTGGTTCTCGCGCACGGTGTAGGAGCCGGAGAACGCGTTGTACTCGGAGGCGACGTAGCCGGTGATGACGCGCGCGGGGATCTCCACGCTCTGGCACATCGCGGCCATGGCGGAGGCGAAATACTCGCAGTGCCCGCGCCGCCCGCGCTCCTCATCGAAGAGGAACATCTCGATGGGGTCCTGCCCGTCGTCCGGGGCGACGAGTTCCGTGGTGTAAACGCACTCGCGCCGGAGCCAGTTCTGGAACGCCGCACCCGCGCGCTCGATGACATCGCGGTCGTCGTCGCTCAGGTCGATCCCCTGGCCCTGCAGGATGGTGCGGGCCAGTTGCTGAATCGGTGTCGAGTGGAACGTGCGCGGGAGCGAGATCGTGCGCGGCGCGCGCTCCGGGACCGGCGTGGGCGGGTCCTGGGGCAACGGCCCCGAGGGGGATTCGGCGGTCGGCGATGAGAGGACGCGGTAGACGAGCCCCGGCACGCGCGTGCCCGTGAGCGTGATCGCACCGTCGAAGTCGTTGCGCCGGACACTGGCGGAGCGGCCCATCGACGTCTCGAACGTGACCTCCAGAGGACGCCACTTGGAAAAGAGCGTCGTCATCGGCTGGTCGTACATGGCGAAGCGGAGGAGATAGAACGGGCCGCGATCGGTGTAGGGCGGGTTGAGCCCGCTCGAGCGCGCGCGAAACTCCATATCCGTGCGCGTCAGGTCGGGGCCGCGGAACCAGACACCCCTCGAGCGGTCGTAGCGGTCGAGCACTGCGCCGCGCAGGAGGTGGACGCGGCCCGAAGCGCCGGGGTCGGCCGAAGCCAGCACGGTCATCTCCATGACGGCGCGGCGCGACTCGTTGAGCAGGCCCTGAGCGCCGAGCTGCACGTGATCGCGGAACCCGGTAACGGGCTCGGGGCGGATCGGTTGCCAGCCGCCGAGTCCCACATCGCCCAGCCCGCGGGGGAAGGCGATGAACGCCGCAGCGCCGACCGAGATCACCAGCAGGAGCGCGACGCAGAGCGTGCGCAGCAGGTCCACGGAGGCGCCCGGCCCGTGCTGAGCCGGCGAGCGCATGCCCGCGAGCGAGCCCGTGCGCCGCGCTTCGTTGCGCCACTGTCGCTGCTGTCCGGAGAACAACTGGTACAGCACCACGGTCGTGAGGAGCGTGGGCAGGTAGAGAACGAGCACCAGGCCGAGTTCCGCGGTGACGCTGGTGAGGCACGCGCCGACCACGACCATGGCGCTCATGGTGATGATCTGCGCCTGGTCGCGCGCCGATCGCGTCTCGAACATCTTGATCAGTTGCAGCCAGATCACGTAGCGGCACAGCACGCCGATGAGGTCGCCCACGGTGGAGAGCCACGACCACGCCATGATGGAGGTGGCGCCGACGAGCGCGAGGTTGAGCGCCCAGCGAGGCAGGACCGAGTCCTCGCGCCCGGCGCGGAGCACCCACGCGACCAGCGATACGGGCACGGCGAGGAGGAAGTGCGAGAGGTTCTCCTCGGCCACGCTGTAAGCGAGGATGCCCAGCAGCACGGTGACGAAGAGAGCGCGGTGATAGAGGGCGAGCAGCCTCATGCCCCGGCTCCCGCCGGCGCTCCAAAGTGCAGCATCGCGGGCGCCGCCCCCACCGCCACGACGCGCTCGAGCTCGTTGGCGGTGAGATGCCGCGCGCCCGGCGGCCCGAAGGCGGGCTCGATGCCCGCCGCGTGAACGATCACCGTGGGCGAGCGGAGGCTCCATCGGGCCGCCTCGTCGGCGGCGCTGCCCCCGGGGGTGCGCGGCTTCTCGCAGTCGAGACGGGCCAGCGCCCCGAGGACGATCTGCGCCTGACGGGCCGAGGCGGCGGGTGCGACCGCGACATCGAGGTCCGGCGCCGCGATGCCGACATCGAGTCCCGCGCGGTGCGCGGCGACCGAGAGGCTCGCCGCGAGCGAGATGGCCCGCTCGTTCTGCTCATCGGCCGAGGGCCCATCATCGGTGGGCGCGCCGCTCCCGTTCAGATTGAGCATGATGAGAAGGCTGCCGGAGGTGGGGCGCGCGTTCTCGCGCACGACGAGATCCCCGGTGCGTGCGGAGGGCTTCCACGCGATCGCGCGCGGGCTGTCGCCGGGCGCATAGTCTCGCACGCCGTAAAACTCATCACCGCGACCGCTGATCGACGTCGAACTGAGTCCGGCCTGGGCGCGGGCGGCGAGGTCGCGCGTCACATCGTGGCGCACGGGGTCCACTCGAGGCAGAATCAGCACCGAGTCGCGCTGGACCGAGAGGATCGCCTTGGTGAAGATGCCGAAGGGGAACGCGGAGGAAACCCGGACGACGAGGAACATCGCTTCGCCGCGCCGGTGCGGCTCCACGGTGGCGGCGAGGTGCGCCGACTTGCCGGGGCCGAGGTGCATGAGGAAGGCGCGGGGAGCGGGCATGAGCCGGGCCCAGCCGGCGCGAACGCCGCGGCGCATCCGGCGGCGCTCCCACTCTCCGACATTGAGCGCGAAGATGGGGAGCCAGCGGCTGCGGTTGGTGACGGTGTAGCAGACGGTGAGCGGGCGGCCCGCCGCGCCCTGCTCGGGCAACTGGCGCTCGACGGCTACGCCCATCATCATCCAGCCGCTGATGATGCCCGAGACGACGATGGCGGCGAGTGCGAAGCCGAAGGCCAGGAAAAGCAGGTTGTTTTGCCCGGTCGCCGCGCCGACGCCGAGGAGGAGCGTGACCACGAAGAAGATCACGCCGGGCAGGCCCAGGTGATAGCGCCGGCGCAGGAACATCAGCGCGAGTGTACGCGGCGGATTTGGGCCGGTTCCCGCTCATTGATCGAGGGTTCTCGAATCCGGGCGACGGAGCACCAATCCCGGGCGTCAGGGTGGCGGGGTGAAGAAGGCCTGGATGGCGAGTTCGCCTGCCGGACTGTCGTTCACGGGTTCTGCGGCGGGTAGAAGGCCATGATGGCATCGCGTGCGGCACGGGCGTCGAACTGGAGAGTGACCTGCTGTCCCTCGATGGCGGTGAACTTCGGGACGCCGGCTGCATCGAGATCGGCCTGGCGGCCGGCGCGAACAGCGTCGAAGAGCGCTAATGGCAGCGGCATGTCGATCATTCCCGGTGAAACGTAGAACGTGCCGGGCGGGACCAGTGGCATCGCGAGCGGGGGCGCGGCCCTGAGTCTTTCGACAATGGTCCCGCTGCTCTGATCGACTCGGAAGACGAGGATGACCTGCGCATCGCTGCTGACTAGCGTGGCGTGATCCCAGAGCAGCGCTCCGTCGATGTCAAAAAGATTCGTGAGGTTGGTCATGGTCACGGCCACTGTCGCCGTTCGCGGTGCATCGACGAGCTGGATCTCGCCGAGATTGATGTCCTGCGCCGTCTGCGTCGCATTGAAATGGAGCACATGGAACTGAGGGCGAAGGGCCATTCTGACGAAGATGTCCGTCGGGGCACCCTGACGAACTCCAGGCACGACAAAGGGCTGGCTGGGATCGAGATCATCGCCCGATGAGCCCCCGCGAACGAGGAAACTGCGAAAGGGTCTGTACGGACCACCATCCCCGAGATTGGCCCTCACGGTCACAGCCGGCTGGGCTATGACCTCGAGGCTGCAATCGGTCGCCGTCGGCGTCAATGGGATCAGGTATGATCCGTTGATGAAGTACTGTGTTCGAAGTGCCCTGGATCGCTCCCGAGCAAGCTCCTTTGTATCTGGAGTCAGATTGAACCATCGCCCATCAGTGACTGTCACAACAAGGGGTGGTTCGTCCGGCCGCACGTTCACAATCAATGTGAGGGCACCCTCGGCATTGGTAAACCCGAATCCCCGGTCTTCGTTGGCGCTGCATCGCAGAGGTACATCCTGCAAAGGCGCACCGGCCTGCGTGCGCACGGCGATGTTGACGGTGACGGGACGTAGGTCGGACTGACGCGCCAGCGCGCTTGGCGAAGCGCAGACGCTCAGAAACAAGCCCGCAATGACCGTATCATTCCTAAACCGGATCATGGCTTCAGGTCTCCGATCCAGTCCTCGGGGCGGGGCTGGGTGTATAGCAGACGCCGGGCGCGCTGGGCCACGTCAGGTGAGGCAGTTTCGGCGGTCACGCCGTACGCAGCCATGTTCGGGAACGCCGCGTGGACGTGACTCGGGATTGGTGCGATGTTCGAACCCGTCGGGTTCGTGGCTGTCAGTTGCCCATTGGCCTGAGATTCCTTCGTGACCAAGAGGTCTCCGTTTGTCGCGTTGATCTCACCCATGGGCATGTTGGCGATGATGTTCGGAGCTGCGGATAGCGCACCCCAGAAGGCCTGCCTCCAGATGGGAGCCGGGACTTCGCTGGTGGCCACGCAGACGATAGGGTGCCACAAGACCCGCTTGTGGTCTGTCGGGTAGTGCGCGGGCACGGGAGGATGACCCGGCGGGGCCCAAGGATCGAACCATCGCCCCTCGATTAGGCGCTGGAGCGTGCTGTCGGGCGCGAGATCGACGACCGCAGTCGGGGTCGGCGGCTTGAACTCGAAGACGACGAGCGGTTCCTGTTGAGCAGCGATGAGAGCGTCGAGCGCTCGGCGCGGTTGGTTGCGCAACGCGTCCGCTGCCTGTGCCAGTTCTTGAATCTCTACCCACTCATTCCAGTTGTCGCACACCCACTGGGCCCACTGGCTGCCGTCGAACGGACTGCCGACCGTGATGAAGCGACGGATCGAGCCGCCACCGAAGTTGTCGTTGCGTAGGTACGGCACTTTGCCATCCGAGGGAGTGCCGAACCGATCTATCCCGAACGGCGGATAGGAACTGGATTCCTGGGGCACCCACTCATCGAAGAACCAACCGCGCTCGAGTTTGTCTCTTCTAGTAAACCCGCGCGCCACTCCGGAGATATAGACCCGCGTTAGGAGGCCGCCCATGCTGTGGGCGACGACGTCGGCGCGAGTGGCCGCGTAGCGGATGCCGTGGAACGAGCGTGACTGCGGGTGCGAGCCGTCGTTGGCCGTTCTGTAGTCATTGAGGGCTTCTTCGATCTTCAGCGCCACAGCGCCGAAGTTCTCGGGCAGTCGAGTTCGATTACGGCGGCGGGGTGAAGAAGGCTTGAATGTCCGGTTCGTTGCTGATCTCAGGGATTCTGGGGCTGGACGGAATAGCGGCGGAGTTGGAACAGGGCGCGGTAAGCAGCCATGACGTCGATGTTCGTTGTGACATGTTGACCGGGCGCGATCGTGACCATCGGCACTCCGCTGTTGCTCAGGTCCGCACCGGCCGCAATGGCGTCTAAGAGTCCGCGCGCCCAAGCAGGCCAAAGAGCGCCGGTGGGCACCACATAGAAGTTGCCGACAGGCACGCTCACATTGACGAATGACATCTTTCGCGCGCCCGATTCGTCTCGACCGAGA
>Ga0187894_10006081_pt1 | contig 11988 bp, 13 predicted proteins | sample GBC1701081metaG_FD_136650 | JGI IMG/M metagenome (GOLD analysis project Ga0187894, IMG submission 136650) | White microbial mat communities from a lava cave in the Kipuka Kanohina Cave System on the Island of Hawaii, USA - GBC170108-1 metaG ...
GCCGACGAGCACGAGCAGGAACGCGCGGGTCGCGGCGGCGTCGACTTCGCGTGCGGGGATGCCGAGCGCGATCGCCCAGCCGCTGAACTGCGACCGGTAGTAGGGCGTGTACACCGCCGCGCCTTCGATCGTCCGGCCGTGGAACCAGCCTTCCGGCCCGGAGGCTAGCGCGGCGCGGAGGCTGTCCGACGCGAGCTTCCCGACGTTGTCCTCGGACCCGCCGGTCCGCGCGACGAACGTATCGGTCCGATCGACGAGCGCGCCGACCCAGTCCGGCGGCAGGCGCTGCGCGGCGAGCAGGCGGTGCATCGCCGCCGGATCCACGAACGCAGTCAGCACGTAGCGCATCGCGCGTTCGCGCAGGACCGGCACCCGGACGCCGAAGTCCCAGCGCTGGGTGAGCCGGCCGAAGACCACGTTCGTGATCACCGGCCTGCCGGTGCGCACCGCCTCGTCGAAGCTCGAGCGCTCGCGAACCGGCGGCAGCGGCTCGCCGAACGGCCGCAGCGTGCTCAGGATCTCCTGACCCGAGGGCGATGCGAGATTCACGGCGATCCAGTCGGGCTGGCTCGCGAGCACCCGCATCGCCTCTTCGTGGAACCTCGCGAGGTCGCCCGCGTCCAGGCTGCGCGAGGTCGCGAGCGCCTGCAGGGTCGTGACCGAGCCGCCGAGCTCGGCGTCGATCGCGGTGGCGAGCGCGAGCACGCGCTCGCGCGCGCCGCGCTCGAACACCGCCTTCTCGCGCTGCGCGAGCAGGACGGCGGCGACGAGCGCGAACACGACCACCGGCAACAGCGTCGCGACCATGAGGAGGCGCAGGTGCGAGCGGAGCAGGGCGCCGCGCGCGGGCGCCGGATGGGTGCCGCCCGCCGCGCGAGCGTCCGGCCCCGGCTCGACGTCGCGCTTCACGCGGCTGCTGCCTGCGGCACGGCCCGCAGCGCCTCGATGTCGGCGGGCTTCACCAGGTGGTGGTCGAACCCGGCTGCGCTGGCGCGGGCCTTGCCGTCCTCCTGCCCCCACCCGGTGAGCGCGACGAGCGTCGGCCGCGCGCCGTCGGGGCGGCCGCGGCGCTCCCGGGCGACCGCGTAGCCGTCCATCCCCGGCATGCCGATGTCGAGTAGCACCACCCGGGGTTGGAACGCCGGGACCGCCGCGAGCACCTGCGGGCCGTCGTACGCCACCATCACTTCCGCGGCCACCAACGGACCTCTTCCCGGCGTGGGATGCCGGCGGGGGCCACGTTAGCGCGCGGCGCGTGGCTTCGCAACCGCGGCGGCGGGACCGGCGCGGGCAAGTTTTACCGTCCGCGGGGCGCTACGGCTTCGGCGCGGCCGGCGACGCCGTGCCGGGCGGCCCTTCCACGAGCGCGCGGTAGAGAGGTGCCGGAAGCTGCCGCGCGCCCTGCCGCGAGGACCTTGCTCGAGTCCCAATTCGGGACTAGACTCGGCGATGCGCGTGATCGCCCTGTCCACGTTGCGCAGGTTCTGGACCGGAAAGGGCGCACACGCGGATGCGCGGGAGCCGACCCTCGCATGGTATCGCCACGCGCGGAAAGCCGATTGGCGTTCGCCGGCCGAGCTCAAGCGGGAATTCGGCAGCGCGAGCATCCTGAATGATGGGCGGGCGGTCTTCAACATCGCCGGCAACAGGTACCGCATCGTGGTCTGGATCAACTATCCGTACCGTGTCGTGTACGTCCGGTTCATCGGCACTCACGCGCAATACGACCGGATCGATCCGCAGACCATCTGAGGAGAGAGGTCGTTCGATGGAGATCAAGCCGGTCAGGACCAGGGCGGAGCACCGGGCTGCGCTGAGGGAGATCGAGGCGCTGATGTCGGCCGGGCGCGATACCCCGGAAGGGGACCGGCTGGATGTCCTCGTCACGCTGGTCGAGGCGTACGAAGACAGGCACGATCGGCTGGACTTGCCCGACCCGATCGAGGCGATCAAGTTCCGCATGGAGCAGAAAGGCCTCACGCCCAAGGATCTCGTACCGATGATCGGACGGCTCAATCGCGTGTACGAGGTTCTCAGCGGCCGGCGGCCGCTGACGCTCGCCATGATCCAGCGGCTGCACAGCGACCTCGACATTCCCGCCGAATCGCTGATCAATCAGCGCGAGAAGCGCCGCGCCGCCTGACGAAGGCCCCGCGGCCGGCGAGTTCGCTGATCGCGGGCGCGACCGCTACGCGCCGGCCGGGCTAAGGGCCCGCATCGCGGGGCGTGGCCGGCTCGGCGCCGTCCCGCTCCTCGGCCTCCGCCGCGAGCCAGTCGTCCAGCTCCCGCCCCGGCGCGAAGCCGCGCGCCTCGGCGCGGCGGAAGGCGCGCTCGGCGATGCGGTGGCGGCGCGCTTCGTCCGCGTCGCCGTCGGCCGGCTCCCGCAGCGGCGGCGCTTGCGCCAGCCGCGCGGGATCGAGTCCGTCCAGGGGCACTTTCGAATCCGGCGTGGCGGGGGCGGAAGGGCGAGTGGTGCGCATCGTGATCCTCCAATTCGGGTGTCCACCGGAAGGGTCACCGCAGCAGGCAATCGACGTGCCGTGACGGTTCACCCGGAGGGAGCGCGCCGCCAGGCGCAGGGATCGTCATGGAGGAGAGAAAGAGCGTCGCCCGGGTTGGCCGCGATCACGGCGCTCCGGGCGAAACCTCGCGATCGTCACGTCGATTCGATGCCTTGCGGACGGCGCCGAACCCCTGCTGCCGGTCGCGACCCGTTTCCTCAGGACGCTCTTGGCGGACCGGGAAGCAAGTCACGTGCCCCGCGCGTCTCCGCGCGTCTCAGTGGCCTGCCACGCCCGCAGCACCTCGGCCACGCTCCACGCCTGGGCGATGCAGCCCCGCGGCAGGTACGGCGGCTCGGCGTCGCAGACCTCGCTCACGCTGCCGACGCCCGCCTCGCCGAGGTGCGCAGGAAACGCGGCGAGCATCGCCCGCGCCCGCGCCGGCTCGTCGTAGACCCGCAGCCAGGCGTCGACGAAGTGGCCGATCAGCCACGGCCACACCGTGCCCTGGTGGTACGCGGCGTCGCGCGTGCGCAGATCGCCGTGGTAGTCGCGCCGGTACTCGGGCTCGCCCGGGGCGAGCGTGCGCAGGCCGTACGGCGTGAGGAGGCGCGCCTGCACCGCGTCCACCACCGAGCGCCACCGGCGCTCCTCGAGCACCGGGTGGCCGAGCGACAGGGCGAAGATCTGGTTCGGGCGGAAGCTCGCGTCGTCGCCGCCGGGCCCGTCGACCACGTCGAAGAGCGCGTCGGCGCGCGCGCACCAGAAGCGCGCATTGAACGCGGCGCGCGTCTGCCCCGCCCGCTCCCGGTACGCGCCGCCGTCGCGGCCGAGCGCGGCGGCCCACTCGGCCATCAGCGCGAGCGCGTTGTGCCACAGCGCCTGGATCTCGACCGGCTTGCCGCGCCGCGGCGTCACCACCCAGTCCTCGAACCGCGCGTCCATCCACGTGAGCGCGACGCCGTCGGCGCCGCCGGCGAGGAGCCCGTCCGCCGGGTCGACGCCGATGCCGAAGCGCGTGCCGGCAATGTGGTGCGCGACAATGTCCTCGAGCACCGGATACAGCTCGCGCACGAGGTCGAGGCTGCCGCAGCCCCGGGCGAAGCGTTCGAGCGCGTGAAAGTACCAGAGCGTCGCGTCGATCGTGTTGTAGCGCGCCTCGCGCGCGCCTTCGGGGAAGAGGTTGGGCAGCAGCCCGTCGCGCACGTAGCGGGCGAAGGTACGCAGGCAGGCCGCCGCCTCGCGCAGCCGGCCGGTCGCGAGCGTGAGGCCCTCGAGCGCGATCATCGTGTCGCGGCCCCAGTCGCCGAACCAGTGGTACCCGGCGATGACGGTGCGCACCTCGGTTCCCGCCGCGCCCGCGCGGAGCGCCTCCTCGAGGCGGCTGCCGGGGAGCACGAGGAACTGGTCGGCGGCGAGCGCGAGCTGCGCCGGGAAGCCCGCGCGGGCGGCCGGCGGCGCGAGCGCGAGCACCGCCTCGGCGCGGCCGCGCTCGGCGGCGACCGCTTCCTCGCCGTCGACGTCGAGCGAGCGCCAGTCGTCGGTGGTCGCGACGAACGTCACCGGCCGGCCGGGCCGCAGATCGATCGCGAAATAGCCCGGGCTGAAGTTGAGCTCCACGTGGTCGTAGCCGCGGTCTCGCTCCTCGCGGTAGAGCGCGCACGCCGGCGTGCGGTCGTGCGCCACGAACACCCCGTCGGGGCGCACGCCGAAGCGCAGCGCGAGCGGGCTGTCGGCGAGCGCCAGCTCGTGGCGCCCGCCCTCGATCGTCAGCCGGAAGGGCGCGGGCGCGGTGACGAGCGGCGCGTCCTGGCGCCGGAACACGGCGTACGGGCGTGCGTGCAGCCGCACCGTCGGGCCGTCGACCAGGCGATAGAGCACGCACACGACGTTGCGACCGTGCGGCATCACGATCGACTTCTCGATCGTGCTCGCGCCGAGCGCGAAGCGCCACGTCGGCACGAGAGCGTCGAGCGCGAACTCGCGCAGGTGCGCCGCCGCGTCGGTCTCGGCCGTGCCGTCCTCGAGGTCGGCGCCGCCGAGGAGCGCGCGCGCGTCGCCGGCGATCAGCTCCTCGTCGTAGCGGCCGATCATGAGGTGGCGCCCCTCCGGCGCAGCGAGGTTCGGGAGGAAGAGGCCGTGGTAGCGGCGCGTCGGCACACCGAGCACCGTGCCCGAGGCGTAGCCGCCGAGGCCGTTGGTGACCAGCCACTCGCGGTTGCGCAGCGCCGCGGCGTCGCGCTCGCCGCTGCAGGCGAGGCGGATCGACGGCACGGTCACGACCGGGGGGCGGCGGCGAGGAGGGTGGCCGACTCGGCGGCGAGCCGCCACCGGCCGCCGCCGCAGGGCGCGAGTGCGCCGGGGCCGCCGTAGCGCGGCTCGTCGCTCGACCACGCCGGGCGCCAGCGGGCGTCGCGCGGCGGGGCGAGGAGCGGCTCCGGCGCGACGGCGAGGTCGAGATCGTCGCCGAGGTTCACCGCCAGCAGCCGGTCGCCCGCCGCGCGGTCGAACCAGCGCAGCACGAACGCGCGCGCGCCGAGCACGGCGCCGGCGAAGCCGCCGCGCGCCTGCGCCGCGATCACCGGATCCTCGCGCCGCAGGCGCAGGAGATCGCGGTACAGCGCGTAGACGTGCGCGTTCGTCTCGCGCTGGGCGAAGTCGAGTTTGGCGGCGCGGAAGGCCGCCTCCGCGCCGGGATCGGGCACGCTCGCCTGCGCGCCGGCCGTCGCGTAGTGGGCGAACTGACGCAGGAACCCCCGCCGGCCCTCGCGCACCGGCGCGCGCAGGCGCTCCGAATGGTCGGCGAAGAACGGGAACGGCTGCGCGGCCGCGAACTCCTCGCCCATGAAGAGCATCGGCGTCTGCGGCGCGAGCAGCGTGAGCGCGGTGAGGGCACGCAGGCGCGCCGGGCTCGCGAGCCGGTGGATTCGCTCGCCCGCGAGCGTGTTGGCGACCTGGTCGTGATTCTGCGTGAACACCACGAACGACCACGGCGGGAGGCCGAGCGCCGGGGTGCCGCGCGCCTTGCCCTGCCAGGCGTAGTGCTGCCCCTGGTAGAGAAACCCGTGCCGCGCGGCCGACACGAACTCCTGCGCCGAGCCCCCGTAGTCGTGGAAGTAGCCGTCGCGACGCCCGGTCAGCGCCACGCGCGCGGCGTGGTGGTAGTCGTCGTTCCACATCGCGTCGAGCCCGTAGCCGCCGTCGTCCGCCGACGCGAGGGCGCGGGCGTCTTGCGGCTCGTTCTCCGCCACGAGCACGATCGGGCGCGGCAGGGCGGCACGGCGGGCGGCGGCGGCGAGCTCGGCGATGACGTGCGGGCGGCTCGCGTCGTGGATCGCCTGGGTCGCGTCGAGCCGCAGCCCGTCGAGGTGGAACTCGCGGATCCAGTACTCGGCGTTGCGCACGACGAGCTCGCGCACCGGCGCGGCGCGCGCGCCGTCGAAGTTGATCGCTTCGCCCCAGGCGTTCTCGTAGCGATCGGTGAAGTAGTCGGCGCTGAATTCGCGCAGAAAGCAGCCGTCGGGGCCGAAGTGGTTGTACACGACGTCGAGGATCACCCCGAGTCCCACGCGGTGGGCGGCGTCGACGAAGCGCTTGAGCGCCTCGGGGTCGCCGTAGCCGTGATACGGCGCGAAGAGCGCGACGCCGTCGTAGCCCCAGTTGAACCGGCCCGGGAACTCCGCGACGGGCATCAGCTCGAGCACCGTGACCCCGAGGTCGCGCAGCGCCGGCAGCTCGCGGATCGCCGCGTCGAAGGTGCCTTCGGCGGTGAACGTGCCGACGTGGAGCTCGTAGAGGACCTGTCCGGGAAGCGCGATCCCGCGCCACCGGTCGTCCGACCAGGCGAAGGCGCCCGGATCGACCACGAGCGACGGCCCGTGCGGCCCGTCGGGCTGGAAGCGGGAGAGCGGGTCGGGATAGGCGTGCGCGCCGTCGAGCCGGAAGCGGTAGCGGGCGCCGGCCCCGACGCGGGGCACCATCGCCGAGTGGTAGCCGGAGGCCCCGGCGCGGAGCGGGTAGGCCTGCGCGGGCCCGCCTTCGATCACCACCTCCACCGCGGTCGCGCGCGGCGCCCAGACCCCGAAGCGCACCCCGCCGGGCACCGGGTCGGCGCCGAGCACGTCGCCGCCGGAGGCCGCGGCGGGCGCGCCGGCCGCGTCGAGCAGCGCGTCGTCGAGGCGGGTCACCCGGTGCCAGATGCGTGCGCGCGTCGCCGTTACGCGGAGTCGCTGCGCGCGGCGAAGTCGATCCGCGCGTGATGGCCGAGCCCGGACGGATCTTTCGCGACCAGCGCACGCGCGGCGCCGGTCACCTTCTCGACCAGGTCGTTCGGGCCGGTCCAGTACTCCGCCGACCGCACGTTCACGCGCAGAACGCCGACCTCGGCGCTCTCCGGCCCGCCGGGAAAGAACATCTCCGCCCAGCGGTTCCACAGCGCGCGCGCGCGCGCCGGGTCGTGCAGCACCTGCGCGCGGCCCGCGAGCGACACGAACGTATCGTCCTCCGGCGACGCGTACGCGAGATTCACCTCGGGGGTCGCGCCGACCTCGTCGGCGAGGCGCGAGTCGCGCCGCACCAGGAACCAGGCGACGCCGTCGAACTCCCAGTCGAGCGTCGTCAGCGGCCGGCTGTGCAGCGTGCCGTCACGAGCGGCGGTGGTGAGGAGGGCGTACTTGACTTCCTTGATCAGCTCGCGCAGCTCGTCGACCGAGCCCTGCTCGACTGCCCTGTTCATCGGGGATTCTCCGTGATGACGCGGCGGCCGCTAGCCGGCGCCGGTCAGGAACGCGTGGAACCGGCGCGCGAGCTCGTCCGGCTGCTCGAACTGCGGCAGCGCGCCGGTCTCGAACGCCTCGATCGTCCAGTTCGGGCGGCCGCGGACGGCGTCCGCGCCGCCGAAGTCGGCGAAGTCGCCGCGCGTGCCGTGCGGCACCCAGACCGGCAGCCCGAGGCGCCCGTACACCGCGTGGATGTCGGCGCTGAAGAGCCGGCCCGAAACGAACGCGAACGGCGCGTGCCGCGCCCCCGGCTGGTGGGCGGCGAGATACGCGTAACGGGCCAAGCCCTCGTCGATCGCCTTCGAGCCCCAGGTCTTCTGGAGGAAGAAGCGGATGCTCGGCCGGCTGGCGAGGAGATCGAAGAGCCCCTGGCTCCAGGGCGGGAACTCGGCGAACGCGCGCAGCCCCGGCACCTCGCGGGTCGCGCCGGCTGCGCCGTCGCGCGGACGACCGCTCTCGAAGCCGGTGGGGTTGACGAGCGCGACGGAGCGGAACCGATGCGGCGCCTCGACGGCCGCGCGCGCGAGAAACTCCGCCCCGAGCGAAAGCGCCGCGGCGTCGACCGGCGCCGGGCCGTGCTCGGCCGCAACGAGGTCGAGCAGGTCGTGGATCGCATCGACGAAGAGGCGCACCGAGTAGTCGCGCGCGCCGCGCTCGGAGAGCCCGAAGCCGGGCAGGTCGAAGGCGTAGACCCGCCGCATGGGCTGCATCCGCTCGAACAGCGGCCGCATCTCGTACGCGGAGGCGGCGGCGTTCACGCTGTGGACGAGCAGGAGCGGGGCGCCGGCGCCGGCGACGTACGCGCTCAGGCGTCCGGCGCGGCCGTTCACCGTGCGCGTCTCGCCGTCGAGCGGCGGCGGCAGCGGCAGGTCGTGGCGCACGACGAAGCGGCTGTAGCCGAGCCGGCCCGCCGCCACGGCGAGCGCGGCGCCGCCGGCCGCCCCTGCTTTGCGCATCGATCCGGGCACGGTCATTCCTCAGCCCCGCGGTAGCAAGCGGCGTGCTCGGGGGCGAGTGTCACCGGCGTCCGGGACCGCGCCGTCGTTCGCGCCGCGGCGCTCCATCCGCTGGAACCACCGCTGCACCGCATAGCTCGCGCCCGCGAGCAGCAGGAGCACGCCGCCGACGAGCCACCAGTTGATCCGCGACGGATCCTTGAGCGCGGTCTCGATCTGGTCGCCGAACACCGTCGCGGTCAGGGTCCCGGGGAGCATGCCGACGAAGGTGCCGGCGAGCACGTGCCGGAGCTCGAGGCGGATCGCGCCGGCCACGATGCTCTCGACCGCGAACGGCGCGATCGGCACCAGCCGCACCGCGACCATCGCCATCAATCCCCGCGCGCGCAGCGCATGCGTGAGACGGTCGAGCCGGGGGCCGGCGATCCGGCGCACGGTGTCGCGGTCGAGGAGCCGCCCGGCGGCGTAGCCGACCGCGGTGGCCAGGAGGATTCCCGTCATGGCGTAGCCGAAGCCGAGCCACGGCCCGAAGGCGACGACCGCGGCGAGGGTGAGGAGCGGCCGCGGGAACAGGATCACCTGGGCGAGCGTGTAGGAGGCCACGATCAGCGGCGCCGCCCACCAGTTCCCGGCAAACGCGCGCGTCCAGTCGATCACCTTCTCCGCGGTGACGACCTCCGCGAGCGGGGAGTAGCGCCATGCGAGCGTGAGCGCGGCGGTGGCGACGACGATCGCGGTGATCGACTTCCAGAAAGGCAGCGTGCGCCGCGCGGGCGTGGCCATGGAGCGCCGTTCAGCAATAACGGTGCCGCGGGCGGCGGCGCTTCACTTGCCGAGGTCGATCAGCGCGAGCCCCGAAGCCGCGTCGGTGGTGCGCGCGAGATGTGCCGGCGATTGCACCAGCATCACTTCGAGCGTCGGCCGCACCCACCCCTCCAGGAGATGGCCGCCGCAGGTGCTGCCGTCGCGCCGGCCAACCACGACGTGCGCGTGGATCCTCGGCCGGCCGCCCTCCAGCGCCACGTCGCCCACGAGCGCGACCACCTCGACCTGCTCGTGGACGGGGATGCGCTCGTAGTCCCGGCGCTGCCAGTCGAGATAGCCGAGCACCGCGCGGCTGAACGCGCCGATCGCGGTGAGCCGCGCCGCGGCGATGCCCTGCGCCTGCGCGAACTCCTGGAGCGTCGCCATCACCTCGTCCCCCGTCTCGAAGACGAGCGCGATCGTGCGCTCGTCCGCGTCGCTGAGGACCTTGCTGCGCATGGCCGTGCCGCTACTTCGGGTGGTCGACCGCTCCTTCGACGCCCTTCTTCCGGGCGCAGTGGGCGCAGCAGTAATAGACGCCGTCCGACTCGATGCCGTGGCCGACGATCTGGCAGCCGCAGTGGTCGCACCGCGGCGCGAGCCGGTGGATCGCGCACTCGAAACTGTCGAAGACGTGCCGCTTGCCCGCGGCGAGGACTTCGAACGAACGCGGGTAGTCGTTCCCGCAGACTTCGCAGACGGACATGGGGCCTCGCTCCTCCGGGGTGGGATGGAAAGGTGCGGTCGGCGCGCGTGGTTCGCGCGCGCCGGCCGTGCGGGAGGAGGCAAGCGACGTGCCTGCGCCGGGCACGCGGCGTGCCACCGCGCCCGGCATGCAGCGCAAATCGCTCCGTCTCGGGCAAGGGTTCCGCGTGGCGTTCGGCAACCGCCGCGCCCAGGCCGCGGAGATGTCGATTCCCCCCGGCGACTCCGAGGGCGGGTCCGGCAATCGCCACCGCGGCGCGGACCAGTGGCTGTTCGTGGTGAGCGGCACCGGCACCGCGACCGGCGGCGGCGAGCGCCACCGCTTGCGCGCCGGCACCTTGCTCTTGATCGGCAAGGGGGAGCGGCACGAGATCCGCAACACCGGTCGCGGACTGCTGCGCACGGTGAACCTCTACGTGCCGCCGGCCTATTCGAAAGACGGCGATCCGCTGCCCCGGGGGCGCAAGTGATCGCGCGCGGGATGCTGCTCGCCGCTGCCGGTGCGGTCCTCGGACTCTTTGTGCCCGCCGCCGGCGCGGCCGAGTCCGTGCGCACGACCTTCGTCGATGCCGCCGGCCGGAAGATCGGCACCGCGGTGCTGACCCAGACCTCGGCGGGCGTCCTCCTCGAGCTGGATCTCGCCGGCCTGCCGCCCGGCTGGAAGGCGTTCCACGTCCACGCGACCGGCCGGTGCGATCCGGCGAGCGGCTTCCAGTCGGCCGGCGAGCATTTCGCACCGCGGCACGGGCATCACGGCCTCCGCGCCGTCAAGGGGCCGCACGCCGGCGACATGCCGAACCAGTACGTCCACCGCGACGGGACCCTGCGGGCGCACGTGCTGAACACGCTGGTGACCCTGGCGCCGAGCGAGGCGTCGTTGCTCGACGCCGACGGCTCGGCGCTCGTGCTGCACGCGAAGCCCGACGACTATCGCAGCCAGCCGGCCGGCGAGGCCGGCGATCGCATCGCCTGCGCCGTCCTCCCCGGCGGCGGCTGAAGCCGCGCCGGTACGGTCCTTGCACGGGGCCTGTCTTGCGCCTCCGGCGCGCGCTTTTGCGCGGGATGATCCTGTAAAAATTACCTCCCCGCGGTAACTCTTGCGCGATCCCGGACGGCCGAACGAAGGAGGGAGAGCATGTCCAGGCCGTCGCTCAGCACCGTTTGCCGGCGTCGATAGGCCGCGCCATGCCCAACGAGGGAGGCCTGCCGATGCAAACGCTCGAGCCCGGCGCCGCGGTCGCGCGCCGCCGGCCCGCACCCGCCGTCGACTCCGGCACCGATCTGCGCGAGCTCTTGCGCGCGCTGCGCGCCGTCCGGGAAGGCGACTTCTCCGTCCGGCTGCCCGCCGAATGGACCGGCGTCGGCGGCAAGATCGCCGACACGTTCAACGAGATCGTCTCCTCCAACCAGCGGCTCGCGGCCGAGCTCGAGCGCGTCGGCCAGGCGGTCGGCAAGCAGGGCCGGACCCGCCAGCGCGTGCGCGGCGAGCGCCAGCGCGGCGCGTGGGGCGCGATGGAGACCTCGGTCAACACGCTGATCGACGACCTGGTGTGGCCCACGGCGGAGGCGACCCGGTCGATCGCCGCGGTCGGGAAGGGCGATCTGTCGCAGACGATGCGGGTCGAGGTCGAGGGCCGCCCGCTCGAGGGCGAGTTCCTCCGTACCGCGACGATCGTCAACACGATGATCGAGCAGATGTCGAGCTTCACCTCGGAGGTGACCCGCGTCGCGCGCGAGGTGGGCACCGAGGGCAAGCTCGGCGGCCAGGCGCAGGTGAAGGGCGTGAGCGGGGTGTGGAAGGACCTCACCGACAACGTCAACTCGATGGCGTCCAACCTCACCGCGCAGGTGCGCAACATCTCCGAGGTGACGATCGCGGTGGCGAACGGCGACCTGTCGCGCAAGATCACCGTCGACGTGCGCGGCGAGATCCTGCAGCTCAAGGAGGCGATCAACACGATGGTCGACCAGCTCCGGTCGTTCGCCTCCGAGGTCACGCGCGTGGCGCGCGAGGTCGGCACCGAGGGCAAGCTCGGCGGGCAGGCGATCGTCCCGGGCGTGGCGGGGACGTGGAAGGACCTGACCGACTCGGTCAACGCCATGGCGACCAACCTCACCTCGCAGGTGCGCAACATCGCGGAGGTGACGACCGCGGTCGCCCGCGGCGACCTCTCGCGCAAGATCACGGTGGACGTGCGCGGCGAGATCCTGCAGGTGAAGGAGACCGTCAACACGATGGTCGAC
>Ga0187894_10006082_pt1 | contig 11985 bp, 10 predicted proteins | sample GBC1701081metaG_FD_136650 | JGI IMG/M metagenome (GOLD analysis project Ga0187894, IMG submission 136650) | White microbial mat communities from a lava cave in the Kipuka Kanohina Cave System on the Island of Hawaii, USA - GBC170108-1 metaG ...
AGCGCCTTATTGAAGAGACTGCGACGGTCCTCGCTGACCGGCGCCGAGGCCACGCAGATTGCGCCGATTGTCGAAAGCGGCGAGCCGTCCACCAGGTGCCCGGCGACGATCATCGACCAGGAGACCGCAAGCGGATCGCCGCCCCCCAGTTTTTCAATGAGTCTCGGGATCGTCGGCAGAAAAGCGGGAAGAACGACTCCCGAGGTGCTGCTGTAAATCGAGACCAGCCCGGTCACGAACCCGATAACCCCGTTGATCGTTTTCTGCGTCGCCAGCTTCGCCAGAAGCGTGCTGAAGAGTTCCATCCCGCCTGTCTTTTCGAGCAGGCTCGTCAACACGGTTACTCCGCAGACCATCAGGATCACACCCCATGGCATGGCCCGAATTGCGGCGGCTTCGTCGCTCGTGCGCAAGAGAACAAGGATGGCCGCGCCCGCGAAAGCCCCCATCCCCACGTCCACGCGAAAAAAGATCACGCCGAGCACCAACGCCGCGATGACGGCGATGGTGATCCAATGCCGGCGCTCGAAGGATAGAGGCGCGTCGTCGCGCGCGGTTTCGATTTCGGGCAGCGGCTCCAACGGTTCAACATAAGTTCGATGAAACAGCCGCCAACCGCCAAAGATCAGATAGCCGGCAATCGCCGTCCCCGCGCAGGCCAGAAGATTGAAGATGTAGGTTTGCCACTCTCTTCCTCCGAGCCCCATATTCGCCATGAGGTTGTTGACGATGATCCCCGTCGGCGCAAACGGAGAAACGGCGCCGGCCAGCGCGCCATGCGCGACCATAATCGTCATCAGGATCGCCGGGATCTTCACGCGCCCCGCCGCCGCCATCGCCATCGGGGCCACGAGCGCCGCGCCCGCGATGTTCCCCGCGCCGACAGAGGCGATGGCGAGAGCCAGGAGAAAGAACATCAGCGGGATCAGGCCGGCGTTTCCCCGGCAGCTCCTGACTCCATAATGGGTGATGCGTTCCAGCGTCCCGTTGACCTGAGCCTGCGCGAAGAGCAAGGTAACACCCACAAGCGTCAGAAACAGATCAGTCGGGAACCCCGCCCGGATGGTCTTCACGTCCATGCCGCCCAGATAGGCGCCGATGATCCACGCGAAAACCAGAGAGAGAAGGCCGACGTTGATTGTGGTCGTACAACTAAGAACAATGGCCACGATGAGGGCCACCAGGGAGATGATTGCCAGATCCATATTGGCCAGATCCATATTGGTTAGTTCGTCCCGCGTATTCCGCGGTTAATCTTGCGTAGTAACATTGGCCAGGCAAAATTGACCAGCACTGCGACATCTCTGGCAGGTTTGGAGGCGCGATTTAATTGCCCTGACCTGCATTGACCGGCGCGCCGCTTTTGAATAACCAGCAACAATTCGTACCCGTACCGTAGATGGAAGGCGTCCAGGATCTCGATCCCAATCCCCAGCGCCCCCTTGATGTAATCCAGCAGTTGGATCGCCAGATCAAAATTGAAGACGTGGAAATGAATTCGGTCATCCAGTTCTATGTACCGCCGCAATCTGGGTTCGAAGCCGGGGTCATCGCGAGATATGTCTTCAACATCTGTGACGAACTCTTTCCAGTGTTGCAGCTTGTGCTCCTGTCTGGCGGATGTTTCGGTCTTTGTGTTGGTCGAGACCAGATGATCCACGCTCACCGGCGCGCGGCGGAAATCGTACTCGTTGGCGACGTAATTGGGAACGGACAAGAACAGAATCCCGTCCTCCTTCAATACCCTGAACCATTCCACGCATGAGCCAATCGGGTCTTCCATGTGTTCGAGGACGTGGTTGGCGATCACAAAATCGAGGCTCCGATCCGCGAAGGCGTTCAGGTCTTCGGCTTCCAGGTAATAGTCCGGCTCGACGATCTGTTCCAAAGGCATATTGTACAGCGTGGCGTTGGCCTCTTTCGGAATCCGGTCAACGTACTTGATATGGGTTCTGCCGTTGGTGACTTCGAGCGGGAGATGTTGAGCGCCAATCTCTATCCCTTCGCCGGTCAGATACCGGTTGGCGAAATGGCTGCGAATCGTCCGATGCAAAGACGTCGTGCCCTTGAGCACGAAGCGGTTCCACGCGTTCAGATTCCTTACGTAATGATGGAATTCCTCTGTTCTTCCCATGGCTCGATTCTAAACGGATCAGTACCGCGAGCGGTAGCGAGCGTGGCTGCGGTTCTAAACGGATCAGTACCGCGAGCGGTAGCGAGCGTGGCTGCGGTTCTAAACGGATCAGTACCGCGAGCGGTAGCGAGCGTGGCTGCGGTCAAGAGGCTGCTTCAATACGCCACGCTCGCTACCGCTCGCGGTACTGATCCGACAGGCTTTTTGATTGCCCAAACTTCGGGATAAGATTCCGACTATGAATGACCTCGAACAAGAACTGCGCCGCGTCGTCGAAGGAGATGTGCGCTTTGACACCTATTCACGCTTACTCTATTCCACGGACGCCTCGATGTACCAGGTGGAACCGGTTGGCGTCGTCATCCCCCGGCATGCCGATGACGCGCAGGCGGTCCTTGAGACTGCCAATCGCTGGAATGTCCCCGTGCTGCCGCGAGGAGGAGGAACGTCGCTGACAGGTCAGACGGTCAATCATGCCATCGTCCTCGATTTTTCGGCTCACTTGAACCGCGCGCTTGAAGTCAATCAGGAAGAACTGTGGGCGCGCGTGCAGCCGGGGCTTGTTCAGGATGAACTCAATCAACATCTGCGTCCGATGGGACTGCTCTTCGGCCCGGACACCTCGACGGCCAACCGCGCGACGCTCGGCGGAATGATCGGCAACAACTCCGGAGGCTCTCATTCCATCGCCTATGGCCTCACCATAGATCACGTCATCGAACTGACCACGCTGCTTGCGGACGGAAGCCGCGCGGTGTTCGGCCCTGTCACGCCGCAAGCCTTCGCCGAGAAGATGAAACTTCCCGGGTTGGAAGGCGACATTTACCGCCAGGTGGCGCGCATCCGGAATACCTACCGCGAGGAGATTCTCGCTCGTTACCCCAAATACTGGCGTCGCGTCTGCGGCTACAACCTCGATGAGTTGGTCAAAGACCAGCCTCTCAATATGGCGCGTTTGATCGTGGGTTCCGAGGGAACGCTGCTCAACGTGATTGAAGCCAAAGTCCGTGTGGTCAAGCGGCCGAAAAAAACGGCGTTAGTCATCGTGCATTACCGGGAGATGCAGGAGGCGCTGGAATCCTCGCAGGCCATTTTGGAGACCGGGCCTTATTCGGTCGAGCTGACAGACAAGATGATCCTCGACCTCGCCCGAGCCAATCTGGAGTTGTCCAAGCGCATGGCCTTCATTCAAGGAGACCCTGCCGTGATCCTCGGCGTTGAGTACGCCGGAGAGAGTGATGCCGAAGTGAAGAGCAAAGTTGAAGCTCTTGAGGCGCTGCGAGCCAAACAACGCTTCGGCTACGCCGCGCACATCGCCTACGACGCCGATGAGCAGAAGGCGATCTGGAAGCTGCGCAAAGCGGGGCTCGGATTGCTCATGGGTACCAAGGGCGACGCCAAGCCCATCGCCTTCGTCGAAGACACGGCGGTCGATCCGAAACACCTGCCGGTCTTCGTCCCACGCTTCCGCGAGATCATGGCGAAGCACGGAACCGATGGCGCCTACTACGGACACTGTTCGGTCGGCTGCCTTCACATTCGTCCGATCATCAATCTGAAGACCCGGCGGTCGCTCGAACAGGTGAGGGCCATCGCCGATGAGATTACTGACCTGGTGATGGAGTTCGGCGGAGCGATTTCGAGCGAGCACGGCGACGGGCGCGCCCGCAGCCCTTATCTGGAGCGCGTCTACGGCCCCACGATCCTCCAGGCGTTTCGTGAATTGAAACGCGCCTTTGATCCGAAGAATTTGATGAACCCGGGGAACATCGTGAACAGCCCCGCGATCACCGAACATCTCAGGTACGGCCCCGAATACAAAACCTGGGAGCCGATCACCTTGCTCGATTTTTCGAAGCAAGGAGGCTTCGCCGCATCGGTGGAGATGTGCAACGGCGTCGGTGTTTGCCGCAAGACGATTGAAGGAACGATGTGTCCTTCCTACATGGCGACGAAAGATGAAGAGCATTCCACGCGCGGCCGGGCCAACGCTCTCCGGGCGGTGCTCTCCGGCCGTGTTCCCGCCGATGACTTCACCAGCCGCCGTCTGTACGAGGTCATGGGCCTTTGCCTCGAATGCAAGGCGTGCAAAGCCGAGTGCCCGGCCAATGTGGATATGGCGAAGCTCAAATATGAGTTCCTGCATCACTACTACCAGGCGAACGGATTACCGCTGCGGAACCGGATTTTCGGGCGCATCGCCGATCTCTCAAAGCTCGGCTCCCGATTGGCGCCGATTTCAAACCTGATCGCCTCGTCGCGAATCAATCGCTGGCTCATGGATCGTTTCCTCGGCATAGACAGCCGCCGCCCGTTCCCCGCGTTTGCGAGCGAAACATTCACTGATTGGTTCAGAGCCAGGAAGCGCCCGGAGGAAGCGCCTCGCGGGTCTGTGGTTCTCTTCAACGACACCTTCATCACCTACAACACACCGGAAATTGGCCGCGCCGCCGTCGAGCTTTTGGAGGCCGCTGGCTATCGCGTTGAGCTGGTGAATAAGAAATGCTGCGGCCGTCCGCTCATCTCCAAGGGAATGCTGGCGGAGGCGAAAGAGAACGCGGCATGGAACGTGGCGCAACTCACCCCCTGGATCGAACGCGGCGCCGCAATCGTCGGGCTTGAACCCTCGTGCCTGCTCACCCTGCGCGATGAATCGGTGGAATTGCTTCGAAGCGATGACGCGAATAAGGTGGCTCAATCAAGTTTCCTGCTCGAAGAGTTTCTCCTGAAGGAAAGGGCCAAAGGTCTCTCACTGAATTTTCAAGAAGGGCCGAGGCGAGCGTTGCTTCACGGTCACTGTCACCAGAAAGCGCTGGTGGGCGCGGCCCCGACCGTTGCTGTTCTTCAATGGGCGAACTTTGAAGTCATTGAAGTGGATTCGGGCTGTTGCGGAATGGCGGGATCATTCGGGTTCGAGAAAGAGCACTACGACATTTCCGTGGCCTTGGGCAGGCGGCGTCTCTCTCCTGCCGTGACGGCGCACCCCTCAGACGTCGAGATCGTCGCGCCGGGCGTTTCGTGCCGCCAGCAGATTGAGCATCTATCCGGCCGCCGCGCCAAGCACCCGGCTGAGGTTTTGCGGGAGGCATTGCTTTAATGCCAGATCGCAATCATCCGGCTCTCTTTAATCGCTCGCTCTCCTCGATCATCTCACGGAATTTCGAGATCGTCTCGGCGCTCAATTCCGGCTCCGGTTCCACCTGTTCACGCTCGGCCAGAACGCGATCAATCTCCTCCTCAGAAGCCGCGCCCAGACTATCGAGCAGAGCAAGAAATTCCGCTCTTTGCCGCAACCGCTCTTGTTCGGAAGTGGATCGAACGCGATACCCCGAAACGGCGTGGGCCGTCACCGCATTCACCAGATATTGACTAAGTGAGAGACCTTCACTTTGCGCCAGAAATTCCAATTGCCGGTAGACCGTATCAGGTAACGTCAAACGTAATACTGCTCATCTCAATCACCTCCGCGCGCGAACGGCCTTCAATCAATTCGGAGCCGTCATCACCGCGACAAATTCCACTGGCGTCATAACTTTCAAACCCAATGCTTTTTGCGCCCGCGCCAAATCCCGTATGTTTGATGTCACTACCCGCGCGCCACGCGTCAATGATCAAGCCGCAGACACCGCCCTGTTTCGTCAATCCCTCGAAGACCACGTTTGTATCAATCACTGCGCGCATTCATCTTCTTACCTGGTTGCGGGCGATTTGGCGATCTTCATCAGCCTCCGAAGACCATTTCATTTTCGGCTTCAAATGTTTAACGTCCGCAATTGTAGGTCAGGCGCCTCGTGGGGCCAATAGCAGGCTCCTTCGGATTCGAGAAGGAGCACTAAGATATTTCCGTGCCCCCAGGCAAAATGAAAAGTCGAGAGATGAGTACCTTGACTCATCTCTCGACCTTGAAATGGCCATCTGGCGATGTTGCCCACTTTCTGTATCTAGCAATTCGGCGGGAAAATCGGGATGGTCAAGGTAACGCTTGTCGCAAGCGTCAAGGGGATCAGGTTGCCAACGCCATTGAAAGCGGTGGGAGAGGTTCTCGTGTTCGGGTTGTGGTTGAGCACCGTGCCGATGATCCCAATATCGGAGAGCGAGAAGAACTTCATCCAGCCGGTATGCCCGGATTGGACGAACGTCCCGAAGCGCGGCGTCGTCCGCGGGAAGCTGTTAGAAAGGTTGCTCCGGAACTGACAAGCTGCCGAGGTGAAGGTGAAGCTAGCAGCGTTCTCTTGATCATCATATAGGATGCCAAAGATCGGGCCTAGTGGCGCGGCGCTCGTTGCCAGGTTACCGCCAATGCGGTTAATGATCAGTATTGTCCGATTGTCGTCGGCAAGGCTTGGGATGGAGGGTGTGGCAAGAACGCGCGGAATACGGTTGTAGCCAGCAATACCATCGAACACGAGGGTCGCCGTCGAGTCAGTCGGGAGCACGCCGGGCAAGAGCCCCGGAAACAGCGCAGAGGTCTCCCAACAGTATATCCAGCCTTGATGGCCATCTTTTGTCTTTATACATCCGATCCATTTCATCTTGTTATTAGCAACCGGAACGCCGAAGCTGTCTGTTGTTACTGACACGGTGTAGCCCGTCACGCCCGGATCAACATCTGATGCTAGGAAGCTTGCCGTCTGGTTGGCTGTTAAGCAAACGAAGGAATCCGCCACCGAGCAGGTGCTGCCCTCGATGAAGAATACATGAACAATAGCTGGATTGTTCGCATCGGTGTTGATGATGCTCATAGCCGTGTTCTCTTCACTCGGATCAGTCGCGCTTGAGGTGTAGAAACTGCCTATGGACACAGAGCCGGTCTTCAGGTCGCTGATTTCGGAGGACGCAGGGAACGGATCGCCTGGGTCAGCGGCGAAAGCCGCTGAGTTAAGCGCGATAAAAGCGGCCAGGGCCAATAGTGCACGTGTTAGTTTGCGTGTGGTTTGCATAGAAAACTCCTTACTGGAATATACCGCCTCGAAGAGGTGGTGAGGTTCAAAACGGGGCTGTGCAGGCTACAAAGCAGTTATTGCAGCCTGATCGGTATAGGGATAAAAGTAGCTTGTTGAATTGGCAGAAAGCGGCCGATCCGCTTGCAGGGAGTAGCTTGCATGGAATAGTAGAAATCCGAGCCCGGTGAATAGGGGTGGCGATAAAACCAAGCCGGAATATTTAACGGCGCCTTCTCAGGCTGTGGGTAGGCCGTTGGGGTAAGTGAAATACAGGAGGTTGGCTGAAATGGAGCGCGACCTGTACGGCGGTCGGACTCTAAGCTCGTTTGGATAGCGTGTCAATCTATTTTTACGGCCTGATCAGGAATTCCGCTACCACGTCAGAGTCGGCGCTCTACGTTGCGGAAAGATTACGACTTGATGCTCGATACTTCGTTGGGTTTGTCCCAAACGCCGAGCGGAATGTGTGATTAAAATGGGAGAGATCGCCAAAGCCAGCGTCCAGAGCAATATCCAGCACCGACCTGGTGGTCGTTCGGAGTTGCAAGGCCGCTTCACGCAACCGTCTTCGCAGCAGGAATTGATGAGGCGTGACGCCAATAACTTGCCTAAATGTTCGCAAGAAGTGGTAAGAGCTGAGCCCGACAAGCACGCTCAATTCCTCAAGCCTCAGCGGTTGCCTGAAATGCAGCTCTATAAAACGAACCGCTGTCGCGATTCGACGCTCATCCCGAGCCGTCATTCCCTTCATCGAAACGGGCGCGCCATCGAGCGTGGTCAATACCCTTCCCGCCAACTCCAACGCAAGCTCTTCAAAATTGACTGATCGAGGGAGGTGAAGGCCAAGCTGAGCTTCAGCGGTCAGTGGGATGAGCGACGGCAATTCAGGAAGACGGTGAACTGGGAATTTGAGCGAAGCTCCTTTGCCGACGGAATCAGCGGCGAGGTTCTCAAAAAACGCCGGCTCGTAATTGAAGGAGACACATCGATCCCCGGAGCCATGCTCGTGGCTGCACTCGAAGCTTTCATCAGCGGAGCCCAACAACAGAGATCCCGGCGACAAGACAACAGAGCCACGCTCCGAACGGTATTTGAATGACCCGGCCACGACGACCGCTATGGAAACGTAATCGTTCTTTTCTTCGACCGGCGAGTCTTCGGGGCCTGAAGTGCAGACCACGTCCTTAACGCGCCAACCATGACCGGAAGCGAGCGGATGGGCGACAGCATCCCCGGGGCAGCCGGTTAGCGCGCGATCAGCCAATGCTTTCGCAAGTACGTCGCGCATTATTCCAGACAACCTCCACAGCAATTTTCCCCAAGAGTTCTACGAGGAACAGATGATAGAAGGACTGGTGGAAGAGCGGTTCTCAAGAGATTGCGATGCAAGAAGGAGCGCATATGAACCATTTTGCGAAAGCCTGCGCCGTCATCGGAGTCACTCTATCGTTTGCGGCGCTAACGATCACAAGCATACCCAGAAAGGAATCGGTTGCCAAGAATATGTCCGATCCACAGGAACAACTCCACAGTTCTCTCCTGCGCGTGTTAGTAGCGCCGGAGCGGTCGAACGAGCTGACAGACCAGGAAGACATCTACGGATGGCTCATCGGCGGTTGGGAAGCGGCCGTATACGACTACGCGGCGGACGGAACGGTTCGCGAGAGTAGCGGGGAATGGCATTTCGGCTGGGTGTTGGAGGGACGCGCCATCCAGGATGTCTGGATCGCGCCGCCTCGCTCCCAGCGGAGTGGTAGAACTCTATCAAAGCAGAATAACCGGTACGGGACATCTCTGAGAGTCTATGATCGAGAGAGCGGCGCCTGGCGCGTCACCTGGTTCAATCCAGTCACTGGCGCCCGCAACGATCTGATTGGGCGCCGGCAGGGCGCCGATATTATGCAGGAGGGGATTAATCCCAATGGACGGAAGATACGATGGCTCTTCACAGACATCACGCCTACATCGTTTCGCTGGCGCGGCGAGTCTCTGGGACCCAAAGACAAAACCTGGAGGTTGGAAGCCGAGTTCAGGGCGCGAAGGATGATTTGAAGTAACTGCTCAGCCCTGGGAGCGCAGGCGGCCTCGCCTGCTGGTTTCGGAAGAGGGCCGTCTCTGCAAGCCCAGCAGGCGAGGCCGCCTGCGCTCCCAGGGCTGAGCAGTTACGATTTGAAAGCTATTCACCTTGAAGCTCTTCATCTTCAAGAATTGTTGGGATATTCCTTTTGCCGTGCAGAACGCGAACGATTTCAACGCCGTCAGCAAGCGGCCGGTAGAAAATCAAATAGTCTTCGAACTCTTTGATGCGCCACTGGCGAAGGTCTGGCATTTCAGCGGCAAGGTGTGGGCGCGGGCTTCCTATCAGCGGCATCGCCGCAAGACTTTCAAACGTCGCTTGGGCGGCGTCAAGAAACGTGTCGGCTTTTTCGAGTCCGTAAACCTGTTCGATGAAGTCCGCTTCTTCAATCAGGTCAATGCGGGCAAGGGGCGTTTGATGACTCTCACTGGGTTTTATTCCCTGCTCTCTCTTCCGCGCGCCGCTTCACTTCTGTTCGTATCTCATGCCAATCGTCCTCCGTCATTGGCGTAGCTTCGCCGCTATTGACGCCATCAAGTATAAGTCCCTTGAGATGCGCTAACTCTTTTTCCCTGGCTTTGGCGCGGAGAGTTTCATAAAGCGAGCCTTGAGAAGCGTCGAGGACTACTTCGGCTTGCTCGCGTGTGACGGGTGGAAACCCTTCTAAAAAGTCTTCGAGCGTATGACCGCCTTTGAGATAATCAAACAGAATCTTGATAGGCACGCGAGTGCCGTAAAAACACGGCTCACCGTTTTGCGCGCTTGGGTCAATCCAGACGATGTTATTGAGAGATTCAGTTAGAGCAATTGCCATAAACCAATTATAGCGCCGCTCGCGTTCGCCTGACCAGTTCATTGTCCGGCCCGCCTGAGCCGCGCAGATTGAACACGCTGGCGGCCAGGTAACGGGCGCGCCAGGCTGGCGAAACATGATCGTAGTCTTCCAGGACAGCCGAGCTGAACTTGTAATCGTGCGAGTTATTCCCTTTGAGGAAGATCAGTCGCCGAGCGGCGTCCATCAACTTTCCCGGTTGCGGGTTTTCCTTGAGATAAGCTGACATCTTGCGGGCCGCCGTCATCCTGTCGTTGCTCACCTCCGCAAAAATCTCCTCAATGGCGAGTTGGCCTGTAGCTTTGAGCGGCAGCGCTTCGAATCGATCAATCATTACGCCTTTCCCTCCAGACCCGGCGCCGCGAAACAGCGTGAGGAAGGCGGCCGTTTGCAGCAGTAACATCTTCCGGGTTTCATCGTTCGCGCTGGTTTGATAGGCGAAGTGGAGCGCATTGGCCGAGGTGACGGCATGCAGCGCCACGATGCCCGGTTGGCGAATCAGCAATTCTCCGGCGCCCAGGAAAAGGGCGTCCCAGATGGATTGCGGACTGACGCCGCGATTGAGTTGACTGATTACATTGTCGCAGGCCTCTTCGCTGGAAGCCTCGCGCAAGAGCGCCAACATCTCGGCGACGCCTTCGACGCTGGGTTTGCCCTGCCGCCATTCGTTCCGAATCTTCGCGACCAGCGACTGGTTGCGCCGCCAGGGACGATCGGGCGCCGCGTCACGCCTGGCCGGGTTATCGCCTTCGTGATACAGCAAGGCGTACGCCAGAGAACGAAACACCGGTTCGGCATGTTGGCGACCGATATGTTGCAACGCGCGCCAACCGTTGGCCACGTAGATGGCTTTGTGGCCGATGTCGCGGAAATCACGCGCCCCGAAGCGGCAGAAAATTTCAAACAGTTCTTGCGGCTCGGCGGCGCGGACCAGACCAGCCACAGCCGCGTCGGCGGCGGCTTCGTCCCAGTTGTTCATGGCCTCGGTGAACGCCTGCCGGGCTTTCGCCGCTTGCGGCACGGACGATTCATTTACCGGCCCCATCGTCCAATCCCCTTCGCGAACGTCGCGAGCCTGGGATTCCTTGAAATGGTCGAGGGCCCAGAAGATCGGCAGCCAACGATCCGAATCGGGAGAGGCGAGGCCGGCCAGGTGCGCGGAATTGACCACCAACACGGCGTGAAATTTGAATCCGACCGGCCGCGGCTGAATGTTGCGTATGCCGGCCAATAACAAGGCCGCCAGCAATTCCCGGTAATTCAATCCCCGTTTGATCCGCGCAGCCACCTCCTCCAGCAAGGCTGCGCGCGGAGTCTCTTCCAGCAATCGCACGAGCGGTTCGACCTCCGGATGGAATCGAACGGACTTCGGGTCTAACTGAGCGTCCGCGCGCGAGACTCCGGGCAGTTGCGATAAAAACGACAGATCGCCTAATCCCAACCATGCGCCGGTCGCCGCGGTGGTCTCCAGAAAATGTCTTCTCGAAGTTGGCAGGTTCATAGATCCCTCTCTTTCGAGTCAAGATGTCATTGAGTTGTTGGAAGGCCGTTTGAGGACTCGATTCTAACAGCGAACGAACCGTTGAGCCATGAGAAATAAACATTCGGATGTCACGGCGGGGGCTAAAAAATTTGACAAGATTATCGGGATCATCGTAAATTCACCAGGTCAGCAAAAGAATCGTTGCCGTCAGCTTATATCAGATATTACTTCCGTTACTTCATAGGCTATCGCGAAGCTCTTCAGCAGTGGGACGAAAGGGGCCTCTTTTGCCAAAGCGGCGCCCGGAAGTAATCAGCTATCATCCATTATTTACGGGCATTATTCACGGGCATGGTAGCTCCACACTTAACCGTGGTGAATGACTAATGAGGGAAAAGAGAGAGTACGGAACAAACGGAAATAACGGAACAGACGGAAAAAACCAGAAAATCTTCCGTCTGTTCCGTTATTTCCGTTTGTTCCGTACTCTCTCTTCGACTTGGCATAACGCTCTCC
>Ga0187894_10006083_pt1 | contig 11984 bp, 12 predicted proteins | sample GBC1701081metaG_FD_136650 | JGI IMG/M metagenome (GOLD analysis project Ga0187894, IMG submission 136650) | White microbial mat communities from a lava cave in the Kipuka Kanohina Cave System on the Island of Hawaii, USA - GBC170108-1 metaG ...
CTCGGCCTTCTCCCGCTCGGCCGGATCCTTCATGCGCTCGGCGAACTCGCGCATCATGCGGTCCATCGCCTCGCGCAGCTGCTGGATCAGCTTCTCGATCTCCGGATCGGGCGCGCCGCGATCCAGCGCATCCTTCAGTTCGCGCTGGGCATCGCGGAACTCGCGCTGCGCGTCGGTCAGGTCGTCGTTCTCCAGCCGCAAGGCCAGATCCCACATCAGCTGCTGCACCTGAGGGATCGTGCCACCGGTCTTGTCCGATGCCAGGCGGGCCGCCGCCGTGCGCAGGCCCAGATGCACCACCGGATCGCCCTTGTAGTCGTTGGGCCGCGAGTTCAGCAGCAGCAGTCCCTGTGCTGCCGGCACGCGATTGCCCTGCGGATCCTGCGCCAGGCCCTTGCGCAGCGCGATGATCCGTCGTGCCACCGGATGCGAGAAGCGCCGCTCCGGCAGGGTGACCTGCACTGCCTTGCTGTGGCCCTGCTGGCCCGCGGCGTCCGTCGCGATCAGCTCCATCATCACCGGCAGGCCGGCCCACGGGTGCGGCGTCAGATCCTGGCGCACGAAATCCTCGATGCGCGTGCGGCCGGTACCGGCCAGCGGCAGGTCGATGGTCACCCATTGCGGCTCGTCATCGCTCACGAAGCCGGTGAGGGCGCTGCCGTGCAGGCGCATGCGCGCGCCGATCGTGGCGACGCCGAAGTCATCGCCGGCGATGTAGTCGATGCGCGTCTCGCGCCGCTCCGTGGCCACCGGATCGCGCGTGAACTCGACGGTCGGTGGCAGATCGGCTTGCAGCCTTACCACCCACGACGCCCGCTCGCGGCCACGCACCATCACGGTCAGCTTCTCGCCGCGATCGAGCTGCGCCTCGACCTGGTACTTGGCACCCGACACGGAGGTGAACGGCACCTCACGGTCATCGATCATCAGGATCGGTGCCCGGCTGCCCTGAACGTTGTCGACAAAGCCCGCGATCTTGGATCCCACGGGAACGCGCAGCACCTTGACGGGCTGCTTCTCGTCGCCCTGGTCCTTGGCGTCGAGATAGATCGGCGGCTTGCGCGTGTAGCCCGGCGGCGACACCCAGAGCTCGACCACCAGCGGCGGCGGTGGCGGGAAGGCCGGCGAGAACGCCGCGGCAATGCGATCGCTGCGCCAGCCGCCAGCGACGACCACGGCCACCACCAGCAACAGCAGCGGCACCAGGCGGAACGCGCGCAGATCAAGCGCCGGAACGCCCGGACGCGGCGGGCTGTTGCGCAGCGCGGCCAGCCGCTCGGCCTCGCGCTTGCGGTGCGCCTCCCACAGGGCAGCCGCGAACGGGTCGCTCTTGCCGATCGCCATCGAGTCGGACAACGCCACCAAGGGACGGTGTGGCACGCCGCTGTCGGTCTCCAGCCGGCGGGCGGCACTTTCCCGCTCGGGCCAGCGGAAGCCGCGGAACAGCCACCACGTGCCACCGACCAGCGCCAACCCGAGCGCGACCAGGATCGCCGTGTGCGTCCATGGCTCCAGGCCCGCGAACAGATCCAGATGGGCGGCGGCCAGGAACAGGCCGATGACGCCCAGCACCGGCACAAGCCGTGGCCACATGGCTTCCCAAGCCAGGCCCGAGCGCGCCAGCGTTACTTTGCGGCGTACGCCGCGCGGTTCTTCCCAGGACGAGGGCTCGACCGACATGCGGGTCTCCCGCTCCTACCAGTTCCGGCCGGAAAAACCGCCGGCCAGGCATGCTAACCTATTGGGCCGCCCCTATTGGGCCGCCGAACCATGGCGCTTCGATGGCACCGGCGGCGAGCGCCGCCGGTTACACACATGATACGGCCAGATCCAAGCAAGCGGCACGCCATTCCGAGTGTATATGGTCATGGCCGGGCCAACCAGCCACCCGCGTTCAATTTCCAGACAGTGCATAAGCCGTTCAAATAACGCCTATTTTTGGAGTAGGGTTGCCGTTGGCTGAAAATTCCGAAAGCAGCCTTGCCATGCGGATCGCCCCGTCGCCGCGCCAGCGGCCGTTACAGGTCATTCGGCACCATTCCGACTTTGGCCATTGGCAGATCACCATCGGGACCCCGGACCCGGGACTGGCCGCCTACGTCGCGGGCTATTGGGGCTACGCCGACAGCGGGATGCGGGTCACGCGCCGGCGCAAGGCCCGACCGGCCATGTGACCCTGATCATCAATTTCGGCCCGCCCTTCCGATTGACCGACAGCAGACGTCCCGATGTGTCGCTCGAGCCGCGCCACAGCTTCATCGCCGGCTTGCACGAGACGGCGGTTCTTATTGAATCAACAGGGGATTCTCATTGCGTGCAGATCGACCTGACGCCGATCGGGGCGTTCCGGTTCCTGGGCTGCCCGATGGATGACCTGACGCATCGGATCGTCGAACTGGAGGACATCCTCGGCGCCGCGGCGCGCCACCTTCGGACGGCACTGTACGAAGCGGACGACTGGGCGACCCGGTTTGCGCTGCTGGACGGCGCGATCGCCGACCGCGTTGCCCAAACGCCGGCAGCGGCACCGGACATCACCTGGGCATGGCGCGAATTGCATCGCACCGGCGGCCGCATCGGCATCGGCGCCCTGACGGATGCCCTGGGCTGCAGTCGCCAGCACCTGATCACCGGGTTCCACCGGCAGATCGGCCTGTCGCCCAAGAAACTGGCGCGCATTCTGCGGTTCAATTGCGCGCTGCGCCGACTCGAAGCCACGGATGATCCGGATTGGGCCGGCATCGCGCTCGACAATGGCTACTACGACCAGGCCCATTTCAATCGGGATTTCCGTCGTTTCACCGACTGCACGCCGGGTGAGTTCCTGCACCGCCGCCTGCCGGACCACCGCGGTGTGGCGCGTCTGTAAGAACCGCCGTTGAAATTCGTCCAAGACGCCGCCGTTGCATGGTCGCAGTCTGCGCCCGGCAGGTAACAGCCGTGCGCGCGCAGGAGGGCCAGCATGGACTCACATGATATCCAGGCCCCGTTGAAGGACGTGCCGGAACTGAGAATCACCGAGGCCACGACCGAAGCGGATGCCATGGCCGCCATGCGCGTGATTGCGCCGTTCAATCAATGCATGGTCGGGATGGTGCGCGTTGCCGGTGAGACCCCGTGGGAACGCCATCCCGACGACGAATTGCTCCACGTCCTGCAGGGTGAAGTTAACGTCACGGTGCTGACCGACACCGCGGTCGTCGAGACGACCGTACGCGCCGGATCGATCTTCATCGTTCCGAAGGGGCTGTGGCACCGCCAGAAGCCGCGCCCGAGCGTAGCCCTGCTGTTCGCAACGTCGATGGAAGGCAACGAGACCTCGACCGCGGACGACCCGCGATCGACGTCGCCGGCTAGCTGAGGCTGCCTTCGTGATCCTGCCAGATGCTGGGCTCCAGCTTGAGGTACTGCTCCGGCGGATATGTGCGCGACCAGTAGCGCGCCAGTTCTCCGCCGGTCGGGTTCCATAATCCCGGATGCGCCCGCATGTCCTGCAGGAAGCTATCGAGAAGCTGGACACGATGCGCCCAGCCGCTGTGGTGCGGGTGCAAGACCATGTGAAACTGGCGGCCGCGGCGGTACTGGGCGGCGAACTCCGCGCGCCAGTTGCGGTACAGGCTGTCGGCGTGCTCCAGCCCGGCGCCCTTCGACGGAAAGAGCAGAAAGAACTGATCGTCGAAGTGGTAGTAGTACGGCAAGGTCAGCAGCGACCGCTTGCGCGCGACGTCGCAGACCCACCAATGCGGGATGTCGTCGGCCAACCCGTTGCCCAGATACGCGTAGCCGGCCTCGATCAATAGATCGACCGTGTTGGGGCTGACGGTGCCGCCGGCGAAAGGATCACTCTGTCGCGGCAGGGCGAACCAGCCAACCGGTGCCGCGCCCGTCGCCTCGGCAATCAACGCCGTCGTGTGTGACAGACGCGTCGCCTCTTCATCTCGCTCCAGAGTCGAGACGTCCTCGTGGCGGAAGCCCAGGGCTGCGATCTCGTGGCCACCCGTCACCAGTGAACGCAAGCGGCTGCGATAGGCGGGGGCCAACACACCAGGAACGGCGAAGGTCGCGCGCAAATGGTGCTTGTCGACGACGCGCAGCAGCTGCTCGAGGCCGCCGTTGGCGGCGAAGTACGCTTGCGGTGTTCGCATATCGGCAGCCGTCAAGCCCTGCGGGCCGGATGCCGAGCCGAGGCTGACCGTCAATGTCACGCAGCAACGCTTTCCGTCTGGCCAGGAGACATCGGCATCGGCCAGACCAACTTCATCCGAAATCGTGTAGCGATCCTTCCACGGCATGGCTGGTCCTCCGGATCACGCCGCCGCGCGGCGGGCGGGAAACGCCTGCAGGCAATGGCGCGCAACGTCTTCGCAGGTCGCAAACCAGACCCCGGGAAACGCCTTCATGCGCTGGATCAGCTTCTCCAGTGCGGCGATGCGCAGCGCGCGACCGGACACGAACGGATGCATGCAGATGTTGAGGTAGCCACCCTGGGCATATTGCTGCTGGAACGCCTGCCACCAGAGATCCATGACACGATCGGTATCGGTGATGCGCTGGGCGGCATTGCCACTGCCGAGCCAGGCGAAGCTGTAGAACATCGCATCATCGATGGCGTAGTGGAATGGCAGGTTCAGCAGCCCGTTGCGGCCGTCCTTGTCGTACTCGTAGTGCGGCAAGTGATCGGCGGAGCCATGCGAATTGTACATGTAGCCCTCGCGCTTCAGTGCCTCGTGCCGATGCCAGCTGCGGGTGCCGACCGGTCGCCGGCTGCTGGTGCGTTCCAGCGCCGCCGTGGCGCGACGCAGGTGATCGGCTTCCAGCACCGGGTCGTCCGGCACTCGATGCTCCCACATGTGATCGGCGATCTCGTGGCCGCTAGCGGCGGCGGCGCGCACCGCCCGGGGATAGAGTTCGCAGATGCGGCCCGGCGTGAAGATCGTCGCCTTCACCTGCTGGCTGTCGAAGAGCTCGATCAGGCGCCAGATCCCGACACGGCCGCCGAACTCGCCTTTGGCCAGCTGCATCGGTGGCTCGTTGAGCAGCCGACGCAGCAGCATGGCGTCGAAGTCGGCGGTGAAGTTGACCGCCATGTGAACGCCCTTCGGCCAGGCGAGGTCCGCGATGCGCTCATAGCGCCTGTCGCCCTCGGCAACGGCACTGCTGATGCTGGCGAGGATATCGTCGTCGTTCTGCTCGGTCATCGACGTGCCCCTGTTCGCTCGCGGCGATGCTGGGACGATACCCTAGCCGATAACCCCCTCAGGTACTGGTCAAACCGAGTTGCGGGCTTGACGGCTGTGCATAGCGGGCGCTGCGGCGAGCGGGCGCAGCAGTTTACTGCAGCGTGACGTCTGCTGCTTTCGCGCAGTAGTCGAGCTGACCTTTTTTCTGCACGACAGCGGTCGCATTCGGTATCGCCTGCCGTCCCCCCATGATCATGCCATCGATCTGCGGCGCGGTTGCGCCGTACTTGGCGGCGCCATAGCGGCCGGTGTCGGCAAGCGAACCCGCACCCCGATTTAGAGCGGCAATCACGCTGGGGTTCGGGTTCGGCAATGTCGCGGTCACGCTGGCAAGCCCCCACAGCATGCCTGCACAGTAGAGGGCCATGTCGGCCGTTTCCTTTTCGGATATCGGCGTCGGCGGCCCGGAGACGGGATAGGATGCGGTGTTGCAGCCTGCGACGGACAATGCTGAAAAGCCCAGTACAATCCACGGTAGTCGGCGCATGTGCGAGCGGTCCTTCCGTCCCTGATGCGATACAGGGGCCGTCATAAAGTGCGCCGGAACTGCCGTCGTCACCCGATCGGGTGAAATGCCGCTTTCTCCCGGTTCAAGACCGCAGACCGGGGACAGCGACGCTCACGCGTACATCATGACACCTTCACGTGCCGATCAACCCGAGCTGCGGGCTGGACGGTTGCGCATAGCGGCGTTTCGGGACACGCCCCGATCGATAGGCCAGACGCCCCGCCTCGACGCCGTGGCGCATCGCAGCGGCCATGCGCACGGGATCGTGCGCCTTGGAGATCGCGGTGTTGGCGAGCACCGCCGAGCAGCCCAGCTCCATGGCCAGCGCCGCATCGGATGCGGTGCCGATGCCGGCATCGAGCACGACAGGCACCGGACTGCGGGCGCAGATCAGCTCGATGAGATGCGGGTTGCAGATGCCCAGCCCCGAGCCGATCGGCGCACCCAGCGGCATGACGGTGGCGGCACCGCTGTCAGCGAGCTTGCGGCAGGTCACCGGATCGTCGTTGCAGTACGGCAGGACGACGAAGCCCTTGGCCACCAGTTCCTCCGTGGCGCGCAGCAGTTCCTCGACATTGGGATAGAGCAGCTCGCGATCACCGATCACCTCAAGCTTGACCCAGTTCGTCTCCAGCGCCTCACGCGCCAGCTCCGCCGTCAGCACCGCGTCGCGGGCCGTCTGGCAACCGGCGGTGTTGGGCAGGAAGTGCACGCGATCGCCCAGCAGGTCGACCAGGCTCTCGTCGTAGCCATCCAGGCTGATGCGTCGGATCGACGCCGTCGCCAGCTGCGTGCCGCTCGCCGCGATCGCATCGAGCATGACCTGCTGGTTGGGATAGCCGGCGGTGCCGACGAACAACCGCGAGGAAAATGTGCGTCCGGCGATGATCAGGGGATCGGTGGATCCCGCAGGCGTATCGAGCATGGTCAGCCACCTTTCAAAGCGCGCACGATTTCCACGGCGTCGCCCGGCGCGAGCCTGGTGTCGGGCCATACCGCGCGCGGCACGATCCGCCCATTGACCGCGACGGCCACGCCGCGGCCTTGCGCTTCCACACCCTTGCCGGCGACCAGGTCAGCCACCGTGGCGCACACCAGCGGCTCGCTCTTGCCGTTGACGCGAATCTCCATCGCAAACTCCTATGCTGCGGCGGGACGCACCTGGAAGCGCGCCGCACTCAGCGGTTGGATCAAAGGATCGACGGTGCCGTGCAGGACCAGATCGGCGATGGCCTGCGCCGTGACCGGTGTCAGCAGGATGCCGTTGCGATAGTGTCCGGTGGCGTAGACCAGCCCGTCGACCGGACCCGGCCCCAGGATCGGCGTGTCGTCGCGGCTGCCGGGTCTGAACCCGACCCAGGTCTCGTCGATGGCCAGCTCCTCGATCGCGGGCAGCGCACGCCACGCCGCCTCGATCAACGACAGCACGCCGCCGGCGGTGATGGTGCGATCGAACCCCTTCTCCTCGACGGTGGCGCCGATGATGAGCCGCCCATTATGGCGCGGCACGAGGTAGACGTCCGGCACGCGCAGGACATGGCGCAGGACCGGCGCGGCAGGGTCCATGCGCAGCGCCAGCATCTGGCCCTTGACCGGGCGCACCGGCAGCCGCGCCACCGCCGGCAGCAACGGCACCTCGCGTGACCAGGCGCCGGCGGCGAGAATCACGACGTCGGCCGATTGCAGCGCGCCGGCGACCATCACGCCCTGCACGCGCTGCCCATCGTGCACGATGTGGTCGACGGCGCTCTCTTCGTGAAGCGTGGCACCGGCGCGACCAACGGCCGTCCGCAACGCTGCCGCCAGCCGGCGATTATCGACCTGGTGGTCCTGCGGGCTCCACAACGCACCGATCAAGCCCGCCGCGAGCTGCGGCTCACGGCGGCGAACCTCGCTCGCCGGCTGCCACGTCACGGGCAGGTCCAGGGATTGCTGAAACGCGAGCTGATGCTGCAGTCGCGCCCTGTCATCCTCGGTCAGCGCCGCGACGATCGTGCCCTCGCAACGCAGATCGACGGTTGCCGATGCGAATTCTTCCAACTCGGCGGCAAAGCCGGGCCACAGCGCCTGGCTGGCCCGTCCCAGTGCCAGCAAGTGGCCTTCGCCAGGCTCGGCCTCGATGCAGGCGGCCAGCATGCCCGCCGCCGCATGGCTGGCGCCGCCGCCCGCCCTGCCCTTGTCGTACAGGGTCACGGTGGCGCCAGCCTGGGCAAGACGCCAGGCGATGGCGAGACCGATCACGCCGGCACCGACGATGATGATATTCGGACGCAAAGACGGCGTCGCTGTAGCGCTCATCGGCTGCTCCCTCCGCTGGCATGACCCAGACAGGTTCGATGGGTGTGCTCTCAGTCGCGCAGGCGCGACACCCCAGGCCGTGGCGCAAAACTATCGCTTTGCAGCGGTAGCGGCAAGGCCTCGACCGGCCGTTGCACGGTTGCCCTGCAACGGGCGCACGTCATGCCCTCTCTCGCGAGAGCCTCAGCCGCGAATCGCCCGCAGCCGCGGTGCGTCAGGCAGTGGCGCCGCCATCCACCGGCAACGCGACACCGGTCACGAACGACGCCTCGTCCGATATCAGGAACAGGGCGGCGTTCGCGATCTCCTCCGGCTGCGCCGGGCGTCCGATCGGATTGAGGCCGCCGCGTTGCTGAACCAGCGCCTCGATGTCGTTGGGCGCCGGCCCGGCGCTGTCCGGACGCGCCACGAAGACGCGCAGCATGGGCGTATCGACCGTACCCGGGCAGATGGCGTTGACGCGGATCTTCTCGCGCGCGTGGCGTTTGGCCAGGGCACGCACGAAGCCGACCACGCCGAACTTCACCGCCGAGTAGATCGGGCTGTAGACGGACCCTTGGATACCTGACGTGGATGCCGTGTAGAGCAACGCACCACCGCCGCGGCGGCGCAACTCGGGGATCGCGGCGTCGGTTGTGACCAGCACGGTGCGGATGTTGAGGTCGATGGCACGCTCGAACTCGCCCATGTCGACACCTTCGACCGCCGCTGGGCCCGGATGGCCGACATGGTTCCACACGAAATCGAGGCCACCAAACGCCTGCACCGTGTGCTGCACGATCTCACGGGCGAAATCATCGCGACGCAGGTCACCGACAAGGGCGATGGCTTTGCCGCCTTCTTGCTTGATCTCTTGTGCGACGGCCTCGGCCTTGTCGCCATCCAGATCGACGACGGCAACAGCTGCGCCCTCGCGCGCGAACCGTTGTGCGCCGGCTCTGCCCATGCCGGAGGCTGCCGCCGTGACGATTCCGACCTTCCCTGCCAGTCGCATGGCTTCCTCCTCCTTCTTTCATTCCAGCTTCTTGCGCGCTCGACAGACTGTCAAACGGCGGGCGCTGCATGGAAGAACTGCGTGGAAGACCTGATGCGGAGAGAGGCGGCGAGAAGATTGAATCCTACAGCCAGTCCGGCATCCGGTCGGCGGCGATCAGGTCGTCGAGCGACTGGCGTGGACGGATGACGTCATAGCGATCGCCATCGACCAGCACCTCGGGCACCAGCGGCCGGGTGTTGTAGGTCGATGACATGACCGCGCCGTAAGCGCCGGCGGATTTCACCACGACGACATCGCCGGCGGCCAGCGGTGGCATCGGCCGGTTCAGGGCGAGATAGTCGCCGGACTCGCAGATCGGGCCGACCATGTCCGTCGCGGCGAGCGTCGCGCCGCGCGCCGGCTCTTTCAGCGGCAGGATATCGTGCCACGCCTCGTACAGCGTCGGGCGGATCAGATCGTTCATCGCGGCGTCCACGATCGCGAACGTGCGCGCCACGCCCGGCTTCACCAGGATGACCTCGCTCAGCAGCACGCCGGCATTGCCGACCAGAGAGCGGCCAGGTTCGAAGCTCAGCGCGCAGCCCAAGCCCGCCGTCTCCTCGCGCACCATCTCCATATAGTCGCCGACGGCAAACGGCCGCTCGTTGGACTGATCGCGATAGACGATGCCGTAGCCACCGCCGAGATCGAGGCGCTGGATATCGTGGCCATCGGCGCGCAGGTCGCCGACCAGGCCGCGCAGCTTACGGATCGAGTCGCGATAGGGCTCCAGCGACAGGATCTGCGAGCCGATATGCATGGCAACGCCAATCAGCCGTAGATTCTTTTTCGACGCGGCATGCGCATAGGCATCGCGTGCGAGATCGATGTCGATGCCGAACTTGTTACCCTTGCGGCCGGTCGTGATCTTGGCGTGGGTCTTGGCATCGACATCCGGGTTGACCCGGATGGCGATATCCGCCACGCGACCCAGGCTCCCGGCCACGGCATCGAGCGTATCGAGCTCGGCGCTGCTCTCGACGTTGATCTGGCGGACGCCCGCCTCCAGCGCCTGGCGCAGCTCGGCTTCCTTCTTGCCGACGCCGGAGAAAACGATGTTCGATGCCGCGACACCGGCAGCCAGCGCGCGCCGCATCTCGCCGATCGAGACAATATCGGCGCCGGCGCCCTGGGCGGCAAAGGCACGGATCACAGCCAGGTTGCTGTTGGCTTTCACGGCATAGTGCAGCTCGGCGTCGAGGCCACGCATCGACGACGCGAAGGCCTGGTAGTTCGCGCGCAACGCCGCCAGCGAATAGACGTAGGCGGGCGTGCCGACCTCGCGCGCGATCCGCGCCAACGGCAGGTTCTCGGCGACCATCTCGCCGCTACGGTAGACAAAGGGTTCCATGGTAAGGCGAGGCCTATGGTGTCTTCGGCTGCGGCGCGGTCTGCCACGGCACCGGATCGGGCTTGGGATAGATACGCTCAGGCGTCTTGCGGCCGCTCGGCGGCTCCGGCTCGCCTTTCTTGCCGCAGGCCGCGAGCGGCAGCAGCACGAGCGCGCTCAGGAGCAAACGTCTGTTGGGCGTCATGAACCTAGCCCTTCCGTGCGGTCTTGCCGAGAAAGCGCCGCCGTGCCGCCGCAACCGCTTTCTTCACATTCTTGGGTGCCGTGCCGCCGAAGACGGACCGCGCCGCGACGGACGCTTCCACCGTCAGCGCGCGATAGACGTCCTTGGTGATCTTCGGCTCGATGGCGCGCATGTCGTCGAGCGACAGCCCACCGAGATCGACGCCTTTCGACACCGCCAGAGCCACCAGCTTGCCGGTGGCATGATGGGCCTGGCGGAACGGCAGCCCCAGGCTGCGGACCAGCCAGTCGGCCAGATCGGTGGCGGTCGAATAGTCGGCGGCGGCGACGGCGTGCATGCGCTCGGCGTTGGCCTTCAGGTCGCGCACCATGCCGGTCGTGGCGGCCAATCCCAGCTCGAGCGAGTCGGCGGCGTCGAAGATCGGCTCCTTGTCCTCCTGCATGTCCTTGCCGTAGGTCAGCGGCAAGCCCTTCATCACCATGGCCAGCGCCGTGAAGTCGCCCAGGATGCGGCCGGTCTTGGCGCGCGCCAGCTCGGCCGCGTCGGGATTGCGCTTCTGCGGCATGATCGAGCTGCCGGTGGTGAAAGCGTCCGACAGCGCGATGAAGCGGAACGGCGCGCTGCACCAGATCACGATCTCCTCGGCCAGACGCGAGATGTGCACGGCGCAGATCGTGGCCGCGGCCATGAACTCCAGCCCGTAATCGCGATCAGCCACCGCATCGAGCGAATTGGCCATCGGCCGGTCGAAGTCGAGCGCCTTGGCGGTCACGTGGCGGTCGATGGCATGCGGCGATCCGGCCAGCGCTGCCGCCCCCAGCGGGCTCTCGTTCATCCGCTTGCGGCAATCGGCGAAGCGGCTGCGATCGCGGCCGAACATCTCGACATAGGCCAGCAGGTGATGACCGAACGTCACCGGCTGCGCCGTCTGCAGGTGCGTGAAGCCCGGCATGATGGTGGCGGCATATTCTTCGGCGCGATCGATCAGCGCCGTCTGCAGATCATGCAGCAGTGCCTCGACGCGATCGATGGCATCGCGGACCCACAGCCGGACATCGAGCGCGACCTGGTCGTTGCGCGACCGCGCGGTGTGCAGGCGGCCGGCGGCATCGCCGATGAGCTGGGTCAGCCGCCCCTCGACATTCATGTGAATGTCCTCGAGGCGGGTGGAGAACGCGAAGTCACCGGCTTCGATCTCGCCCTCGATGCGGCGCAGGCCGGCGACGATCTTGCGCCCATCGGCAGCCGACACGATGCCCTGCTTCACCAGCATCTCGCAGTGTGCGATCGAGCCGCGGATGTCCTGGCGGTACATGCGTTGATCGAAGCCGATCGAGGCGTTGATCCGCTCCATGATCTCGGCCGGC
>Ga0187894_10006084_pt1 | contig 11983 bp, 12 predicted proteins | sample GBC1701081metaG_FD_136650 | JGI IMG/M metagenome (GOLD analysis project Ga0187894, IMG submission 136650) | White microbial mat communities from a lava cave in the Kipuka Kanohina Cave System on the Island of Hawaii, USA - GBC170108-1 metaG ...
AGACTGTGCAGTCTTGGAAGAATCAGGTCGTAATGTGGTTGAATTCAATGTAACTGGCGAAAGTGCCGACTTGCCAATTATGGGTGGTAGTACCTACAAGGCAATGACCTTTAGTGGTCAGGTCCCAGGTCCAACACTCAGAGTCACACAAGGTGACATTGTCAAGATGACACTTACAGTCGAAGCAGATGAACCAACTCCACACGGCAACGATATGCATGCATCACAAATGTCTGCAGGAAACTTTGGTGCAGTACAACCTGGCACATCCAAGACATACTGTTACATTGCACAAGTACCTGGTACCTTCAAGTATCACTGTTCTGGTGTTAATGTAGCTGCCATGGATCAGCATGTTTTGTCTGGCATGTATGGTATGACAATAGTTGATCCACTAGATGGGTACAAGAAACTAATGGTAGAAAAAACAGCTGTTGAGGGAGGTCAAGTTGTTAAAGACAGAACGATGTATTCACCAGATGCTCTCGAGTTCACGGTACAGTACAACCAATTGTACCTGACTGAAGATGGTAATTACGACATGTCTGCAATGATGGTTCATCACCAAACACAAACAGTCGTTAACGGGATGGCATTTGGTTATGTTCCAAATGAAGACCACAACGCATTGATAAAAGGTGACAAAGGCAAGAACATCTTTGTGGTACAACCATGGAACTCTGCAGATCTGAAGCAATACCAGTCACAGCTTATCTTTGTACCAACTGGTGTTCATACAAGATTCTTTGTTGAAAACCAAGGTAACGAACCAGTCTTCTTCCACATTGTGGGAGAGATAGTTGACCGAGTTACCCAAGGAAACAGAGTACAAGCACAAGGTACTGAGACATGGCTAATTGGCGGATCACAAGGAGCTATAATGGATGTAGTCTTTGACGAACCAGGAGTTTACGTGATAGTAAACCATGACTATGCGGCAATCTTTAGTGGAGCAGCTACGGTGATTGTAGCAGGCAATCCATTTGGATTGGAAGTTGGCGATGCAAAGTCATACGCTGAGGTACTTGGAAATCCAAGTGACGCAGTTCCTCCAGCTGGTATGAATAGCATGTCACATCCAAAACTGAACTTGCATGGTCTTTACACCGATGCACGTGCTGACGAAATAAAAGCTCAATTAGGAATCTAAATCCCTAATATCCCTTTTTTGTTTTTTAATACACACAATGATTATATTCTGTAGATAGGAGTTCATTTTCATGAGTTTTAACCAGTCAGTTTTGATCTGTGATCAAGTAGCACCTATTCTAAATGATATTCTGCAAAAAAATGGTCTAAAGATATCATACCAACCTGAAATTACTCCAGATCAGATAAAAGAAAAGATTGGAAATTTTGACATTGTCATAGTAAGAAGCAGAACTAAACTAACAAAAGATCTTATAGAAAAGGCAAATAAATGCAAGATAATTGCGAGGGTAGGTGTTGGTCTTGACAACATTGATGTTGATACCGCAACTACAAAAGGAATCAGAGTCATAAATGCTGTTGAAGGTGCAATGAATGCAGTGGCAGAGCTTGTTTTGGGATTGATGCTTTCGCTTGCCCGAGAAATTCCACGAGCAGATCGAGAAATAAGAAATGGTAACTGGTTAAAAAAAGAACTGATGGGAACAGAGCTTTCCGGCAAATATCTTGGAATTGTTGGTTTGGGGAATATAGGAAAAAAACTGGCTAAACATGCGAGAGCACTTAACATGAACATTATAGGATATGATGTAATTCCTATACCTGACGATTTTGCACGTGAGGTAGGTCTCATAAAGACAGATTTGGATACACTTCTTTCAAGTGCAGATTACATATCGTTTCATGTACCATTAACAAATGATACACATCACCTTGTAAACACGCAGCGGCTTGCAAAAATGAAAAAAACTGTCTATCTTATCAACACCTCTAGAGGAGAAATTATTGACGAAGAAGCATTATACAATGCACTAAAAGCAGAAAAAATTGCTGGCGCGGCTTTAGACGTTTTTGAAAAAGAGCCTGCTACGGGAAATAAACTTGCAACACTTCCAAACGTAATTTGCACACCGCACATAGGTGCTCAGACAAAAGAAGCTCAGACTTTAGCTGCAAATGTTATAGCAGAAAAGATAATAATGATTCTCAGAGGCGTAATATAGAATTGATCCGAACAAAACCATTCCTGCCTCTACTAATTTTGCTTAGTTTTTCTCCATTTTCTGTGTTTGCCGAAGCTCAAACTATAGCTGTTGACTTTGGGAAATTATATGAAATTACTTACAATGCAAAAGACGTGACAGTCTTTGAAGTAGTACCCAATCAAGACGAGGTTGAGCTCATCTTTGAGGTAGATGTAACTAGTCCTATAGCTACATTGGAATTAACAATTCCACGAGAACTACTTGATGCTACAGAAGATAGCGAAGACACACCCTTCTTTGTAATTGCAGATGGGGATCTTGTTACATTTTCAGAAAAGAAAGCAACAGATACCACTAGAACTCTTTTCATTCAGCTATCGCCTGGAACCTCAGAACTTGAGGTATTTGGAACACATCTTGTTGGTAAGGCCTCTGAGAGTGTGCCAGCCGAAGAGAATGCCAAGGAAGAAACTCCTCAGGAAAAAACATCAAGTCCATTAGAAGAACAACCTCCTAAGGAAGAAATGACGCCACAAACAGAGATGGAAGAAAAACCGAGTGAAGGTTCGATGGAAAAATCAACACAAATAACAGAGAAAGAAACTTCGCCATCACAAAACATGTTTAATTTTCCTAATATTCCAAACTGGTCTCCAGTAGAGATAAGCAAAAGGCAGATGACTGAATTTACAGTAGCTGGAGCCGTGTTTGTGATTCTAACCATTGTAATTGCAGTTGTCAAGGGAACAAGAAAAGCCAAAGAAGTTCCATAAAATTTAGGGCTGCTAAAAATTGATTTTCTAACAGAATATTAAGGGGAATTTGGTAGTGCCGAATATGATTAGCCATCAGGATCAAGTTTGGCTTAAAATGTGGCAAGAAAACTCACCAGAGCTAAGAGAAAAAGCAATAGAATGGAGAAAACAAAATGCCCTTACACGAATAGCAAAGCCAAGTAGAATCCAAAAAGCAAAAAGACTCGGATACAAAGCAAAACAAGGAATAGTTGTTGTAAGAATGCGAGTTGGCAGAGGCAACATGCGTAAAAAAAGACCTGTTGCAGGAAGGCGACCAAAGCACCTTGGTGTTACAAGAATAAAGCCAGATGTAAGTATGCAGCAAGTTGCAGAACGCAGAGTACTTGAGAGATTTCCAAACATGAAACTTCTTGGCTCATACTACCTTTACAAGGACGGCATGTATCTTTGGTATGAAGTGATTTTAGCTGATCCATCGCATCCAAGAATCTTTAAAGATAGAGAAATGCGTGGCAAAATTGTTGGCCTTAAGCAATAGAAATTGGACACAATTCAACTTTTAGCAATCATAATAGTATCTGTTGTATTTTTACCCCCTGCATATGGATCTATTTCAGAAAAAACAGGTCTGAAAAAAGATTTCACAATTGAAACAAGTGGATATGATTTTGAGGTAGAAACAGTGTCGAATTTTAACATACAAGATGTACAATTCAATAGAGATGACAAAAAACTAACGTTTAACGTCGATAGCGAGCTTGAGAATAACTTTGCAGAAATACAAATCCCAGTAAATTTGATAAATGGAAACCTGACAGTTTTTGTAAATGGCCACGAAATTTTTCCTGAGATTAGAAAAAATGATAAGATATCATTTATTGTATTGGAATTCGATGGAAATGGAACAAACACCCTAGAAATAATAGGGACTACTTATCTTCCAGAATTTTCAAGTGCCGCCTTAATTGTTATGGGTACCGCATTTACTATTATGGCACTTTCAAGAAAAGTTAGAAAATTCTAATAACCATTCGCAAAGTCCTCCCACATGTTGGCACGGGATGTAAGCTTGTTCATCTGGTAAAATATCCCACCCGCTATACCTGCCTGATAAAATGCATAGAGATACACTTGTGAGTCACTAGGATCACTATGTGAAAAGCTCAACGCTATCATAGAAAAGAAGACAAATGTACCAACAAAGGTGAAAACCTTGCTTAGCAATCCTTCCATCCCAACGATTCTTTTTGTGGCAGCTCCCATTATTGTGATGCTGGAAACAATTAGGAATGTCAGGCCCCCATTTGCTTCTATGAACTCGCTTGCCCATGGAATTAAACCATCTTCTAGAATAGATTTTTGAGTAGATTGGACTCCACCATGCAGAGCAAATGTAACAGAAGAAAAAATAGCTCCCATTAAAAATAAGAACAAAAACATCTTCACCACAGCTCGCTTTACTGGGCTTCTTGTTTCGGATGGCCTCATTACGCGGTCAGTTATTTTAATGCCATAAAGAAGACCTATTGCAAAGGAAGGGCCAAACATTATGTTTATTATGATTGGGGATTCCTCAGTAATTTTTGCAATGTCTGGGCCAAATATCAAAATCATGATTATGGCAAGAGCTGCGGCTCCTGCAAATATGCTAATATCAAACCAGCTTCTATTGTGCCTAAGTTCGTATAGGTCTGTTCCCCACTCGTCCAATCTGATTTGGTTTTGAAAAAAAGCATTAAAGAAAAGGCCGAAAATGATTTTGCTTAATTTATCAATTCTCTTTACCTTTTATGGCTCAATCTCACTGAATAAAGCATGAAGGGCGGAAAACCGCTAATAGGCGTTGGAATCGCCATTCTTATTTCAGGAATGGTGTTTTCTCTTCAGGGGCAAGCTATGGTTGGTCCAGAATCGTCCTTTATGTATTCTAACCCTGAATGGATAACATATGGTCAATGGATTGTAATTGTGGGAATCATAATTTCGGCTGTGGGAATCGCAATTTTAAAAAAAGCTAGCTTACGACACCCAAAGTAATGGTGGTTCTTATCTTGTCTAGTTTGCGAATCTTTTTTGTTATGAGGTTATCCATCTGGGCTTCTGTATCAGTTTCTGCTTCTACCACAATATCATAATCTCCATATGTCACCATTGCGTCTTTGATCCTGTCAATTTCCAAAAGTTTGGTCACAAGCTCAGTTTCAGAACCAAGTTCACATCCAATCAAAATGTATGCCTTTTCCATGTCGTATTATATCATTACGATCTTAAATCTTATTACGTTATCTCTAGTGTAAGTCTCATCAAACAAACTATATTGCAATATCTTAGAACCCTGATCTTATGGGATCCTGTGGTTTTATTATTTCACGTAAAAATACTGTGGCATATGAACCTCTGGACAGTGTAAATCTAACTGTAGATTCACTTACAGAAAAATTGTCACATTTTATTACAGCTTGTCTAAATCCACCTTCGACACTTACCTCTTGCATTGGTTTTACAAAAAAATCTTTGGCGTGAATTTGTTCTCTTTCAAGAGTTTTACAAATCTGATAATCAAATCTATTTTTTTTATAATATGAATAGCCGACAAGCGGTATTGCAAGTCTTTGCTCAGGATCATTTTCGAATCTGCCGAGTACATTTTTTTTATCATAACAAACGTCATTTTCTTTTGCCAAAAACAATTCCTCACCCTTCTCGAAAGCCAGACTTGTAGAACAATTGAAGATATACGACTGGAAAGCTTGAACAAAAAACCTCCTTATAGAAAGTGGTATTGCCCGCACTGCCCTAAGAGGATCATTGTGGTGTACCATCTCCTCAAGCACAACTCTTTCTAGGTCCATCTGTGGTGGGATTTCATTCAAAGCTTTGCGATAGTTTGATTTGTCTTCAAGCATTTTCCTGATCTTAGTATTCTCAGGTAAGTCATATTCTGTACTAAAGGAAAGAAGAAGGTTTACAGCCCTCTCAAAATTATTTTGCAAAATAGCTTTTCCTATCATGTGCGATACTGGTCTCTTACTTCCAAATCTTTGGTAACCATAAAAGTTCAAAACCTTGTCATATTCATTAAAATCGGCAATTTTTGAAAACACCACATCTTCTATCTTGATTTCAAAATGATTTGCCACCATGTCTTTTTTTGTAAGAGGTTTTGCAACAAAACCAATTCTTTCAAGACTATACCTATTTGTAGAAAATTTATCAGTAAATTTAGATATGTTTGTAGAACAGACAAACTGTTCTGTTGTGGCATTTGCATCCTTTAGCCCAAATGCTTTGAGCCTCAAGCCATGCACTATGAAGATTTCATCAAGGACATGGTTTGTGTCAATTCCATGTTTCTTTAATTTATATACTGCATAACTACCAGTTAGAGAAATTTTTGATAGTGTTTTTTGATCTAAAACTTCAGAAACAAAAAAACTATCAGGCGTTGACTTGATTCTACCGCCTGCTCCTTCAAACTTGGTACTGTATACAAAAATACCAATATCAGAATCTATCTTGGGAACCACTTCTTACTTTATTGTGATTGTGATAAATTGGGATATTCTGACTTCATTGTATTGAGCTCCTACTAGCAACTTGTATGTTCCAGAAAGAGCAAATTCGCTTGCGGACAGAGAAAGAGAAACAGTTTCAGGCTGATTTTCAACAGTTATTTTTTTGTCAACACCAGATACAATGATATCATTTGGTGCAGCAGTATTTGCAGTAGTCAAAGTAATCGTTCCATCAAGTTGTTCTTTTGGAGTGATGGTCAATGACAGGGTGCTGGTTTCGCCTTTATTCAAAATAATCTCAGTTGGTTCTAGATTTACCTCCATTGGTAGTGATATACTTGAATCAAGTACACCAATATTATTTTCAACCCATTCCGTAAACCAGATTTTGTCACTATTAATTGTAAAATCAAGCACTTGAGCAATTCCACAGCCTTCAAGATTGCTGCAGTCGGCCCAGTTGGGATTTTGTGATGGAACCAAGTATTCCACAAGTGATTCTTTTGTAGGATCAAAAACTGCCATGCTGTTTGAAGTTTGTTCGTTAAACCACAATCTACCTTTTTCATCAAAGCTATTCCAATAGGGTCTGGAGATTGGAGTCTTGATTAATCCAGAAGAATTTCCGTAAGCAGATTCTCTCGGAATAGAGGTGATGAATTTTGTGAACTGTTGTGATTGTGGATCAAAGCTAAAAAAGAAACTACTTGCAGCATCAGTAATCCAAATCTTATTTTCTGGACTAACTGATATCCCATTTGGCGCTAGGATTCCAAGTGGAAGCTTGAAGCCAGTGCCGTTACTGGTTTGTGGATCATAACGTGCAAGATTGCCTCCCTCTTGAAACTTCCAGACAGTATACCAAACTTTTCTATTAGAATCAACCGCCAGAGCTCCCGTGACAGTATCAGTCGTGGGAGAGTTGACTATGGAATATTTTATTTCTTCTCCAGATTGAGAAGAATCAAAAAATGTTATTCTGTTTCCTGTGAAGTCATTTACAAGAATTTTTTGGTCATCAATAAAAAGTCTCTGTGGAAAGACCTCTCCTCCATCAGAAGCAGGATATTTGAAACTGGTATAGTTTTTCTCTGAAATGGAAAACTTCCATATTATATCATGAGCCTCATCTGTAAACCATATATTTCCGTCTAATGCGTAATCTATTCCCCACATCATAGCTTGGTCTCCTTTTGGCCACTTGGTGTTTTCATATTCAGTGAAAAGTCTTGAGAAGGGATCAAACTTTGCAAGCTTTCCTGCGTTTGATTCCGTAAGCCAAACCACCCCAGAAGGATCTGCTGTTATCGCTAATGGTTGCGCACAGACAGTTGGAATCTTGAATTCTGTTATGTATCTGTTAGATTTTGCGACTCCCGTTCCACAAAAAGTTGTTCGTTTTTCGTCAGGATAATTATCGGCGGGAGTTCCAGTTGTTGTAATAGTCGTGTTATCGCTTGTCTTAGGGACATTGCTGTTTAATGCAATTGCTAGAGTAGAAGTTAGCAGTATTATTCCAAAAAATGCAGAAACTAAAATTGCTTTTGACTTTTTCTTCACAAAAGGCAGACAAGTTTTCCTTGTTATATCTCATTCTACAAAAGTTTTAAGTCTTTTGTAACTTTGTCAACTGTTACTTCTGGCGCAGGTCCTATTGAAATACAGGTAACAGTTCCTGGAGCAATTTGTGTGTGACCAGCATCTGTTACTTCACTCCAAGGAAGATCTAAAGATATGGCATGTTTTTTTACTTGTTCTAATTGTTCAAGACTTGATACTTTTACAACCACTTTTTCCTGACCAGATCTTTCCCACTCGTTATGCCAATCAGGGTGTGATTTTCGTACGTGCTCTGCCCCCAAAACACAGGCATGTCCTACCTGCGCAGCAATTTTCCCTATACCCATATCGAGATCCTTTCTTACTACAACCACTTGTTTAATAGTGCCCATGTTTATTTTAGAAAGAAATCAGAGTATGTTAAACTTTTGAATTGAAATAAATAATTGCATGAAAATGAAAAACTATGGATTATGATGTTGTAATTGCGGGCGGAAGCGTCTCTGGTCTTCTGTGCGCAAGGGAAATTGCAAGCCATGGTCACAGGGTTTTGGTTATAGAAGAAGATCCGGAGATTGGTACCCCTGAGCACTGTGGAGGTCTTGTAAGCATTTCTGGAATAGACGAACTTGGTGTCATGCCTACAAGGGGGACTCTTGACAATAAGATAGAATCTGCAATGATAATCTCCCCTGCGGGTAGGAGTTTTTTGCTTGATGCAAGAGTTCAAAAAGTAGTAGTTTTGGATAGGCGCGATTTTGACAAACAGATTGCACATCAAGCGCAAAATAATGGCGCAGAAATTCATGTGAAATCATCACTAAAAGAAGTCAAAGAAGACGAAGTTAAAACATCCGAAGGAACATTGGAATGCAAAATTGTTGTGGATGCGCGCGGTGTATCCTCACTCGTCCAGAAAGATAGAGAAGGAATATTGCAGTCTGCGCAGTACGAAGTTTATGCAAATTGGGTTGAAAAAGAAAGAATTGAAGTTTATTTTGATCAGGAAAAATATCCGGGTTTTTTCGCTTGGATTATTCCAACAAGTACGGACATAGCAAAGGTTGGAGTAGCAGGCAAGGGTATTAACGCAGCAGTTGCCCTTGAAAACTTTCTTACACAAAAAGGAAAACACTCCATTGTAAGAAAGGTCTTCGCTCCAATATGGATAAAAGGGCCGATCGAAAACTTTGTTTCAAAAAATATAGTAACAATAGGTGATGCTGCGGGCCAGTCAAAACCAACTACCGCAGGTGGGATATATTCATGCGGTCGTGGTGGCATATTTGCAGGCAGGGCAATTTCCAAATTCTTAGAATCAGGAAAACCCGACGATCTTTTGGAATACCAAAAAGCATGGCATGAAAAATTCGGGCAGGAATTTGAAAACATGCTTCTTGCACGAAAGCTTCTGGAAAGACTTGATAACAAGACGATCGATAAGTTATTTGAATCAGTTACGCCACAAATTCTAGAAGAGATCGCAAAAGAGGGCATGTTTGATTTTCATACTGTATCTATTGCCAAGCTACTTGGTGTAAAAGGATCTGTCAAGGCAGTGCAGGCAATTCTTGGAAGCGAGTTTAGAAGACTGTTAACATAGAAAACATGCAATTGATAAGCAAGGTATAAATTCGGTTTTTAATCAGCTCTGGCCATGTCATCATCTATTGCATTACCAGTGTGTAGCTCGTGCCACAGAACCATAATGCCTAATGATAAATGCGTGAAATTCAACTGTCCAAGCTGTGGATCTGTACTACTGTGGAGATGCGAGAGCTGTAGAGAGGCAGCAAGGCCTTATCACTGCAAATCCTGCAACTTTGATGGACCATAGAAAATGGCACGCCTTTTACTTAAAGCAAAAATTCTTCCGACAGGTACAGAAGTAGATCTGGATGATATTGCAAAAAAGATCGGTTCTGCACTAAAGGATGAAATCAAGCTTTTAAAATATACAAAAGAGCCACTTGCTTTTGGTCTTTACTTTATTAACGGTGAGTTTTCCCTAGATGATAAGGAAGGACAGATGGACTCGCTTGAAAACGTAGTCAGATCTATTAACGGTGTAGGAGAGTTTGAAGTCTTGGGAATGAGCAGAGCCTCTGTTGATGTCAAGTAGGTGATTTTTTGGTACGAAAAGATGAACCGCTACAAATGCGTGTTGGAGAAGCAAAGCAGCGAGACGTGGGAAAAAGGCGTGCAAGAATAGAGCCAGAAGCCATGGAATACCTCAGGGTAGAACCAGGAGACATGGTCGAAATTGTTGGAAAGCGATCTAGCTGTGCAATAGTATGGCCCACAGATGACGATGACAAATCACCTGATATGATAAGAATTGATGGCCAGACAAGAAAGAATGTCGGTGTTGCAATAAACGACCTTGTTAATGTAAGAAAGATTGTGGCCAAGCCTGCAAAGAGTGTAGTGTTGATGCCTGTAAACGGCAACGTCACTGTGGACAAAGAGTTTACTGATTTTGTAAAGAACAGATTAAAGGGATTGCCACTTTCTGAAGGCGATGAAATCTCTGTAATGATTCTTGGAAACTCAATGGACTTTAAGATTCATAAAATATCGCCAAAAAGTGTAGTTAAGATAGAACGAGTAACAACTCTTACAATTCTAACTGAAACATCCGTTGACAAAAAGATTCGTGTAACATATGAAGAAATCGGTGGGCTCAAAGGACAAACAAAAAGGATGAGAGAAATTGTAGAGCTGCCACTTCGACATCCAGAAGTCTTCAATCGATTGGGAATCGAACCACACAGTGGAATTCTGTTATATGGTCCACCAGGATGTGGAAAGACTCTGATTGCAAAAGTACTTGCAAGTGAATCAGAAGCTAACTTTTATTCTATAAATGGACCAGAGATAATGAACAAGTATTACGGAGAAACGGAGGCAAGGCTTCGTGACATATTCAAAGAAGCAAAAGAAAATTCTCCTAGTGTAATATTCATAGATGAAATTGATGCAATTGCTCCAAAAAGAGAAGAAGCATATGGCGATGTAGAAAAAAGAGTTGTGGCACAGCTTTTAGCTTTGATGGATGGACTTACTGAGCGAGGAAATGTCATTGTCTTAGGTGCGACAAACAGACCAGAAAGTGTAGACCCAGCTTTGAGAAGGCCTGGACGATTTGATAGAGAAATTGAAATTTCTGTGCCAAACGCAGATGAAAGACTGGAGATACTTCATATTCATACAAGAGGGATGCCGCTTGCCGAAGATGTGGATTTGAAAATACTAGCAGCAGAACTCCATGGCTATACTGGAGCTGACATTAAATCGCTATGCAGAGAAGCAGCTATGAAGGCTCTTAGAAATTACTTGCCAGAAATTGATCTAGAGACAGAAAAGATCTCATCTGATGTTTTGCAATCAATGAGGATACGTCTACAAGACTTTTACGATGCAATGCACGAAATTGTGCCCACTGCCATGAGGGAATTCTATGTAGAAAGTCCAAAGGTGTGGTGGAAAGATGTTGGGGGATTGGATGACTCAAAAAGAACACTACACGACAACTTGATTATTGCAATTAAGGAACCTGCCAAATTCCAAAAGATGGGAATCAAACCTCCAAAAGGTGCATTACTTTATGGTCCACCAGGATGTGGAAAGACGTTACTTGCAAGGGCACTTGCAACAGAAAGTGGAGCAAATATGATTTTTGTACGAGGTCCTGAAATCTTGTCAAAGTGGGTTGGAGAATCAGAAAAGGCAATAAGAGAGATTTTTAGAAAAGCAAAGGCATCTTCCCCATGTATTGTAATATTTGATGAGCTTGACTCCTTAGCTAGAGCAAAATCTGGTGAAGATGGTGGAGTAGGTGAGAGACTTTTGAGTCAGCTCTTAACAGAGATGGAAGATGGTGGGGCTTCTAGAGTCGTTGTAGTCGGAATATCAAACAGACCTGATCTGCTAGATACGTCACTGTTACGCCCTGGCAGACTAGATCTAATTTTGTATGTACAACCACCAGATGAAAAGGGAAGGCTTGAGATAA
>Ga0187894_10006085_pt1 | contig 11982 bp, 14 predicted proteins | sample GBC1701081metaG_FD_136650 | JGI IMG/M metagenome (GOLD analysis project Ga0187894, IMG submission 136650) | White microbial mat communities from a lava cave in the Kipuka Kanohina Cave System on the Island of Hawaii, USA - GBC170108-1 metaG ...
CGTGCGCACGACGTGGCGACCAAGATCGAGGCCGGCACGGTGTGGATCAACAAGCACCTCGACATGGCCCCGCACATCCCGTTCGGCGGCGCCAAGCACTCTGGCCTCGGCGTCGAGTTCGGCGAGGAGGGCTTGGCCGAGTTCACCCAGCTGCAGGTCATCAACATGGCGCGCTGAAACGCACAATGCCGGCAGCGAGCGTTGCCTGCGGGCGTGGACGCTGCCGGTCTGATATCCGGAAGGTAGAACCGGAGCGATGCGATGGCGAGCGACGCGGACGTCTGGCGTGTGGCTGGGATGCTGATCGAGACATATGGCGACGAGGCGCCGCTCTATGCGCTGGCGTCGGTCGATCTGCTGATCGAACGCGGCGATCTGCGCCTGGCGTCACAGTGGCGCTGTGTCTCGACGGCTGCTGCGACCCTGCTTCGGGAAAGGGATGCCGCGCGAGACGCGGTGCACTGAAGGCTGCGCCAGGAGCATCTTGTCTGACGCGCCGGCCTGCTTTGTATTCGCAGGTGATCAGTTCGTCGCCGGGACGAAATCGGGACTCATCGAGTAGCCCATGCGCTATTGTTGGTGCCATGTACTTTCACGGTGAGACCCATGAAGTTCGGTATTCACAATCCGTCATGGCTGTTTGGATCTGACTCCGCCGAGATCTTCGAGGCCGTCAAGACCAAGGCGCTGTGGGCCGAGGACAACGGCTTCACGTGGTTCTCGGTGATGGATCACCTGATCCAGATCGCCAATGTCGGCGCACCCGACGAACCCTTCATGGAGGGCTGGACCGTGCTGTCGGCGCTCGCCGCGGTGACCCGGCGTATCCGCCTGGCCACGCTGGTCTCGTCGGTCCATTACCGCAATCCAGCCCACTTGGCGAAGATTGCTGCCGGCGTCGACCAGATCAGCCGGGGCCGCCTCACATTTGGTATCGGTGCCGGTTGGTTCGAAGGGGAATATCGGCAATATGGATGGGAGTTTCCGCCGCGACCAGCGGTGCGCATCCGGCAAATGGAAGAGGCCGTCCGGCTTGTCCTCGCCATGTGGACACAGAAGCGCACGACCTTTCACGGCAAGTACTTCCACGCCGAGGACGCCATCCTCGAACCGAAGCCGCTGCAGAAACCACATCCGCCGGTCATGATCGGCGGCGGTGGCGAACAGCTGACATTACGCGTGGTGGCCCGTCTGGCGGACGCCTGCAATGTCTTCGGCACGCCCGACATGGCGCGGCATAAGTTCGAGGTCCTGCGTCGCCACTGCGAGGCGGTACAGCGAGACTACGAGACGATCGAACGCACCAACGTCATTGGCCTGGTGATCGCGCGCGATGGGGCCGCGCTCGCCGCCAAGCGCCAGCGGCTGGCGGTACCGGAGCCGTTCTACGGCTTTGCCGGCACTGTATCCGAGGTTGCTGATCTGGTCGGCCGGTATCAGGATGCGGGCGTGCAGCTTTTCATCTGCAGTGCCTTCAAGAATGACATGGAAACGCTGGAGTTGCTCGCCGCCGACGTCATGCCGCACTTTGCGTCCGGCGCGAATGCGGTAGCGCGGTAGCGCGAACGACGACGGGGAACAAGGCATTGAGCTTTTCGGACCTTTTTGCCCGCTGGGTCGCCCTGATCGGCGGGACGGCGCTGCAGGTGCGGCGACTGACCGGTGGTTCGCCCGAGCCGGCGTGGGGCGGTGCACCGGCGATACCGCCAGCGAAATCACAGGGGCTTATCCCGACGCTGAAGATGCCGACGGCCCGTGGATGGGACTCCGGGCAGACGCCGATCGCGGCGCCGGGCCTCAAGGTCAATGCGTTTGCGACCGGCCTCGATCATCCGCGCTGGATCGAAGTGCTGCCCAACGGCGACGTGCTGGTCGCCGAGGCGACCAGCCGGGACCGTCCGCCGCGGTCCGTCTTCGATTACGCCATGGTCAGCACGATGCGGCGCGCCGCCGCCATGGGCGCCAGCGCCAACCGCATCACGCTGCTGCGCGACAGCGATGGTGACGGCGTCGCCGAAACACGCGAAATCTTCCTGAAGGATCAGAACCAACCCTTCGGCATGGCGCTCCAAGGCGACACGTTCTATGTCGGCAACACCGATGGCCTCGTGGCCTTTGCCTACACCGCGGGCACGAACTCCATCACGGGACCGGGTCGAAAGCTTGCAACCTTCAAACCCGACGGACATTGGACGCGAAGCCTGCTCCTGAGCCCCGACGGGCGGAAGCTCTACGCCGGCGTCGGTTCCCTCAGCAACATCGCCGAGGATGGCATGGAGGTGGAGGAGGGCCGCGCGGCCATCTACGAGATCGATCTGGCTACCGGCGCGAGCCGGATCTTTGCCGGTGGTCTGCGCAACGCGGTCGGCATGGCATGGGAGCCGCATACGGGCGCGTTGTGGACCGTCGTCAATGAACGCGACGGCCTGGGCGATGAGACCCCGCCTGACTACCTGACCTCGGTGCAGGACGGCGGCTTCTATGGCTGGCCCTATTGCTACTGGGGGCAGACGGTGGATGACCGCGTGCCGCAGGATCACGCCATGGTCGCCAAGGCGATCACGCCGGACTACGCCCTCGGCGGCCACACGGCGTCGCTGGGGCTTTGCTGGGTGCCGGCGGGCACGCTGCCGGGTTTTCCCGACGGCATGGCGATCGGCCAGCACGGCTCGTGGAACCGCAGCAAGCTCAGCGGCTACAAGCTGGTGTTCGTGCCGTTCGAGAGCGGCCGGCCGACGGGGCCGCCGCGCGACATTCTTTCGGGTTTTCTCGCACCGGACGAGCGCGAGTCCTATGGCCGGCCGGTGGGCGTGACGCTTGGCGCCGATCGCCGCTCCCTGCTGATGGCCGACGATGTCGGCAACGTCATCTGGCGAGTGACGAGTCAGTGAGCGGGAAGCGCGTCGGTCATGCGGGCGAGTTACCGAAGGTCGGGTCTGCCGTCATACGCGTCGCACTGAGCGAGCAGCCGGACAGCCAAGTCAACGTCGCGGGCCAGTGCGGCTTTTGTGACTGCCTGATACCGTGTGGCGACCTCGGCGCGCCACGACGCCGTGCCTGTACAGGATCGCCGGTAGGTGGCGAGGGCGTCGTAGAGCGATTGGCACAGGTTCAGCAGGCAAGAGCTGCCGCAGGCGGCAAGCAGGGCGGCGCGGAAGGCGGCCCGGGCGTCGGCAAACGCCTGGCTGACAACAACAGGTTCGGCCGGGTCATGCATCGGTGTACGGGCAAGCATATGGTCAGCAGCCAGAACCTTGGCTTCCCAGGTGACGTTGCCAAGCGCAAAGGCACGTTCCAGGGCCATCGCCTCGAGGGTCCGATACACGCCAATCATGTCCTCAAGTTCCGCAGTCGATAGCGCGTTGACGCGAAATCCATGCTGAGGGGTTGCGCGGACCAGCCGCTCGCCGACGAGCCGGAACAGCGCTTCGCGCACGACGCCGAAGCTGGCGTCGTATTGCTCGCGCAATGTGGACAGTGCGAGCCGTTGTCCAGGCATCAGCGCGCCGGACAGCATGTCGTGCCGAATCTTGCGATAGACGGCTTCCGAACGCGTCAGGGGCTCCGGCTGTACGGGGCCATCCCGGTCGTCGCATGCGCTACGCCGTCCGGCGCTTGCGGCGGTCGCTGATGCTCGTTCCGTGCGCGCACGCCCGTGTCGGTCAGGCGTTGGCGGCACGCTGCGTGCCTGCAAGCATCAGCGAGCGCCCGAGCTTCGTGGCCGCGGTCGCCGGCAGGGAGAACCCCAGCATCGCAGGCCCGACTTCGACAGCCAGCAGCGTCTCGCCGTCCGGCAACTCGCCGACGCTGAGCGATGTCGTCGGCACGATCGACAGGTCCGCAACGTGTCGTCCCTCGGCGGAGTCTGTGTCGCACTCATCGAGAGAGCGCGCCAACAACAGCAGCAAAGCGACGAGCCGCTGCACGTCGGCCACAGGTACGATCAGGCGACCATCGCCGGTCGTCATGGCAACCTCGAGAGTGACGACGTCGCCATCGACAGGCCAGACGCCGCGTACATCGGTCGCGCTGCGCAGGTCGATGGCAATGGTCGCTTGGTTCACGCTGCTCGTTCCGCCGGGCACATCCATGTCGGCCGCCCTTTCCAATCACATATCGATATATTCATATTAATATAACGATGTGGGACGAGCGATGACCAGTCCTTTGTTTGTCGCTGCCGCACGCTTTCTTTTGTGCCTGCACACACGCGGTTGCGAGACGCCACGGGGACATGTCCAGATAAACATAACGGTTGGTTATGTCGTGTGAAACGATATAGTCACCTCAACATATCGTGGAGGGGTGTGATGATCTGGCGTAGACGGGATATGGCGTGCGGCCTGGCTGCTGTTCTGATCGCCGCAGTGGGGCTGGTTCCGCTAACAAACCGACCCGCGGCGGCGCAGTCGTCGCCAGTGCTGATCTTTGCCGCCGCCAGCCTGAAGAACGCGTTGGATGACATCGCCGCCCAATGGAGCAAGGAGACCGGCAAGCAGACCAAGATCTCGTATGCCGCCAGCTCGGCGCTGGCCAAGCAGATCGAAGGCGCGGCGCCGGCCGACATCTTCATCTCGGCCGACCTCGACTGGATGGACTATGTCGCGCAGCGCAAGCTGATCAAACCGGAGAGCCGGGCCAACCTGCTGGGTAACCGCATCGTGCTGGTCGCGGGCAAGGACTCCAAGGCGGCGATCAAGATCGAGCCGGGCTTCGGGGTGCGCGCGTTGTTGGGCGATGGCCGTCTGGCGATGGCCAATATCGATTCGGTGCCCGCCGGCAAGTACGGTAAAGCCGCGCTCGAGGCGCTGGGCGTCTGGTCCTCGGTGCAGGACCGCATCGCGCAGGCCGAGAATGTGCGTGCCGCCCTCTTGCTGGTGTCGCGCGGCGAAGCGCCGCTGGGCATCGTCTACCAGACCGACGCGGTGGCCGACCCCAATGTCAAGATCGTCGGTGTGTTCCCTGAGAACACGCATCCCGCTATCGTCTATCCGGTTGCCGTGCTCGCCAGCTCGGCCAATCCTGATGCTGCCGCATTCGCTGCCTACCTGAGGACGCCGGTGGCGCAGCCGTTGTTCGAGAAGCAGGGCTTCACCGTCCTGAAGTAGGGGATCGTGCTGGGACTGACCGAGGAAGAACTCACCGCCGTCCGTCTCAGTCTCCGGATCGCGCTGTGGGCCACCGCCGCCAGCCTGCCGTTCGGCGTGCTCGTGGCGCTGGTGTTGGCGCGCGGCCGTTTCTGGGGCATGTCGGTGCTGAACGGCATCGTGCACCTGCCTCTGATCCTGCCGCCCGTCGTGACCGGTTACGTCCTGCTGCTGCTGTTCGGCCGCAAGGGGCCGATCGGCGCCTTCCTGGCCGAGCAGTTCGACATCATCTTCGCCTTCCGCTGGACGGGGGCGGCGCTGGCCTGCGCCGTGATGGGCTTTCCCCTGATGGTGCGCGCCATGCGGCTGTCGATCGAGGCGGTCGACCAGCGGCTGGAACAGGCGGCCGGCACCCTGGGCGCCAACCCGGTCTGGGTGTTTCTCACCGTCACGTTGCCGTTGTCGATCCCCGGCATCATTGCCGGCATGGTGCTGTGCTTTGCCAAGGCGATGGGCGAGTTCGGTGCCACCATCACTTTCGTCTCCAACATCCCCGGCGAGACCCAGACCCTGCCGTCGGCGATCTACACCTTTACGCAGGTGCCCGGCGGCGACGCGGGTGCGCTGCGGCTGACCCTGATCTCCGTCGTGGTGTCGATGGGTGCGCTGCTGCTGTCCGAACTGATGGCGCGCCACGCCGAGCGCAGGTTGGCGGCGGCATGACGCTGGTCGTCGATGTCCGTCACCGGCTGGGCGCATTCTCCCTCGATGTGTCGTTCGAGAGCGAGGGGCGCCTGACGGCACTGTTCGGCCGCTCCGGCTCGGGCAAGACCTCGGTCGTCAACTTGGTCGCCGGGCTGATGCGGCCGGATGACGGCCGCATCGTCGTGGATGGCACCGTACTCGTCGACACCGCCCGAAGCATCATCGTGCCGCGGCACCGCCGCCGCGTTGGCTACGTCTTCCAGGAGGGGCGGCTGTTCCCGCACCTGTCGGTCCGGCGCAACCTGCTCTACGGCCGCTGGTTCTCGACTGTCCGCGAGAAGCGCATCACCTTCGACCAGGTTGTGGAGCTGCTCGGCCTGGGCCATCTGCTGGCGCGCCGACCGGCGGGACTGTCCGGTGGCGAAAAGCAGCGGGTGGCGATCGGGCGGGCGCTGCTCAGCGATCCGCGGCTGCTGTTGATGGACGAGCCGCTGGCCTCGCTCGACGAGCAGCGCAAGGCCGAAATCCTGCCCTATATCGAGCGGCTGCGCGACGAGATGGCCATCCCGGTGCTCTATGTCAGCCACGCCATCGCCGAGGTGGCGCGCCTTGCGTCCACCGTGGTGCTGCTGGCCGACGGCCGCGTGTTGGCCGTCGGTGGGCCCGCCGACGTGCTGGGCGGCAGCGAGATCGTGCCGATCGTCGGCCCCGGCGAGGTCGGCGCCGTGCTGGAAGCGCGGGTGGCATCGCTGGATGTGAGCTTCGGCCTGACGTCGCTGGAGACGCGAGCCGGTCCGCTCACCGTGCCGCGCGTTGCCGCTGGTATCGGCAGCACGATGCGCATCTTCATTCGCGCCTCGGACGTGATGCTGGCGCGGCAACGCCCCGAGGGCATCAGCGCCTTGAACGTGCTGACCGGGCGCGTGGTCGCGCTCACGGAGGAAAGCCGTACCGTCGTCGACGTCGCGCTCGACTGTGGCGGGCAGCGCCTGCTGGCCCGCATCACGCGACGGTCGGCGATGGCCATGAAGCTGGCACCCGATACCCCGGTGTTCGCCATCATCAAGAGCGTAGCGCTGGAAGATGGCGGGCGGCCACAGCGCGGTTGACCCCTGGGAGCGCGGGCGTCCCGCCCGCATCAGGACATAGCGCCAGACATGAGCGAGCGGGACCCCCGCGCTCCCAGGCTATCGCCCGACAGCGCGCATCCGCTGCAGGCTCTGCAGGTGACTCAGCGTTGCCTGGGTCGCGTCGGCGCCGATGGCACGATAGAGACGGATCACCTCGTTGCCGAATGCGGTGAGCTGGGCGCCGCCACCGCCGCCGCCGCCCTTCTGGGTTTCCACCAGCGGCTTGCGGAAAGTGCGATTCAGCTCGTCGATCAAGAGCCAGGCACGGCGGTAGGACATGTCCATGGCGCGCCCGGCCGACGAAATCGACCCGTGCTCGCGCACCAGTTCCAGCAACCGGACTTTGCCGGGCCCCAATGCGTCCTCTTCATCGAGGTCGATGCGGATGCTGAGCTCGGGTTCCGCCGAGCGGGACGGTTTGGATCGGGACGGGACGCGCGCCATGGCCGCACTATGAACGCGGCCGTGCGAGGACGCTAGGCCGTCGTGGTACGGCCCGCCGCTGCGGTGAGGGCTACCGCAGCTCGGTCATGATCTGCTTCTTGGCGGTGTCGAGGAGTTCGAGCATACGGGCACGCACGGTGTGGTCGGCGATGGGCCTGCCGGCGGCGCGCAGGTCGGTGCCGACTTTCTCCAGCACCTCGCCGTCGCCCGGTCTGTCGACATCGATGGCGACAAGGTCCCGGGCATAGGCCTCGGCCTCGGCGCCGCTCTTGCCCATCTGCTGTGCTGCCCACAGCCCCAGCAGGCGGTCGCGACGGGCGGCAACTTTGAACCGCAACTCTTCGTCGCTCTTGAATTTGTTTTCGAAGGCCCGTTCGCGTTCGTCGAAAGTTGTCATGTCTGGCCCCCCGTGCGGCAGCCGCCTACATGCTGAGCGATATCAACCGTGGGACGTGAATGTGGTTTTCGACCGCCTTGACGTCCGGCACGTTTTCCGCCGCCACCCGACAAGCGTCGCGCACGATCTCGCTGGGTGCCCAGCCCCACAGATGCACGATGCCGTCGTGGACGATCACGTTGCTCGACCACAAGCCTGCCCACGGCTGCGATCGGAACTCGTCGACCACGCGTTGGCGAATCGCCGCGTCATCGCGCTGCTGCGGCTTGGCGCTCGATGCCCGGCCGACGAAGAGCTGCAACAGGGTAGCCCGATTGATCAAGCCGACGGGCCGGTCGTCGCGCATGACGGGAATGGTCCACGCGCTGCGCTCGTCCATCATGTCGACGACCGTGGCCAACTCGGCGTCCTCCGGCACATGCACGACGTCGAGCGACATGACATCTTTGACCTGGCGCGCGTGCGTCTTCACATACTCGCGGGCCAGGACCTCCCCCGGCGTGATGGCCCGCAGCCACCATGAGCGCTCGTGGGCGGTTCCCGTCTCGGCCCGGTGCAACAGGTCAGCTTCGCTGACAAGTCCCGCCAGCTTGCCATCCGCCTCCACGACGGGAACTGCGCCGATACGGTGCGACAACAGCAGCTTGGCCGCGTCTATGACCGACGTCTCGGGACTGACAGTCGGCACATCGCGGGACATCACATCCCTGGCCTTCATGGTCGTCCTCCATGCCAACGCTCAAGATTGACATGGGTGCTCACGGGAGTGGTTCAAGGTGCCGCGAGCGGCGTGAGTGGTCAGTCCCCTCAGGTCGCCGAGACCGGGCGCACGACGATTTTGTAGCCGGCGGCCTCGGGATCCATCCCGTCGAGCTGGCCCTTGGCAGTGTCGCCTTCGGGATACATGAAATAGTTCACCACGGTATCACCAGGCGCCAGGCGCACATCGCGGGTGTGGTTGAAGGCGACCCAGTTGCCCTCCCAGGCGCCGAACAGGAAGCGCCGCAGGTCTGGCATCTTGGGATCGTTGAGCGCCAGCTTGTCGTCGAGCACGACCTTGCGGATGTCGGCCGGATCGGCCGGGATCCAGCCGATGCCGGCGACCCAGAACTCGGCGCGGCAATGCTGGGCCTTGCTGATGTCGGCATTGCGCGTGCCCATGGCGCCGTAGAAGGCCGAGGGCGCCACGCGCACGCCATAGACGCCGCGCGCGGGAATGCCGGCGGCACGCGCCAGGCCGACGAACAAGGCATTGAGGTCGGCACATTTGCCGCCGAGGTTGCCGCTCAGCAGCATGGCGCGGATATCGCCGATGCCGCAGCCTTTGACCTTGGGATCGCGGAACGTGTTCTCGACAATCCAGTCATAGATCGCCTGGGCCTGCTGAAGCGGATCGCGCTTGCCGGCGACGATCTTGTCGGCGGTCTCCTTCACGATGCCGTCGGTCGTGATCATGGCATTGGGCTTGAGGAACTTCGCGACGTCTTCCGGAATCGCACCGGCCGCGGTGGTGGTGCGCAGGTCGCTACGGCGATCGAGCGTCGAGACGCGCGTCGTCAAAGTGACCGTACGGGGCTCGCCATCGCTCCAGGCGGCATGGAACGCACGCACGCCGGATGCGACGTCGGTGTAGATCCCCAGCGTCGCGGCATTGCCGCTCCAGGTGACGGACTCCACGCGCTGATAGGCGCTGTCGTGCGGCAGCGGCAGCCATACACGCGTGCGGCCGTCGGCGGGGATGTTCACGGCCGTGGTCAGCTCGAAGGTGCGCCAGTTGCCGGCGGTGCCGCTGTCCGGTGCGGCGCCGGCCCCGGCAAAAGGCACGGCCGCCAGCAGCGGGCCAGCCGCGGCGGCAGTCATCAGCGAGCGACGCTTCATATCCGTCTCCTCCATCGCGCAAAGGCGCGCCGGCGATTATGTGTCGGGTGGGGAGCGGAGGTCGCCCTGGCCCGGGTTGTCCCGGATTGCTTGTGAACCTGAAGGCTCGTCGGCGCCCGAACCGGGCAGCGCTTCGAAGCCGACCTCGACTGCACGGGCGTATCTAAGAATGGCGCCGAGAAAGTGTCAATCAAGGTTACCTCTCCTGCGAGCGGGAGAGGGGATACACACGAGGCATTGCGTCCATAGTCCCTTACCCTCCCATCGTGGTTCCGAGGCGCGAACAGGAAACGTGTCGCTGCTGGCCCAGGATCGTGGCGCGTGCTGGATTGGGTGCAGATCACCGACCCGCAGGAGACGATCACGATGGCCGAAGCTCATGTACTGACCGAAGTTAAGGATGGCATCGGCTGGATCACGCTCAACCGGCCCGAGGTGCTGAACGCGCTGTCGCAGCAGATGACCGACGGGCTGATTGCCGCAACCCGTGATTTCGAGCGCGATCCGGCGGTGCGTTGCGTGGTAATCCGCGGCGCCGGCACGCACTTCATGGCCGGCGGTGACATCAAGGGCTTCCACAAATCGCTGACCGAGGACCGTGCCACGCACCTCGCCAACTTCGAGATGCGGGTCGTGCGTGCGCACCAGCTGATCTACCATCTGCGCCGCATGCCCAAGCCGGTGCTGGCCTCGGTGCAGGGCGCGGCAGCGGGATTCGGTCTCAGCCTGATCCTGGCCTGCGACATGGCGATGGCGACCGACGATTCCTTCTTCACCCTGGCCTATCGCCATATCGGCCTGTCAGCCGACGGCGGCGCCACTTACTTCCTGCCGCGCATCGTGGGTGAGCGCCGGGCGCTGGAGATCGCCCTGCTGGGCGAGCGCTTCACGGCACAGAAGGCGCAGGAGATCGGCATCCTGAACTGGCTGGTTTCGAAGGATAAGCTCGCCGACGAAACCTTGAAGCTGGCGCGCAAGCTCGCCGACGGACCGACCTTCGCCCTGGGCAAGGCCAAGCAGCTGATCCGCAGCTCGCTCGACAACTCCTGGGACGAGCATTCGCACCGCGAGGCCGAATACCTCGCCGCCTGCGCCGCCACCGACGACCATCCCGAAGGTCTGAACGCCTTCCTCGAAAAGCGCGCGCCGGCGTTCAAAGGGCGCTAAGCGATCGTCTCGCGCTCGACCGAGTCCTTGGCAACGGTCTCCAGTCGCTCGACCAACGTGTCGGGCATCGACAGGAAGGGCGAGTGGCCGCTGTCCAAGGTCAGCACCTTGCACGGCGTCTGCTGCAGCATCCAGCGCTGCATGGAGAGCGTGATGGCGTTGTCGCGCAGGCATTCGATGTACCAGCGTGGCACCGAACCGAAGCGCTCCTCGGTGTACACCATCGGCGTGGCAGAGACGGCGGCGGCCTGCGGCCGCAGGCGCGCCATGGCCGTGTAGACGTCGTCGGGATCGCAGTCGTTATAGAACAGCGCCGGCACGTTGGTGCGCTTGAAACTGTAGGTGCGCCCGTCCGGACCGTACTCCCGCGAACGGCGCATCAGTGCGTCGGCTTCGCGGCCGGTGACGTCGCGACCGGACATGCCGGGCGGCGGCAGCAGCGCCGCGACGTAAATCAGCGCCCGCACCTTACGGCGGCGCGCCTCGGCGGCATGGGTGATGGTGAGGCCGCCCAGGCTGTGGCCGACGAGAATCGCGGGCTCGGCTTCCTTGTCCAAGATCTTGGAAACGAAATCGACATAACCCGCCAGGCTGACGGCCGACAGCGGCGTATCGTGATCATCGCCGCTGCCGGGCAGGTCGGGCGCCAGGACCCGATGGCCGCGTGCCTCCAATAGCGGCACGACTTTTTCCCAGCACCAACCGCCGTGGCTGGCGCCATGAATCAGCAGGAACGTCGCCATGCGCCGGCCCTCTCTACGACCGGCCGACCAGCGTCTTCGCCCCCGGCGCGGGGACGAAGAAGTCAGGCGCCAAGTCGGCGCCCGGCGTGACGGCGTATTTCGCAAGATCGGTGACGCCGGATGCGGTCAGCACATCGTCGTCGATGAAAAAGTTGCCGGTGCATGTGCGGCTGGGCTGCGTGAGGATCCAGTGCGCGGCGTCGGCCATGATCTCGGGTTTGCGGCTGCGCTTCATCAGCTCGTCGCCACCCAGCAGGTTGTTCACGGCCGCCGTGGCGATGGTGGTGCGCGGCCACAGGCAGTTGAAAGCGATGCCGTCGTCCTTGAACTCCGCCGCCATCGCCCAGCCGTAGATGCTCATGCTGAATTTGGCGAGCGTGTAGGCGGGATGGCCCTTGAACCACTTCACGTCGAAATCAAGGGGCGGCGAC
>Ga0187894_10006088_pt1 | contig 11973 bp, 21 predicted proteins | sample GBC1701081metaG_FD_136650 | JGI IMG/M metagenome (GOLD analysis project Ga0187894, IMG submission 136650) | White microbial mat communities from a lava cave in the Kipuka Kanohina Cave System on the Island of Hawaii, USA - GBC170108-1 metaG ...
ATGTGGTGACGTCTCCCGTCCCCGGTTTCACCGGGGACGTCGCCGGCGTGAAATTTGCCGGCGGCGAAGCTCAGTGCGGTGACGGCCCCGCCCTAGCGTATTTGCGCTCCGCCGGCTACAGCATCCAGGCAGTGGAGATCGCCGGTGAGCCGCCGAAACGCCCATCACGAGCCGCAGCCTCCAAAACCACACCCACAGAACAGGAGACATCATTATGACGGTACTTGGCCGTTTCACCGGGATCCCGCGTGACGAGCTGTCCCACGTGGCGGACAGTGCGCGGCAAAACCTGGCCGGCGGTGACCCAACAGTGGGACTCTACCGCAGCACCATGCCACGCCTGGCCGCCACTGATGATCTTGCGGCGCTGACAACCCAGGTCATGACCTCCACGGCCCTGTATTTACGCAAGGGTGACCGGGTGACCAACCTGACCTTTTTGTCCGGCGCGACCGCAGCGGGCACACCCACCAACTGGTGGTTTGCCCTGTACTCCGCGGCCGTGACCCCGGCGCTGTTGGCGCAGACAGCGGACCAGCTGACCGCCGCATGGGCGGCAAACGCGGTGAAAACTCTTGCCCTGTCCACGCCCGTGGACATCCCTAATGACGGTGTCTACTACGCGGCGGTGATGGTCAAAGCCACCACCGTGCCGACTCTGGCCGGAGTCACCGCCCGCGCAGCCGCCGCCGGCGCACTATTGGCCGGTAGCTACGGGGAGAGAGCTCTTGCCGTCACCAGTGGGTCTGGCCTGACTGGCACCGCTCCAGCCACCATAGCCACCCCCACCACCGTGGGCACGGTGCCGCTGATGGTTGCGAGCTGACGCATGGGATCACCAGTGACCTACACCATCATCTCTGCTGACCCTGCGTATGACGGTGTGACAGCCGGAGTGCGGTTTGTCACCGGCGTGGGCACCACCACCCACGCCGGCCTGGCGGATTGGTTTTCCACCGTGGGATTCACCGTGGAGTCGGAGACCCCCCCAAAAAAAGCTGACCCCGAACCGGACCCGAACAGAAAGAAAGGATGAGGCATAGCTATGGCCAGAACTGACTATGTCACCACACACAAATTCTCCAGCCAGGGACTAGCGCTGGTGGCTGAGGCGGCAAACGTGGACGGCAACTCCTTCCCTAACAACACAAAAAAGGTGGTGTACGTCAACAACGCCAGCGGCGGGTCTATCAACGTTACGGCTGTCACACCCCAGGTGGTGGACGGTAACCTGGCTGTTGCGGACCGGGTTGTGGCTGTCCCGGCAAGCACATTTCGCCTCATAGGCCCCTTTGACGCGGCGGCCTACAGCCAGCCGGACGGCAAGGTCAACATTGACTACTCCGCTGTGACTAGCGTCACCGCCACAGTCATAGAGTGGCCGTTCTGACGTGCCGGTCTACGCCACCGCTGCCGATTACGCGGCCTACACCGGGCAGAGCGCTCCAGCTGATGCGGACCGGCTACTCGCGCGCGCGGCCGAGGTCATCACTCAGGCCATGAAAACGGGGTTGTACGCCGTGGATAGCGGTGGCGTTCCGACCGCCGCGACGATTAGGGCAGCGCTCCGGGACGCCACGTGTGCCCAAGTAGCCTATTGGACGCTCACTGGTGATGAGCAGGGCACTAGCGGGGAGTGGGACCAGGTGCAAATCGGGTCGGTACGCCTAGCGAGAGGCGGCAATCCAAGACAACCCACTACCGGTGGCGGGGTGTCCCGCTTGGCTCCCCACGCGTACACCCTACTAACTAACGCCGGTGTGCTACCTGGGGTGGTGATCACATCATGGTCACCATACCCAGTTGGATGATGCCACACACCGTCACCGTGCAGCTGTATCAGGGCCACAGCCCCCACAGCCCGGCCTACGCCCTGGGCGTTGCCGTGAGATGTTTCGTGGAAGAGCGGCGGCGGCTGGTGCGCGACCGTGATGGCCGGGAAGTCATGTCCGAAACCACGCTGTACATGCCGCTAGACACCCCCATGGCTGCGGAGTCCCGCGTCACAGTCAACGGGCGTGTCACCACTGTCATCATTGCCGCACGTCAGGATGGCGCAGGGATGCCTGTCCCCTCACACCTCCAGGTGCACGTTGCCTAGGGCCAATATCCGCGCGAAATGGCGCGGCCGCCAATTCGCGGCGGCCCACAAAGTGGCCGCCACACAGGGACTCACCCTGGGCGCTCAACATCTCCTGGGTGCGTCACGGGCAATTGTGCCCATTGAGGAGGCCACGTTGGAGCGGTCCGGGGAAGTGACGGTGGACCGCTCCAACCTCACCGCCGCCGTGTCCTACAACACGCCCTACGCTGTGCGCCAGCATGAGGACCTGTCTCTCAGGCATGATCCGGGGCGGCAGGCCAAATATTTGGAGGGACCCCTGCGGCGTGAGACCCGCACCATCACCACCATCATCAGCAGATTCATCCGCCAGGCGTACCGGTAGCAGGTGATCTTGAGTGGATCTGTTAGAGGGCCTAGCCCAATTCCTGCATGACCGTGGCCTGGGGATTTACACCCCGGACACTACGGGCGGTGACGTGTTCTTGGAGCACATGCCCCAGCTCCCGGACCAATGTGTAGCCCTCTACCTGTACGCCGGTGACGAGCCCGACAGTTTGCTGGGGTACGACCAGCCGAGTCTGCAAATCCGGGTCCGTGGCACCCAAGATCCCCGCGTCACACGGGCACGCGCCTCCGCCCTCTACGGCACCCTGCATGGGCTAGGCCCAGTGACCGTGCCCAGTGGCCACAGGATCCTGTCATGCATAGGCATCCAGGGCGGCCCTATATATATCGGGCAGGACGGCAGTAACCGGCATGAGAACACCGTGAATTTCCGGCTTGAAATCCGCAATAAAACCAGCCATAGAACCTAGAGAGGTAGAGCAATGGCACAAGATAAAATAGATGTCAGGGGCTGGATCATCCAAGTATCTGACGGTGCGCCAACACCCACATGGTTTGGCGTAGGTAACGTTAACGAATTCACCATTAACCCGAGCGAAAATGAGGAGGATGTTGATACCACCGTATTCTCCTCAGCTGGTATTTATGAGGGCCAAAAAATGCAGCGCGGATCCTCATTAGAAATCTCCGGATTTTTCACGGCCGACAATGTCACGGGCGCGCAGGAACCGGGACAGGCCCGCATCACTGTGCTCGCCGGTAAGGTGGGAACCGAATCGCTCGGGGCGTTTCGTTTCCGCCACACCACCTCACCCCTATGGACTGTATGGACAGCCACAGTGTCACTGGGTGATCAAGGCGGCGGGAATAATGATAAAACCTCATGGAGTGCAACTCTCATGCGCTCGGGACCTGCCACCACAGTGGCGGTCTGACCCGTGACAGGTATTGAGCAGCAACCTAACGCGTTTGACCAATTTTGGGCTGAACAAAACCGGCAAGCTGTCACGGAAACAATTCTTGGCGTCACGGTCACTCTCCCGGTCAGTGCTCCCCTGAAATTCAGTATGGAGGCTGAACGTTTAGTCAATTCCAGCAACGTCAAAGACGTAGTAGGGCTTTTAGAGAAATTGTTTGGTGAGGGCACCATCCAGAAATGGGCTGACGCCGGGATGGACACCCAACAATTCACCGTCCTACTGGCGTGGTCAATGGGAAATCTTGACGGAAAGCGCACAACGTTCCGTGAGGCTAAGCAGCTTATTGACGACGCCGAGCAGCAGAAAACTTTAAATGAGCAACCGGGCAGCTAAAGACCTTTGGCCACTCATAGTCCAATACTGGGACCTATTAGAAGCTGATTTCCAGCGTGAATACCGCATGTCACAACAAGATATTTACGAATTAACTGTCCGCCGGTTTGTGGTTTTGGTAAACGGCCTGTCCAGTAATTCACGGTTTGTTGACGCCGTGAATAATACTCCACGCGTGGTGGAGGACCCGGATGATGTGGCAGCTGTCACATCACGGCTAAGGATGTGATGAGGTGGCTCTCACGGTTGGGGAAATTGTTGGAGTCATCAATCTAGAGGACCGGTCTTTTCACGCTAAATTAAATAAAGCTGAAGGTGGATTTACCGCACTCGGCGGGAAAATCAGAACCGGGCTGGGTGCCGCTGCGGCCGCCGCCGGCGCGGCAATTGTTGGCCTCGGGATTGCTGGCGTGACAACGGGCGTGAAAACCGCGGCAGCACTCCAACAATCTGAGGTAGCTTTCACCACACTTCTTGGATCCACGGGCAAAGCAAAAAGCTTCCTTGCTGACCTCTCCGCGTTCGCCACGAAAACCCCATTTGAGCTGCCCGGTTTGGTAGACGCGTCACGAATGCTGGTGGGAGTTGGCCAATCCGCTAACAGCGTGATCCCTACCCTCACCGCGCTAGGCAACACCTCCGGAGCACTGGGGTTGTCACAGGAGTCTTTTAGCCGCGTAATGATTGCGGTCACCCAAACAATGGCCAAAGGCAAAATCCAGGCTGAAGAGCTCATGCAAATCACAGAGGCCGGGATACCTATTTGGAAAATACTGTCCTCCGCTCTAGGCCTACCGGTGCCCGCAATACAGAAGCTCTCCAGCGAGGGCAAGCTGTTAGCTGATGATGTGTGGCCCAAAGTGTTTAAGCAAATGAATAAAAACTACGGCGGGGCTATGGAGGCGCAATCTAAAACTCTCGCCGGTGTGTGGTCCACATTCATGGACACACTGAAAATTGGCCTGGCTGACTCCATCATGCCACTAGTCCCAGCGTTAAGCAGCGCTGTCCCCCAGGCCGCCGAAATTATGGGCAGCGCTCTCCGGGGAATAGCCACAACAATCCAGACGCTCATCCCGGCCGTTGGCGGAGTTATTGGGTTCTTTACCCAATTCCAAGACATCCTTGTTCCCCTAGCCGCCGGGATCACCGCAATTGTCGCCGCGCTCAAAATCTACAAGGGCACATTAGCGGCCATATCGCTCGCCGCGAAAGCCTATACAGCCGTGCAAACAGCGCTGAATATTGTGCTCGCAGCCAACCCTATTGGTTTGATAATCCTCGCTGTTGTAGGTCTCGTCGCCGCCCTCGTCGTGGCGTATAAAAAATCCGAAACATTCAGGAATATCGTCAACTCGGCATTCCGGTCCATAAAAACCATCGTCATGGCGGTGTTTAATTTCCTCAAAGCCTACTTCACCACCATGTTCAATGTTTACAAAACCATATTCATGACCGCATTTAACGCCATAAAGAGTGTCGTCATGATTGTTTTCAATGTGCTGAAAGCCTACTTCACCACCATGTTCAATGTTTACAAAACCATATTCATGACCGCTCTCAATGCTATCCGGGCTGTGTGGGAATCAGTGTGGAAAGCATTCGGACCCGTCGTGAAAGCGGTTTTCGCGCTCATCAAATCTGTGATTGAACTGGCAATGGCTGTCATATCTCTCGTCATCCGGGCAGGGATTATGGCAATTAAAGCCGTGTGGATTCCTGTGTGGAACGCAATTAAAACAGCCACATCTACCGTGTGGAATTTCATTAAAAACACTATCACCACGGTCATAAACTTCCTCAAACCCTACATCATAGCCGCCTTGAATATCATCAAAAACGTTACGACAACCGTATGGAACGCCGTTAAAAGGGTCGTGTCAACTGTCGTTAATTCCATTCGCTCCACCGTGACAGGCGCTTTTAACGCAGTAAAAAACATCGTCACATCAGTGTTTAATGCGATTAACAACACGATAGGTGGCAAAATCCGTGCCGCCTACGCCACGATAAAAAACGTTGTCAACCAGATCAGGAACTTCTTTTCCGGGGCGAAAAAATGGCTGCTTAACGCCGGGAAAAACATTATCCAGGGGCTAATAGATGGCATCACAAGCAAGATTAAAGCCCTGACTAACAGCATCAAAAAAGTCACGGACAAGGTGTCAAAATTTCTGCCAGGATCCCCAGTCCGTGAGGGCGCGTTGAGGGTCCTTAACCGCGGCTACGCTGGTGGCCAAATAGTGGACATGCTTGCCCGCGGTATCCGTGGACGGGTGGGTGAGCTGGTGGCCGCCACGCGCCGCGCTGCTGGTGCGGCGTCACTGCCAGTCAGACTCCCGTTGACCGTCAGCGGCGCGGCTGGTGCGGCGTTGCCGGGCAGCCCCTCCACCGGCATGGGTGCTGCCCTACGGATAGAGCACTTCCACGCCGCGCCGCAGCACTCAGTGCGCCGGGTAGCGGAGGACCTGTGGTTTTTGACAAAGGCCAGAGGATAGGAGGGAGATAGGCGTGGCGGCGGGCGATTTGATCACACAAGACGGCCAGCTGGAGTTTAACGGTTTGCTGCTGGGTGGGGGCACGGTCTATGGGTGGCGTCAGCTGGACGGTTGGGATGACCTGCCGCCGCTACAGGCCGCTAACGCCACTAGACCATCCCAACATGGCTCCTACCCAGGTCAGCTAGTAGCAGGCGAGCGTGTGATCACGTGGGATTTTTTGATCAGCACCACGGTAGCTGCTTTCCCGGCCGCCGTAGCGGCGCTACGGGCAGCTACGGCCGTCCCGAGCGGTGACGTAGAAATACCGCTGGTGATCCAGTTGGCCGGCCAGAAGCTCCTGGTGAATGCCCGGTGTACGCAGCGCGCGGTGGGTGCCCCAAAAACTTACCCCCTGGGATATGTCACGGGGGCGCTCCAATTTGTGGCTAGCCAGCCGCGCCGCTACACCGCGGTCCAGTCCACTGCCTCTACTGGCCTACCCACGGCTGGGACAGGACTGGTATACCCACTGGTCTACCCACTGGATTACGGCTCCGGGGGGACCCCCGGAGCCGTCCAGGCCCTCAACGCTGGTGACACGGCCACCCCATGCGTGCTCACTGTGCGTGGCCCAGCCACCATGCCCTCCGTGGCCAATCAGACCCTCAACAAGACGCTGGAGTTCAGCATCACTTTAGCCGGGTCTGATGTGTTGACGGTGGACACGGCAGCCGGGACAGTGCTGCTCAATGGCACTGCTAACCGGCTATATACCCTCACCGCGAAAAGCACCCCAGTGGAGGACTGGCTACTTGCGCCCAGCATCAATGATGTGGCCTTCCGCGCAACCGCTTACGACGCCGCAGCGTTACTTACGGTGACTTGGCGCTCCGCCTACCTCTGACCCTGATACCACCTGAGGAGACCTATCTATGACTGTGCGTGTGGGACGTATTGCTTCCGGGATGTCCGCTGAGGACCACCGGCTGGCCACCCAGATTGGCATGGCCCCCGCTGGAGCGCTACAGACCCGCTCTGGGCTCATCCTGGGAGCGGTGACCAATCAGGGCACCGGATCTCCAGCTGACCTGCAAACTGTCAGTGCCATGCAGGCTAAGGTTGTGCCGTTCCAAGCCTGGGTTGACGGCACGTCAGCCACATTGCAATCTGGCTACAGCTTCACCTCTGACGCTGACGTGACGCTTCTGTTCGCGGACGGCGATGCCACCAATCCGCGGATTGATCTGGTGGTGGCCCGGATACGTGACAATCCGTATGACGCCTCCGGGGTGCAGCTCGGGGACGTGGTGATCATCCAGGGCACCCCAGCGGCATCCCCCACCGCCCCAGCTGTCCCAGCTAGCTCTCTAGCACTGTGGGAGGTCCGCGTTGAGGCCGGCCGGAACGCCGGCAACGGCGGCATTGACTTCCCAACAAAGCGCACAAATAGACGCCTATATACCTCTGCTCTGGGTGGCGGAATCACAATATACGGCACAAGCGTCATACCCGCTAACCCGCATGATGGTATGAAAATTTATGACTATTCCGCGGACGAAGAATACGTTTTTGACGGCGGCAGTTTTCAGCCCATAGGCGCGAAAGGGCAACTGCTAACCTTCACTCCGCTTCTCACGGCGGTCACAACTAATCCCACTCTAGGCTCAGGGTCAACCGCTACCATGGAATACCGTATGATTTTCTACAACACTGTGTGGTTCTACGGAGTCATCCAATTTGGCAGCAGTCCCACCGCTGGCAGCGGATTCTATTCCATCAGCTTACCCTTGGCGAGCGCTTCTTCATCTATCCAAGTTGAGATAGGCCCAATGAAACTTTTTGACGCGTCAACCACTGAGCATAAGACCGCTGTTGGGGACATTTTCACGTCATCAAACAAGATTGATAGAATTAGATTTAACGGCACAGCGTCAGAGGCGGGTTCCACCGTGGCCCATAACGCGCCCTGGACGTGGGCAAGCGGTGACAGCATAAGATTCTCCGGCATCTACCGCGTAGCGTGATATGGGCACACCCTCCTACCGCTACCTGTTCACTGACCTGCTTACTGATGCGGCTATTGACGTGCTGCCCATGAGTGGTGTCAGCTTTGACTGCCGGCTCAATGAGCCAGGAGCGTTACAGGGTACAATTCCCGTTCCCAATAGTGGACTAGGATTACGGGCGTCAAAAATAATTGAGGGCAGGACAGCTCTGTGGGTGTATCGGGATAATGAAATTTGGTGGGGGGGCATTGTGTGGATATATCGCACCAGAAAAGATGGTAATGGGATTATTGTCGCCGACGTGCAGGCCGCGACTTTTGAGTCATATTTAGCGCGCCGAATTCTGCGTGTGGACAAAACTTATACCGCCACGGACCAATTCGCTATCGTTCGGTCTCTGATTGATGAGATGCAAATCACCAGCAACGGAAATTTGGGTATCACTTATGACACCCAAAACGCGGGCGTGGTCCGTGACCGCGTTTATTCCGGCACGGCCGCCAAAAGCTACGGTGAAATTATTCAGGAATTATCCGCAGTGATAGGCGGGTTTGATTTTGGAATATTCCCTTACGAGGATGCGAATGGTGTGCGTGTCAAGAGGCTCAGGTTGGGTTACCCGCGGCTGGGCCAATCCGTGACCCCGCACCCGTTCTCTTCCCCCGGCCCGATCCTGGCCTACACGTGGCACCGTGACGCCACTATAGGCGGCACGTCATTTCAGGCCCGCGGCGCGGCTCTCAATGTTGATGGCGGCCAGGCGGATGAGCCCCTCATGTCCACTATTTACCCAGCTCAGGGCTATCTTGACGGTGGTTGGCCCCTCCTGGATATCACCAATGATTACAGCGCCGTAGAGGTGGCGGCCACGCTAAATGAGCATGCTCAAGGTGACCGGGTGCAGCAGACAGGCTCCGTGATCATCCCAGATGTGACTGTCCGCCTCATTGGTAGCACCCTCAAACCCACCAACCTGGGAGATCACGTGGCGATAAAAATTAGTGACCCGTGGTGGCCCGCTGGGCCCGACGGCTCCCCGGCCCTCAATAAGACGTACCGTCTGATTGGCATCACGGTCACCGCGGCGGACCGGGACACCCCAGAAACAGCGGACCTGCTGCTAGAGGCCGTCTAGTGCCTGTTTTTCCGGGGGACATCGCGGCGTGGAAAAAAAGCGTTGAACGCCGCCTCACAGCCCTGGCCACCGCCGCGTTCAAAGGGCCAAAGCCTACCGCCTGGGTCACCCCCGCGTTGCAAGCCGGATGGACCAACGGCGCGTCAGGCTTTGTTGCGTTGCGCTACCGTAAGCAGAGCTTTGATGTGGTGCATTTGCTGGGGATTATCCAAAACACCTCAGGCAGCTCAAAAGCGGCTGGCTCCCTTGTCTTCACCCTGCCGGCCGGGTACCGTCCCACGGCGTCATTCCGGTCCACCGCTGCCATCAGCTCACCACTGGCGATAGGAGCCGTCCTAGTCGCAAGCACCGGCAATGTGACAAATGATCTTGTTGCCGTGGCGAACAACCTCTTTTGGGCAATTGACGTGGCGTTCCCGACGACCTAGCCCTGCGAAAACGTTTGCCAGAAACAGCGGACCCCGGAAACATTCCGCCGGAATGTTTAATCACAGGACAAAGATTTTCCCGCAATGGAGCCGGGGTCCGCTGTTTCTGGCAAACGTTATCCCTCTAGGGGTAATGACGCCCACAACACTAACAGTCCCGCGTTCTACCAGTCAACAAATGGAAGGGAGAAATCTCCATGGAAGATACGCCAGACGTGTCCGTCGGTACGGATGAGAGAGCAACCGCTAACTCCCCTAGAGACCCCGGCGACCAGCCCGTCCCCGACAAATAGGACCCACAATGTCTCAACTCCGTCAAGCCTGGAGGCACACGCCCTACACGCTGTGCCTATCCATTGCCCTCACCGGGGTAGGAGCTCTAGCTCTAGCTCTAGGTGACGGCGTGTCCCGAGCCCTCAGTGAGATCGCCGCCCATATCGTCACCAGGGCTATGGGGGCATCAATGGTGACCGGGGGCATCATCAGCCTGCTAGGAGTCCTGGGTCGCCGGACTTTGCTGGAGACGCTGGGGTTGGCGCTGATGGCCGCTGGCCTGGGAATCTATGGGCTAGGGGTGCTACTCGGACTGGGTCTCCAGGGTGCGGTCGCCGGCCCAATCTGTCTCGCGCTGGTGGTGGCGACCCTCCGCCGCATCGCCACGATCACCAGCGCCGCAAGAACCCTGCTAGACAGGTGAATGACGACAGCTTCGCCCGGCTAATTCTCCAGATCACCGGCGTTTTTGTGGGTGGCGGCGCGGTACAATTCTTGATTTTTTTGCTCCGCCGCCGGAGCGAGTTGGCGGAGCTGGACGCCAAGGCTGACGCCACATTGCTGGACTCAGCCACTCACCTAGTAGATAGGCTGCGTGCCGACGCGGACGCTCTGCGCGGTGAGGTGCGGGATCTGCGGTCCGAGTTGGATTTGGAGCGCCAGGAGAACGCGCGGCGGCTGGCGGAATCTCACCGCCTGACTAAACGCCTGGGTAGTGAGGTGGCGCGCCTGAAAACAGACCTGGATATCGCGCGCGCACACATCCATGACCTGCAACAACACCTCTAGAAAGGAGCAAATGAATGAACCCAATGGAGGAAGATCCGGTAGCTGATGAGCCGGAGGATGACGACCCGGAGCAATATATTGATGGACCTGCGGTGGCTGAACAGGGGGGACAGTGATGGGTTGTTCCCCTTCGTTGGCGTGCCGGGCGGCGCGCCAACAACTGACCGCTATCCACCCAAATCGCGATCAACTATCCGATGGTATTTGTGGTGATGAAGCTCACCAGGCCAGGGTTAGTGACCACAATGTGGGTAACGCGGTGGACATCACTCATGACCCGCCTAATGGGGTGGACTGTCACATCCTGGCTGAGGATTTGCGTGCCCGTTGCGAGGCTGGTCATGAAAGCCGTGTGACGTACATCATTTGGGCGCGGCGTATCTGCGCGGCCAGCACGGCTTGGCGGTGGCGTGCCTACACCGGCCAAAATCCGCATACCCGGCACATGCACATATCCATCAAGGCGGCGTCCCGTAATGATACTCGCCCCTGGTGGGTGAGCCAGGACCCGCCAACACCACCATCAGCCAGCACAAATCTGCGACCGTCAGGAGACACAATCGTGACCAAACTCCCTACACTGCGCCGTGGCGCAAGCGGACAGCACGTGCGTAACGCGCAGGCCCTGCTGGTTGGGCACGCCCGCGCCATCAAAATTGATGGCGACTACGGGCCGGCCACAGAGAGCACTGTCCGGGCTTTCCAATCCACCACAAAGATAGGTGCCGACGGTGTCATTGGCCCCGCCACGTGGGCGAAGTTGCTGGATGTCTAGACCACACCACGCTAGGAGTAGCGCTATGAGTGACCCGTTGAAGGCAGCCCTGTTGTCCTATGTCCGTGTTTTCGCCGGCGCGGCGCTAGCCGCCTATATTGCGTTAGGCAAAACACCGTTTGACCTGGCCGGCGATGACGCTAAGGTGGTGATTTCCGCTGGTGTAGCCGCCCTAGTTGTGGTGGTGGCGAACGCGGTGAATCCGCGGGATGCCCGCTACGGCATTGGAGCCCCTAAACGGTAACATTGCCGTGTTATTAACGGTGTATGGTGGATTCCATGACAGTGCGCAGACTCTCTATATCCCTGCCGGTCGAGGTGGAACAGCACATCCGAAACGCGGCAGCGCAAGCCGGTGTCAGCG
>Ga0187894_10006089_pt1 | contig 11971 bp, 8 predicted proteins | sample GBC1701081metaG_FD_136650 | JGI IMG/M metagenome (GOLD analysis project Ga0187894, IMG submission 136650) | White microbial mat communities from a lava cave in the Kipuka Kanohina Cave System on the Island of Hawaii, USA - GBC170108-1 metaG ...
CTTCTCATCGAGGATTGGTTTCACAATGATCCGGTTCTTCGGATCGCGCTCATCCACGGTTAACTGAACGGTCTTCGGAATCGCTTCGACCATTGTCATTACGATCCAATTGGCCGCCGCCGCATGCGCCGCGCTCCACTCTTCGTGGCTTACCTTGTAATGAAATGTACCGGAGATTGGGTTATAGAATTTGACGATCGCGATGTGGGGAACAGTAGGGCCGGCGATGATTCCAGTGAAAAACAGCCGCGCGCCTTTAAATTGATGGTTTTGGAAATAGGCGGAGATTTGCTCAGCGTCCATCGCCTTCTCGTAATCGAAATCAGGATTCGGATATTGATGATGGAAAGCCGTATTAGGAACGTTGAGTGTTTCTTCGGCCTTCTGCTCGTAATGAGTTATGACTTTATCGAGCACTCCGCTGAGGTAGCGGCGCATGTGAACCCGCCGCGCGATGGGTAACGTTGACTCCAGTTCAGCCAGTGACTGGTATTGCAGCCATAGGTGCGCCAGAAGCGGGATCGCGACCGCGATTAACCCGGCTGCCAGCGCATGTCTGCGGAGTAACTCCTTGAGCCTTTGCATTTACCTCTTCTCCTCGCCGGAAGTATACCTTGACCGCCCTTGTTGATAGCCGACCCGGTCGCCCATTTTACAAATGGTTTACAAGTTTTACTGGTTTTTACTGATAATTGAAGACATTTACTCGGACTTGCGTGAAACTCCAAACTGGCCGAGTTAATCCCAAGCGAAAGCGATTTCTCAAGCCGACGCCGGGATCGAACTTGGTCTCAAACGCGAAGATGAGAAAGGCGCGCGCAGGTGGAGAGGAAAATTTCTCAGGTTGGACGACGCTCTTCCTTCCACCAGACTTTCTCTTCTTCGCGTTTCTGAATCCGCTTTTTATTCCACACAACTCTCACGGCAATATCCAGAGGGAGGTAGATAGTAATGCCGAACGAAGCAGTGAACAAACCGGCTGACGCCCAGGCGGTTGAATTTCAAGGGAGTCCGCAACCTCGACCGGCGCTGACACTGGTCAATGGCCATCGCGTGGTCTCTTATGAGAATTATGAATGTTTCATTGGCGTCAGCCCCAATGTCTCCGATCTGAAAAAGTTCATAGGAGTGCATGCTTCGCAGACGCATCCGGTTTTATTGATCGGCGAGCGCGGGCTGCGGCAGGAACAGGTCGCCCGCGTCCTGCATCAGGCAAGCGCGCAATGGGCGCAGCCGTTTTTCGCCGTCAACGCTCATGGGCTTTCCGCGGAGGCGTTGCACAACATCCTTTTCGGCCCTCAGGGGATGATTGAGACCGTCAAACAGGGCACGATCTACATCAACGAACTGACCAGCCTGCCGCTGCTTCTGCAGCAACGTTTCGCCGTCTACCTGGAGGAACAACGGTGGCGCGAGCGCGGCGGACATGGCGGCCGCCAACGGCTGGTCTTCGCTTCGGAGTGGAATCCGGCTGACCGCACGGCGGAAAATCGAATCGCCTACGGGCTAGTCGAAATGCTTCGCCCGTTCAGTTTCACTATCAAACCGTTGCGTGAGCGGAGTGAAGACGTCCCCTATATCGCGAAACATCTGGTCACTCGTACAGCCCAGAAGCTGAACAAAGGGGCCCACGAAATCACCCCCGAGGCTTTGAACGCGCTGATGGAATACCACTGGGAAGGCAACCTCGACGAGCTTGAGTCGGTGCTCGAAAGCGCGATCAGTTGTCTGCCCCCGCAGCAGGTCAGCGAATCGGTCCTGCCGTCGCGCATCCGCTACGCGCGGCTCAAATCAATTCCCCCGGACGGCATTGACCTGCCGCAGATCGTTGATGATTTCGAGCGCGACCTGATCGCCACAGCTCTCGATCAGAGCGGTGGCAGCCAGACCAAGGCGTCGAAGCTGCTCGGATTGCGTGTGCAGACGCTCAACATGAAACTCAAACGTTACGCCGATCAGGAACGCCCCTTGTTGTAGTTGAAGGTTGTAATCAAACCGCAAAGCAAAGACGCCGCAATCGCCGCAGGCGCCGCAGCGTTTCGCAGGAGATCACGGTCAGGCAAGCTGGTTCTGTTTGCCCGCTGCGACGCCTGCGGGGGTTGCGGCGTCTTTGCTATTTGTTAAGCAGTCAGACACCGCACGCTCGGATCACAATCCGCCGCGCTACACCGTCCAGCCAAAGACGGCCATCCCCAGTGAGTAAAACGAAACAGACAGTAATCTGTCACAGCCAAGGGGGTAGAAATGATCAGTCGTAATATTCCAATCCCAAGTGCGTGATCAGCTCCTCGCCGCGCAAATGGCGCAGCGTGTTCTTGAGCTTCATCAATTGGATGAACAGATCGTGTTCGGGATAGAGCTTCGGCGCGCACATCGGGCTTTTGAAATAGAACGACAACCACTCCTGGATCCCTCGCATTCCCGTTCGCTGGGCCAGGTCCATAAACAGCGCTAGGTCCAAGACAATCGGCGCGGCCAGGATCGAGTCACGGCACAGGAAATTAATCTTGATCTGCATCGGGTAACCGAGCCAGCCGAAGATATCAATGTTGTCCCAGCCTTCCTTGTTGTCGCCGCGCGGCGGATAGTAGTTGATCCTGACCAGGTGTGAGAAATCGTTGTAAAGATCGGGATAGACCTGCGGCTGGAGGATGTATTCGAGGACCGAGAGCTTCGACTCCTCTTTGGTCTTGAACGATCCGGGGTCATCGAGCACCTCGCCGTCGCGGTTGCCCAGGATGTTGGTCGAATACCAGCCGTGCAGACCGAGCAGTCTCGCTTTCAATCCCGGCGCTACGATGGTCTTCATCAGCGTTTGTCCGGTCTTGAAATCCTTGCCGCAAATCGGCAGGTTCTGTTGTTCGGCCAGCTCAATCAGCGCCGGAATATCAACCGTCAGGTTTGGCGCGCCGTTGGCGAAACCTACTCCCGATTTGAGCGCGGCGTAGGCGTAGATCATCGAAGGGGCGATCGCCTTGTGATTCTCGCGCATGGCCTTCTCGAAAGCCGCGAGGGTTTTGTGAACCGGATGCGGTTTGATGAATATCTCGGTCGAGGCGCACCAGACCATGACCATCCGCGAACAGCGATTCTTCTTCTTGAACCCCGCGATCTCCTCCATCAATTGCTCGGCCAGATCCATCTTCGTCTTGCCTTTTTTGGTGTGGGTTCCGCTGAGGCGTTTGACGTAATCCTGATCGAAGACGGCGGGCATCGGCTTGACTTTTGAAAGCTGTGGTTTGAGCTGCAGCAGCAGCTCTTTTTCGAGCACGCCCGCGCTCATAGCCGCTTCGTAACAGTTCTCTTCAAAAATGTCCCAGGCGCCGAAGATCAGATCTTCGAGCCGGGCGAGCGGCACGAAGTCTTTGATCAGCGGGGATCGGCTCTCGGTCCGTTTGCCCAAACGGATGGTTCCCATCTGTGTCAGGCTGCCGATCGGTCTGGCTAGCCCACGGCGGATCGCTTCGACACCCGCGATGAACGTGGTCGTCACAGCGCCCATTCCGACGAGAAGAACGCCGAGCCTGCCTTTGGGATCGGCAATCGGCGCGCCTTTCTGCAACATATATCACTCTCCTTTAATGACGTGTTGTTGATTTGTGGTCGAGCGGAAGGGTAGCGGGCGGGAACCGAAAATTCTTGCGCGATCTTGCTGAAAGTTGTTGCCGGATTGCTGTCCGCCGCCATTGGCCCTAATGATCCGAATCGCTTGCAAACAGAGGGTGAACCAGTACAATAACCATTCAGTCCGATCCCGATTGAATCAGCATTTGTAAGTTAATTCACCGGAAATCCCATACGAAGACTGAAGAAGGAGAAAAGCGTAATGGCTGTTTACGTAATTTGCGAACCCTGCATCGGTACGAAAGATTCGTCTTGTGTTGACGTCTGTCCTGTGGATTGCATCCACCCGCGAAAGGATGAGCCTGAATTTGAGGCTTCTGAGATGCTTTTTATCCATCCGGACGAATGCATTGATTGCGGAGCCTGCCAGCCAGCCTGTCCGGTCGAGGCGATCTACCGCGACGAAGACGTTCCGGATCAGTGGAAGAATTACATCCAGATCAACGCCGATCATTATCGCTGATAGCGTATTGGCGAAACATATGGCGAGCCGGTCGCGGACAGCGGCTTTGGCGCCGAAGCCAACTCTCGACTGGCTCGCGGTTCTCTTAAGGTATAAAATTTTCCATTTTCAGACTTGACAACCAAATTAGAAGCATAGTATCTAGGTACTTACATCCCGCACGATTTGACTACCCCATGTACCCTGCTCGAGTTACTCCCTCATATAGCTGCTGGTGTTGAAAGTAGCATAATAACCGACACAAATTATCTCCTCATACGTCGAATTCAGCTTAGCTGATTTTGCCAGGTGTTGGCGCGTTCACTGTCTTAGCTCAACACTTTTCAATAGGTTCTCGGCGCCAAGCTGATCGGGAAAGGGGTTCGTGCGCCTAATTTCTGGCATGTGAACCCATAGCTTGGCTTGTAGCCGCCCCCTCAAAACTATCGCAAAGGAATATCCGGAGAGAAGATAAAAAAATGGCGCCAAATTGTAATAACTATGTGTCTTCAATTACTAGCGCATGTAAGGCGGCGAATAACAGTTTAAACCGGATGCTGAAGCGTCTCGGGGCTGAATTGTCCTTGGTTTTGCCGCTTGCCCTTGCGTTGATATTTAGTGACTGGATGTTTACCTCACAGGTAACATCAGCTATCGCCCCTCAGACGATTAATCTTACCGCGGAGGCCGTCTCCCAATCACAAATCCGTCTTTCCTGGCGCATCAATAACCTCGGCCTGTTTTCCACGACTCGAATCTACCGAGCCGGCGCGACTTCGCCGCAGAGTTTCGATTTTGTGACCTCCGTTCCGGCCAGCGTTACCAGCTTCCTCGATAAGAACCTGCAGCCGGGAAGCGCGTATTACTATTACGTCAGAACCGCGCAAGGTGGTGGTGTGCTGCTGTCAACGCCTTCTAACACCGCTTCGGCCAAAACGTTTGGAAGCGGCGCAGCGCCAACGCCAACACCAACTCCGGCGCCAACGCCGATCCCGACGCCGGCTCCCACGCCAACTCCAAATCCGACCCCGGCGTCGCCAACTCCACAACCGGCGCAGGGCGCCAACACGCTTGCCGCTACGGCTATTTCCTCTACGCAAATTCAGTTAAGCTGGAAGATCGGCGATACGAGCAGGATATCCTATATCCGTATCTATCGCGCGACTCAATCCGCGCCGCAGAATTTCATTTTTCTAGCATCGGCGAACCCGACGCCGGATCGTTTCATTGATTCCGGCCTAACTCCAAATACGACTTATCACTACCAGATCAAAATACCTGTTGGCGCGGGTGTGATATTGTTGCCCCCATCGAATACCGCGACAGCAACGACTTTGAGCGGCGGCCGGGTGGCGCCTACTCCGCAACCATCTCCGACTCCTACTCCGGCGCCAACTCCCATACCATCTCCGACGCCGACGCCCACACCGGCGCCGACGCCGGTTCCAACGCCGGTTCCAACACCACTGCCCCCTCCAGCAGGCGGCCCGTCGGCGGCGATTCCGCTTGATACGGAGGAAGCCCAGTTACTGAAACTGATCACCCAACATCGCGCCACGAGATCTCTGAGCCCGATGCGGCCCTCAATCGCGCTGACGAATTCTAGCGATTACCTGAGTCGTGATCTGGCTGGTCGAGGCATGCTCAGCAAAACTGATGGGCGAGGTCGCGACGTTGCGACACGGGCCAGGTCATTTGGTTTTCAAGCTACTACGACGTTTGATCTCGTAGTGGCCGCCGGAAATTTGACCGCGCAGCAGGCGCTCGACCAGTGGAAATTGTCGCTAATTGACAACGAGATCGTACTCAACCCGATTTGGATGTGCGCTGGGGCAGGTAGAGCTTACAGCGCTTCGACAGGGCAATGGTATTGGGTTGTGGAGTTCGCCGGAACCTGGGACAAGACGATCCCGATTCCCGGCGAAGACTCGGACGGAATGATTGACGGGAATCCTCTGATTCGCACACGTCCTCCCGGATGGGCGATAGCGGCCGGGCACCGGTTCACTGGTTACGGTGAAGACGGCATAAGCTGGTACAGCGGGCGGCATTGCGACATGGACGACCCGACCAGATATTGTTGGAAAGACGAACCGCCGCAAGGTAATCCGAGTCTTAGCCTGCCTTCGTTACGCGACTACCTGGTTGGTGTGTGGCATGTCCAATTCACGATCTCGCCAACGGGTGTGGTGCATTACAACGATTACAACGGATGGGATGCGACAGGGTTCACGATCAGTTTCTGGATCAATGCGAACGGAACGTGGGCCACACAGGGATATCGCGCCTACCAGCAGCCTACGCCGACCGAGTCCGGTTGGTGGGAGTCAATTCACGACGCCTCGCGCGATGAAGAGATCGTCACGTTCTATCGCCAGAACGGAAAACCGAACTCCGTTATTCGCATTCACGCGACGCAGGGGGTGTTAACGCTCTATGCGGTTGATGGAGGGACGTCAATGCAAAGCTTCTTGAAAGGCGCGCCGGCGGACAGTAATCCGAAGGATGATCCTCAAATCCTGCTTCACCCGGGCATAAGCTTCTTCAACGCTCCGCACGCGCCGTTCCCTGGACAGCATCGGTGTAATACTTGTCCATAGCCATTTGTAGTTCTGTCTTCAGGCGGTCGTTCATCTACGCCAGCCTCCTGAAGGCGGAACTACAAACTTCTTCAGTTGGTCCAGATCCGGGTCGCGATTCCGACCTTGAGCATCTGGCAGGCGCCGTTGATGACTGCGCGCATCGGGTCGTCAGCAGCGCGCACGGACAGCGACGTGGCTTGGGCGAGCCGGCCAGACATGCCATGCAGTTGCGCGCCGCCTCCGGTAAGACAGATGCCGTTTTCGATCACTTCGCAGGAAGTTTGCAGAGGGAGATCGCGGACGGCTTTGTGGATGGCGTCAATGATTATTTCGAGAGGCTGCTCGACGGCTTCCATTACATCATGGCTGCTGATGCACAGGCTCATCGCTTCTCCTGTCAGGAGATCTGTCCCCTCGGTCAGGAACAGCCTTTCGCGTTCATAATCCCGCGACGCGCCGACCAGCCGCGTCAGCCGTTCGGCTTCATCAGGGAAGAGCAGCACGCCATAGCGGAATGCGATCATTTGCGAGACGCAGTGACGCAGATCGCTGCAGGCGGTTCTCACGGCGGAAGTGGTGATCAGCGTGCCCGAACGGATGATGGCGATGTCGGTCACGCCGTCGCCGATGTCCACGAGCATCTGGGCGTAAGGCGACGAAACATCAAGGCCCGCGCCAATCGCCGCCGCCAGCGGTTCCGGAACCACGACGACCGCCGAAGCCCCCGCGCGCCGCGTCACTTCGATGAGCGCCGCGCGTTCCTCGTCGCAGGCGTCGGTAGGCGCGCAGGCCAGCGCGCGCGGTTTCAATATTCCGAGCTTTTGCGCGCGGCTTAAAAGGAATTTGAGCAGCGAAGACGCCGCCTCGACATCGGCGACGACGCCGGCGTGCAATGGCGAAATCGAATTGGCGAATTGATCATGCTTTGAGAGCCGAGCGGCTCTGGCTCCCACGGCCTCGACCGCGCCCGTTTCAGGTCGGATTTTGATCAGAGTCGGTTCGTCGGCGATCAATCCGTGGCCGCGCACATAAAGGCGCGTGTTGGCCGTGCCAAGGTCAACCGCCAGGTCAGGCGCGGCAAGGAGATTGCGCCATCCGGTTGTTAAACCCTTCGTTAGAGAAGTCAACATCAAAGCTTCCTTGTCAGTTTCATGCGTTTGTGATCAGGGGGTGTCAATTTACTGCCAGCAAACTATCAGGCCAGTCAGTCGATCGTGAGCAACGAGATTTCCGGGGGGACGCGAAACCTGACCGGCAGGATGCTCGTGCCGATGCCCGAAGTTACGAAAAGATGTTTAGCGCCTTCGACAATGTGACCCGCGGCGTAATGTTCGCCGAAATCCGAAGGCACAATCGGCCGTCCAATCAACGGCAGCGCGACCTGGCCGCCGTGCGTATGCCCTGCAATTGTTAACGAAACCTTCGTGGGGACGGAAGGGAAAATATCGGGATTATGAGTGAATGCAATGATAGGGGCGTTGTTACCAACTCTTGCCAGCGCTGAAGCTATATCGGGGTTACCTTCCCATTTATCACCTATTCCAGCTATCCAGATCACTGCGCCATCACGTTCGATCATTGTAGCATCATTTTCAATCACGCGTACGCCCACGGATTCGAGAGCCTTTTTCACGCGGGGGCCATTATACCACCAATCGTGATTTCCCAAAGTGGCTAATACACCATGTCGGGCGCGCAGCCCTTTTAGCTCTGAGGCCATGGTTTCAGGCTCAATGAATCTTCCGCCAGGCACATTTTGAATGACGAAATCTCCTGGCAGCAAGATCAGGTCAGGTTGCGCGGCATTTGTTGTTTCAACGATCTGATTCTTATTCTCAGTGTGCTTCCGCGACGAAAGCGCGGCTTCTTCGATCATCATTTCAGATTTATTTCAACCGTCCGGCTTTGATATGCGTGGATGTTTGTGAGAGTGGGGAACGAGACGTCAATCAATCTCCATCCATTCTCTTCGCCTCTCACCACTCCGCCCTGAACCGATTCAACGCTCGATTCTCCGCGCGCGCGGATCGTGTATGTGCGCCCTTGCAATCCTTCGAGCCGCGCGACGAGTTTGCTGTTCGCCGGAGCCGAGACCTCGATCACTTTGAGCGAGCGCGTACGATCGCCGGCCTGAGCGGGAATGAAAGGCGCGTCAATCTCGATCCCGCCACTGAAGCTGATCTCGATGATCAGGCGGCGCTGCATTGTGGTTTCAAAGTTACAGACCGTGGCGGCGCCCTGGGCCGCGGTAGTGAATTTGACCGGTTTCTCGTTGGCAAGAACGTGAGTGATTCTGGCGAGCGCGGGCAGCGCGGGCGAGAGTCGCAGTTTCAGAAACTCATCATCACTTTTTGTGACATCGAGTCTGAAAGACGATACGGCGCGTTTAATGTCAAAAGTCAGTTTGCTCGACCCCATTCGATAATTCAGGACCCGCAGCGAATCCCACGACGCGGGCAGCTGCGGCGCGAGGCGCAAGACCAGAGGCGCTTCATCTCTGCGGGCATTTGGAACCGCGTCCGGACGCGCGCCCAGCACTCCGCGAATGAGCGGCGTGATTATCATCCCGGAAGAGAAAAGCTGATGAGGGACCGATTCGTCCAGCGGGCGATAATAATCGCCCGACAGAATTTCGGGATGATAGCCGAGCGCGTGATCGAAGGTGTGTTGCGCAAGCTGTCGCAAGTGCGCGTAGCCCGAATGAGGGCGGTGATATTCATATTCGGCGCAGGCGACGAAGCCGGTCAGAAACGGCCACACTCCGCCGTTGTTGTATGCTATCGGATCGTAAGCCTTGCTCTCATCGCTCAACATTCGCGCCCCCCAGTCCGTGCTGATCCGCGATGAACTCAATGTGGAAAGCGTCTCTCCCGCGCGCTTCGGATCGAGGCGCCCGAACATCATCGGCGCGGCTGTCCAGGCCGTGACCTCCGGGTTCTGCTTCCCGCTCTTGGTCAGCGCGTAAACATACCGTCCGGCTTTTTGATCCCAGTACAACTCGTTGATTGAAGCGAGCGCCTTGTTCTTGCGTCCGAGCGCGAGCCGGGCCAACGCGCTGTCATTCATCAGCTGAGCCATCTCGGACATCGCCTCCGAAGCCTCAAGGCTGGTCGCCGCGAGGTAGATGTCCTGGCCGAGATCGTTGAGCAGCGAGCCAAGCTCCGCCGCGCCGAGGCCCGCTTTTGAATTTTCGAGAATGCCATCGCCGTCGCCGTCATTGGCGACACAGAATTCGTAGGCTTTCTTCAACGCCGGCCACAGTTCCTGGATCATCTTCCTGTCGCCACTCTGGCGGTAAAGGTTGTAAACAGCGGCAATGTAAAACGGGGTTGTGTCGGCGTGAATGAACGCATACGGGTATTCCTCGAACCATTTGATCATTCCGGCGGCCTGTGAAATTTCATGAGTGATCTTACCGTCGGCGCGTTGATATTTCGCCAGGAATTTGAACGCGGCGCGCATCGAATCGAAATCACCGTAGCCGGTCATCGCGTATGAATTGATCGCCGCGTCACCTCCGAAGAACCACCCGAATCCGGGGCGCGCGCCTTCGCCGGTCGCTCCCCAGCCCGCGACCAGTCCGAAACCAAGATCCGGATTTTCGACCAGGCCTTTGTCGAGCGCTGCCTTCGCCCATTCAAACGCCAGGTTGAACGATCTCTCGGGCGACTCGACGCTCAGCATCTCTTCGCGCAGGCGGCGGTAATGGTTGAAAGTTTTTTGGTACTGTTCGGCGACCGTTTTCGCCAGGCGTTGGTAAAGATCAATCACGGGCTGGCGGCCATTGACGCCGCCCGCGATGATCAAAGGGTAATACGATTGTTTGGCGACGTTCGGATCGACCTGGATGTCGAATCGCAATGCGCCCGAAGCGAGCTGATGCGCCGGGGTCGCCACGCCTTTCGTCGCCGCGGGGCATCCGAAAAGACCGTTGAATTTGCGCCGGCTCTCGCTGATGACGAACGCTTTCAGGTCATCGCGCCAGCCCGCGCTCTGGCCGCCCAGGCCCCCTGGCCACATCGGCTTCAAATCGGGCGCGAAGCTGACCGTGATCGTCAACGGACGCGCCGCGTCAATGTCGAGCAGGATGATTGATCCGGCTTCGTCAATCGGCGAAAAAAACGTCGCGCGGATGGTGAAGAGTTGGCCTGACGCGACGAGCGTCGTGGCTTCGGGCCGAGCGATGACGAGTTCGACGATCGAGGCGAAATCAACCGGATTGTCCTGCCCGTCAACTTTGACGCTGATGCGCGCGTCGTGAAAGAGTTTGATCGGAAAAACCCAGGATTCGAATACTCCCGATTCATTGCCGAAGATCGCGGCTTTGCGGCCGACGGCCTCGAAATAGGCTCTGGGCCGCGCCGGCCTGGTCAGCTCAATCGGATTCGTGTGTAGCGCGAACTTGTCCAGGAGTTGTGGCGTGAAGGTCGCCGACCCGGCGATCGGGCCGCCAACGCCAAAGCAGAGCAGACAGAGGCACAGGGGCAGAAGAAATTTTCCGTGTTTGATCATGGCTCAGCGTGGGAATCAGGCCGCCATTTCAGCGCGACAGTCAACGCAACGGGGCGCCGAAATTGATGTGAAAGTGGAGATGCTTCGAGTCTTGGTACTTGCCGAGATTCGTCAAAACTCGCGCGGCGCCGTGCTCGGCGACAACCTGCGCCGCGATTTTTTTGATGACATCGAAAATCTCGACCAATAATTGATCGTCGCCCGGTTCGAGCGCCAGCAGAGAATTGATATGACGTTTGGGGATGACGACTATATGCACGGGCCAGAACGGGCGCGTGTGATGGAACGCGAGCACGTTGTCGGTCTCGATCACCTTGTTGATCGGCGCGCGCCCGCTCAGCGCCTCTTCGCAATAGAAATCTTCAGACATTCTGGACTCATTGAATGAACACGAATCTCTTCAGTATCCCGTTGAATCAGACTTGCCCTGCCTTCACCAGTTCGCGTCTCCTCGCCCGTGTCGCCAAAAATTCCTTGGCCTCTTTGTAGAGTCGCTTGCGCTCCTGCGGTTTGAAGATCGCGCCTTTGACTATACGGTAGATCGGTTTCGGGCGGAAATAGTACTCGTCGTAAAACCGGTGCACCCAATCGAGCATCTCCGCCGCGGAAAGATGCGGGAAGTTGGCCATCGGCAATTGCTGTCCCAGCTCATCGGACATTTCGTCTTTCAGGATCACGCCGTTGGCTTTGAACCAATCGTACATCTCCGTGCCCGGATAGGCGTGCGCGACTGAAACCTGGAGCGTTTCGGGGTCCATCTCCTTGGCGTATTCAATCGTCTCGCGGATCGTTTCGCGCGTTTCACCGGGCA
>Ga0187894_10006090_pt1 | contig 11967 bp, 11 predicted proteins | sample GBC1701081metaG_FD_136650 | JGI IMG/M metagenome (GOLD analysis project Ga0187894, IMG submission 136650) | White microbial mat communities from a lava cave in the Kipuka Kanohina Cave System on the Island of Hawaii, USA - GBC170108-1 metaG ...
GCCGTCGCTTCCATGTGCCGGGCTTGCTTTCCGTCCGCTTCAACACCTCCAGCGCGGCCGTGAACGGCCCCGCTCGGCATTTCACTAAGCGAGAGGGCCTTCACAGGCGACTCGTAAAGAGTTCAAATCGGGTGTTTACCCACAGCTTGACGCACAGTGCGGTGCTTTTTCCGCCATGATGCGGCAGGCCTATAGCATTGATTTTCTTAGCGAAATCCGAACACCTGCAATCTTGACCAGCGCCACCCGGCCATGGGCACCGATGCTGCTGGTGACGGGTCGGACCGCGCCGCTCCAGCGGCGCTCTTGCTGACTGAGGACCATGAGCGCCGCTGGAGCGGCGCGGTCCGACCCGTCACCAGGACCAACATGGCTGAGCACCGCCTCAGCGAGCCGCCGGGGCGCCCCTCCAGCCGCCGCCCAGGGCCTGGTAGAGAGCGACCAGGGCGTTGATGTGGGCAAGCTGCGACTGCACCAGCGCATCCTCGGCCTGCAACACGGCGCGCTGGGTGTCGAGCACGGTCAGGAAGTCGATGGTGCCGGCCCGGTAGCGCAGCTCGGCCAGACGATAGGCTTCGCGGGCCTGCGTGCGCGCATCGAAGTTGAAGCGGTATTGCTGGCGGAACTGGTCGACGGCGCTCAGCGCGTTGTCGACGTCGCGGAAGCCGTCGAGGATGGCGGTGCGATAGGTTTCGATCAGCTCCTCGTAGCGCGCCCGCGACAGCTTCTCCTGGCCCTTGAGCCGGCCGCCCTGGAAGATCGGCGCCGTCAGGCTGGCCGCCAAGGTGTAGAGCAGGCTCGACGGCGAGAACACGGCGCCCAGGGCCTGGCTTGACGCGCCGCCGTCGGCCGTCAGCGAGATGTTGGGGAAGCGCGCGGCGCGGGCCGCCTGGACGTCGAGGTTGGCGGCGCGCAGGTTGGCTTCGGCCGAACGGATGTCGGGCCGACGTTGCAGCAATTCCGACGGCATGCCGCCAATGACCGGCGGCAGGGTCAGTCCCTCGAGATTGCGGGCCTGCAACGCGAACCCCTGCGGGTTGCGGCCCAGCAGCAGTGCCAGTGCCGCCAGGGCCTCGTGCTCAGCCTGCACCAGCGCCGGGATCGCCGCGCGCTGGGTCGCTACCGAGGCACGCTGCTGCGCCACCTCGAGGTCCGACGTCGTGCCGATGCGGCGCTGTTCCTCCAGCAGCTGCAGCAGGCGCGCGGCGGTGCCCAGGGAGCTGTTGGCGATGCGAACGCGTTCTCGCAGCGCCATGATCTGGAAATAGGTCTGCGCCACACTGCTGCCGACGGTCAGAGCGACTGTCTCGCGGTCATAGCGGCTGGCCTCGATGCGGATGATCGCGGCGCGCGCTGAATGGTAATCGGCACCGAACAGGTTGACCTGATAGGCGGCGGTCGCGCCGGGGCCGTAGCTTTTCGACACGACGCGGCCGCGGCCGCTGTTTTGGGAACTGCGGGTTGCCGATGCGTCGGCGCTCAGGGTCGGCCACAAGGCGGCGCCCGTGACCTTCGCCTGCGCCTCAGCCTGGGCGATGCGAGCGACCGCTGCCTTGAGGTCGCGGTTGCCGGCCGCAGCCTCGTCCATCAGGCGGTCCAGCTCCGGGCTGGTGAAGACCCGCCACCAGGCGGGATCGGGCCAGACGCCAACCCCGGCATTGCTCCATTGCCAGCGCTCGGGGGTGTCGACCTGCTGGGGTTTGTATTCGGGCCCGAGCCACGCACATCCCGCGACGGCCGTCATCAGGGCGAGACTGAAGAGGGAACGACGACGCATCACGACACTCGTACGATCAGACGGGGTTCCCGTCCTTCCACCGAAGGGGGAAGGTGGCGCGAAGCGCCGGAAGGGGGATGTTGGAACAGAAGCGACGTCAGCCCATGCAGTAGCACATGATCGAACATCCCCCTTCCGCCCGTCGGGCACCTTCCCCCTCCGGGGGAAGGGATGAATCGATGCGCCCCCATCTCTAGTCCGCTGCCAGGGCGACGACGGGGTCGAGGTTGGCGGCCTTGCGCGCCGGCAGGTAGCCGAACAGCAGCCCGGTGGCAAAGGCGCAGCCGAAGGCGAGGATGATCGGCCCGGCGGAGAACATCACCGGACGGCCGAGCTGGGCGAAGCCCCAGGCCGTACCCAGCCCGGCCAGCACGCCGATCAGCCCGCCGATGGCGCAGACCACCAGCGCCTCGGTGTTGAATTGCAGCAGGATGTTGAAGCGGCGTGCGCCGGTGGCCATGCGGATGCCGATCTCGCGCGTGCGCTCCGTCACGCTGACCAGCATGATGTTCATGACGCCGATGCCGCCCACCAGCAGCGAGATCGCCGCGATCGAGCCGAGCAGGATGGTGAGCGTATTCTGCGTCTCGGTCGCCGCCTCGAGGATCGAGGCCATGTTGCGGATCTGGAAATCCTCGGTCTTGTGCCGCGCGATCAGCAGGCGACGGATCGCCTCCTGTGTCTCGTCGATGCGCGAAACGTCCTCGACCTGCACGGTGATGGTGCGCACGTAACGTTGCCCGAACAGGCGCAGGGTGCCGGTCGTGAGCGGCGTGAAGGCGATGTCGTCCATGTCCGAGCCGCCCGGCGAGGCGCCCTTGGCGGCCATGATGCAGATCACCTGGAACGGCACGTTGTTGACCAGCACGTAGGTGCCAACGGGATCGGTGTCCGGCGGATAGAGCGCCTTCACCACCGTCTGGCCCAGGCAGATCACCGGCGCGTAGCGTTTGACATCATCGTCGGAGAAGAAGGCGCCGGTGGCCGCCGGCCAGTCGCGCGCGCGTGTGAACGGCGCCGATGTGGCGTTGACCTGGGTCGAGTAGTCGCGGTTCTGGTAGCGCAGCGTGACCTGGCCGGGATACTCCGGCACTGCCGCCTCGACGTTCGGCAGATCGTCGATCGCCTCGGCGTCGCTGGCGACCAGCGTGGCCACCCCACCCGAACCGCGCACGTTGGGCGCGCCGGGCCGGACCAGCAGCAGATTGGTGCCCATCGACGTGATGCGCGTCAGAACCTGCTGCTTGGCGCCGTCGCCGATGGCCAGCATGGCCACCACCGAGGCGACGCCGATGATGATGCCCAGCAAGGTCAGCAGCGTGCGCATCAGGTTGGCGCGCAGCGAGCGCAGCGCCATCTTGGAGGCTTCGATCGTGTCGGGGATCACTGTCGAGCGGCGCACCGGCTGCGGCTTCAGCGCGACCGCCGCGCCGGGTGCCGGATCCCGCGTGCCGCGGTCGGCGAGGATGTTGCCGTCCTTGATCTCGATGACCCGCCTCGCCTGTGCCGCGACGTCGGGGTCGTGCGTGATCAGCAGCACGGTGTGCCCGGCCTGGTTGAGGCCGTGCAGCAGGCGCATCACTTCCTCGCCGCTCTTGCTGTCGAGCGCGCCGGTCGGCTCGTCGGCGAGGATCACGGCACCGCCGTTCATCAGCGCGCGCGCGATCGAGACGCGCTGCTGCTGGCCGCCCGAGAGCTGGCTCGGCCGGTGGTCGAGCCGCTCGCCCAGGCCCAGGGTGGTGAGGATCTCGCGCGCCCGCATCACGCGCCTGCTGTGCGGCAGGCCGGCATAGATCGCCGGCACCTCGACGTTCTCCGTCGCCGTCGCCGTGGCCAGCAGGTTGTATTGCTGGAAGATGAAACCGAAGGCCTCCCGCCGCAGCAGCGCGCGGCGGTCGGCATCGAGGTCGGAGACTTCCTCGCCTCCGAAGCGGTAGCTGCCGGAGGTCGGCCGGTCGAGCAGGCCGATCAGGTTCATCAGCGTCGATTTGCCCGAGCCCGAGGCGCCCATGATGGCGACCAGCTCGCCGGGCCAGATGTCGAGCGAGATGCCGTGCAGCACCTCGGTGGCGACGTCGCCGCGCAGGTAGGTCTTGGTGATGTCACGCAGCTCGATCAGCGGCACACGGGCGGTCGCCGGGCGTGGCACGGCGCCAGACGTCACGGAGGCGAGCGGCGAGACCTCGTTCATGAGGGGTCCCGCTCGCGATCCGGAACCGCGTCACCTTCCTTCCCCCGGAGGGGGAAGGTGGCGCGCAGCGCCGAAAGGGGGATGTTGCAACAGAGTCGATACTGGCCGGGAAGAACGAGGGTGGGCGAACATCCCCCTTCCGCCCTTCGGGCACCTTCCCCCTCCGGGGGAAGGGAAGGCTCGCTCGGGGGAACGTCTGGCTTTTCGTCGCTCATAGCCGCGGCGTCCGTGAGCCGCCGCCGGACTTGGTCGCAGGCTTGCCGGCAGGCGCGCTGTCGCTGATCACCACGTCGTCGCCCACCTTGAGCCCGGATTTGACCTCGGCCGAGACGCGGTTCATCACGCCGACCTCGATGGTACGGTCGACGATCTGGCCGTTCTCCATCACCCGAGCACGGTACATCTTCTTGCCGTCGGCCTGATGGCCGCGCGCCGGGCGCAGCGCCGCCACCGGCACGATCGGCACCTGCTTCGCCGAGCCGACGACGAAGAACACCTGGGCGCTCATCTGCGGCAACAGGTCGCCGTCAGGATTCTCGACATCGAACAGCGACGAGTAGAGCACGACGTTGTTGACCACTTCCGGCGTCGGCAGCACCTGCCGCAGCTTGCCGAAGCGCTTGCGGTCGGGCTGGCCCAGCGTCGTGAAATAGGCCGCCATGCCGACCTTCAGCCGCGGCACATCGGCTTCCGACACCTGCGTCCAGACCGTCATCGGGTCGAGATCAGCGATGCGCAGGATGATCGGCGCACTCTGGTTGGCATTGAGCGTCTGGCCCTGCTTGGCAGTGATGTTGATAATGGTCCCCGACATGGGAGCATAGATCTTTGTGTAGTTGAGATTGGCGCGGTCGCCGTTCAAGGTCGCCTCCGTCTGCTGGATCTGGGCCTCGATCATGGCGATCTGGGCCGCGGCGATCTTGAGGTTGGCGTCAGCGATATCGTGCGCGTCCTGGCTGGTGGCCTTGGATGACAGCAGCTCCTTCTGGCGCCTGAGCTGCTGTTCGGCGAGAAACTTCTGCGCCTGCTTGTCGGCCAGCTGCGCCTTCAGATTCAGGAGCTGTGCCTCGTTGCCGCCGACCTTGGCCTGGTAGACGGTGGGGTCGATCTGGGCGAGTTGCTGGCCTTTCTCCACCTTGGCGCCGAATTCGACCATGATCTTCTGCAGCTGGCCCGAGACCTGGGTGCCGACATCGACGTATTCACGCGGCTGCAACGTGCCGACGGCCGACACCGTGTCCTCGACGTCGCCAATGGCCACCTTCTGGGTGAGCGGCGCACCGCGGGAATCGCCGTCGCCGGGCCATAGCAGCCAGCCGCCGACCAACGCCGCGGCGATGACCGGCAATCCGATCAGGGCAAAGGTGGCGCGCCGCGGCTTGGCGGGGAGCGAAAAGAAGGGCAAGCGCATGCGGTGGGCCAATGGTCCTGTGCGAACCTCCTGACGACGGTACGGAGGCTGCCGGCGGGACATCCCCGGGCCGGCGGGGGCCGGCACCCCACCGGATGATGAGCCTAGGCGGAAACCCCGCCTGCGGGAACTGCCCACAAGGTGGTGAGGGTTTGCGGCGAAAGCCGGGCGTCAGGGTGCTGTTGGGGCGGTTTCGGGGCGGATTTGGACTCGTTTCCAGCGGCGCTTGGTCTTGCGGCGGGGGCCTCTTTCCCGTATGACCCGGCCCGCGCCCCGATAGCTCAGCGGTAGAGCAACCGCTTCGTAAGCGGTAGGCCGTTGGTTCAAATCCGACTCGGGGCACCATCTTTCTAGTGCTTTTTCGTCTGCGCGGCCCGGTGGCTTCCTGCGGCGGGACCACCGGGGGGCCCAATGGGTTCACGCCCGCGCCTGGCGCCGCGCCAATGCAGCCGGAGCCCTGACGCGCGGCGATGTTCCCGCCGCGGAGGGTCACTGACGATAGAACAGCTCCCCGAAGACCGAGATCGTCGTCTGATTGACCCAGACGATGTTGAAGTAGATTTTCCCGGGCTCGAGCGGCATCGGATAGAACAGCGTCAGGATCCCGCCGCGGCTGGTTCCGCTCCAGGTGCAGGTTCCCTGCACCGGCCGGGTGCCAAGGAAGGCACAATTGCCATTCGGATAGACATAGAGTTGCGCAGTGCTGGTCCCGCTCCGCCAATGCCCCAGCGGTGGCGGCGCCTGCGCCGAGGCCGGCGCATTGCCGCCCAGCAGCGTCGCAAGCAGGGACGCCATCCCAAGCCACGAAGACACGCTGGCCCGCATCGGTCCCCCAAAGTCCGACGTGTGCGGCAGGGCAGGTCTACCGAGTCCAATGATAAGCGTGCGCATCGTCGCTGTCTTGGCCGGGGAGGCGGATTTTGCCTTGTTGTCCCGAGATGCCCTGCGTTGGTGCCATCGGCCCCTGCTAGGCTGCGTGCAGCGTTGCTTGGTGCGGTTCCCAGTCTACTGACGCGAGGAGGTTCCGATGCCAAACCCGATGACTCGCCGCCGTGCGCTGCCTTGGCTGTTCGCCGCAGCATCGGCTCCCATCGTTGGAACGATGAGCCTGCAGGTCGCAGCCGCGCCCCTCGTAGAAGGCGAGACCCTTCCTCAAGGCTACGGCCGGTGTTCGGCCTGTGCGTGCGCGGGTTACAGCGGCAGCGGGAACATCTGCCAGAACTGCGGCCACAACTACGCGACGCACTGGTGATCTCGCACGGGCAGCGGTTCGACAACAAGCCAGGTCAGTCGTCAGTACCGCTCATCTGCGCCAGGAAACTGGACTGAGGCCGTGCAATGCCGCTTCGACATCGTCGCGCACATGCCCCGCGCGCCGCGTGGGCAAGTGTGTTGTCGGACGAAACGAAAATCGTGGAGGATCGGTCCTGTCCGCGGCATTACTTGCCGCGCGGCATCGCTTCCTCGGTGATTGCCACGCTGTGGATGACACCCCACCCGGCAACATAGAACCAGCCCAGCTCGAAGCCACGCCACACGGCTTCCTGGCAGTCTCCGTTGTGAGTCAACCCGGACGGCAGATCTTCAAGCTCAACCCAACGATGCGGCTCGCCATGGGTGGCGGCGCGCACGGCATCCAGGATATGGGAAGCGAGACGATCGACGGAGGCCATTGCAGCCCAACGTGGAACAGGCCGACAAGTTCCCGCTCTCGAACGTGAAAGCGGCCCCACAACCCCCGCCTGTTTGACGAGAGGCCGAACGGCGCCGGGTTGGTTGAACTATTCGAAGGCATTGTGCAACTTGACAGCCGGATAGTTTGCTCTCGCAACCTCGCTCGTTTGCCGACCGGCACAGGGTGAGGCCAGGCCGGGGGCACGGCTGACAGCACCGTCCGACCGGCCGACTTTGCCGGCATCGCGGCAGGCATCACCGCCTCGGCCGCACCTCACGCCGATCTTCCGTCGGACCCCACCGGTCAAATCTGCGGACGTGCCACCTGTGATACGATGAACACCCTCCGCGCCGATGGACGCGCACGTGGGTTTCGGCCGAACCTCATGCGCTTTGCTACATCCACCCCTTTGTCAGCAGCTTCTCGACATAGGCCGGCACCACCTGCGTCGCGGGGCCGTAGATGCGCTCCTTGAACAGCGAGTGGCCGTCCGACGGCTCGAGGTTCAGCTCCGTCGTGTGCGCCCGGGGCGCGTGGCGGCGGACATGCTGCACGAAGCCCGCCGCCGGATAGACCATCCCCGACGTCCCGACCGAGATGAACAGGGCGCAGCGTTCCAGCGCGGCATAGATCTCGTCCATGTGCAGCGGCATCTCGCCGAACCACACGACGTGCGGGCGCAGCAGTCCCTCGGCGCGACATTGCGGGCAGCGCGTGTCGGGATAGAGCTCCATCTCCGAGTCGATGATGGTGCCGCAGGCCATGCAACGGATCTTGCCGGCCTGGCCGTGCATGTGCAGCACGTTCGTCGAGCCGGCGCCCTCGTGCAGCAGGTCGATGTTCTGGGTCACGACCAGCACCTCGCCGGGCCATTCCTTCTCCAGGCGCGCCAATGCGTCGTGGGCGCCGTTGGGCCGGATGTTGGCGCCGCGGAACCAGGTCAGGCCCTGGTTATAGAAATCGAGCACCTTGCGCTTGTCGCGGTGCCAGGCCTCGATGGTCGCCACCTCCTCGAGGTCGAAGCGGGCCCACAGCCCATCCTTGTCGCGGAAGGTGTCGATGCCGGACTCCTTGGAGATGCCGGCGCCGGTCAGCACCACGATCGGCGGAAGGTCGATATCCTGATGCATGCGCGTTCGCTCCCGTTTGGGGTACAAACATAGCGCGTCGCGGCGGTACGTCGACCGTCGCCATGCCATGTCCGAGGCAGGTGCATGATCGGTGTCCTGTTCGTCTGTACCGGCAACATCTGCCGCTCGCCCACGGCGGAGGGCGTTTTCCGCACGATGGTCGAGCGCGCGGGCGTAGCCACGGGATTCACCATCGATTCAGCCGGCACCTATGACGGCCATGTCGGCGAACCACCCAGCCGGGAGGCCGTGCGCGCGGCGGCGCGGCGCGGCTACGATATCGCCGGCCTGCGCGCCCGCCAGGTCGTGGCTGACGACCTGCGCCGCTTCGATCACGTGCTGGCGATGGACCGCGGCCATCTGCGCGCGCTGCGGGCCATGGCGCCGCCGGGGCTGCGCGACAAGCCACACCTGTTCCTCGACACGGCGCCGCATCTGGGCCTGCAGGACGTCGCCGATCCCTGGTACGGCACGACGGTCGACTACGAGCGCGCGCTCGACACGATCGAGGCCGGTTGCGCCGGGCTGCTCGAACATCTGCGTGCCACATCGTTGACGGCGTGATCGGACGCACGGCGCATCCCGGAACACAGAGCGCGGTCGCCGACCGGCTGGAGGCGGCGCTGGGCCAGCGGCCGTCGTCCCTGGCGCCGCTGGCCGATGGCGGCCATGGCGCGCGTGTCTGGCGGCTGGATGTCGGGCACGACAGGCTGGTCGCCAAGGTCGCCGCGCGGCACCTGGCGAGCGAAGGCCGCATGCTGCGCGACCTCGCCGCCGCCGGCTGGCCGGTGCCGACGGTGCATTTCAGCGATGACGGGCTGCTGGTCATGGACTGGATCGACCATGACGGCGGCGGCCTGTCCGACGACGGCGCCGCCGCCTTTGCCGAGAGCCTGGCGGCATTGCATGCGGCATCGGTGCCGGCGGATGGCGAGCCGCCGTTCGGCTACCGCTATGACGTGATGATCGGCGGGCTGCCACAGATCAACGAGCGCTGGGGGACGTGGCTCGAGTTCTTCCGGTGGAAGCGCCTGTGGACGGCGGCGTGGCTGGCGCTGCGCCGCGGCCGGCTGCCGGCGGTATCGATGCAGCGCATTGAGCGGCTCGGCGCCCGGCTAGGCGACTGGCTGCAAGAGCCGGCGCGGCCGGCGCTGATCCATGGCGACCTGTGGGCCGGCAATGTGCTGTGCCGGCGCGGGCACGTGGTGGCGGTCATCGATCCGGCGGTGTCGTGGAGCCATCGCGAGATCGAGATCGCCTTCACGGCATTGTTCGGCGGCTTGCCGCACGCGTTCTACGCGCGCTATTTCGCGCTCAATGGCGCACCCCCGGGTTTCCTGGAGCGGCGCCGGGATCTCTACAATCTGTACCCGCTACTCGTGCACGCCGCGCTGTTCGGCGATCCCTATTCTGCAATGGTGGCGCGCACGCTGGACCGCTACGAGGGCACGCAACCCGGCCGCATCCCCGGCCCCTAGTCCGGCGCTCCCGCGCGAGAGGAAGACATGACCAACCCGATCACCCGCCGCCGCGCGCTTCTCGCCGGCGGCACACTGCTGGCAGCGCCGGCGGTCTCGCGCGCCGGCTTCGCCCAGGGCGCCTATCCCAACAAGCCGATCCGCATCATCGTCGGCTTCGCGCCAGGCGGCGCCACCGACATTCTCGCCCGCATCGTCGCCAACCATTTGCAGGCCGCCTGGAATGCCCAGGTGGTGGTCGAGAACCGCCCCGGGGCCGGCGGCAATGTCGGCGCCGACATCGTCGCCAAGGCGGCGCCCGACGGCTACACCTTGCTGCTCGGCACGGTCGGCTCGGCGGTGACCAACCAGTTCCTGTACAAGAGCATGCCGTTCGACACGGCCAGGGCCTTCGCGCCGGTGGCCCTGGTGGGCGAGGTCGCCAACGTGCTGGCCGTTCATCCCGAGGTTCCGGCCAAGTCGGTGCGGGCGTTCATCGCGCTGGCCAAGTCGAAGCCGGGCAAGATGGACTACGGCTCGCCGGCGATCGGCGGCACCGGCCACCTCGCGATGGAGTACTTCAAGGCGCTGACCGGAATCCAGCTCGAGCACATCGTCTACAAAGGCAGCTCGCTGGTGATCCAGGACCTGCTGGCCGGGCGCATCCCCTGCACCATCGACAACCTGCCGGTCTACCTGCCGCATATCCGCACTGGCGCCGTGCGGGCACTGGCGGTCACCTCATCGACGCGCTGGTTCAGCCTGCCCGACGTGCCCACCATCGCCGAGTCGGGCGTGCCGGGCTACGACGCGGCGCCGTGGTGGTACGTGTCAGCGCCGACCGGCACACCCGCCGAGATCGTGAGCAAGCTCAGCGACGAGATCGTGCGCGGCATCAAGCTGCCGGAGACCGACAAGAAGATCCGTGACGCCGGCGCCGCACCCCTGCCCGGCTCGACCGACGCGCTGGCCAGGCACATCGCGGCGGAGACGGTGAAGTGGAAGAAGGTCGTGGACGCAGCGGGCCTGAAGCCGGAGTGATTCCAGAAGTCAGAACGTCACAAGGCCAGAAATCAGAAGCTTCCGAGTTCTGGCCTTCTGACTTCTGACCTTCTGCTCAATATCCCAGCGGGTACTCGGCCTCGACCGTGTAGATCGCGCCGTCGGTGCGCGTGTGGCTGGAATAGAGGCAGAAGCAGTCGACCTCGAACGGACCGAAGCGTCGCAGGTTGTTGCTGGCGACGAACTGCGCGATGTGATGGCCCATCTCGGCGCGCCGGTTGAAACGCGCCAGGGTCACGTGCGGGCGGAACTTGCGGCGATCGAGGATCACGCCCTCGCCGCGCAAGACCGTGCTCACCTTGCTGCGCAGCCGGGTCAATGCCGCGGTGGGTGCGACGGCGGCGTACAGCACCTTGGGCGTGCGGCCTTCGACAAAATGATCGACGCCGGCGATCTCCAGGTCGAGCACCGGACCATCGATCGTCGCCAGCGCTTCGGCAATGTCAGTCTGCTCGCCACCGTTCACATCGCCGATGAACGCCAATGTGAGATGGAAGTTCTCGGCCGGCACCCAGGTGGCGTCGGGGATGCCTTCCTGCAACGCCGCGAGACCGTCGGCGATGTCGTCAGGCAGGGGGAGGGCGACGAACAGGCGGGGCATTGCGGTGCGCCAGCTGAGGCGGTCAGAGGCCGGTCATTTCAAGCCTTCATGGCGAACTCAGGCGGATGCGGAGCATCCGCCGGGTCGAACCATGAAGGTTTTGCGGGGCGGTGGTGCCTCCCGCTTCGTGGTTCGACAAGCTCACCATGAAGCTCCACCTCATATACACCGTCCGCCGTCGACCGGCAGATCGACGCCGGTGATGAAGGCCGATTCGTCGGAGGCGAGGAACACGGCGGCGTTGGCGTGGTCGAGCGGCTGGCCCAGCCGGCCCAGCGGCACGGTGGCGTTGAAGCGGGCGCGGTTGTCGGCGTTGTCGCCGCCCATGAAATGCGCCAGCAGCGGTGTCTCAGTGGCCACCGGGCAGATGGCGTTGAAGCGGATGCCCCTGGGGCCGAATTCCGCCGCCATGGCCTTCACGGCGATGATCACGGCGCCCTTGGTGGCGTTGTACCAGACCAGGCCGGGCCGCGGACGGATGCCGGCCGTCGAGGCGATCACGATCATGTTGCCGGCCTTCTGTGCCTCCCACATCGGCACGCAGGCGCGCGCCGCCTGGAAGACGCCCTTGACGTTGACCGCGAACATGCGGTCGAACTCGTCCTCGGTGACGTCGAGCATCGGCTTGTTCCAGTGCGTGACACCGGCGTTGGCGACGAACAC
>Ga0187894_10006091_pt1 | contig 11967 bp, 10 predicted proteins | sample GBC1701081metaG_FD_136650 | JGI IMG/M metagenome (GOLD analysis project Ga0187894, IMG submission 136650) | White microbial mat communities from a lava cave in the Kipuka Kanohina Cave System on the Island of Hawaii, USA - GBC170108-1 metaG ...
CAGGATACCGATTACGACAAACTGCTGCTCGAAGTCTGGACCAATGGCAGCGTCACGCCGGAATTCGCCATCGGCCTGGCCGCGAAGTTGATCAAAGACCATATGGCGATCTTCATCAACTTCGAGGAAGAGATTCATGAGCAGCCCGAGCCTGTCGTGCAGAAGGCCATTCCGGCGCACAATGAGCATCTCGACAAATCGGTTGATGAGCTTGAGCTTTCAGTCCGCTCCTACAATTGCCTGAAGAACTCGGATATCAAAACCATCCGTGACCTGGTTCAGAAGAGCGAAGCCGAGATGCTGAAGACCAAGAATTTCGGGCGCAAGTCGTTGAACGAAATCAAAGACATTCTGACGGGTATGGGCCTCGGACTGGGAATGAAGTTCGATGACCAGGGAAACATCATCAAAGGCCCTGACGCCCCGTAACGATCCCGTAACGAGATAAGCAGTGAGGTAAAAGTTTTGCGGTAAATTCCATTTTCCGTTTGTCAGTTGATATTTGTCATTTGTCATTGAAGAAGAGCGGCCTGAGGTGATGACAAATATCAACTGACAAACGGAAATTGGAAAACAGTTACACCTCGGAGGTTTTGCCTACACGCTTAGTTAAGCTAAGGAATAAAAGCCATGAGACACCTCGTCGCACACAGAAAGCTGGGGCGAACATCGTCGCACAGGAAAGCGCTGCTCAGAAATCTTTGCACGTCGTTCGTCTTGCACGAGCGGATCATCACGACGTTGCCGAAGGCGAAGGAATTGCGCCCCTTCGCGGAGAAAGCGGTTACCCTGGGACGCCGGGCGCGAGCCGCTCGTGAAGCCGGCCAGAGCGAAGCCGCCCTGCATGCTACTCGTCAAGCGGCGGCGTTTTTCTTCCCTGGCAATAGCGGACTGGACAGCAAAAAACATGATTCGAGCGCCGAAGCTACCGCGGGCGTCGCGGCGTTGAAAAAATTGACCGGGGAACTGGCCGAGCGCTTCGCCGACCGTCCGGGCGGGTATACGCGAATCTTCAAACTCGGCCCACGAAAAGGCGATGGCGCTGAAATGGCTTTGATCGAGTTCATCGGCAGCGAGAACAAGAAAGCCGTTAAGGACAAAGACGAAAAGTCAGGAAAGAAATAGACAGTTGAGAGGCGATCTCTCGCACAGTTTGCAAAAAGCCTCAGCCGTGCGAGGCATCACGCGGCTGGGGCTTTCACTTTGTTACCACTGCGCTCTGGAGCAGTGATCATTACGCGGTGGGAATTCTATTGGCGCTTGGCCGCTGGCCCAACCCCCAATACCCTATGAAAAAGACGGAGCGTAAAACCAAAACTACACCGGTAAAAAACGTCGGCCCCGCTGAAACAGACTCTTCATCAACGAGCGCCGAAAACGAAGCGGGCGAGTACCCGAGTCTCACGGAAATCAAAGAACTGATCGAACTCGTTTCGGAAAAACAATTCAACGAGTTCGAGCTTGAACTCGGCGGCTTCCGATTGCGTACGCGGAAGGGGCCGGGCAAGCCGACGGTGGAATCGGGCCAGCAGGCGCCCCACGTTCCACAGCCCGGCGGCGAAACCAGGCCGGTTGAGTTTGCCGCAACGTCTCCAGCGCCGCCGGAACCTGCCCCGGTTCCTCCTCCTCAAGAAGAGAAACTGCACGTTGTCGCCTCGCCCATCGTCGGCACTTTTTATCGCGCCGCGGCGCCGACGGCGGAACCCTTCGCCAAACTCGGCGACGCCGTCGAAGCCGGAAAGACGCTCTGCATTATCGAGGCGATGAAGCTGATGAATGAGATTCCCTCCGACGCCAGCGGAACTGTCGCCAAAATCTTTGTCGAAAACGGCCAGCCAGTTGAATACGGCCAACCATTGTTTGGAATCAAAGTTTAGGTTTCAGGTTTCAGGTTTCAGGTTTCAGGTTTCAGCAAAATACGGGAATGACGCCTGAAACCTGAAACCTGAAACCTGAAACCTGAAACCTGATCTATGTTCAAAAAAATCCTTATCGCCAACCGAGGTGAAATCGCATGCCGGATCATCTGGGCCTGTCGTGAACTCGGCATCAAAACCGTCGCCGTGCATTCCGAAGCCGACCGCGACGCCTTGCACGTGAGGTTCGCCGACGAAGCCGTTTGCATCGGCCCCGCGCCCTCCGCGCAAAGTTACCTGAACATCCCGCAAATCATCTCCGCCGCCGAAATCACCAACGTTGACGCGATTCATCCAGGCTACGGATTCCTCTCCGAAAATCCCCACTTCGCCGAAGTCTCCCGCGAATGCAACATCACGTTCATCGGCCCTTCGCCCGAAGTGATCAGAATGATGGGGGACAAATCGGAAGCAAAACGCACGATGAAGGCTGCGGGCGTACCTGTCACTCCGGGCAGCGAGGGCTTGATCGAAGACGAAGAACTCGCGATCAGGGAGGCCGAGCGGATCGGGTATCCCGTGTTGATCAAAGCCACGGCAGGCGGCGGCGGGCGTGGAATGCGCGTTTCGCGCAATCGGGAAGACCTGGTCAACGCGTACAACACGGCCCGCGCCGAAGCCGAGGTCGCGTTCAAAAACAGCGGCGTCTATCTGGAAAAATACATCGCCAACCCGCGCCACATCGAAATTCAAGTGCTCGGCGACAATTACGGCCGGGTGGTACACCTCGGCGAGCGCGAATGTTCCATCCAGCGCCGCCACCAGAAACTGATCGAAGAATCGCCCTCGCCCGCCGTCAGTTACGAACTGCGCGAGGAGATGGGCCGCGTCGCCGTCGAGGCCTGCAAACGGATCGGTTACAACAACGCCGGCACAATCGAATTCCTGCTCGATGAAGACGGCAGTTTTTATTTCATGGAGATGAACACGCGCATTCAAGTCGAGCATCCCGTGACCGAGATGGTCACGGTATCCGATCTGGTCGCCGCCCAAATTCGCATCGCCGCCGGAGAAGAGCTGAACTACACTCAGGACCAGTTGATCTTCGTCGGCCACGCCATTGAATGCCGCATCAACGCCGAAGATCCGGTGACGTTCACCCCAAGCCCGGGCCGCATTACAACGTTAAACTTGCCCTCCGGCGCCGGCGTCCGCGTAGACACCGCAATCTACGACGGTTACTTCGTCCCGCCGCATTACGATTCGCTGATCGCCAAAGTCATCGTCCACAGCCGCACCCGCGAACGAGCCATCGCCCGCATGCGGCGCGCGCTGGAATTCATGGTCGTCGAAGGCGTCAAGACGACAATCCCGCTCCACCTGAAAATCCTTGGCGACCCTGATTTCGTTGCCGGAAATTTCTCGACACGGTTTATGGACAGGTTTTTGAAATGAGCCGGAATCAGAACAAAGAACAACTCTTCTCGCTCCTCGGCGAACATCGCCAGCAATTTCAACGCCTGGGCGTGAAAAGATTCGGCCTGTTCGGTTCGTTCGCGCAGGGGCAGCAGCATCAGCAAAGCGACGTTGATCTGCGTTTACTCCCTTCCAGGAGGTTTTTTTTGCTGGTTAGCAGGAATGCCGGTAAATTGATTGCGTTGGCTACGGCGCGGAATTATACTCCCCGCCGTCTCAGACTCAAACGGTAACCAATCATTCGCGGGTTTTCTCCAACAGTCAGGAGGGGCGCTTATGCAAGCTCGGCGGACGCTGACTCCCGGTCAGAAAGGCACAAAGAAATTCCTCGAACGTTACGGCGAACAGTTGGTTTGCGTTCGCTATTGTTACGACGAACAGCGGCGCAAACGCTTCACCACCGTCGAAATCATCGTCGAAGAATCCGGCTGGTCTCCACCCGAGAAGCCGGCCATCGTCGGTTTGCGCGTTGAACTACAGGAAACCGAGTTGCAGCGTCGTGTTAAACAAGCAGGCGGCAAATGGAATTCCGCAAAACGAGAGTGGGAAATTCACTATGACCGGGCGGTGGCGCTTGGTCTCAAGAAGCGAATTGTGAAGCTGGAGGTGTCCAATACTAGACACCCGCGGGCGTCTAGTATTGGACGCTAGTGTCTACTAATAGCCACAAGTGGCTATTAGTAGACACCATTGCCAGCGGCATAATTCATGCTGCAGCGAACCCGGCCATCACGCTCTGGTTGCAATCCACACGTCCCGTGGGCCGGGTCGCTGAGCTTGGGTTGTTCGGCGGCGAGCCAAAAACGGTAGGAATGATGTTGACGCCGACAGGAGGCGCAATCATGGTCCGGCACCTTGTCGGAATGAGCGCGGCGACGGTACTGATCGTCGCGTGCATGTTTCTTCCGTATCTCCCCGGGGAGTACGACGGGTTGGCGGTGGCGCTGTCCTCTATGTCCCAACTGTTTGCAATGGCCGGCCTATTGCTGGTTCCGCTTGGAGCGATCTGGCTTGCATACGAATTAAGATTGCGTGTGACGAGAGGCGTGACACGGCCAAGCAGAGACCTGGGATACTGGTTTGGGCTGGCATCGATCGGCGCCTTAACCATGATCGCAATCGTCTTTGCCTTTGGCGCATTCGTTAGCGTCGGCCCTTCGCTTGGGTTGGGCGCGATCGCCCTCTGGGCATACTGCGCTTTCCGGCTTGCAGCGAAGCTGAAGGCCATGAGGAACGCAGAGATCCGCACATTCAATTGGACGCCGCTGTACCTCATCGTCTTGCCGCTCGTGGCGGCGATCTTCATGTTCACGCTGCTCGGTCCCGCCGCCGAGTTCGGCAGGAACCGTGCGATCGAAAACAGCGCAGCGCTAATAGGCGACATCGAGCGATACCGCGATGCCAATGGACACTATCCACGGTCGTTGCACGCCGTTTGGAAGGACTACAAGCCGTCGGTGATCGGCGTGAAGCAGTACCATTACGAGCCCAACGGCGATGCCTACAACGTGTTCTTCGAGCATTCGTCGGTCCGGCTCGGCACGAGAGAGTTCGTCATGTACAACAAGCGCGACGAACACGAGATGACCAGTCACGCCATGGACTTGCTCTTGTTGACGCCGACGGAACTGGCTGCCCAGCGCGGATACTACGCAGTCCATGACACTTCGAGTCCCCATTGGAAATGCTTCTTGTTTGATTGACGCGCAATCGGGGGATGCATTCGAACAGACAGCGGGATACCGCCGAACCAGCCATCGAAGTTTTACAGATGACCTCCAGCTAACGATTGGAAGCCGCCTCATGGAAGAAGATCCAGTATTAGGACGACCAAGTTCCGTTTGGCGTTTTGGGCAAGAAAGACGATTAGGTTTAGTCCGTCAAAATGTCAAGCTGGACGGCGCAAAAGTAATAGATATTGGTTGTGGCGTGGGAATGTATATGCAGGCTTTCCTACGGTACTCACCCCATGTTTTCGGAACGGAAATTGAGTTCAGTAGGGCCTTTGACAGCCTCAAAGTCTCTAAAAATGTCGCGGTTGCGCCAGCCGAAAATTTACCTTTTGCGGATAACTCGTTCGATATAGCCTTTTTGCATGAGATGATAGAGCATGTCAAGGATGACTATCAGGCTATCAAGGAAGCCTATCGAACAGTTCGCCCCGGCGGTCATATCGTCATCTTTGCGCCTAATAGACTTTATCCTTTTGAGACTCATGGCATTTATTTGGGTAAGCGTTATATCTTTGGCAATATCCCGCTGATTAATTACTTCCCCAATCCAATTCGCAACAAATTTGCCTATCATGTCCGCGCATATACTGAGCAAGACATCAAAAAAATATTCACTGGCCTGAAAATTCGCTTCATAACTTTCACCCAAGTCTATCCTGGTTTTGACAAAATAGAAGCAAGATTTGGAAAGGTTGGACTTCTGCTACGGAAACTCTTGTACTCTCTGGAAACAACCCCTTTTAGGATTTTTGGACTTTCTCATTTCGTAGTGGCCGAAGTTCAGAAATGAAAATTCCTGAGTAACAAATGGTAACTCTCTCCTTCGATCAGGGCACGCTTCTGCTGAGCGGTCTCGACCCGCGGGTGGGGGTGGTTCCGCCCGGGTTTATCCGGGATGAGCGGGTTGGGAGTTGGCGATGTGAGGGGATTGGTTACCGCGACACCGTCCTCTGGTTGCGGCGACAGAAAATCACTTTTACCGACCAGGCCCGGCAGTACGACCCCAAGGGACTTTGCCTGAGGCCGGTCACTCAGCTACAGCTCTTCGATTATCAGGAACAGGCGGTGCGAGCGTGGCGGCGTTCGGATCAGCGCGGCGTCGTGGTCTTGCCCACCGGCGCCGGGAAGACGGTTGTTGCGCTCGAAGCCATCAGCGTGGCGGCGCGCCCGGCGCTCATCGTCGTTCCAACGCTTGATCTCCTGAACCAATGGTACAGCCGGCTGACCGACACTTTTGGCATCGAGATCGGGCTGGTCGGTCAGGGCAGTTGCGATCTTCGGGATGTGACGGTCATCACGTACGCAAGCGCCTACCGCCGGATGGGGGAGATCGGCGGACGCTTCGGACTCGTGGTTTTTGACGAGGTCCATCATCTGGTCTCGCCTGGGTGGACCGAGATTGCCCGGCTGACGATCTCGCCGTTTCGATTGGGACTGACCGCCACGTACGATCCGCGCCAGTCCGAGGTGTTGGATCAACTGGTCGGCCCGCTTGCTTACTGGAAACCCGTGCGTGAGTTGAGCGGGAGCAGGCTTGCTCCTTACGAAGTCATCCGATTGAGCGTCGAGCTTTCTCCGGAGGAACGTCTCGCATACGAAAGGGATGAGGAGATTTGTCTGGAGTATTGGCGAGGGCGCCCTCATCTTCAGTCTGATAGCCGGTTGGAAATCCTGCTGAGAGAGCAGGCGCGAGACGTACGGGCGCGGCGCGCATTCGAGGCGTGGCGCCGAATGCGCGACATTATTGCCGGCGCCAGGGCCAAGCTCGATACGCTCGAAGAGCTATTTCACCGCCACGCGTCCGACCGGGCGATTGTGTTTACGGCGGCCAACGAGATGGCCTATAAAATTTCACAGCTTTTCCTGATCCCGGCGATTACACACCAGACGAACGCTCGCGAACGGAAAACCATTCTCCAGCGCTTTGAAAGCGGACAGTACAAAGCCGTTGTCACGTCGAAAGTGCTCAATGAAGGGGTTGATGTCCCGGAAGCGGCGGTCGCAATCATTCTGGGCGGGAGCGGCTCGGCGCGCGAACATACCCAACGGCTTGGCCGCATTCTCCGCCAACGGGCGAACAAGCGGGCCGTCCTTTACGAGATCACAGCGCGCGCAACGATGGAGACCGCGATCAGTCAGCGGCGACGCCAAACCGAAGCATACGCCGGACGCGCACGAAGAATTTCCCGACTTTGACGATTTTCCTGTCTGACATTTTTACTGTAGTGTAAATGTTAACTAAAGATCTTCTTCGCTATCGAATTGACGATGGGCATATCCGCCCAGCCTTCCTCGACCCTGGTTCGCCACGTTACCGTCAGGCGGCGAGCGGGTTATTCCGGATATTCGGTAAGCACGTTGGGAAGACTCAAGGCGAATTGGAGGAGGCAATAGAGAAATATGCGGAGAGCCGAACGGACTATCGGATTCTTCGCGGCCTGGCCAAAGTAATCATGGGCTTCGCTGAGTTTGAAGCGCCGGGATCGGACGCGGCGGCGCTCCGGAGCGCCGTCTTTGAGCGCGCCGCCAGAGGCTGGCCGGTGGTTCGCCGCAAGACCTCGCCGCTCGAAACCGATCGTCATTGTGTTCTCGAGGAGGTCGCCGGCCAGATTGGTCTTTCTGCGGCGCAACTGGAGGAGGATCTGTATGCCGATCTTCCCGATCGACGCCGATTGAGGCGCCTGGCGGCCCCGCGCGAGCCGGAGGCTCTGATCGCTCGCTACAATATGGAACTGGCGCGCGGGTTGCTCTACCTGGCTGAGCGACTCATCATTGACATTGAAGATTCGTATCAGGACGTTTTCCGCTACGTCAAATTATGCCGCTTGATGCATACGATCACGCGGCGCGAACGCGGTTATCGGATCGAACTGGATGGGCCGCTGTCGCTGCTCCGAGGGACCATGCGCTACGGCTTGAAAATGGCCGTTTTTCTTCCTGCACTGGCGCTTTGTCGAACCTGGCGGATGGAATCCGTCATTGTTAAGGGGGGCGAGCGCGTGATCTTCTCACTCGATGATCAGAGCAATCTCGTCTCACACTTTCGCCGCTTTCCCCTCTTCGATTCTCAATTGGAGCGCGACTTCGCCATTGACTTCCAGCAAGCGTTTCAACAGCATCCTCACGGGTGGCGGCTCACCCGCGCCGATGCGGTAATTCCGGTTGAGCGGAATGAGGTCATGATTCCGGATTTCACCTTGCGCAATCAGAACGGCCGGGAGGTCTACCTGGAGATCGTCGGCTTCTGGACGCCGGAATATTTGAGCAGGAAAATCGCGAAGGTCACATCCGCGCGCCTGGGCAATCTCATCCTTGCCGTTTCGAAGCAATTGTCGCTCGGCGAGGCCGCGGCCAAAGAACTCAGCGTTTTGTGGTTCGCCAAAAAATTGCCCGCCGCCGCCGTGATCGCCCGCGCCAATTTGTTGGTGGGAGATGATCTTTGTAACATCGAAAGACGGAGAAGTGAGAGTGAACCATATGAAAAAGGTTGATGTGTCCATCCCAAGAAAGATGTTCTGGTCGGATAAGTTGGTGAACAAAAAGAAATGCCCTCTGTGTCATTCGACGCTGGAGAATGAATATCATACTTACATGATGGTGACGCGGAGCGGGGGGGAAACCACGCCGTTCATGACAGGCAATGATTCCGGGTCTTTCTGTCTTGAATGTCCCGTGGTGGTTCTGGACAGAAAGGGTTTCGAGCAGGCCATAGAAGCGATGGCTGAAAGGCCGGATTGGGGAATATCCGGTACCGTGCAATTTACGGTTTTGGGTATCGTGAATATAGACGCCGTTCCGGAAGACAAACGTCATATTCCTCTGGGCGACGAGGGCAACCCGATTCCTTTGGTGGAATTTCTGAGTGAGACTGAAATAGCGAAGAAAATTGGAGAGGACCAGCATAAAGGGAAGCGTCTGTCTGGTAATCAGAGAAGACGACGCCGATAAATAGATTCCACGCGGAAATCGAAGAGGCTTTGATTGCCTTGCCTCGAATCGGTGTGGCAAACTCCGCCTGCTTTAAAAGTCTTTCAACAAGTTTCAATCGGTAACGCCCATTCCAAATCAGGACGAAAAGGCGGCGGAAACAATCTATGGATTTGGCATCTCTGTTTCGCAAAAAATCTGTCGAGCAGATTCAGCTCGACGCGGCCTCCGGTTTCGGCGACGCTGAACACGGCGGGCAAAAGCTCAAGAGGGCTTTGGGTGTGGTTGATTTGACCGCGCTCGGCATTGCGGCGGTCATCGGCGCGGGAATCTTTTCGACCATCGGCAAGGCGGCCTACAACGGCGGGCCTGCGGTCGCGCTGCTGTTCGTTTTTACCGCAATCGCCTGCGCGTTCGCGGCGTTCTGTTACGCGGAATTCGCTTCGATGATTCCCGTCGCGGGATCGGCTTACACCTACGCTTACGCGTCGTTCGGAGAGCTGATCGCGTGGATCATCGGGTGGGACTTGCTGATGGAATACGCCATCGGCAACATCGCCGTAGCCATTTCGTGGAGCGATTATTTTACGGGGCTGCTGGCCGGATACGGTGTCGACATCCCGCAATACCTGACGATGGATTTCCTCTCGGCCTCGCGCGGGTTCGACGCGGAAGGAGCCAAGGTCAACGCGCTGATGCAGGCAGGGAACACGCTCGATCAGATCAAGGCGATGGAGGGGATGGGCGCCGTTGTTGACGCATATCGAGCTTGGACTACCGCGCCCACGGTCGGCGGTCTGCGCCTGATCTGTGACCTGCCCGCGCTGGTGATTGTCCTCATCATCACCGCGCTGGTTTACATCGGCATCAAGGAGTCGAAGAGGGCGTCGAACATCATGGTCGCGATCAAAGTGGCGGTGATCCTGCTGGTCATCGTGTTGGGCGCGTTTTACGTCCAGCCCGAGAACTGGAGTCCGTTCGCTCCGAATGGGGCGACGGGAGTTTTGAAGGGCGTGTCGGCTGTCTTTTTCGCTTACATCGGTTTCGACGCGATCTCGACCACGGCCGAGGAGTGCAAGAACCCGCGGCGCGACCTGCCGCGCGGGATGATCTATTCGCTGATCATCTGTACCGTGCTTTACGTGCTGATCTCGCTGGCTCTGACAGGAATGGTCAGCTACAAGAGCCTGGAGGTCGGCGACCCGCTGGCTTACGTCTTCGGGCCTCAGGGAGTAAACATTCCGTGGGTTTCAGGGATCATTGCGGTCAGCGCCGTGATTGCGATGGCGACGGTGTTGCTGGTGTTCCAGTTGGGACAGCCGCGCATCTGGATGTCAATGAGCCGCGACGGACTGTTGCCGCCGATCTTTTCCGCCATTCACCCCCGGTTCAAAACGCCCTGGTTTTCGACCATCATCACTGGGCTTGTCGTGGCGATCCCGTCATTGTTCATGAACCTGACGGAAGTGACCGATCTGACCAGCATCGGGACGTTGTTCGCGTTCGTGCTGGTGAGTGGCGGTGTGCTAGTTCTCCAGAACTCGAATCAGCGGATCGAGCGCGGGTTCAGGACGCCTTACATCAACTCGAAATATATCGCGCCCGCCCTGTTCGCGCTGGTCTGGGGCGCGCTCTATTATAAATACCCGGACGCCGTCAGAAGTCGTTTCAGCGCGACCGATCCGACCGACCCAGCGATATCTGGGTGGGATGTAATCAAACACAACATTCCGCTTTACATCTATCTGATTTGCGCGATCGGGCTGTTGATCCAATGTTTCAGAAAGAGCCTATCGTTGATTCCCGTGCTTGGCGTTCTGACTTGTGGTTATCTGATGTCAGAGCTTGGATGGACTAACTGGAGGCGCTTTCTGTATTGGTTGGTGGCGGGATTGATTCTCTACTTCGTCTACAGTTATCGCCACAGCCGATTGGCGTCCAAAGGGTAGAAGTGGACGGAATCGCCACATCACCTTCCGCCGCGCTTTTTAATCTTGAACTTCCCATCTTGACAAAATTTGCCGTAGCATCTCATTCCGTTTCGGAGTACTATTAGCGCATCGGTTGTTCATGCGAACACATCGCCCTAAAAATAAATCTGAAAGCCCAAGTTGAATATAGTTGGTCTCGCTGTTTGCCAAGCGGTACCAGGAGAACAGCGCAGATTCTCTGAATCTCACAATCTGCTACTTGCCAATTTAAGTCAAAAAAAGACTGCCCGGGCATCAAGGAAGGAGTTCGCCTTTATGCGGTACGTGTCGAGTTATTTAAAAAATCCACCCAGGTTCGCCTCACCGTCCAAAGTAGTTGGAAAAATTGGACTATGTTTGCTGGCTTTTGCCATTATCGCCTTAGGTTCTGTTTTCATCTCATCCCCGGCTGCAAAAACGAATCTGTTGCGCAATGTTTTTTCAACGCTACCCGGCGTCTTTCAAAGCGCCGAATCCGAGCAGGAGCCGAATGAGATTGCGGCGCAGGCCAACCCGATTTCAGCGCCGGGCCAGAAAACAGGCTCAGCGCAATTCGGCGACGCGGCGCTGTTTGAGTACGTCTACAGCAACGGCCCGAAGGATAAGATCGAAGACGTCTTCACCTTCACAATCCCGGCAAATCAGAAGCAGACATTGGACCTCGCGCTGACATTCGACAATCCGGCGGCTAATCTCGATCTATTTTTATTCAAATCGGCGCTGGCCCAGAACAATCTGATTGCGATTTCAAACGGCTCCACGACGACCGAACGCATCACGCCGATCCTGGAGCTTGACGCAGGAACTTATTTCATCGGGGTGTCGGCTTTCGACGATCCCGGCGCCACGGCTTCGACAAATTATGTTTTGAGCGCTACGCCCGATGTTGCGCCGCCTCCGCCCACGATCAGCGGCGTCATCCCGCAGTCTGTGACGGCCGGCGCCGGGCCTTTATCAATCACGATCAACGGAGCGAATTTCCTCTCCGGTCAATCACGATCAATA
>Ga0187894_10006092_pt1 | contig 11966 bp, 9 predicted proteins | sample GBC1701081metaG_FD_136650 | JGI IMG/M metagenome (GOLD analysis project Ga0187894, IMG submission 136650) | White microbial mat communities from a lava cave in the Kipuka Kanohina Cave System on the Island of Hawaii, USA - GBC170108-1 metaG ...
TGACCACAATTTGGGCGACGCCGGACAGTTTTTCGTGCGGTACACGGTGGACGATGCGGATCAACTGCTGCCGGTGGAGTTACCGCAGTTTCCACGCAACTTCATTTCGCGGAATCAGTTTGTGACTTTGCAGCACGATAAAGCCTTCACGGCACGCGTGCTGAACACGGCGCGGGCCGGATTCAGCAGAACGCGGATAGGGCAGGAGGTGGCGGCGAACACGTCGCAGCCTTTGCAGCCGTTTGTTCCCGGGCGGCTGGTGGGGAACATCGACATCGGCGGCGCTGCGCGTTTCTGGCCGCAGGGTTCGGTTAATTTGCCGCTGACGCAGAACGTTTATCAGTTTGAGGATCATGTCGCGTTGATTCGCGGGCGGCACACGTTGAAGTTTGGCGGGCTGGCGGAGCGGTATCAGGACAACATGGTGAACCCGACGTTTTCGCTTGGTACTTATGCGTTTTCGGATTTGCGCGCGTTCCTGGAGAACCGGCCGTTGCGGTATATCGGTCTGGGACCGACGGGACAGTACGACCGCTACTGGCGGTTTACCTTGATGGGCGCGTTTGTGCAGGATTCGTGGGCGGTGGCGCGGGGGCTGACGTTGAATTTGGGGTTGCGGTATGAGACGACGACGATGCCGCGGGACATTTACGGGCGCGATTCGGCGATGCCGAACGTATATAGCGATCCGGCTCCGACGCCGGGGCAATTATATGAAGGTCCACCGCGGAAGAATTTTTCGCCGCGGTTTGGTTTTGCCTGGGACCCGCGCGGCGACGGAAAGACGAGCGTGCGCGGCGGGTATGGATGGTTTTTCAATACGAACAATCACCAGAACCTGATTGTGACGGTGACGAATCCGCCAGCGACGCCGAGGTTCGTGATTACGAATCAGGTGACGTTTCCGAACCCGCCGTTTGAGCGCGGCGTTGGAAATACGGTGCGCCCGATCGAATGGAACATCAAGAATCCGAATTTGCACATGTGGAATTTGAACGTGCAGCGCGAGCTGCCGTTTCAGACTTTGGTGACCGTTGGATACGCGGGCTCGCGCGGCGTGCATTTGTTGCGGTCGGGCGACATTAATTTGCCGGAGCCCAGGCGGCAAGCCGATGGCACGCTGTTTTGGGCGGCTGGGCTACCGAGGCCGAACCGGGCGTTCACGACGATCGAGATCAAGAAGAGCGATGGGAATTCGTGGTACCAGGCGGCGATCTTCGAAGTGCGGCGGCGCTGGAGCGCCGGGTTCAATTTCCAATCGAGTTATACCTTCGCGCGGACCATCGATACCACGCAGGCTTCGACGTTCTTTAGCGATGCGACGAACGGGACCACTTCCGCGATGCCGGAGTACGCCGGGTTCAGCTACAACAAGGGGTTGTCGGACTTTCACGCGAAGCACAACTGGCTGGTGAATTTTTCGTGGCAGTTGCCTTTTGCGAAACGGATGACGGGCATGGGAAAGGTGCTCCTCGATGGGTGGCAGTTCGCCGGCATCCACAACTTGCGCAGCGGCAGTCCGCTTACATTGTTTGTGCAGACGAACCGGTCGCGGTCGCAATGGAATCCGTCTATCGGACCTGGACTTGGGTTGGACCGTCCGAGCATGGCGCCCGGATATACGCACGAGTCGGCGATCCTGGGGCGGCCGGAGCAGTGGTTCGATCCCAACGCGTTCGTGTTGCAGCCGATTGGAACGCTGGGGAACCTGGGGCGCGGGGCGTTGATCGGACCGAATCTGCGAGCGTTCGACCTGTCGTTGCTCAAGAATTTCCGCGTGGAGCGGTTTGGCGAAGGTGGAGGCGTGCAGTTCCGCGTGGAGGCTTTCAATCTGTTCAATCGCGCGAATTTTGGCGTGCCTCGGTTGCTGGCATTCGCGGGATCGGCGGACGGCGAACGTCCGCAGGGATCGCTGGGACTGGTGCAGAACACGATCACGAGCGCGCGGCAAATTCAGTTGAGTTTGCGCGTGCAATTCTAAAGCGCTCCTCGTTTGGGCGCAGGACGCGTTCCCGGTGCGCTGTGTACACTGTTACGCATGACCTGGTTACTTTTCGTCGCTGGCGCTTTCCTGAGCTGGGGAATCTATGGGCCGATGCTTCATAAGGGGCAGGTTGCGCTGGGCAATCCTTTGCGCGCGCTGCTTTGTGTGGGGATCGCGTATTTCCTTGTAGCGGTATTGGTGCCGGTGATCGCGCTGAGCGCGCAGGGACAGTTGAACGGATTCAATAGCGCGGGCACGATAGGCGCCACGCTGGCGGGCGTTCTGGGCGCACTGGGCGCGGTTTGTATCATCTTCAGCTACCGGTTTGGAGGGATTCCGCTTTATGTGATGCCGCTGGTGTTTGGCGGCGCTCCGGTGGTGAACGTGCTGTATACGATGGCGGTACATCCGCCGAAAAGCGCGATCAATCCGATGTTTTTCGTGGGAATTTTGCTGGCGGCTTGCGGCGCGGGGATGGTGTTGTACTTCAAGCCGGCGAACTAATGCTGTGGCGGGCGTTCTGCGCGTTCGTTTCTCTCGTCAGCGTTGTCTACTTGGGCGGTTGGCTGACCAACCGCTATACCCCTAGTTCGATCGACTCCGGCGTGCAAACGGTTTTCGCAGAGGCGTTGCGGACGGACCTGTTGTTGCTGGGTTTGTTTTCATTGCAGCATAGCGGGATGGCGCGATGGTCCGGGCGGCCGCTTTATCTATTGGCCACGGCGTTCGTTCTCGGCGTGCTTTTCCGGTATTGGGAGCCAATGCCGGATCTGGTTTGGTCTTGGGATTCGCCTCTGCTCGCGGCGGTTCGCTGGGCAGGCGTGGCATTGATCGTTTGGAGTGTGGCTGCGCTTGGGGCGCGCGGGTTCTTCGGATTGAAGGACGACAGTGGTTGGAAGACGGGCGGGCCTTATCGATGGCTACGGCACCCGATGATGACTGGCACCCTTGCGTTTCTATGGGCGCATGGCGATATGACCCAGGGGCGGCTGCTGTTTAATTGCTGGATGACGGTTTATGGCGTACTGGCGACGCGCTACTTGGAAGCTCGCTTGCCGATGCAGTAGAGGTGATTTTGCGTGCGGATGAAGATTTGTCCGTCGCTAATGGCGGGGGAGCTTAGGGTGAACTCTTCGAGCGGATTTTCGGCGAGCACTTCGAACGTTGGGCCGGCCTTGAGGACGATTGTTGCGCCTTCCTCGTTCGACATGTAGATTTTGCCGTCGGCGAGGACCGGTGAGCTGGAGTAAATGGCGGGCTTGATGCGCTGGCCGCCATAGATTTCATTGCCGGTCTTGGCATCGAAGACGTAGACGATGCCGCGGTCGTTGATCATGTAAAGATACTTGCCATCGCTGACAGGAGTGGGCACGTCGGGGCCGTTCGGGGTTGCCCACACCAAGTGCGACTTCGATACGTCTCCCGAACCGAAAGCGCGGTAGGCTTGCATGGGACTCACGCGGGTGGGGACGTAGACGATGTCTTCGAGAACGACCGGGGAGGCGACGATGCGGTTCATGGGATTGGCGCGCGGGTTCATTCCGCCGCCGCGCCAAAGTTCCTTGCCGGTGTCGAGGTCATGGCCGGTGACGTAGTCGCCGCCGGTGACCACGAGTTGAGACTTGCCGGCCTTGTCGGTGACGATGACGGGAGTTGTGTAGCTGTCGGGGGATTCGACGACGGCGTCGGTGGGACGTTCGACTTTCCAGACGGTGCGGCCGGTTTTGGTATCGAGGCGGACCACGTAGCTCGGGTCGTCGGTTTTGTAGCCGTGAAGGATCTGAACGTACAGACCGTCGCGGTGGAGGCGTGGAGAGCTGCCATAGCCATGATTGAGGCCGAATTTCACGACGTCTTTCGAAAGATCGCGTGCCCATAGTTCTTTGCCGGTGAAGTCGAAGGCTTTGACGGTGCCATCGCCGCCGAGCACCCAGACGGTTTTGCCATCGGTGACGGGCGAGGGGGAACTCAAGTTGCCTTTGCGCACTTTGGCGTCGCGTTCACTAATCAGTTGCTTCCAGTTGAGGGTGCCTTTGTTGCGGTCGACGGACCAGAGGTAAAGTTTGCCCGCTTCGGCGTTGTGCAGAAAGATGTGGTTATCCCAAACGACAGGAGTCGAGCCACTGAGTTCGGGCAGCGGGAGCTTCCAGGTGATGTTTTCGGTTTTGTTCCAGGTGGTGGGGAGATTCTTTTCGAGTGACGTACCGTCATGGCGGGGCCCGCGCCAATTCGGCCAATTTTCGGCTTGCGCGGCGGCTGCAAGGAAGAGCGGAAACGCCCAGAGTGCCTTCATGGACGACATCATACGGCATGGCCGGGCCGGAGCGTCTCGATTTTAGGCGGGCTTGAGATTCCGCGCGCGGCAGTGCGCGCTCACTTTGGCATCGGCCAATTGTTCCTGCCCGCTTCGGGGTCCATTGGGCCGGGCGGGAGGGTTTTTTGCCAGGCCAGCGCCATTTCGGAGAGACGCTTTACTACTTGTGGCTGCTTATCGGCGAGGTTTGTCAGTTCCATGTGGTCGTTGGGGATGTCGTAGAGTTCCACGCGGGAGCGGTCGGGGTTGAGGAGAAGCTTCCAATTGCCGTCCCGAACGGAGAGGATCGGGCTTCGGTTGTAAGCGTAGCCGGCAACGTTGAAACGCCATTCCCAGTGAATCGGTTTTTTGCGTGGGGCTGGCGGGCCAGTCAGCACATTACCGCGGTCCTCCCCGTCGAAGGCGTGGTTTGCTGGTGCGGGCACGCCCGCTAGTTTCGTGATCGTGGGGAAGAAATCGACCGCTGTGATCACCGACTGGTCGTCTATGCGTTTGGCTGGGACGCGCGCGGGATAGCGGACCAGGAACGGAACTCGAACGCCGCCTTCGTATAGGCTGCGCTTGCGGCCGCGAAATGGGCCTGGCGATCCGATGGCGCTGTGGCTGGCGTTGGTGATGTGGATATCTTCGGGGCCGTTATCGCTGGAGAAGACGACTATCGTGTCCTGCTCGAGGCCTAGCTCTTTCAGCTTGGACATCAGCCGGCCTATTTCGTTGTCTAGATCCGTCACCGAGGCGTAGAAGATTTGCTTTGCGCCTTGATGCGGAATGTTACCCGCCGGAGCAAAGCGTTTGTAGGGCGCCATTTGTTCGGCGGTGGGGTTGAGGATTGCGTGGGGAACCAGCGTCCAAAGGTTGATGTAGAAATTGCCGTTGCGATTTTTTTCAATGAAGGCGATGGCCTCGTCGACAATTGCGGCTGTGGAACGCGCCCGGAAGTTGGGGCTGGCGCTGTCCTCCCACGTAGGCGATGGGGATTTGGCGTTGACGGTTCGATGGGTGTCGAAGCCGTATTCGGTGGGCGATGGCGCATTCTTCGTATTGCCCAGGTGCCACTTGCCGAAGTGGGCTGTGGCGTAGCCCGCCTGCTTCAGCGTGCGGGCGAGGAACGGGACTTTGGGATCGAGCCAGTTGGGCATTCCGCGTAGGGCGTTTTGCTCGTCGGTTGCAATGTGGCCGTGGATGCGGTGGCGGGCGGGGTATTGGCCGGTCATGAATCCGGTCCGGCTGGGGGAGCAGACAGGGTTGCTCGTGTAGAACTGCGTGTAAAGGGTGCCCTCGCTGGCGAGGCGGTTGAGGTTGGGCGTTTGTATGTCCCGGTTGCCGTAGCAGCCGAGGTCGCCCCAGCCCAAATCGTCGGCGAGGATGAAGATCACGTTGGGACGTTTGGGGGCTTGAGCGCTGAGCGCGGCGGGCGCGGCGGCGGCGAGGAACTGGCGGCGATTCAGATTTGGCATTGGGGCAATTGTATGATGATTGCCTCATGCGAATCTCTCGGCGGACATTGCTGGCGGGTGCGGGAACGCTTCGAGCGCAGGCGCAGCGGCCTAATATCTTGTGGCTATCGTGCGAGGATACGGGTCCGCAGCAGCACTGTTATGGCGACCCCACCGCCGTTACGCCCGAGATTGACAAGCTTGCCGCGCAAGGAACGCGGTACACGCGGGCGTTCACGGTGGCGGGCGTTTGCGCGCCATCGCGGTCAGGCATTATCACGGGGATGTATCCGTGTTCGCTGGGGTCGCAGCACATGCGGTCGAATATTAAGCTGCCGGAGGGTGTGAAGGCGTTTCCGGAGTTTTTGCGCGAGGCGGGTTACTACTGCACGAACAACGTAAAGACGGACTACAATTTTCCGGTTCCGCGCGGAGCGTGGGACGAGGTTAGCGCGAACGCGCATTGGAAGAACCGGAAAGCGGGGCAGCCATTCTTCGCTGTGTTCAACAATACGGTCTCGCATGAGAGTCAAGTCTTGAAGCGCGGCGCGGCGCATGAGGAGAACGTGAAACGCCTGCGGCCGGCGGACCGGCAGGATGCGGCGAAGGTTACGCTGCCGCCGTATTATCCGGACACACCGGAGGTTCGCCGGGATTGGGCGAACTATTTGGAGTTGATTACAGCGGTCGATTACTGGGTGGGCGATCATTTGCGGGCGTTGGCCGAGGCGGGCGTCGAGAATGAGACCATTATTTTCTTTTGGGGCGATCACGGCGTGGGGCTGCCGCGTGCAAAGCGATGGGTGTACGATTCGGGAACGCTTGCGCCGTTAGTTGTGCGGGTGCCTGGGCGGAAGGCGGCGGTGGATGACCGCCTGGTTAGCTTTTTGGATCTTGCGCCAACGGTCTTGAATTTGGCCGGCGTGCCATTGGCCAAGCAGTTTCAGGGGCAGGCCTTTCTAGGGCCGAATTTGAAGCCGTCCCGGCAGTTTGTGCACGCGGCGCGGGATCGCATGGACGAACGCTACGACATCATCCGCACGGTGCGGGACGCGCGCTACCGGTATGTGCGGAACTACGAGCCGGACAAGCCTTACTACCAGGACATCGACACCCAGGAAGGCGGCAACACGATGAAGGAGCTGCGGCGGCTGCATCGGGAGAAGAAGCTGCCGCCGGCGGCGGAGATGTTTATGGCGGACAAAAAGCCTCGCGAGGAGTTGTATGACGCCGTGGCCGATCCGCATCATCTGAAGAATTTGGCTCTCGAGAAGAAGCACGCGCCCGCATTGGACCGGATGCGGCGCGAACTGGTGCGATGGCAGAACGAGGTGCTCGATACGGGATTGATTCCCGAGCCGGAGTTGGAAGCGGGCGAGAAGAAGTACGGGGGCCGGTATGCGATTTTGCGAGCGCCGGAAAACAACGGATTGCTTTCGCGGTTGCGCGAGGCGGCGGACGGGCATGGTTCCGAGGCGGATGCGAGCGCGAGTGTTCGCTGGTGGGTGGCAAGGAATTCGCCTCGGGTGGCGGAGAAGTTGTTGAAGGATGAGTCGGCCGCGGTACGCGTCGAGGCGGCGCGGGCCTTGGCGAAGGCGGGCAGGGACGCGGAGGCGCTGCCGGTTTTGATCTCGGTGCTCGAAGGGAAAGAGCAGGCGGCACGCGTCGTTGCGGCTACGGCGCTGGAAGAGATGGGCGGCCGGGCGTTACCCGCGAAGGCCGCGTTACAGGCGACGCAGTCGGAGCCTCGCAACAGTTCCTATACGATGCGCGTGGCGAAACACGCCCTGGAGAAAATGTCCAAATGAATATCGCTTTTCTGCTGTTGGCCGGAGCCGGGTTGTTCGAAGAGGATTTGAAGCTTTCCAAGCCGGTTCGTGAGGAACAGTATGCGCAGATGAAGGCTTACGCGGCGGCGTTGAAGGAAAAGAAGCCGCCGGAGGGAGCATCGCTCGCGGCGCGGATCGGGTATCCGGCGCCGCAGATTAAGGCGAAGGGTGAGCCTCGCATCGAAAAGATCGGCGAGGACGATTTGGGTACGTATCACCGGATGTGGATACGCGTGGCGCCGCAAATGGAGGTTTATGGGCTCTACATTGTGCCGAAGAACGCGAAGTTACCCGCGCCGTTGATGATTTCGCAGCATGGCGGGGCTGGATTTCCGGAGTTGGCGCTGTTTCACGGCGGGGCGAATTATCACGATATGATTCGCGGGGCGGTGAAGGAAGGCTATGTGGTGTGGGCTCCGCTGACGGTGATGCATCCGCGAAGGGATGTGCAGCAGCATGGTGGGAGCGCGATTCCGGAGGACCTGCGGCAGCAGTTGGATGGTGAGCTGCGCGCGAAGGGGACGAGTTTGGCGGCGGTGGAAGTGTCGAAGATCGGTGCGTCGCTCGATGTAATTTTGAAGCGCAAGGAAGTGGATGCCAAGCGCGTCGGGATGACCGGACTGAGCTATGGCAGCTATTACACGCTTTATGCGGCGGCGCTGGAGAAGCGGATCACGGCGGCGGCGGGCTCCTGCGGCATGCGTGTGGAGGCGGCGGTGACCGAGGGCATGGAAGAAAAGCCGTCCGGGCGGTTGATCGATATGCGCGGCGACAATGTGGCGGCGATGATTTATCCGCGCCCGCTACATTTGCAATTTGGCTTGAAGGATGCGCTGTTGAAGATCGAAACGGTGCGGCCGGTAGCGGAGTTGGCAAAAGACGCTTACAAGAACGCAGCGGACAAGTTTGAGTATTTGGAGTTCGACGGCGGGCACGAATTTCGCGGCGAGCCCGTTTGGGCGTTTTTCCGGAAGTGGCTAAAATAGCTATCCGAACGCCACCGTAAGGCTGGTTGAATTCAGGGTGAACGCTACCTGGGAGGGGTCGTCGCCGCCTATTTGAACCGACGTGACGACGGCGTCGGCTAGTGTGATGGTCATGTAAGTCTTGCCGTCTTTCATCAGAACGAGATCGGCTGCTTTGAATACTTTTCCGGTGGCGGCGGCGCGGAAGAGGCCGCTGATGGCGGCAGGATTGAGCGACGCCCCGGCGTGAAGCTCTTTTTGCCCGAAAGTGCTGCTCCAATGAGAGATTTCGATCGAGCCGAGAAACCCGGGCTGTTTGGAGCCGCCGTCGATGCCGGGCAGCTTCAGCAGCGCGGTGGAGGCCATGGGCAAAGCCTAGCACGCCGAGCCGGCGGCATGGAATCGATACAATACCGCCATGTCCACACATCCCGACGTTGAATCGTTGCTTCCTCAGTTTCCGCGCAACCGGCGCGAATTTATCGTTACGAAGCTTGCCGCCGGATTTGCGCTGGCGGTGCAGCCTGTTTCGGCGCAGACCATTACGACCGATACAAATGGGCTGACGGCCGGGGAGGTGAAAATTCCGGTGAAGGACGGCGAGATTCCCGCTTACCGGGCGATGCCTGCGAAAGGGCGGAACTTTCCGGCAGTGCTCGTTGTGCAGGAGATCTTTGGCGTGCATGAGCACATCAAGGACATCTGCCGGAGGTTTGCGAAGCTGGGCTACTTGGCCGTCGCCCCGGAGATGTACGCGCGGCAGGGTGACGTTTCCAAGATGACGAACATTCAAGACATCATCTCGACCGTTGTTTCGAAGGTGCCGGATGAGCAGGTGATGGCGGACCTTGACGCGACGGTGGCTTGGATGGCGAAGAACAGCGGAAACACGAACAAGCTTGGCGTGACCGGATTTTGCTGGGGCGGGCGCATCGTCTGGTTGTATGCGGCGCATCAACCGAAGTTGAAGGCGGGAGTGGCGTGGTACGGGCGATTGGTGGGCCAGCCTTCGGCGATGAATCCGAAGCATCCGGTGGATGTCGCGGGAAGCTTGAAGGCTCCGGTGCTGGGGCTTTATGCGGAGAAGGATGGTGGCATTCCGCTTGACTCGGTGGAAAAGATGCGCGCGGCATTGAAGGCGGCGAATGCTAAATCAGAGATCGAGGTCTACGCGGGCGCGCAACATGGCTTTCACGCCGATTACCGGCCGAGTTATTCGAAAAAGGACGCCGAGGACGGCTCGGCGAAGTTGCTCGCGTTCTTTAAGAAGAACGGCGTCGCTTAGGCAAGCCTGCATTTCACACCAACTTTCGGCTGCCGGGCGCGATAGAGCCGGTTCTACTTCGTTGCGCTTGCTCACCGTGCTCGACGTACTGTTCAAGTACGCCTCCGCGCGGCGAAACCTGGTGAGAATGCAAGCTAGGACTTGTAGAATTCGCGGATGCGATCGATGACTTCGAGGGCGTCGGAGTCTCTCATATAGGGCCAGAGAGGGAGCGAAAGAACTTCGCGGGCGGCGCGCTCGGCGTGGGGAAAGTCGCGTTTGCGCGCGCCGGCATTGCCGAATGCGGGCATCAAGTGCAGCGGAACGGGGTAATGGACGCCGGTGCCGATGTTGTGCTTCGCGAGCCAAGCGCGAAGTTTGTCGCGTTTGCCGGCGCGAATGACACAAAGGTGGTTTACGCTTTCGCCGCTCGTTTTGAGGGGGAGGACGCCGGGGCAGTCGCGAAGGCTCTCCCGGTATAGATTGGCGATCCTGGCGCGCATGGAATTCCACTCGGCCAAGCGGGGGAGAAAAGCGCGCAAGTAGCAGGCTTGCATTTCGTCGAGGCGGGAGTTGATTCCAGGGGTGAAGGCGATTTGTCCGCCGCGGCGGCCGCCATCCCGAGCCGAGCGCAGGCGCTTCGCGATGGCGGAGGAGTTTGTTGCGATTGCGCCTCCGTCGCCGAGGCAGCCCAGGTTTTTCGTTGGATAGAAGCTGTAATTGACGTAGGGGCCGTAGTGCGTGAGCGGCTTGCCGCGATGGCGGGCGCCGTGGGCCTGGCAGGCATCCTGAATGAGCACGGCGCGCAGTGTGCGGGCGAGGCTGCGGAAGCGGATGAGATCGACAGGTTGTCCGTAAAGATGCACGGGCACGATGGCGGCGGTGTTTTTGGTGGCGCGGTTTCCCGCATCGTCCGGATCGAGGAGGAGTGTTTCGGGATCCACGTCGGCGAATTTTAGCTTGCAGCCGGGGGAGTTGACGGCGACCCCGGTGAAGGGAGCGGTGAGTGCGGTGGTGATCACTTCCTGCTTGCGATGCGTGAGCCCGGCATCGCGGAGGCAGAGTTCAATAGCGGCGGTGCCGTTGCCGACGGCCACCGAGAATCGCGCAGCGGTAGAAGTGGCGAACTCGGTTTCGAAGGCCGCGCCCTGTTCACCGAGGATGAAATGCATGCGCTCGAACAGTTCGTCCAAGCGAGCGCGCCAAGCGTTCCTGGTTGCTTCGAGGCAGGGTTTCAGATTGACGGCGGGAATCGGTCTAGGGGAGGTCAACGATGTAAATGTTCCCTTTGGTTTCGACTTTTTCGAAGACGATGCGGTCGCCGCGCGGAGACCATTCCGGATAGCGGAGAAAGCCCCGCGAGAATTCCGGCGCGTAGAGGACCTCTTCATGGGCGGTCTCGCGATCGATCCAGCGAAGGCTCCAGAGACCCTTGCGCAGGGCGGCGAAACTGATGCGGCGGCTATTGGGCGAAGTGCTATAGGGCCAGGTTTGCCCGGGCTCGTGAGTGATCTGTTTCCAGGGCGCGCCGGCCGATGGAGCGACGACGAGATGAGTGTTGTTGCCGTCGAAGCGCTCAGCCGCGATTTGCGATCCGTCGCGCGACCAAATCGGGAAGCCGACTCCGGACGCTTCGGGATTGAAGATGCGCTCGGTTTGATCGGCAACCGTGGCGCGGCGAATGGTCATGGGGGAATTTCCCAGGCGATGATAGAGAAGTTCGCGGCCATTGGGCGACAGGCGAACCATGCCGGCGCCGGGTTTGAGTTTCAGCATTTCGACAGAGCGGGCGTCATCGAGACCGATTTTAAGGAAGGCGGCTCCCGCGTCGGTACCCTGCGACGAATAGGCGACTGTCTTGCCGTCCGGCAGCCATGTGGCCATGATCTCGGCAGCGGGGTGCGTGGTGAGTTGCTGAGGTTCGCCGCCTTCGGCCGAAATCAGGTAGATGTCCGATTCCTGCCCATAGCGGCGCACGTTGTAGGCGACGCGGGAGCCATCGGGAGAGAAAGCGGGAAGGGTGACACGGTAGGCGGATTCGTTGGTGAGTGGCAGGGGTTCGCCGCGCGGGCGGGCGGTGACGGGGTCGATGAGCAGCGTTTGAAGATTGCTGGTCATGGCGGTGTGCGTGTACGCCAATTTGCCGTCGCGAGAAACGCTGACGGCGCGAGCCA
>Ga0187894_10006093_pt1 | contig 11962 bp, 11 predicted proteins | sample GBC1701081metaG_FD_136650 | JGI IMG/M metagenome (GOLD analysis project Ga0187894, IMG submission 136650) | White microbial mat communities from a lava cave in the Kipuka Kanohina Cave System on the Island of Hawaii, USA - GBC170108-1 metaG ...
CATCAGCACCGGCACCCGGACCCCATCGGCCTGCAGCCGGCGGCAGGTCTCGAAGCCGTCGAGGCCCGGCATCATCACGTCGAGCACGATCGCGTCGTAGTCGGTGGCCCGGACCATACGCAGCGCCCGCTCACCTTCGCCGGCCAGGTCGACCACCAGCCCCTCGAACCGCAGGCCACGCCGGATCGCCGCGGCCATGCGCGCGTCGTCCTCAACGACGAGAACCCTCACCCTCCCATCATGATGCCCTGAGCTGAGAAGAGGCTGAGAGGCACGCCTTGACATAGCCTTCCCGCTCGGGACGAACGTGGCCACGCGCGCGGCACTCATCACCGGAGGTTCGAGCGGCATCGGGCTGGCCATCGCCCGGGCGCTCGGGCGGGACGGCTACGGGCTCACGATCTCCGCCCGCCGTCCCGAGAAGCTGGAGGCCGCGGCCCGGGAGCTGCGCGACGAGGGACTCGACGTGCTCGCGGTCGCCGCCAACATGACCGATGAGGAGGAGATCAAGCGCGTCGTGGCCGCGCACGGGGAGCGGTTCGGGCGCCTCGACGTGCTGATCAACAACGCCGGCATCGGCATCGGCGCCCCGGTGGCCGACACCGAGACCAAGAAGCTCGACCTCCAGCTCGATGTTAATCTGCGCGCGGTCTACCTCGTGGCGCGCGAGTGCATCCCGATGCTGACGCAAGCCGGCGCCGAGCACGGCAAGGCGCTGATCGCCAACACCGCCTCGATCGCCGGCAAGCGCGGCCAGGGGTGGCTGGCGGCCTATTCGGCCACCAAGTTCGGCGTCGTGGGGCTGAGCCAGGGCCTGCACAAGGAGCTCGCGAGCGACGGCATCCAGGTGACCGCCCTCTGCCCGGGGTTCGTGGCCACCGCGATGTCCGACTGGATCGAGGGCCAGGTGCCGAAGGAGAGGATGATCCAACCCGACGACATCGCCGAGGCGATCCGCTTCGTGCTGCGCACCTCGCCCCACTGCTTCGTGCCCGAGGTGCAGTTCATCAGGTCCGGCGCGGACGAGGCCTGAGCGGTGCGGCTCGGGCTGAGTGTCGGCTACTGGGGGCTCGGGCTGAGCGCCGCGCACCAGCTCGCGCTGGTCAAAGAGGCGGAGGGCGTCGGCTTCGACTCCGCCTGGGCCGCCGAGGCCTACGGCTCCGACGCCGCCACCGTGCTCGCCTGGATCGCCGCCCAGACCGAGCGCATCCGCATCGGCGCGTCGATCTTCCAGATGCCGGCCCGCTCGCCGGCCATGACCGCGATGACCGCCGCCACGCTCGATCACCTGTCCGACGGTCGCTTCGTCCTCGGGCTGGGCAGCTCGGGACCGCAGGTGGCCGAGGGCTGGCACGGGCAGCGCTTCGCCAAGCAGCTCACGCGCACGCGCGAGTACGTGGAGATCGTCCGCAAGGCGCTCGCCCGAGAGCGGCTCGTGTACCGGGGCGAGACCCACACCCTGCCCCTGCCCAACGGGCCCGGCAAGGCGCTCAAGCTGATGATCGGGCCCGTGCGGGAGCGCGTGCCGATCTACCTCGCGGCGATCGGGCCCCGTAACACCCAGCTCGCCGGGGAGATCGCCGACGGCTGGCTGCCGATCTTCTTCTCGCCCGAGCACGTCGAGCACTCGCGCGGCCTGCTCGAGGAGGGCGCGGCCCGGGGCGGCCGCGACCTCACCGGGTTCGACATCGCGCCGAGCGTCCAGGTGTCGATCGACGACGACGTGGACCGCGCGCGCGACGCCATGCGGCCCTTCATCGCGCTCTACGTCGGCGGCATGGGATCGCGCGAGCGCAACTTCTACAACGCGCTGGTGCGGCGCTACGGGTTCGAGGACGCGGCCCGCGAGATCCAGGACCTCTACCTGGACGGCAGGAAGGAGGACGCGGCCGCCGCCATCCCCGCCGAGCTGATCGACATGGTCACGCTGTGCGGGCCGCGCGACCGGGTCGGCGAGCGGCTCGAGGTGTACCGCGAGGCGGGCGTCGGCACGCTGATCGTGACGCCGATGGAGCTCGAGCCCGACGGCCGCACGCGGACGGTCCGCGCGCTCGCGGAGCTGATCGAAGCCTGAGCGATCGCCGCCGCCTCCTGCTCGCCGCGTTCGGCGACCCGGGGCACGCCTTCCCCGCGATCGCCCTCGGGCGCGAGCTGGCCGCCCGCGGCCATGACGTGACGCTCGAGACCTGGAGCAGGTGGCGCGACCACGTGGAGCGCGAGGGGATGCGGTTCGCCGCCGCGCCCGAGTATCAGGTATTCCCGACGCGTCAGCGACCGCTCAAGCCCTACGCCGCGGCGGTGCGCGCGTCAGGGCGCACCCGCCGGCTGATCGACGAGCTCGACCCCGAGCTCGTGGTGGCGGACATCCTCACCGTGGCCGCCGCGCTGGCCGCGGAGCTCGAGCGGCGACCCTGGGTCACCCTCGTGCCGCACCCGATGCCGATGGGCGAGCCCGGCTTCCCGGTGTACGCGGTCGGCGCCGTGCGTCCGCGCACGACCGTCGGCGCGCGCCTCTGGCGGCTCTCCCGTCCGCTCCTCACGAGGGCCGAGCGGCAGGGTCGCGACGAGCTCAACAGCGCGCGGGCGCGGGTCGGGCTGGGGCCGCTCGGTCAGGTGCACGGCGGCATCTCGCGCACGCTCGCGCTGGTGGCCACCCTGCCCCAGCTCGAGTATCCGCGTCGCGTTCCCCGGCCCTGGATGCGGGTCGTCGGCCCGATGCTGTGGGAGCAGCCCTTCGGCGAGGTCGAGCCGCCGCCCGGCGACGACCCGCTCGTCCTGATCGCCCCCAGCACGTCGCAGGACCGCGACCACCGGCTGCTGCGGGCGGCGCTCGAGGGCCTGGCCGACGAGCCGGTACGGGTGCTCGCCACCACCAACCGGCGCGCGCCCGCCACGGCCGTCCGCGCGCCCGCCAACGCCCGTCTGGTCGACTGGATCTCGTACGCGCGCGCGATGCCGAGCTGCGCCGCGGTCGTGTGCCACGCCGGACACGGCACCGTCGTGCGCGCGCTGGCCTGCGGCGTCCCCGTGGTGGCGTGCCCGGACGCCGGCGACCAGGCCGAGAACGCGGCCCGCGTGCGCTGGGCGGGCCTGGGCGTCTCGCTGCCGCGCCGCTTCCACACCGCGCGGGGCGTGCGGCTGGCCGTGCGGCGCGTGCTGTCCGACCCCTCCTACGCGGCCCGGGCGGCGCTAATCCGGGACTGGTGCGCCCGGCACGACGGGGCGGCTATCGCCTCCGACGCGCTCGAGCGGCTCGCCGGCTGACGCTCGTTATCCGGTGGTGACGCGGCCTTGCATACCTCGAGCGACGCCGCTGGCCCGCACCAACGGCACGCACGTTATCCCGCGGTGACGCGGGCTCGCCTACCGTCGCCGGGGTGAGCCGTCCGCCCAGCCTGTGGATCGATCGCGACAACGGCCGGGATGCCGACAGCGGCCCGTTCTCCTCCGCCCGCTGGCGCCGCCACGCGATCGAGGCGCGCGGCGGGGCGCCGACGGCGCCGGAGCCTGGCCCGCCACCGCCGCCGCGTCGCCGCCCGCGGCTGCTCACGTTCGCGACGCTGGGTGTGGCGCTGGTGGCGCTCGCGCTCTCCCTCGTCGCCGTACTCGACGGGAGCGGCGGCGAGGGCGCGACGGCGCCGCTGGCCACGAGCGGGCGTCCGCTGGCGCCCACCCAGAGCGGGCGCGTGTATGACGCGGCCGGTCCGGCCGTGGTGTCGGTGCAGGTCGGGTCCGCGTCGGGCACCGGCTTCGTGGTCCGCTCGGACGGGACGATCGTCACCAACGCCCACGTGGTCGGCGGGGCCGAGACCGCCCAGGTGCGCTTCGGCGACAGCGGTCGCATGGTCGAGGCGGAGGTGCTCGGCAGCGATCCGTCCTCGGACCTAGCCGCGCTGCGCGTGGACCCGGGCGCCGCGCCGCCGCTCAGACCGCTGGCGCTGGCCGAATCCGACCAGGTGCGCGTGGGCGACCCGGTGGTGGCGATCGGCCATCCGTTCGGGCTCGACCGCACCGCCACGGCCGGCATCGTGTCCGGCGTGGGGCGCGAGATCCGCGCGCCGGACGGGTTCCAGATCGACGAGGTGATCCAGACCGACGCCCCGATCAACCCGGGCAACTCCGGCGGACCGCTGCTCGACGCGCGCGGGCGGGTGGTCGGCGTGAACACGCAGATCGCCACGGCGGGCGACCGCGGCAACGTGGGGATCGGCTTCGCCGTGCCCGCCGACACCGTGCGCGATGTGCTGCCCCGGCTCAGCCGTGGCGAGCGAATCGAGCGGCCGTTCCTGGGCGTCACGACCGCCCCGCACCCCGCCGGAGCCGCGATCCAGGGCCTCACGCCGGGCGGCCCGGCGCAGTCGGCCGGCCTCGAGGCGGGAGACGTGATCACGGCTGTTGAGGGCCGCCCGATCCGTGATCCGGATGACGTGTCGCAAGCGGTGTCGGGACTCGAGCCCGGGGACCAGGTGGAGGTCGAGGTGGAGCGCGACGGCCAGCGCCGGACCGTCACCGTCGAGCTGGGCAGCCGACCGCGGCGCACCCCTTGAGCTTCCAGGCCCCGCTCTTCCTGCTCCTGCTGCTGCTCGTGCCGACCGCCGCGGCGGTGTACGTGTTCGCCGACCGCCGCCGCCGCGCTGGGGCCGAGCGCTTCGCCTCTCCCCTGCTCATGCCCTCGGTCGCGCCCACGCGGCCCGGGTTTCGCCGGCACGCGCCGCTGGCGCTCTACGCCGTCGCGCTGGCCGCGGTCGCCGTGGCGCTGGCCCGCCCGGAGACCACCGTCGCCGTGCCCGAGGAGCGGGCCGCGGTCGTCCTCGCCACGGACATCTCCGGCTCGATGCAGTCGCGCGACGTGGCGCCCGCGCGCATCGCCGCCGTGCGGCGCGCGGCGCTGGACTTCCTCGGCCGCGCCCCGGACCAGTTGCGCGTCGGGGCCGTGGCGTTCAACCACGCGGTACAGGCCATCGAGGCACCGCGGGCCGAGCGCCGGGACGCCAGGGCGCTGGTCGAACGGCTTTCGCCGAGCGGCGGAACGGCCACCGGGGAGGGGTTGGCCGCGGCGCTGGGGCTGCTCGGACCCGAGGGCGGTCGCTGCGAGCGCCCCCCGGCCGCGGTCATCCTGCTCTCCGACGGCGCCTCGACCCACGGTCGCGATCCCGTCGAGGTGGCGCGCCGCGCCGCCCGCCTGCGAATCCCGATCTACACCGTCGCGCTGGGGACCGACGGTGGGACGATCGAGGTCCAGCGCCGCGATGGAACGACGATGACGCGCTCCGTGCCGCCCGACCGCGACACGATGCGCCGCATCGCCACCATCAGCGGCGCCAGGACGTTCGCGGCCGACGCCGACGACGAGCTGGCCACCGTCTACGAGCGGCTCGGCTCGCGTGTCGCGACACGCGAGGAGCGCCGCGAGGTCACGGCCGCGTTCGCGGCCGGCGCGGCGGCCTTCCTGCTCGTGGGCGGCGGCCTCTCGCTGCGCTGGTTCGGGCGCCTTCCGTAAGCCGGCCCGGGGCGCGCGAGGGGCCCCCGGATGCCGTCAACGGCCAGGCAACCCAGAGGTGGGCCCTCTTCGTTGCCATATGCGAGACGAAGGGAGCCCATACCCGGGGGCGCGAGCCCCGGGATGCCATCACCCAGCCAGGCGCCACGGGGGTCCGGGGGCGCGAGCCCCCGGATGCCATCACCCAGCCAGGCGCCACGGGGGTCCGGGGGCGCGAGCCCCCGGGTTACATCCGTCCTCTAACCTTGCCCGCGTGAGGCGATTGGTCATCGTCGCGGTCGCCGTCGCCGGCTTTGCCCTCTTCGGCAGCGGCGTGCGTGGCCTCGCCGCCTTGGACGATCGGCTGGAGGCCGCGACCGGCCCGCGCGAGGCCGGGACGCACGAGGTCAGGCTCGCGGAGCCGCGTGGGCGCGACTGCCCCTGGCCGCGCCATCGGAACGAGCGACAGCTCTAGGCAGTCGCACCGAGACGGCGAGACCCCCGCCGTCGCGGGGCGCGATGGCGAGCGACCCGCCGTGCGCCTCGCTCACCGCGCGGACGATCGACAGGCCGAGCCCCGCCCCGCGCCCGTCGGCGCCGCGCTCGAGCCGTTCGAAGGGCTCGGCGAGCCGGGCGGCAGCCTCGCGCTCTACCGGCGGCCCGGTGTTCTCGACGCTCAGGTCGACGGTCTCCGGGCCGGCACGCGTGCGGACATGGACCCAGCCGCCGGGGCGGTTGTACCGCACGCCGTTCTCGATCAGGTTGGCGACGAGCCGTTCGAGCAGCGCGCCGTCGCCCTCGACGGTGGCCGCCTCCCAGTCGGATCGGATGCTCACGCCCTCGGCGGCGGCGTCCTCGCTCGCCTGCCTGGTGGCGGCACCGGCCACCGCGGCGAGGTCCACAGGCTCCCGGTTGAGCAGCCCGCGCTGGCTGCGGGCGAGGATCAGCAGGCTGGCCAGCAGCGCCTCGGTGCGGCGGCTCGCCTGCACGACGGACGCCGCCGTGGCGCGCAGCTCGTCCAGATCCGGCTCCGGGTTGGCGAGCGCCACCTCGGCCTCCGAGCGGATCACGGTCAGCGGGCTGCGCAGCTCGTGGCTGGCGTTGGCGATGAAGCGGCGCTGGGTCTCGAAGGAGTCGGCCAGCCGGTCGAGCATCTCGTTCAGCGTGTCGCCCAGCTCGCGCAGCTCGTCGCGGGGACCGGCGACGGGGATGCGCTCGTCCAAGCGCTCCTCGGACACACGGCGGGCCGTGCCGGTGATGCGCTTGAGCGGCGCGAGCAGCCGCCCGGCCATCGCCCAGCCGACCGTGGTGGCGAGCAGCACCACGCCGGCGAAGGCCACCAGGTACTGGAGCGCCACCTCGTCCAGGGCGTCGCCCGCCAGGGCCTCGGGCAGCGTGCGGTCGAAGTGGCGGCCGAGCAGCCAGTAGCTGATCAGCAGCAGCACGCCGGTCGATAGGCCCACTAGCAGGACGTAGAGCGCCGTCAGCCGCGCCCGCACGGTCAGGTGCGGCCGCCTCACACCCGGTACCCGGCGCCCTTGACGGTCTCCACCACCGGCGGATCGCCCAGCTTGCGGCGCAGGCGCAGCACGGTCATGCGGACCGAGTTCGTGAACGGGTCGGCGTTCTCGTCCCAGACCCGCGCGACCAGCTCGTGGTTCGACACCGTCGCGCCCCCGGCGGCCATCAGGACCTCGAGCACCGCGAACTCCTTGGGAGCGAGCTCGATCTCGCGACCGTCGCGGCTGACCGCGTGCCGCGCGGGGTCGAGCTCGAGGTCGCCGTTGCGTATCGTGGCTGGGCGCGCCGGACCCGCTCGGCGGGCCAGCGCCCGCAGCCGCGCGACCAGCTCGGCGAACGCGAACGGCTTGGGCATGTAGTCGTCGGCGCCCAGGGAGAGGCCGTCGACCAGGTCGTCGAGGTGAGCCGCCGCGGTCAGCATGAGCACGCGGCTGTCGGGCTCCTCGTCGCGCAGGTTGCGACACACCTGGTCGCCGTGCACGATCGGCAGGTCGCGGTCGAGCACGACCACGTCGTAGGGGTGGAGTCGCGCCTTGTCGAGCGCGGTCGCGCCGTCGTAGGCCACGTCCACCGCCATGCCCTCGCGCCGTAGCCCGCGCGCGACCGCGTCGGCGACCCCGCGTTCGTCCTCGGCCACCAGCACGCGCATACGATCGAGGGTAGTGGGCCGGGGCGCCCGGGTTCAAAGCCGGGGTGGACCCTCTTCGTTGCCGTATGCGAGACGTCCAGGGCCCACCCCAGACTCGACCGCCGCGATCACCCGTTATGCCGCGGTGACAGCGGGCCGCCTACCGTGGCGGCCATGAGCGAGAGCCGCAGCCACGAGGAACCCCGCGAGGCGCTCGAGAGCGCCCTCTACGAGATCAAGCGCGTGATCATCGGGCAGGACGCCATGCTCGAGCGCGTGATGGTCGCCCTGCTCACGGGCGGCCACGTGCTGCTCGAGGGCGTGCCCGGCCTGGCCAAGACGTTGACGATCAAGACACTCGCGTCCGCCGTGGGCGGGAGCTTCCGGCGCATCCAGTTCACGCCCGACCTGGTGCCCTCGGACCTGGTCGGCACCCGCATCTACCGACCCGACAGCGGCGCCTTCGACACCGAGCTGGGTCCGGTGTTCGCGAACTTCCTGCTGGCCGACGAGATCAACCGCGCGCCGGCCAAGGTCCAGTCGGCGCTGCTCGAGGTAATGCAGGAACAGCAGGTGACGATCGGCGGCGAGACCCACCTCGTCCCGCTCCCGTTCCTCGTGCTCGCCACCCAGAACCCGATCGAGTCGGAGGGCACCTATCCGCTGCCCGAGGCGCAGGTGGACCGCTTCCTGATGAAGATACTCGTGGACTACCCCTCGCCGGGCGACGAGGCCGCGGTGGTGAGCCACTCGCTAGATCCCGCGACGGTGGTCGAGGAGCGCCTGACGATCGACGAGCTGCTGCGCTTCCGCGCCGCGGCGGCCGAGGTGATGGTGGACCGGGAGGTGATCGACTACGCCGTCGCGCTCGCGGACGCCACCCGCCGTCCCGGCCGCTACGGGCTCGACGACCTGGAGGCGCTGGTGAGCTACGGGGCGAGCCCGCGTGGGCCGATCGGGCTGGTCCAGGCTGCGCGCTCGCTGGCGCTGCTGCGCGGTCGCCGCCACGTGTTGTCGAGCGACGTGCGCGACCTGGCGCCCGAGGTCCTGCGCCACCGGCTCGTGCTGAGCTACGAGGGCCTCAGCGAGGGCGCCGTGCCCGACGAACTGCTCGACAAGGTGCTGGCCGCCGTGCCCGAGCCGGATCAGCGACCCGTGGCGGGGGAGTCGCTGGCGGCGTGAGCGCGGTGAGCGCCCTCAGCCCGTGACCGCCGCCGCGCCGCTCCGGCCGCCCGCCGGGCGTCAGGGGCCCGGCTCGGTGCCCGGCGCCCTGGTCGAGGCGCTCGCGCTGGCCTTCGTGCGTCGGGCCGGCGGTGTGACGGCCGGGGAGCATCGTGGCGCCGGCGTCGGCGCCGGGACCGAGCTCGCCCAGTTGCGTCCCTACCAACCCGGCGACGACGTACGACAGCTCGACCCGGCCGCGACGGCACGGACGGGCATACCGCACGTGCGCCAGCAGGTGCCGGAGCGGCTGCTGACGACGTGGCTGGTCGTGGACCTCTCGCCGTCGATGGCCTTCGGGACCGCGGACCGGCTCAAGAGCGACGTGGCCGATGGCGTGATCGACGTGCTGGGCTCGCTCGCCGTGCGGCGCGGGGGCCGTGTCGGTCTGATCACCTACGGCGCCCCCACGGCGCGGTTGTTGCCGCCGCGCGGCGGCCGAGGTGCGCGGGTGGGGCTCCGGCGCGCGCTGGACGAGGGTGTGGCGCCCGACGGCGCCGGCGGCGAGCCGCTCGCCAGGGTTGCGATCCGCCTGGGCCGCCTGGCTCGGCAGCGCAGCCTGCTCGTCGTGGTCTCCGACTTCGCCGGACCACCCGCCTGGGCGCGGCCGCTGGCCGCCCTGGCCGCCCGCCACACGGTGCTGGCGGTGGAGGTGCGCGACCCGCGCGAGCGGGAGCTGCCCCCCGTGGGCCGCCTGGCGCTGGTCGACCCCGAGACGGGCGCGCGCGTGGAGGCCGACACCAGGGATCGCCGGTTGCGCGAGCGGTTCGCGCGCGCCGCCGCGGAGGAGCGCGGAGCGGTGGCCGCGGCGTTGCGCCGGGCCGGCGTCGAGCACGTCGTCCTGTCGACCGCCGGGGCGTGGGCGCGCGAGCTGGGACGGAGGCTGGCGTGAGTCACGCGAGCCCACCTTCCCCCGCGCGCGCTCGCGCCGCGCCGGAGGACCGCATGAGCCGTGGAGGCCCTCATCCCCGACGGACGCCGGCGCCCGCTCGGAGGGCCGCATGAGCTTCGCCTCCCCCGTCTTCCTGGTGGCTCTGGCGCTCGTTCCCCTTGCGCTCGCCGCGCATTTCCGCGCCCGCCGTCGCGCCCGCCGCTATGCGGTCCGCTATCCCGCCGTCGCCACACTCGCCCCGCTGCTGCCGCGCATCTCGCCGCTGCGGCGGCAGCTCCCCCTCGCGCTGTTCCTGGCCGCACTGGCGGCGCTGGCCCTGGCGCTGGCCCGACCGCACGCGACGGTCGCCGTGCCCAAGGAGCAGGCGTCGATCGTGCTCGTGACCGACGTGTCGCGCTCGATGCTGGCCGAGGACGTGGACCCCAGCCGCCTGGAGGCGGTGCGATCCGCGGCCCGGCGCTTCCTCGACGAGGTTCCCGAGGAGGCATTGGTGGGCGCGGTGGCCTTCGCCGAGGAGCCGCACACGATCGAGCCCCCGAGCGACGAACGTGAGGAGGTCGAGGAGCTCGTCGACGGCCTGGCCGCCGACGGGGGGACCGCCACCGGGGACGCGCTCGTCGCCGCGCTCGGCCTGGTGGACGGGCCCGCCGAGCGGCGCCCCCCGGCGGCGATCGTGCTGCTGTCCGACGGTAAGGCCACGACGGGCCGCGATCCTCTGCCCGTCGCACGCGCCGCCCGCCGCCTCGACGTGCCGATCCACACGGTCGCGCTCGGCACGGCCGGCGCGACGGTCACGACACCCGACGGCTCCCTACTGCCGGTCCCGCCCGACCCCGAGACGATGAGACGAATCGCCGACCTCTCCGGCGGCCGCGCCTTCGAGGTAGACGACGCCGGCGAGCTGGCGAGCCTCTACGAGGAGCTCGGCTCGCGGGTGGCGACGGAGACCGAGGAACGCGAGATCACAGCCGCGTTCGCGGCGGGCGGCATCCTGCTCCTGCTCGCGGCGGCCGCGCTTGGGCTGCGAGCCACGGCCCGGCTGCCGTAGCGGCCACTCATAGGTGATCGGCATCTTCCAAGGCGCCCGTAGGCAGCCGCACACACTCAGACGCCGTTGGGCTCCGCTACGGCAGATGCCTCCTCCCTCGCTTCTTTGAACTCCCGGGGTGGGAGTCGAACCCACAACCTCTCGGTTAACAGCCGAGCGCTTCTGCCAGTTGAGCTACCCGGGATCGTTTCACGCCGATCGCGCTACCCAGACAAGGTAGCGCTGTTAGGCGACCTTGGCGACACCCGCCTCAACCTCCGAATGGCAGTTGGCGCAGAGCAGTACGCATTTCGCGGCTTCTGCTTTCACGGCATCGAGCGACCGTGTGAGGCCCCGATCCGCGAGCCCGAACTCCTTCACCTCGCCATCGCGGTGGTGGAATTGCAGCGCCCCGATATATCGGTCATACCCGCAGAGGCTGCAGCGCCCACCAGCCTCGGCCACCGTGAGCTCCTTCAGCCGCCGACGTCGTCGCGACACGGCTTCGGACCGACATCGGAGACAGCGATACGGAATCAGGCCTCGTCCGCCGTCCCCGCCAGCCGCGCCGCGCCGCCCGAGGCCTTCAGCATGGCCAGCGTCTTCGACTCGATCTGGCGTACGCGCTCGCGGGTCACTCCGACCTCGTGGCCGATGTCCTCGAGGGTCATCGGACCCTGGTCGCCCAGGCCGTAGCGCAGCTCGATCACGCGGCGTTCGCGCCACGGCAGCGAGTCGAGGACCTGCTCGAGGTCGGCGTCGCGGATGCGGTTCGAGACGATCTCGAGCGGGCGGTCGCCGGCCTCGTCCTCGATGAAGTCGCCCAGCGAGGCGTCGCCTTCCTCGCCGCCCACGGGCGCCTCGAGGGACACCGGCTCCTGGCCCAGCTTCAGGATCTCCTCCACCTTCTTGGCCGACATCTCCACGAGCTCGCCGATCTCCTCGACGCTCGGCTCGCGGTTGTGCCGCTGGATCAGCGCCCGCTTCGCCCGGGCCACACGATTCATCCGCTCGACCATGTGCACCGGGATGCGGATCGTGCGCGACTGATCGGCCAGCGCCCGCGTTATCGCCTGGCGGATCCACCAGGTGGCATAGGTCGAGAACTTGAAGCCGCGCCGCCAGTCGAACTTCTCCACCGCCCGGATCAGGCCCAGGTTCCCTTCCTGGATGAGCTCGTCGAGGCTCAGCCGC
>Ga0187894_10006094_pt1 | contig 11961 bp, 10 predicted proteins | sample GBC1701081metaG_FD_136650 | JGI IMG/M metagenome (GOLD analysis project Ga0187894, IMG submission 136650) | White microbial mat communities from a lava cave in the Kipuka Kanohina Cave System on the Island of Hawaii, USA - GBC170108-1 metaG ...
CACGCCTGGGGTTCGCTCCGCGACCGCCGCCTCGCTTCGCGAGGCGCGGTCCACCCCCGCCCGGCCCGCGCGGCTTCTTGCCGATGCGCTGTCGACACGAGGGGCTTAGGTGGAACGGTGACGCGGCTGCGCCGTCGAGGCGCAGCCGCGTCACTCTTCGCTGTTGCTGGTGCCTGGGCTGTCTTCTGCCGGATCAGCTCGTGAGCTGGGCGTAGTCGGCGCGATCGCGCGCTAGGCGGGCTTGGAAGACGGGGGTGTCGTAGATGCGGCGCAAGAGCGCGCGCAGCTTCGGGTAGGCGGCGGCGTCGGGGGTGATGCGGGCGTAGCGGGCGTTCGTGGATGCGGCGCCGATGGCGAGGTCCGCGATCGAGAGATCGCCGCAGAGGAAGCCGGCGGCGGGCGCGATCGTTTCCAAGTAGTCGAACGCGCCCGGCAGCGCGGCGCGCAGCCGCGCGACGTTTGCCTCGTCGGTCGGCTGCTTCAGCACGCGGGGCTTGAAGAGCAGCTCGCCGGCGAGCGGGGCGAGGCAGTCGGTGAGCTTGGTGTCGGCGAACTCCTCGAGCCAGCAGGCGAACGCGCGCGTGCGCGCGTCGGGCGGGTAGAGCGCCGGCTCGGGATGGAGGTCTTCGAGGTAGCGGCAGATCACGCTGGAATCGGGCAGCACGAAGTCGCCGTCCCTGAGAACCGGGATCTTGCGCAGTGGGCTGATGCGCAGGAATTCCTCGCTCGGATTCAGCACCGGCGACAGCGGATCGTTCTCATAGGCGATGCGCTTGTGCTCGAGCACGAGCATCACCTTGCGCACATACGGCGAGAGCGAGTTGCCATAGAGCTTGATCGTCACGCCTGCGTCACTCGCCGGTGTTCACGCCGCGAGCTCCCGTTCGCAGCGAAACGAACTGACGCTCGCAGACGACGCGACTCGTCTCCGCGCTGAGGATTCCCAAGCGATGCCTCCGACTAGGCGATGCGGATCACCTCGATCCGCAGCGGCCGCGCCGCCGCGTCGATCGCGATGCGCGCGGCGCCGCCGGCGCGCTCGATCTCGCGCGCGCACTTCTGCGCGAGCGCCATCGCCTCGGCGAGCGCGTCGGGCGGCGTCGCCGCGAACGCGGGCGCGCTCGGGTCGCGCGCATCGACGCGCAGGCTCCCGGCTGCGCGCGGCTGCGCGGGGGCGACGACGCGAAAGCGCGCGCCTTCCTCGAGCACGCGATCGCGCGGCGCTGCGGAGCTGGCCAAAGAGAAATCCAGCAGCGGGGCCGGGTCGCGCGTCAGGTCGACGCCGAGGCTCGCGCGGGTCTCGTCGGAGAGCCGAGCTTCAGCCTGATAAGCCGGGTGATCGACGAGCAGCGCGACCGGCTGCGCGGCAGCGCGGAACGCGGCGACCTGCGCGTCGCTCAGCGCGAAGCGCAAATAGTGGACTGCCGAGATGCGGTCTTCCTCGAGCTGCCGCGCGTCGAACTGCGCGCGCACGCGCTCGCTGCCGATCCGCAGCGCGACGCACTCGTCGATGCCGAGCAGGCGGTCGAGCTCGCTGCGGATCTGCGCGCTCTCGGTGATCTCGATGAACATCGTCGCCGAGAGCTCGCGCGGGCCCGGGATCAGCTCGTTGTAGACGGCGATCTCGTGCGCGACGGCGCTCGCGTCACGCGTACGCTCGTCGCGGCACATCTCGAGGATCTGCCAGCGCAGCGTCTCGCGATCCTCGAAGAGCAGCGTGACGCGATCGCCGACGGCGACCCGCCGCGGCGCCTTGTGCGCGATCACGCGCGCGCGCAGCTCGTCGCGAATCGTCTCGAACACGTCGAGCGCGGGGATGTCGGCGGCGGAGAGCGGCGTCACTCGGCGGGGATTCCATAGGCGTGCCGCAACAACACGATCGGATGCACCGGCTTCTTGTGCAGGCCCTCCTCGATGCGCAGGCCCGAGAGCGGGCAATCGGTCGCGTAGTGCTCTGCGCCGCTCGCGCCGAGCGTCTCGAGCAACTTCTTCGCGACCTGCAGCGACGCATCGTGGAACTTCGCTTGCATGCCCCAGGTGCCGTCGACGCCGGAGCAGGCGTCGACGAGCGTGACTTCCTCGGCGACGAGCTTCAGCACGTCGCGCGAGCGGAAGCCGATATTTTGGGCGCGCAGATGACAGGGCGCGTGGTAGGCGACGTGCCCGAGCTTGTGCTGGAAATCGCGCTTCAGCTTCTGCGCGCGCGCGAGCTCCACGACGTACTCCATCAGATCGCGCGTCGCGGCGGCGACGCGCTGCGCCGCCTCGCTGCGCACGAGCTTCGGGTACTCGTGCTTCAGCATCAGCGAACAGGAAGGCCCCGGCGCGACGATCAGCGCGCCCGCCTCCACGTGCGGCAGCAGATCGGCGACATTCTGCTCGGCGTTGCGCCGCGCGGCGGCGAGATCGCCGACGTCGGTGAACGGCATCCCGCAGCAGCGCTCATACGCCACCTCCACGCGCACGCCGCTGTGTTCGAGCACCGCGACCGCGCTGCGCGCGGCGACCGGATCGCTGTAGTTCACGAAGCAGGTCGTGAAAAGCACCGCTCGGCCGTTCTCGCCGGAGCCCTTCGCTCCGCCGCGCCGCTTCCACCAGCGCTCGACGGTCTCGAAGTAATAGGACGGCTGTACCCAATCTCGGTGGATGCCGACCGTTTTCTCCATCGCGATGCGCGAGAGCCGGTTGCTGTTCGCGAAGTTCATCAGCGGTGGCGCGAGCGAAGCTGCCTTTCCTAACAGGTCGGTGCGCGTCGTCAGCTTGCGCGCGAGCGGCACGCCGTCGCGCTGTGCGCGGGCGAGCTGGTGGCGCCGCATCAGCAGCGGGAAATCGACGTCCCACTCGTGCGGCGGCGTGTAGGGGCAGTGGTTGTAACAGAGCTTGCAGTGATAACAGAGCTCGTTCACCGCCTCGAAGCCGGCGGGCGTGACGCCGGCGATCTCCTGCTCGGTCGCATCGATCAGATCGAACAGCTTCGGGAACGCCGGGCAGAGCGGCAGGCAGCGCCGGCACTGATGACAGACTTCGCCGACGCGGCGCAGCTCGCGCTCGACTTTCGCGAGCTCGGAGAACTCCGGATCGTCGTAGTGGAATGACGTGCTCGGGCGTTCGGGAAGATCGACCTTCATGACTCGCTAATCGAGGCGGCCGCGACGCTGGCGCGACGTACTCGGAGGGATCGTTGCCGAGGCCCGGTCATGCGGTCGTTTTGCACGTTCGCTGCAGCGGACCGCCGCCGGAGCGGCGGCCGCTGAGCGATTTGCCGCGGCGTCAGAGCTTCTCGAGCCCGTCGAGCGCCTTCTGGAATCGCCCGGCGTGCGACTTCTCCGCTTTGGCGAGCGTCTCGAACCAGTCCGCGACGTCGCCGAACCCTTCACCGCGCGCGGTCTTCGCGAAGCCCGGGTACATCTCGGTGTACTCGTAGGTCTCGCCCGCGACTGCGGCGACGAGGTTCTTGTCGGTCGAGCCGATCGGCTTGTCGGTCGCCGGGTCGCCCGCCTGCTTCAGGTAATCGAGATGGCCGTGCGCGTGGCCGGTCTCGGCCTCGGCGGTGTCGCGGAACAGACCGCCGACGTCGGGGTAGCCCTCGATGTCCGCCTGCTTCGCGAAGTAGAGGTAGCGGCGATTCGCCTGCGATTCGCCGGCGAACGCGTGCTTCAGATTGTCGTGGGTCTTGCTGCCCTTGATCTGCGCCATGAGAGGCCTCCTGAAAAGAAGGAGCCAGTCTATGGCAGCGAGCGTGGCGGGCCTAGAGCTCCGGCGAGCGTTTGTCCGAATCGGCGCGATCGGCGATTGCGATCGCAGCTCACCGCAGCAGCGCGACAAACGGGTCAGACCTCCTTTGTCGCGCTGAGCGTCCGCGATCAGATCACGCCGCTGCGCTTCAGCTCCGCGCGCTCGGCCGCATCGATGCCGAGCTCCTCGAGAATCGCGTCGTTGTGTGCACCCAGAGCGGGGGCGCCGCTGCGCACGCGGACCGGCGTGCGCGAGAACTTCGCCGCCGGGCCGACGACCGGGATCCGCGCATTTCCTTCGACGGACGTCGCCTGCAGCATCTCGCGGTCGGCGACGTGCGGATCGCGCGCGGCCTCCGCGTAAGTGCGTACCGGAGCGATCGGTAGGCCCTCCGCCAGCAGCGCGGCCTCCGCCTCGGCGACGCTGCGCTGCGCCAGCCATTCGGCGAGCAGGCCGTCGACCTGATCGCGTCGCGCGATGCGTGCGGGAGTCGTCGCGTAGCCCGGATCGTCGGCGAGCTCGGCCCGCCCGATCACGCGCGCGAGCCGCTTCCAGTGCGCATCGATCAGCACGCCGACCATCACCCGCCCGTCGCGGCACTTGTAGACGTTCGCGGGCGCGGCGATGCGGAACTGGTTGCCGAGCCGCGGCAGCTCGACGTCCATCGCGCCGAGCGTCAGGTAACCGGTGCTCTGGAACAGCACCGCGTCGAGCAGCGCGATGTCGACGTGCTGGCCCTCACCGGTGCGGTCGCGATGCCGGAGAGCAGCGAGCGCCGCCAGCGCGGCGTGCAGGCCGGACAGGTCGTCGCCGAGGAATGTCGGCGCCTTGACCGGCTCGCCGTCGGGCGAGCCGTTCAGCGAGAGGAAGCCGCTTGCGGCTTGGGCGAGCGGGTCGTAGCCCGCGCGATCGTGATCGCGCCCGTATTGCCCGAAGCCGCTGATCGAGACGAGGATCGAATCGTGCTTGCGCGCGCGCAGCTCCTTCCAGCCGACGCCCCAGCCGTCGAGCGCGCCGGGCCGGAAGTTCTCGATCACCAAGTCCGCGCGACCGCACAGGTCGAGGAAGATCTCGCGGCCGCGCGGCGCGTGCAGATCGAGCGTGAGGCTACGCTTGTTACGGTTCAGCGTGGCCTGCATGAACGAGATCGGCGGCTGCGTGCCCGGCAGCAGCGGCGGCGAGCGCCGCGCGACCTCGCCGGCGGGGTGCTCGACCTTGATCACGTCGGCGCCGAAGTCCGCGAGGATGCAGCCGGCCATCGGGCCCGCCCAAGTGGTGGTGAGCTCGACGACGCGAACTCCGGCGAGCGGTCCAGGCAGATCGCCGCGGGCCTCCCGGTAGAACTCGGACTTCTGCACGGATCACTTCTCCTCGGCCAGCCGCGCGAGCGCTCGTTCGCACGCGCGGCGCAGGTCGGCGTCGTCGCCGAGCGAAGCGGCGTCGCGCAGCTTCGCGCGCGCCGGTTCGAGTAAGAAGCGCGCATCGCGCGCGCCGAGCTCGCCGAGCGCGATCGCCGCGAGCCGTTGTGAAGCGGGATCGCGCGGGTCGGCGAGCGTTTGCAGCAGCTGCTCCGCAATCTCGGCCGACGGGTCTTCGAGCGCAGCCATCGCGGTCAGCGCGGCGCGGCGATTCGCCAGGTCGGCGTCCTTGCGGAGCGCGTCGAGCAGCACGCTCGCCGTCTCTACGCGTTCGGGCGCGAGCTCGCGCAGCGCGAAAATCGCCATGCGACGCACGCTCGCGTCCTCGCTGCGAAGCGCGAGGCCCGCGAGCAGCGCGAATACCTCGCCGTGCACGCGTCCGGTCTCGACGAGCAGGCGCGCGGCAGCCCAGCGCACGTCGCCGTCCGGGCTCGCGAGCGCCTCGACCAGCGCCGGCAGCAGGCGCGGACCCGGCGGCGAGATCCGCGCGAGCGTGAAGGCCGCGCCGAAGCGTCGAGCCGGATCTGAATCGTGCAGCGCAGCGCGCAAGCCCGGGTCGACGTCGCCTCGTGCGCGCCCGATCGCGACGAGGGCATCCGATGCGGCGCGCGAGACGGCCTTCGCGGGATCCCCTAATGCCTCGCACAGCGCCTCCGTCAGCAGCGTCGCCGCGGGATCGCTCGCGGCTGCGAGACACGCGGCGCGGCGGGCGGCGGGATCCGGGCTCGTGAGCTGCTCGAGGATCGGATGACTCACTCGCTCGTCCAGCGCACATCGAGGTCCGCGTCCGCGCCATCGCGCGTGACGCGCCGTTCGCGGAGCAGCTTGCGCAGGTGTTGGATCACCGATTGCGCCGCCGCGGCGTGGAGTGCCGGCGGGTAGGCCGCGTAGACGACCTTCACGATCTCCATCGCGCGCTTCGGCCCGCTCGCGAGCGCAGCCAAGATCTGCCGCTCGCGCTCGGCGCGGTGCGCGATGTACTCGCGCAGCTTCGCGACGCCGTCGGCGATCACCGGTCCATGCGCCGGGTAGATGCGCGTCGGTTTCTCGGCGAGCAGCTTCTCCAGCGAGCGCAGGTAATCGCCGAGATCGCCCGACTCCGCGGGAATCACGGTCGTGCCGACGCCGAGCACGTTGTCGCCCGAGAACAGCGCGCGCTCCTCCTCGAGCACGAAGTTGAGGTGGTCCGGGGCGTGGCCCGGCGCGTGCACGCCGCGCAGCGTCGCGCCCTCGGTTGTTACGGGCTCGCCCTCGGCGAGCGGCTCGAGTCCGAGGTCGGCGTACGGGCCGTCGAACAGCGCGCTCGGCAGCTTGCGCACGCGCACGCGGCCGAAGCGCTGCAGCACCGAGCGCACGCCGCCGATGTGATCCGGGTGCCCGTGCGTCAGCACGATCTCCTGGATGCGCTCGCAGCCGCAGCGCTCCATCGCGCGCGCGAGCACCGGCAGGAACGCGGGCTCGCCCTGACCGGGGTCGATCAGGATGCGCGCGCGCCCGGTGCCGACCAGGTAGGCGTTCGTGCCGGGGCCGGTGAACACGCTCGGGTTCTGCCCCAGCGCGACCGTCACGCGCTCCGACCAGACATCGAGGTCGGGCATCTTCATTCCGAGCATCACCGGCGCCGCTGCATTCGACATGACGGCGGATTCTAAGCGCAAGTCACCAATCGGGGACGTTCTTGACGCGGTGACTTACGCGCGGCTCCGTGGGACCGCGGGCGGAGCGGAGCACGACTGTCCCCTGACTCACCGTCAAGTATGAACGTCCCCGTTGGTGACTTGTCAGGCGCCGGCGATGGTCATGCGCGCGATGCGCAGGCTGGGCGCGCCGAGGGAGCCGAGGAAGCGGAGGTCGCCGCCGAGCGCCTCGACGTTCGCAAGCATCTCGCCGAGGTTGCCCGCGATCGTGATTTCCTCGACCGGGTATGCCCGCGCGCCGCGCTCGATCCAGAAGCCGCGCGCGCCTCGCGAGAAGTCGCCGGTCACGGGATTGAAGCCGTGCCCGAACATTCCCGTCACGAGCAGGCCTCGCTCGAGCCCGCGCAGCAGCGCCTCGAGGTCGCCGGCGCCCGGCTCGATCCAAAGGTTCGTCGGCCCCGCGCTCGGCGCGCCGCCGGCATGGCGCGCCGCATTGCCGGTCGAGCGGAGGCCGAGCTTTCGCGCCGAGTACGTGTCGAGCAGCCAGCTGCGCAGCACGCCGCCCTCGACCAGCAGGTTGCGCCGAGTCGGCTGGCCCTCGCCGTCGAACGGCTTGCTGCCGAGGCCGCCGCGCCTCCTGCCATCGTCGACGATCGTCACACGCTCGCTCGCGACCTGCTGCCCGTTCTTCTCGCGCAGGAACGAAGCGCCGCGATAGACCGCGTAGCCGGACAGGCAGCCCGCGAAGTTCCCCAGCAGCTCGCGCGCGGCGGAAGCGTCGAAGATCACCGGCGCTTCACAGGTCGCGATGCGGCGCGCCCCGAGCTGGCCGAGCGTGCGCTCGGCGGCGATGCGCCCGACATCCTCGGGCGAATCGAGGCTCGCGAGCGTTCGACTCGCGCTCGCCCACCAGGCGGTCTGCATCGCGCCGTCTTGCGCGGCGACGGGCTGCGCGTAAAGCGAGTGCGAAGCGCTCTGGTACTCGCCCGCGAAGCCCGCGCTCGATCCGTAACAGATCGCAGTCTGCGCCGTGCTCGCGCTGGCGCCTTCGGAGTTCGTGATGCGGGGATCGAAGCCGCGTGCGGCGTCCTCGGCGCGCTGTGCGAGCGCGATCCAATCTGCCGTCGTCAGTGCGCGGTCGGCCGGGTCGAACAGCGCGAGGTCGGGCAGCTCGCTTGCGAAGCCGTCCGCGGGTAGGCCGGCCGTCGGGTCCGGCGCCGTCGCGCGCGCCAACGCGACGCTGTCCTCCGCCAAGCGCGCGATCGCCGCGCGCGAGAGATCGCTCGAAGAAGTCAGCGCGCTACGCAGGCCGCCCGGGCCGTCCGCGAACACGCGAATCCCGAGCGTGCGTTCGCGCGACTGCGAGACCGTGTCGACCTGCGTGCCGCGCACGCGCACCTCGAGCGCGTCGCTCTCGGCGAAGACTGCGTCGGCGGAGTGCGCGCCTGCCGCCCGCGCGCGCTCGAGCGCGAGTTGGACCGCGTTGCTGCCTGATAAGCGTGCTTGCGGGCTGAGCGCCGAGCTCGTCATCGTTCGGTGCCGCCGACCGTGAGGCCGTCGACGCGGATCGTCGGCAGGCCGACGCCCACCGGCACCGACTGGCCATCCTTCCCGCACGTGCCGACACCGAGATCGAGCTCGAGATCGCTGCCGATGCGCGAGACGCGCGTCAGCACGTCGGGGCCGTTGCCGATCAGCGAGGCGCCGCGCAGCGGCTCGGCGAGCGCACCGTCGACGATGCGATACGCCTCGCTCGCCGAGAACACGAACTTCCCGCTCGTAATGTCGACCTGGCCGCCGCCGAAGGTCTTCGCGTAGAGCCCGTTCTTGACCGAGCGCAGGATCTCGTGCGGGTCGTCGCTGCCGGCCAGCATGAAGGTGTTCGTCATGCGCGGCATGGGCAGATGCGCGTAGCTCTGGCGCCGACCGTTCCCGGTGGGCTTGTGTCCCATCAGCCGCGCGTTGAGCCGGTCGTGCAGGTAGCCGACCAGGATGCCGTCCTCGATCAGCACCGTACGGCCGGTCGGCGTGCCCTCGTCGTCGACGTTCAGCGAGCCGCGTCGGCCGGGCAGGGTGCCGTCGTCGATCACGCTGACGCCGGGCGCGGCGACGCGCTGGCCGATGCGGCCGGAGAACGCCGAGACGCCCTTGCGATTGAAGTCGCCCTCGAGCCCGTGGCCGACCGCTTCGTGCAGCAGCACGCCAGGCCAGCCTGGACCTAACACCACGTCGAACGCGCCGGCGGGGCAGGGGCGCGCGTCGAGATTCACGAGCGCGAGGCGCACCGCTTCGTCGACCAGCGGCTGCCACGAGCTGGGCTGAAGGAACTCCGCGAGCGCACGGCGACCGCCTGCGCCCTGATAACCGACCTCGCGCCGGCCCTCGGCGCCCTGCGCGATCACCTGCACGTTGAGGCGCACGAGCGGCTGCACGTCCGCCACCCATGCGCCGTCGCTCGCCGCGACCATCAGGTTGCGCTGCTGGCAGACGACGCTCGCCATCACCTGCACGATGCGCGGATCCTTCGCGCGCGCGTAGCGGTCGATCGCGTCGAGCAACGCGACCTTCGTCGCCACCGGCACATCGGTCGGCGAGAGCGCGACCGGGTACAGATCGAGCGCGGGGGCGCCGGGGCCGCGCACCGCGACCGTACCGCCACGCGGCGAACCCGCTGCGATCGAGCGGGCGGTTCCCGCGGCGAGCTGCAGCGCCTCGACGGTGATGTCATCCGCGTGCGCATAGCCCTGCTTCTCGCCCGCGACCGCTCGCACGCCGACGCCCTGTACGAGGTGGCGGTCGCCGCTCTTGACGATGCCGTCCTCGAGCGAGACAGAATCCTGCGTCGACGCCTCGAAGAACAGATCCGCGTGGTCGATCGGGCCTTCGAGCGCCGTGCCGAGCGCGCGCTCGAGCTCGCGCGATCCGATGCCGAAGCGCGCGCCGAAAGCGGCGGCCGGAGTGTTAGGGCTGCTCACGCGTTCTCCATGGCGACGAGCCGAGCGGGGAGATCGGCCAAGCTAGCAAGCTCGCCGGCGTCGACGGCGGCGAGCCCCGCGGCGTGCGCGGCCTCGACGTCGAGCTTCGCGTGATCGCCGACGTAGACGCATGCGTTCGGGGGCAGCGCGAGCCGCGCGAGGCACGCGTCGAAGATCGCGCGCTCCGGCTTCGCGGCGCCGCAGTCCACCGGTATCACGACCTGCTCGAAGAGATCGCGTAGTCCGAGCTCGCGCAGGATCCCGTGCAGGCGCTGATCGAAGTTCGAGACGATCGCGAGCCGGCGACCGGCCGCGCGCAGCGCAGCGAGCGCCTCGCGCGCGCCGGGCATTGCTCGCCACGCGCCGGCTTGCGCGAAGTAATCCCAAAGCGTCGCGAAGTACGCGTCGAAATCCCCGAAATCGCGCCGTCCCGTCTGCGGCTCGGAAGGTCTCGCGCACGCGCGCCCGCCACCATGCGCGCTCGAGCTCGGCGGCCCGCTCGCGCGACTCGCCGGGATGCACGTTCGCAGGTGCGTTCGCGAACACGCGCCGGAACGCGTCGTCCAGACGACCGGCCGAGATCTCGACACCATGCGCGCGCGCGAGCCGCGCGTAGATCTCGCCAATCGGCTTCGCGGGTACGATCAGAGTTCCGGCAGCGTCGAACAGGACGGCGGCGAATCGCATGAGCGGCGCAGCGTAGGAGCGTGCGTCGCGATCAGCGAGCTGCGATCAGGCTGCGGTAGATCGCGCATACCGCGGCATTCCCGGTCGGACAAAGCCTCGAAGAGGAGGCGGGCCTCCTGCTCCCAGCTCGCGCTGGGTTCTGTGCTCGCCCGGCGTTCCACTACGAGCGTGGTGCTGCTCGCTTCGTTCGAGCGGCCCCTCGCTCTCCGATCTCGGCCGCGACGGCGATGGGGCCACCGCGTACGTGAAGCCCACTGACCGCCTCAGCGCTCGTCCGGGTCGTACGCGAGGTTCGAGCCGAGCCAGCGCTCGACTTCCGCGAGCGGCACTTGTTTGCGCGCGGCGTAATCACTCGCCTGATCGCGGCCGATCAACCCGACGTTGAAGTAGCGCGCCTGCGGATGCGCGAAGTAGAGACCGGAGACGCTCGCGGCGGGCCACATCGCGCAGCTCTCGGTCAGCGAGATGCCCACCGCCTCGGCGCCCAACAGGCGGAACAGCGTGCGCTTCTCGCTGTGGTCGGGGCAGGCCGGGTAGCCGAACGCGGGCCGGATGCCGCGGTACTTCTCCTCGATCAGCTCCTCATTCGAGAGCCGCTCGCCTGTGCCGTAGCCCCACTCGCGGCGCACCCGAGCGTGCAGCAGCTCGGCGAGCGCCTCGGCGAAGCGATCGGCGACGGCCTTCACGAGGATTGCGCGGTAGTCGTCGTTCGCGGACTCGGCTTGCTTCGCGAGCTCCTCGGCGCCCAGACCTGCGGTGACCGCGAAGGCACCGATGCTGTCGGAGAGGCCGCTTTCGCGCGGCGCGACGAAGTCCGCGAGCGAGCGCTGCGGCGCCGCGTCGTCGTGCGGGCGCTGCTGGCGCAGCATCGGGAAGCGCGCGAGCTCGCGCGCGCGCGCGGCGTCGTCGTAGAGCACGACGTCGTCGCCCTCGCTCGCGGCGCGCCAGAAGCCGTACACCGCGTTCGCGCGCAGCGCGCGGCTCTTCTCGAGCTCGTCGAGCAGCGCGTTCGCGTCCTCATACAGCCGCTTCGCTTCGGCGCCGTACTGCGGATTCTCGAAGATGCGCGGGAACCGCCCTGAAAGCTCCCACGCAGAGAAGAAGAACGTCCAGTCGATGTACGGGCGAATCTCGGCGAGCGGCACGTTCTTCAGCTCGCGGCGCCCGAAGAATGCGGGCTGCGCGAGATCCTCGGCGCGCCACGCGACCGGCGTGCGCCGCGCGCGCGCTTCGCCGAGCGCGAGCAGCGGCTTCTCGTGCTTGCTCGCATAGACGGCGCGCAGCCGCTCCTGCGCGGCGCGGTTCTTCACGTCGAGCTCAGCGTGCGCCCTCGCGTCGAGCAGGCTCGCCGCCGCGCCCACCGCGCGCGAGGCGTCGTTCACGTGCAGCACGCTGCGCGAGTACGCGGGCGCGATCTTGACCGCGGTGTGCTGCCGGCTCGTGGTGGCGCCGCCGATGAGGAAGGGGAGCTCCATGTTGCGGCGCTTCATCTCCTTGGCGACGTAGACC
>Ga0187894_10006096_pt1 | contig 11961 bp, 12 predicted proteins | sample GBC1701081metaG_FD_136650 | JGI IMG/M metagenome (GOLD analysis project Ga0187894, IMG submission 136650) | White microbial mat communities from a lava cave in the Kipuka Kanohina Cave System on the Island of Hawaii, USA - GBC170108-1 metaG ...
ACCTCCTCGACCTCCTGTGGCAGCTGTGGGACCAGCCCTACCGCCAGTGCCTGCACGACAAAATCACCAACACCATCGTCGTGCGCACCTGATCAACTTCCAGCTCAGGCCGCGGGGGTCAACGAATGTTAGTTGGCGTGTCGGATGCGTTGTTCGAGGGCTTGGCGTGCGAATGCCGATAGAGAGATGCCTTGGGCGGCAGCTAGGCGTTGGGCGGCCTTGCGAACCTCAGCCGATACCCGAAACGCCACCTGCGGAGACGCTCCCTCGCCGGACAGGGAAGGGCGTCCAGCAAGCGCATCATGCACATCCTCCACCGCGCGAGCAATGTAGCCCTCATCGATAAGGTTGCCACGAGCGTCATAGACCTGCTCATCGGCGGACGCATCCGCACCAAGAATATAGTTCTCGTTCATCCTCGCCTCCAATACCTGTAGGGCACCACATGGATCACATAGAGGTAATTCGGCAGCTGCACCGCAATCACCTCCAGTTCCACACCTCGATCGTCCTTCCCCACAAAAACCAGGCGGTCATCGGTTTGCCCATCCCGCTCCGGCGCCACTAAAGGCTCTCCGGCGTCAGTGATCGCCACCATCGCATGAGCCTTACCGATGCGGTGCTTACGCGCTGACTGCGCAAACCGAACCTCCACCCCCCTAATTTTGTCAAACAAAATAGATGCTGTCGAGCGCACCAGGCATGCGGGGTATTTCGCACTGTTGTACCCCGTCGTGATATGGCCATCGTTGCCCCAATGAAGCGCAACGCGACCCAGGACTCGAGGTAACACAAGGTGGGGCGAGAGACAGCGGCACGATCATCGACGGCTACGGCTACGGCTACGGCTACGGCTAGAAATCACCCAGAGAAGGCCGCTGGGAACCAAGCCGGGCAGGATAGGATTTCGCTCGTGGCTCATCCCCGGAGATATCGAGACGACGATCCCTACCTCGCCGAACTGCGCGAGGTATGCCTTGCCTTGCCGGAAACCGTCGAGGTCGAGGCGTGGGGACGGCCGACGTTTCGGGCTGGGAAGAAGATATTCGCGGTGTTCGAGGGCAATGACGACCATCCCTTCGCCGTCATCTTCAAACCCGAGTCAGCCGAGCGCCCCGCGCTACTGGAAGACCCACGTTTCTATATTCCCGCGTATTTCGGGCCTGGCGGATGGGTGGCCCTCGACTTCACTGTCGCTCCGGTGGACTGGCACGAGGTCGCCGAGCTTCTGGAGAGCTCATACCGCCAAGTTGCCCTCAAGCGCATGCTCGAAGCACTCGACGAGCGGGGATGGTAGATCAGCTCGTAGTTAGATATCCAGATTCGTCCCGTTTCGGCTCTTACGTGTACTCCACCAAAGCCGATCCGGCCTAGGCGAATTTCACAAATTCACCCTTACTTACCCCTATCGCAAGATCGGCTATACCTGGTAGACCTATGCCCCAGGTCTCAATATCAGTGATCGACGCTATGTACCTTGGCGGAGCAATCATAGGGGAAGGTGATGCGGGTGAGATTCCGGGTAGATGTGACCGCAGAGGCGCCGGAGATCCCATGGGACCAGGTGTTCAGCCCGGCGCGGTCGTTCATCTACACCTTGATCCGAGATCAGGATGCCGAGCTCGCGACGGAGTTGCATGATCAAGGCTGGCAAGGACATACGCTGCGGCCAGTGGGAATTTCCTGTCCACAATTCCGGGGCGCGCGGCGAGTGCCCGGCCGCTACACGACATCGGGAACGGGCTCCCTGTGGTTCGGATCTCCGATCCCGCGAATCGCCGGAATGCTGCTGGCGGGGGTCACGAAAACGAAGGAAATCCGGTGGGGTCATATCGCGTTCGGCATTCGAGGAGTACAGGTCGAAACCCCTGCGGACCACTCGACGGGTGGGGCCACTGTCCGGACGGCAACTCCGGTCTTGATCAAACACGAGAGCCGATATATCACACCAGACCACGGGTCGTACCAAGATCAACTGCGACATAACCTGGTTCATAAGGCCGATCTGCTCGGGCTACCCAACGACGTCGTGGTAGAGGTGCTGGACGCCGGGCCAGTGCGCCACTTCGCGGTGCAAGGAGTGCCGCGTATCGGGACAACACTTACCACCCGGGTCCACGCGGCGCCCGAATTCCTCGACGCCATCTACGCATGGGGATTGGGGCTCACCAACAATCAAGGCTTCGGGTGGATTCGGTGACTCGTCCTCTCACTCTGACCGATCATCCCCAGCAGCGCGCCGGCGCCTGGGCAGTCGCGATTTTCACCGCCCGAGATCACCCGCACGCCGTGACCGAGGACGACCTGGATCAAGCCGCCCGGCGCCTCGTTCGTGACCTATCTCGGGCGGCCACCACCGCTAAGACCGACGCTGGCTACGACTGGTGGAAGGTCCAATTCGCCCTCTACCCCAACTCCAAGGTCACTCATGCTAAGCGGCCCCAAACCCGGGCCGCGCTGGAACCCAAAATCGCGGAACTGTTCATCCCGGACCCGGTAGCAGGGCTAGGCGAAGCGCCATGCGTGTTTTGTGACAAGCCAAGCACCGTGCGCTGGGCCAAGAGAAATCTGCCACTCTTCGACGCAGAGTCAATTCTCAATAACCTTCCGCCCGGTCTTGACGGCTGGCCGGTGTGCCAGGGTTGCCGTATCGCGGTGTGGGCGTTGCCCTATGGCGCCGCAGTCACCGCCGGATCCGCGAGTGTGCTCACCAGTGACTCGCTAGAAATCGAGCGCAAGTTCGCGAAGCGCAACGTCGATCGGGCAAGCAAGATCATGGCTGCCGGTTTCGCGGGCCTGTCCGCTGACGCCAAGCCGGAAGCCGTCGCCGTGTCGATGCTGAGCCATCACCACGTCCCCCTTGGGGTAACCCTCTGGATGTTCAAGAACGACAACCAGGAGCCCTGGTTGCGAGTCACCGAGACGCGGCAAGCCGTGACAATCTTCCTGCGGCGCATGCACACCGAGCCAGCCGCCCAACGCGGCTGGAAAGCGCTCATCCGCCTGCTCACCAACCGCGACGCTCAGGGAAACGTCAAGGAATCCGGGCACGACCAGGCTGCCAAAACACTGTTCGAGCCCGCTGGGCAGCGTCGGCCGCGGCTCCTCGAAACTGCCCACGCCCTGGTACAGCGGCATCTGGCCACGATGCCTAAACGCTGGCTGCGAGACCTGACCGAGCTAGCCCACCTCTACAGCAAGGAGATGCTCGACATGGACCCTACGCGACTGAAGCCGGTCGCCGACCTCATCGCCAGCTGGATCGCCGCGGCAACGAGCCCACGCGGCCGGTTCAATGAGTATGTCAAGGCCGCGGGCAAAGGCTACCCACTCGGCGGGCTGCTCATGCAGGCCGAGGCTCGGCTGCTGCGCAACGGACAGACGCCGCCCATGAAGGCCGCCGACGCCCAGCTCGTGGTGGGCAACGGCCCTGGCGCATGGGAGCACCGCATGCTTCTGTTCTTCTCGGTGGTCGATGCCCTCATCGCGCGGGGCGTCGAGATCGGGTCTAAGGCCGCGGATGAAGAAGATAACGAAATTGACATCCAGTTCCCAGAAGAAGAGGAAGGTGTGTAGCGCTGATGACTTACTTGGCAGGCAAGATTGTGCTCACGGTGGAGGCGGGCGCACCTAACAACGGCAGAGGCGATGGCAACACCACCCGTGTGAAGACCGCGGTTATTCGGCGCAAAACCTATCCCTACATCTCCGCGCAAGCCTTCCGGCGCTGGACCCGTGACACCATGACAGCCCTCGGCGCCATCCCATCCCCCACGGAGCGGGTTGGCAGCGCTCAGGGAAAGGCCCAGAAGGTCAACACCGCCGCGGATCCCATCCAGTACATCGACGATGACCTCTTTGGCTATATGAAAGCGGGCGCGAAGACCGAAGGCGCTGACACAACCCTGCGCGACAGCCCCTACATGATGGGCACGCTGCTGGCGGTCGAGCCGGCGCGGCCTACCGAAGACTTCGGGGTCATGGCGCGCGATATCACCGAGCCGGTGTTGCACGGCCACGAGTTCTACACTGCCGACCTCGCTGCCCCGTTCCTGCTGGATATTCCCCGGGTGGGGACGTTCACCCTGCCCGACAATCGAGGTGTTGGCCGCCCCAACTACCTGTCAGAAAAGGCGGCTCTCACCATGGCTGAGGCTCTGCAAGCCGGAGCTACCCCGGTGACATTCCGTTCTCAGCCGGCGGTCAGGCTGCCGTTGCAGGCCCGGCGAGAGCGGGTCGCGGTACTCTTGGACGCACTGGCGGAACTCGCCGGCGGAGCAAAGAAAGCGCTGCACTACGGCGACCGGGCGCCAGCCCTGCTGATGCTGCTGCCGATGGCTGGCGGCGTCAATCCGCTCGGATTCGTCGTCAACGGCGCTGAGGACGGGTCGGGGTTGCGGGTGCGGGCCGACGTGCTGGAGCAGGAACTCGCGGTGTGGACGGACGAGTGGGAGGCACCGGTCCGAGTGGGGTGGCAACCCGGATTCCGCGATGGGCTACGCACGGAGTTCGAAGCTGCGCTGACCAATCGCATCGCCGCTGGCGAGGTGGTTATCGATCATCCGCGCGCCATCCTGACCACGCTGGCAACAGAGATCCGCGGTGGGCGGCACGACGCCTGGTTTGACGACCTCCAGCGATGAGCCAGATACCCGCCGGTCCGATTTCAGCTACCCGGATCGGCCTGTTTGCTCCGGTGGCTTCGTTCCGGGATCCCATGTTCCCTGGGGTCACCCGGTGCCTGCCGGTCCCCCCGCCGTCCACAGCGCGGGGTATGCTGGCCGCCGGTGTTGGCCAGCCCGGATACGCCCCCATGCTGGGAATGGCGGCACATGCCGAGGGCGCCGGAACCGACCTGGAGACCTATCACCCAATCGCGGTGGACGGGAAGAACCCCGCTATTGGTGGACGAGTTCCCGCCAGAAAAGGTGGCATGACCATCCGCGAACGGACGTTTCTAGTCAATCTGCACGTCACCCTGTGGGTTCCAGACGAGGACGGCAGGCAGGTAGCCTGCGCGCTACGGCGGCCGGTGTGGGCGCTGCGGCTGGGCCGTTCCCAGGATCTGGTCCACGTCACCGATATCCGTCAGGTGACGCTCGAACCCGTTTCGGAAGCGAATGTGGGATGGGCACTCGCGCCTACTGGCGCTCATAAGGCGGCTGCCGCATCCACGCTCCGCCTGGCTAGCATAGTTAGCCTTGACCGGCTCAGCACCCGGTACCACAGCTACTTGTGGTGCCCCGACGGCGGGGGACATCGCCCTGTCATCAGCGCATATCACGACCAAGGCCAGGCGGTATGGCTGCTGAGCCCCTAAGCGTCAGCAGCCTGCTGAACCAGATATGGGCCAAGTCGCCACAAGTTTCCCGGCGCGGTCAGGCGGAGCTATTAACCGAGCACAGCCAGATGGCGCGGGACGCCGCGCGTGCCTTGCGCCAGCGGGTCGGTTTCGCGGGGGTGCTCACCAGCGAACCACGGTTTTGGTACTGGGCTGAACAGGCCGCGTTTCTCCACGACACTGGAAAGATCGCGGCCGGCTTCCAGCGCCAGTTGCGACCCGGGAAGGACCCATGGGGCCACCGGCATGAGATCCTCTCGTTAGCCTATGTGGATTTGCTGCTGGCCGGGCTAAGCGAGCGGGACAAACTCATGATCGCCACCGGGGTGGCCTTCCACCACCGGCCACTCACCTCTGAAAACAGCAGCGACCCCGGCTATGCGCTCGCCACCAAATACTCCGAATACGCCGACTGGCAACGTGCGTTCGGGTGCCATTGCGATAACCAGCAAGTCATACCTTCTCAGGGGGCGTCACGAGCACATGCCGAACTCACTGCCTGGTTGGCCGACAAACTGGAAATCCCGCTGCCGGCTGGCGATCGGCGGCTGTGGGAGCGAGCCCGTGACATGTTCGCCTGGCTGCGCGAACACTGGCAGAACCCCGTCGATCCGGATACCGGGCTGTTCGCGGTGCTGCTGCAGGGCGCGGTGACCCTCGCCGACCACGCTAGTTCCGCGGACGTGCCATTTCAGCGGCACATGCCACTCGCTGTCGATTATCTAGACCGGCTTGCCGTAGCGCAGAAACCGCCGCATCCTCATCAGCGGAAGGCTGGCGACATTGACGGGCATCTCGTGCTGGTGGCCCCCACCGGCAGTGGCAAAACCGAAGCTGGGCTCGCCTGGGCGGCCCGCCAGCTCGCGGCAATGCCCGGCGAACCGCGACTGGTGTGGGTGCTGCCCTACCGAGCTTCCATCAACGCTGCCGCGGACCGCTTCGCGACCGCTCTGATCCCCGCGCCGGGAGAAGACCAGGCGGATATCGGCATTCTGCACGCCACCACCGCGCAAACCCTTCTCGGATGGGCTGTCCAGGATGCGGAAGATGAGAAGGGACTTGATCGGCGAGCCATCGAAGCTCGCAAGGCCCGTGCCCGCGCTAGCGCCATGAAGTTGTTCTGCCAGCGGATACGAGTGAGCACACCTCACCAGCTGCTTCGAGCCGCCATCGCCGGCCCGAAATACTCCTCCCTGCTACTCGAGCAAACTAACTGTCTGTTTGTCCTGGATGAGCTCCACGCGTACGATCCGGTGATCTTCGGCCGGATCTGCGCGGCCATGCGGCTGTGGGGACGGCTCGGCAGTCGGGTAGCGGTTGTCTCGGCCACCCTCGCGCCACCCCTGCTCGAGCTGATTGCCGAGTCACTCGGTACGACTCCCACCCTGGTGCGCGCTCCCAGGGGCACAGCTCCCGACCGGCACCGACTTATCCTTGATGAGGAGAGCATCAGCAGCGAACCCAGCCTTAACCGGATTGTCGCCTGGCTCCGCAACGGGCTCAGTGTGCTCGTCGTGGCCAATACCGTGGCCACCGCCCAGGCGCTGTATCGCGAACTCGCGCCTATCGCCCGGGACGCGCTGCCCCACAACCCTGACGCCGCTCTGCTGCTACATTCCCGTTTCCGGGCCAACGACCGGGCGCGGATCGAGAGCCGCATTCTCAGGTGCCATCCCGAACGGAAACCGGGAGACTCGGCCCGACGGCACGGTGGCCTAGTCGTCGCTACCCAAGCCTTGGAAGTCTCGCTGTGCCTGGACTTCGACCGGGGTGTCAGCCAGGCCGCGCCCGTTGAAGCCGTAGCGCAACGCATGGGCCGGGTAAACCGGCGAGGGTTGCACCCGGAGGGGGCAGTCGAGTTCCGGGTCCACCGCGCCGAGTTCCCCCGCCCATATGGCCCAGAAGCAGTCGAAGCAGCATGGAGCGCGCTTTCCACGCATCCCTCGTCCGAGATCGTCTCTGAAGCCACCATCGATCAGTGGCTCGCTCACGCCTACGACACACCGTGGGGCCACGGCTGGGCTGATCAGGCCCGAGACGCTTGCGAACGCTTCCGCAATGCGTTCCTCATCTTCACCGAGCCATTCGCCGACCGAACCGAGTATGCTCACCAGCTCGATGAGCAACTCGACGGCGTGGAAGTGCTGCTCAGTCGTGACGAAGAAGAGTACCGTCAACTGACCAGCCGGCAGGGGGATTATTTGCTCGCGGCCGGGCTGCTGATCTCCATCCGCTACCGCCAGAAGGCTCGACTCGAACAGGCAGGTCGCTGTGATTTCCGGAAAGATCTCGGTGTCCACGTGGTCAACGCCCCCTACGACGAAACCACCGGCCTCGACCTGAGCTCCGAAGTATTGGACAGCCTTGCCGTAGCGGAGACGATTCTATGAACGAGGAACGGGAAGGAATCGGTGGCGTTCACATCAAGTACCTGCTGCACTGCCCTCGCCAGCTCTGGTTGTACGCCCGGGGCTACCGTCCCGAAGCAGGCAGCGAGCTCGTGGCGTTCGGTGAGGCCGTGGACGATACCACCTTCGCCCGGCGTCGAGATTTCGATCTAGGAGAGGCTCGGATCGACTGGGTAGGGGTTGGCGCGGTCGTCCATGAGACCAAGTCCTCCCGCGCGCCCTCCCCCGCCCACGAGGCCCAGGTCCGCTACTACTGCTTGCTGCTCACCCGGCGTGGTGTGAACGTCCGTAACGGAATCATCCACTACCCCCTCATACGCCGCGCCGTGGAGGTACCGTGGAACACCCAGGCTCGTCAGTCCGCCGAGTTTACCGAAGCCGAGGCCCAGCGGGTGATCGCCAATGAGTCAACGCCACCGCGTCTTGAACGGCGCCGGTGTCGTGGCTGCTCCTACTTCGACTATTGCTGGGGGACGTAGTGGCAGCCGTTTCGCGTACCTATTGGCTCACCGAGCCATGCCGCATTCGCCGGGACAGCTCCAGCATCAAAGTCGCGAAACTCGATGGAGCGAATGTCCGAATACCCGTTACCGATGTGCGTGACCTCATTGCTTTCGATCACGTCGATATCAACACCTCAGCGATATCTCTGCTGTCCCGACACAAGATCATGGTGCACATCCTGGACCACTACGGGAACTATGCCGGCGCCGTTACGCCGGCCGAAGACATGTCGTCGGCGTTAGCCATTCGTCGCCAGGTCGCGCTCACGGAAGAAAAGCCGACCCGGTTGGCCATCGCCCGCGCGATCGTCTCCGCTACTGGCGCTAATATCCGGTGGGCGCTGGACACTGACCTGCTCGATGCGCCTCTCCAGCGATTAGGAGAACACCTGTCAGCCGCTGAAGACACTGACCAAATCATGGGCGCCGAGGGAACCTTTCGCCGCTCCTCATGGGCTGTGCTCGACACGGCGCTGCCACCATTGCTGCGGCTCAACGGGCGGAGCCGACGGCCGCCTGCCAATGCCGGAAACGCTTTCATCAGCTACCTCAACAGCATCACCTACTCACGGATGTTGACGGCGTTGCGCTGCACTCCTCTGCATCCAGCTATCGGCTTCCTTCATGCGGACACCGACCGGCGCCGTAACACTCTCGCACTCGATCTCGCTGAAGTATTCAAGCCGCTCTTCGCGGAACGCCTCCTGAAACGTGCCGCGGCGCAGCGAACCCTACACGAAAGCGACTTTGAAAGCAGCGTAGGTTATGCGTCTTTGAGTAGCACGGGACGTAAGAAAGTCGCCGCGATGGTGCGCAAAGAATTGGAGATAACCGTCCACCATCGTGCGTTGCGAAGACGGGTGAGTTACGAGCAACTCTTTCATCTAGAAGCCCTAAAGCTCGTACGACTGTGCCTGGAAGGCACTCCCTACAAGCCGTTTCACCCCTGGTGGTAACGCGATGTTCATCATCCTTGTTTACGACACCGCGGCCGAAAGAAACCCTCGGGTCATCAAAACCTGCCGCCGTTACCTTCACTGGGTACAACGGAGCGTCTTCCAAGGCGAACTCTCTGTGGCCCAGCACAGATCCCTGATGGCAGAGCTCATAAGCTGCCTTGACGTCAAGTACGACAGCATCCGCGCCTATCGGGTCGCCGCACCCCAGCTCATAGACTTGGAGACCGTCGGTCTGCAGGGTGGTCACACCGACTCCATCGTTTAAGTCTGATGCTTGTCAATACAATAGAGAGATCACAGTCAGGCAACCGAGTTAGTTAGGAAGAGCCGAATCTTTGACCTGCAAGGATGCATTACTCCTGAACCGCTGCGGAAAGGAGCGCCTAGCCCTTCCTGCTCACACTTCTGACCTGTGACTTTACCGTGGGCTTTCCTAATTACCTCTAGAGAGATCGCAACCTACGGATGAGAAAGCAACCGCTAACTCCCCTAGAGACCCCTTTCCTAATTACCTCTAGAGAGATCGCAACCGGAAATCCAAGGCAACCCTCTGCTGCTAGGTGTTGACCTTTCCTAATTACCTCTAGAGAGATCGCAACCAGACTGGTCCCCAGCCACCGTCAACACGCAAGCCCTGCTTTCCTAATTACCTCTAGAGAGATCGCAACGATTTTTTATACGCCACGACGAGGGCGGCGACGAGACTTTCCTAATTACCTCTAGAGAGATCGCAACCCGTACCGCTCAATTTGACGACCAAGGTCATCCTTCCTTTCCTAATTACCTCTAGAGAGATCGCAACAGGCCGGACGACGAGCCGTGGCCGAGTTCGAAGCCGAACTTTCCTAATTACCTCTAGAGAGATCGCAACCTATGACTGACAGCTCCGGACGCTGGTTTAACGCAACTTTCCTAATTACCTCTAGAGAGATCGCAACTGATCAAGTTCACCGGCAGTGCACCGCTAGTGCTGCACTTTCCTAATTACCTCTAGAGAGATCGCAACCCGGCCCCATCTGTCTCGCGCTGGTCGTGGCGACCCTCCGCTTTCCTAATTACCTCTAGAGAGATCGCAACTCACCCAAAAATGTGGAAACGTGGCCCGTGACCCGCTTTCCTAATTACCTCTAGAGAGATCGCAACCGCACCGTCAGCAGTGTCACCCTAGGTGCGCTCACACTTTCCTAATTACCTCTAGAGAGATCGCAACTGGGTCAAACTGGTGAGGCCATAGTGGGCAGCCTGCTTTCCTAATTACCTCTAGAGAGATCGCAACTAGGAGCCTGATAAGTGAGAGCTATGCTGGCGTTGCTGCTTTCCTAATTACCTCTAGAGAGATCGCAACAGCAATGCTTGACACCTCTATTTTGGGGCTGGACCTTTCCTAATTACCTCTAGAGAGATCGCAACCCCTGCCCCGCCAAGCCAAGCCTCGCCTTGCCTTGCCCTTTCCTAATTACCTCTAGAGAGATCGCAACGGGTGTTGTCCGGGGTAGCATTTGCGGACTGTGCACTGCTTTCCTAATTACCTCTAGAGAGATCGCAACTATCCCAGCAGGCTGTCGGCCTCGTCACCGGCGTACAGGCTTTCCTAATTACCTCTAGAGAGATCGCAACGGCATTTCGTCGCAGAAGAATTTTTTCTTATGCTTACTTTCCTAATTACCTCTAGAGAGATCGCAACGCCTGCCAGTCCACCGGTGTTTCACTGGTGGGGGGGCTTTCCTAATTACCTCTAGAGAGATCGCAACACGGGCGATTGGGCATCTCGGCACTCTCGGGGCTCGACATGCCCGAACCTCTAACACCCGAGGAGGTGCGTGCGCCAGTACCCTCGCGTCAGCACAGCTCAAGACCTACGTGGAGCGACTTTGCGGTAGCCCTGATTCGCTCATACCCGGTGGTGGCATCCCGTCCTGTAACGTAGCATGTCAATCAACCGGACAATTTATTCGCTGCTTGCGCAGCTCAAAATGGCCAGCTATTTCCGGCGTTAGGCGTCATCCAAACATTTTCAGGAGCTGAAATGTCTTTTCAATCAGAGCCAGGCACGATCCAGTGGAAAATGCCCTTCGCATCTTCCAGCACTAGAGTTTTTGATGCGTTGGCGACCGATGCGGGTCGTGCCACCTTCTGGGCGGAAGATGCCCCTGAGACCGACGGCACGATCACCTTTCATATCCTCAACTACGAACCATTTTCTGGCAGGGTCCTCGCTAAAAAATCACCATCGATCTTCAAGGTTGAATACTTTGGCTCTGTCGCGACGTTCACACTAGAGAACGATGAATCGGGCGGAACCGACCTCACACTCGTTGCCACTGGCGTTGATGAATCTATTCACGGCGAGATGAAGGCTGGCTGGGTTTCCGTTCTAATGGCGCTCAAAGCTGCAGTCGACTTTGGCATTGATCTACGCAATCATGATGCATCGCGTTCATGGGGTGATGGCTATGCAGACAACTAACTCAGGCGATGACGTCTAACCCCGATCGCTCGTCTTTCCTAATTACCTCTAAAGAGATCGCAACGTAGCTCAATTGGTCAATTCGGCAGTTGATTCGGGCGCGTTGATCGGCCGGTGTTCCTTTCTCTGCTTCTGCTGTCTTCTGCTCGGCGGGTATTCCTCCGGTCCTGCCCAGAGTTCCTTGACGTTTTTGACTGTTGCGAAAAACCCCGCGCCCGACCGGAATCCGTCGTACCCTTCCCGCCAGACCATTCCCGGCGCGATGCACTAGCACCGACGCCAC
>Ga0187894_10006097_pt1 | contig 11959 bp, 9 predicted proteins | sample GBC1701081metaG_FD_136650 | JGI IMG/M metagenome (GOLD analysis project Ga0187894, IMG submission 136650) | White microbial mat communities from a lava cave in the Kipuka Kanohina Cave System on the Island of Hawaii, USA - GBC170108-1 metaG ...
GAAATTGTCGGTGTGATGCGCCACCTTGTTGCAGATGACGCCGTCGGTGTAGGGCAGCGCCGTCGAGCCGCGCACCTTCACGATGCGGCCGTCGTCAACGGTGACGGTCAGGCTGCAGGTATCGGGGCAATCCAACGTGCAGACACCGGCGCGTTCGAGGACAGCCATGATCGTCTCCTTAATCTTGTCGTCCTGAGCAAAGCGAAGGACCCGTTGGACCGTTGGTCCGCACTGGCCCATCGACAGCACACGTACGCTCGTTTTCATGGCCCGTGCATATCGACGGTTCAACAGGTCCTTCGCTGCGCTCAGGACGACAAGACAGTGTCATCAGCCTTCTACACCGCGCGCCTTGTCCATCAAGCGGCGCATCTCGAGCAGGCTTTCCTTCCAGCCGATGAAGATCGCTTCGCCGACCAGGAAGTGGCCGATGTTCAGTTCCATCACTTCGGGAATCGCGGCGACCGCCTCGACATTGTCGTAGGACAGGCCGTGACCCATGTGGCACTCCAACCCCAGCGCGCCGCAGGCGGTGGCGGCCTTGCGCAACCGCTCCAGCTCGGCGCCGCGCGCCGCGCCCTCCAGCTCGCAGTAGCGGCCGGTGTGCAATTCGACCACGGGCGCGCCCAGCGCCACGGCGGCGTCGAGCTGCCGCCGGTCGGGCTCGATGAACAGCGACACGCGGATACCGGCATCGCGCAGGCGCTGCACACGCGGCGCCAGGTGATTGTGCTGACCCGCCGCATCGAGGCCGCCTTCGGTGGTGCGTTCCTCGCGACGCTCGGGGACGATGCAAGCGGCGTGTGGCTTATGGCGCAGCGCGATGGCGACCATCTCGTCGGTCGCTGCCATCTCGAAATTCAGCGGCAGCGGCACGGTGCTCACCAGCCGCTCGATGTCGGCATCGACGATATGGCGGCGGTCTTCGCGCAGATGCGCCGTGATGCCGTCGGCCCCCGCCTCCGCCGCCAGCGCCGCGGCGCGCACCGGATCGGGATGATGCCCGCCGCGCGCGTTGCGCACGGTGGCGACGTGATCGACATTGACACCCAGACGGATACGACGCGCGCTCATACCAGATCCATGGCCCGTGAAAACGATGCGCGCAAACTTACGCACCGAGTCATGCGGCGTCCGCCGTGAACTTGTCCGCATTGTCGCGGATCGACTGTCACGTAGCAGCGCGTCTTGCGAGCGAGACTTCCGAGCGCGATCTCACAGCGGTTGTGAGCCGACCTCTCGGACCACCACGACACTGATGTTCGGGCGCACCAGCCCACAGTCGACTAAGCGCTCATCCACCGCAGATGGCCTTGACATGGGCGGCCAAGAGGCACAGGTTTTCATTGTCTGTTCGTCCCCCTTGCGCGCCGCTAGCGCGACGAAGGGTGGCGCTGCTGGCAGCGCGGGACGGCAGGCGGTGCAGCAACCAGCTCGGGAGACATGCCACGCATGGATACTCCGCCGGGCCAGCGACCCGGGTCCCGTTGACTAGAAGGCGGGACCATGACCTGGGTTTGCGATCGCATCTCTTGGCCAAGGACGCGCCAGGTCACCGACAAGCAGCTCTGACTTGACTAGAGCGAACCAACGACCAGCGCCTTTGGCCAGGCGTTGGAGACGCGGTCCGAAATAGGCCACTCTCCACGAGCGGCCTGGGCCCTACGCCCACCGAGCCCCGCTTCCCGACCCGTTCGGGACGGGGCTCATCATTTTGGGAAACACCCATACCGTCAAACACCGAAGACCAGATCCGATGTTGTCTTCAGTCGTGCGACGTCGCGCCGTGGCGGTGCGCCGAACAACCGGCCATATTCGCGACTGAACTGCGAAGGGCTGTCGTAGCCGACGGCGTGGCCCGCCGTGGCGGCATCGGCGGCATCGCTCAGGATCAGGCGGCGGGCTTCCTGGAGCCGCAGTTGCTTCTGGTATTGCAGCGGGCTCATCGCCGTGACGCTCTTGAAATGCTGATGCAGCGCTGACGGACTCATGCAGGCCTCGGCGGCAATCACGTCGATACTGAACGGCCTGGCGAAATTGCGCTTGATCCAACCGATGGCACGATTGACCTGCTGCAGCTTGCTGTCAGCGAACGCAATCTGCTGCAGCCGGGCGGCCTGTTCGCCCATCAGGAGCCGATAGAGGATCTCCCGTTCGGCCAGGGGTGCGAGGATGGCGATATCGCGCGGCGTCGCCAGCAGCCGCATGAGCCGGATTGCGGCGTCGAGAAGTTCTGACGTCATGGCACTCAGCCCCAGCGCCGGCCCGGCTTGCCGGCCCTCGCCGGCGCGCCGTCCAGTCTCCAGCAGCAAGGCACCCAGGGTCGCGGGATCAAGATCAAGGCGCAGGCAGAGGTAAGGACTCCTGGGGCTGGCCTTCTGGATCTGGCCGATGACCGGCACGTCGACCGACACGATCAGATACTGCGCCTTGTCGTAGACATGGACCGCATCGCCAACGATCACCTGCTTGCGGCCCTGCGCAACGAAACAGACCGCCGGTTGATGCAGCACGTGCAACGGCAGGGTCGGTCGCGACGCCCGGATCAGGAACAGGCGCGGTATGGGCGTGGCATGAATGCCGTCCCTGCCGGCGAATCGTTCAATCAGTTCGGCCAGTTCGAGCCCTGCTTCCACGCGCCGCGCTCCCATGTTTTCGTAATCAGATCTCCTCTTACACCATAGACGGTCGCAGCCCGGAAGCCGATCACAACATCGCGGCCGTGGAGGATCAGGCAAGAAGTGGGCAGTTCCGGTCTACCGCCATGGCGATCACCGCAGCCACATTCCCCCGCATCGGGTCGGCACGGTACGCCGGCTCATTCACTCCGGGGAAGTCATGCCAACGCTGAACGAAAAAGTCATCGCCATCACCGGTGCCAGCAGCGGTATTGGCGCGGCCACCGCCCGGCTGCTGGCACAACGCGGTGCCCGCGTCGTGATCGGCGCCCGGCGCACGGCGCGGCTCGAGGCGCTGGCGGCGGCGATCACTGCCGACGGCGGCACGGTGCGCCTGCGTGCACTCGATGTGACCAGCCGCGCCGATATGCAGGCGTTCGCCACCTTCGCGACGGCGGCGTTCGGGCGCCTCGACGTGGTGGTGAACAACGCCGGCGTCATGCCGCTGTCGCCGCTGGCCCTGCTGAAGGTCGACGAGTGGGACCACATGATCGACGTGAACATCCGCGGCGTCCTGCACGGCATCGCGGCCGCCTTGCCGATCATGCAGGCGCAAGGCTCGGGGCACATCGTGAATGTCTCGTCGATCGGCGGCCACACCGTCTACCCCACGGCCGCCGTCTATTGCGCCACCAAGTTCGCCGTGCGTGCGATCTCCGACGGCCTGCGCCAGGAGACCGACCGGATCCGCGTCACCGTGGTGAGTCCCGGCACCGTCGAGTCGGAACTGGCCGACAGCATCTCGGACCCCGACACGCGCGAGGGCATGCGGGCGTTCCGCAAGATCGTCATCACGCCCGATGCGATCGCACGCGCCATCCTGTTCGCGATCGAGCAACCGGACGATGTCGATGTCAGCGAGATGATCGTCCGCCCGACGGCAAGCCCCTACTGACGACGAGGAACGTCATGACCGTAAAACACATGATCGCGGCCGCCGTGATTGCGGCCGCGGTCTCACCCGCAGCCGCCGATCCGATCTGGAGCGAGCGCCGCCAGCGCGGCAGCGCGGGGATCGCCACCACGACATCCATCGCACAACAGGAGTCTCCCGTGGTCGAGCAGCGCTTTGTCGGCATGTGGGTCACGGCGGATGGCCATATCCGGCTCGAGCTGCGATCGGACGGGCGCTACGACGAGGCCCGCGGGTCCCGTAGAAGCGCTTATACCGGTCGATATGCCGTGCGCGGCAATGACCTGCACTTTGTCGACGCTTCCGGGTTTACGGCCACGGGCCGCGTGGTCGACGGCGTGCTCACGGTCGGACCTGACACATTTCGGCGGGATTAACAGAGTATCCTCTGGTCGATTGACGCCGGCGATCCCAGGTAAGAGCCCATGAATGACATCGATATCGAGCAGATTGCAGCATGGGTGGTCCATCGTGGCTTAACCGGCGCCTTGGAGACCGACCTGATGGATGGTTTTTGCACGCGATGCCGTGCGGCCGGTCTCGAGCTGTCGCGCGGCCTGGCGATCATCGACACGCTGCATCCCATCTATGAGGGCCGCGCCTTTCGCTGGCGCGACGATGACGTCGAGGAAAGCGCCGTCGTGGAGTTCGGCCCGACCAACGAAGGCGAGGCGGCGGAGAACTGGCAGAAGAGTGCCTTCTACCACATCCTGACGACCGGAGCCGATGAGTTGCGCTGCCGGCTGGGACCGACCGACCCGGTGAACTTCTCGCAGCTTCAGACACTGCGCGAGCAAGATCAGACGGACTACTTTGCGATGCTGCAGCGCTTCGCCGACAAAGGCACGATCGGCGAGATGGATTGCTTCTATTCGTCGTGGACGACGGCGAGCCCCGGGGGCTTCCGGGAGTCCACCCTTGCGGCCTTGCGCCGCCTGGTGCCGTCGCTGGCGCTGGCGATCAAATGCGCGTCGCTGGCCCGCATCGCGGGAACGCTGGTCGAGGTCTATCTTGGCCAGGACGCCGGCCAGCGCGTATTGGGCGGCCGCATCTCGCGCGGCGTCGCCGAGCGCATCAGCGCCGTCCTCTGGTTTTCCGACCTGCGCGGCTTCACCACCATCACCGATACGGCACCGCCTGACGAGGTCATTCCGCTGCTGAACGACTACGCCGATGCCGTCATCACGTCGATCCGCGAGGCCGGCGGCGAGGTGTTGAAACTGATTGGCGACGGCACGCTGGCGATCTTCAAATCGGACGACCGCGCCGAGGCTTGCCGCGCCGCTCTGCGTGCCGAGGCGGCCCTTCGAGCGCGCCAGCGCGCGCTCAATGCGCAGCGCATGGACCAGAACCGACCGGTGACGTCGGTTTATCTCGGCCTGCATATCGGCGACGTGTTCTACGGCAATATCGGCAGCCGCGATCGCCTCGACTTCACGGTGGTAGGCCCGGCCGTCAACGAGGTCAACCGCATCGCCTCCATGTGCCGCTCGGTCGACCGCCCCGTGGTGCTGTCGTCCGATTTCGTGGCCGCAACGCCCGATGCCGAACGCCAGAACCTGGTGTCCGTCGGACGCTACGCCCTGCGCGGCGTTGGCCGGGCCCAGGAACTGTTCACCATCGATCCCGCCCTGATATCGCAGGTGTCCTCGCACGATTGAGGCACGACGACCGCGATGCGTTCGCGTGCCTGAACCCTGATGTACGCTTGGCCGGTTGCGCGTGATACCCTGCCTGGCATGAGGGGAGAGCCGTGAACGAGGTGCGGGTCGAACGCCGGTTGGCGGCGATCGTCTGTGCCGACGTGGTCGGCTACAGCCGCCTGATCGGTGCCGACGAAGCCGGCACGGTGGCGGCTTGGCGCGCCCATCGCGAAGCCATCCTGCCCATCGCAACCAGCCATCGCGGCCGACTGGTCGGCACCCAGGGCGACGGACTGCTGTTCGAGTTCGCCAGCGTCGTCGACGCCGTGGCGGGCGCAATCGCAATCCAGACGTGCATGGCCGGACGCGGCTTGGCCGAGTCCGAGGACCGGCGCTTCCGACTGCGCGTCGGCATCAACCTGGGCGACATCATCGTCGAGGGCGGCGACATCCTCGGCGACGGCGTCAACGTCGCGGCACGGCTCGAGGCGCTGGCCGACCCGGGCATGATCTGCGTCTCCGACGTCGTGCGCGAGCAAGTGCAGGGCAAGCTGCCGGTGGTGTTCGACGATCTGGGGCCACGCTCGGTCAAGAACATCGCCCGCGCCGTGCACGCCTGGCGCGTGCGGCCGGCCGGCAGCGTGCCGCCGCCCGCGACGGCCAGCACGCCAGCGCAGGCCATGGATGCACCGGCGCCGCTACGGCATTCGATACTGCGGCCGGCGATTATGGCGCTGGCCGTGTCGCTGGTGCTGGGTGTCGCGGCGCTGGGCACCTGGCTGACCGGGACCTGGCCATGGAGCGGCGCATCGCGGCCGGCAGGTGTCGCCATCATGGTGTTGCCGTTCGAAAGCCCGACGGGCCATGACCAGGAATATTTCAGCGACGGCATCACCGAAGACATCATCACAGCCCTGTCCAAGATGGCGGCCCTTGCCAACCAGCAGAACCTGCGCGTCATGGGCCGCAGCACGTCGTTCTCGTGGAAGGGGCGCAAGATCGACGTGCGCCAGCTGGGCCGCGAACTGGGCATCACGCACGCGCTGGTCGGCAGCGTGCGCCGCGAGGGCGGGCGGCTGCGCATCTCGGCCGAACTGATCGATGCCTGGACCGGCCGCTCCGATTGGGCGGAACGCTATGATCGCGACACCGGTGCCGTGTTCGATATCCAGGACGAGGTGACCGGCAAGGTCGTGAGCACGCTGATTGCGATGCTCGACGTCACGTCCGCCGGCAACAATCCGATGGCCAAGCCCAGCGGCAAGGGGAGCTCGCCCGGGGCCGAGGACCCTGATGAGCGGCAGCGGCGCGAAGAAGCAGAGGCGCGGGCCCGGGCTGCCGAGGCACGGCGCCGCGAAGAGGAAGCGCGCCGGCAGGGCGATCGCGCACCCAAGACGGCGCCGCCGGCTCCCGAGCCCATGCCCGCGCCGTCAGCGCCTGCTCCCGCGCCCAAAGCGGCACGACCGACGCCATCCGTCACGGCGCCGGCGCCACCACCACCGGCCGCCGCCACGACACCATCACGGGCGCCGCGCGCGGTGATGCGCCCGGCACCCGAGGTCTATGATCTTCTCCTGCAGGCCCGCCTGCTCGCGGCCAAGGGCGAGCGTCCGGCACTGCTGGAAGCCCGCGCCCTGCTGCTGCGCGCGGTCGCCCGGGAGCCGAACTACGTACCGTTGCAGATGGCGCTGGCCGACACCTATCGCGCCGCCTACGAACGGCGCTGGGAGGAAACCGACGGCGCCGTGGAGGGCCTCGAAGCGGCATTGCGCAGCATCGACACGGCCTTGTCGCTCGCGGCCGACGCACCCATGGGATTGGCCATGCGCAGCCTCGTGCTGGCGCATCTGGGCCGCCATGACGAAGCCCAAGAGACTGCCCGGCGCGCCATCGCGGCCAAGGATGCCGACGCCGCCGTGCTCGATCGCGCGGCACGCACCTTGGTGCTGGTCGGCGACTCGTCAGCAGCACTCGACGTGCTGGCCCGCGCGCGTACGCTCGACCCGGTACCTTCGCCGGCGGCATTGTCGGTCGCAGCGCGTGCTCTCTTTCTGCTCGGACGTGACGCCGATGCGGCGAAAAGCGCCGATGCCTGCCTGACGCGGGCACCGGCCGACCGCGACTGCCTGGAAATAGCCGCCGCGGCGGCGGCGCGCCTCGACAAGCGCGACGCCGCGCGCGCGGCACTGGCAAAGCTGACGGCGCTCGATCCCGGCTTCGGGCCGGAGACGCCGCGGATTCGCTTCGCCAAGTCCTATCGCAATGGCCGCGATCTCGAGGCGATCGTCGAGGCACTACGGAAAGCGGCGACGTAAGAACAAGCTGTCATCCCTCGCTGCGCTCGGGATGACATGGGCACGATGCGGGGCGCCCGGGATGACGGGGAGCTGCGACAAGCGTGACAATTGGTAACGCCATTTGACTTGACGGCAGCGGGGCCGAGCCTTAACCAGCGAGCGGGCCACGCCCCCCCACCGGGGCGCTTCTCTTCTGGAAGGGAGAGGCTGCATGAAGCCGAACGCTCGCCCGAATTGTCCTGATTTTTCTTCGGGCCCCTGCGCCAAGCGACCGGGATGGTCGCCCGAAGCGCTCAAAGATGCGGCAACCGGCCGCTCCCATCGCTCCAAGATCGGCAAGAAGAAGCTGGCTGAGGTCATTGACCGGACCCGCGCCGTGCTCGGCGTGCCGGCTGACTACCGCATCGGCATCGTGCCCGCCTCCGACACCGGCGCGGTCGAGATGACCTTGTGGTCAGTGCTGGGCGCGCGCGGCGTTGACGTGCTGACGTGGGAAAGCTTCGGCGAAGGCTGGGCCAGTGACGTCATCAAGCAGCTCAAGCTTACCGATGCGCGCACCCTGAACGCGCCTTACGGGCAGCTGCCCGACCTGCAGCTGGTCGACTGGGGCCGCGACGTGGTCTTCACCTGGAACGGCACCACCTCCGGTGTGCGCGTACCGCATGCCGACTGGATCCGCGACGACCGCGAGGGCCTCGCGATCTGCGATGCCACCTCGGCCGTGTTCGCCATGGACCTGCCGTGGACCAAGCTCGATGTCGTGACGTGGAGCTGGCAGAAGGTGATGGGCGGCGAAGGCGCGCATGGCATGCTGGTGCTGTCGCCACGGGCGGTGGCACGCCTCACCTCCTATACGCCGGCCTGGCCGCTGCCCAAGATCTTCCGCATGACCTCCGGCGGCAAGCTGTCGGAAGGCATCTTCAAGGGCGAGACCATCAACACGCCCTCGATGCTGGCAGTCGAGGATGCGCTCGACGGCCTGCGGTGGGGTGAAGCCGTCGGCGGCCTGCGGGGGCTGATCGCGCGCTCCAACGCCAACCTCGCCGTGATCGAGAAGTTCGCGGCCGAGCGGCCATGGATCGACTTCCTGGCGGCAACGCCCTCGATCCGCTCCAACACCTCTGTGTGCCTCAACATCGTGGCGCCGTGGTTCGTCCAGCTTGACGCCAAGCAGCAGGCGGCGGCGGCCAAGAAAATGGCCGACCTGCTGGAAACCGAAAACGCCGGCTACGACCTCGGGTCGTACCGCGACGCACCGCCGGGCCTGCGCATCTGGTGCGGCGCCACTGTCGAGACCGCCGACCTCCAGGCGCTCATGCCCTGGCTCGACTGGGCCTACGCCGAGATCGAGCGCGAGTTCGGCGCCAAAGCTGCGTAGTACCCGAAGAAACCACCGCGTCGCACAGTCCACGGAGAAGACGGTTACGCGTTTCGCGCGCCGCTTGCCTGCGTGTTTGCGTGCATCGCTGATGGGCCTTCGATTTCCTCCTCACGATCAAGTTCCGACTCAGAGAGTCACGCCATGCCCAAGGTTCTCATTTCCGACGAGCTGTCACCGCGCGCCGTCGAGATTTTCAAGGAACGCGGTGTCGACGCCGACGTGAAGATCGGTCTGAAGCCCGACCAGCTGCGCGCCATCATCGGCGACTATGATGGGCTTGCCATCCGCTCGGCCACCAAAGTGACGGCCGAAGTGCTGGCGGTCGCCAACAAGCTGAAGGTCGTTGGTCGCGCCGGCATCGGTGTCGACAACGTCGACATCAAGGCCGCTACAGCGCGCGGCGTGGTGGTCATGAACACGCCGTTCGGCAATGCCATCACCACGGCCGAGCACGCGATCGCGCTGATGTTCGCGGTGGCGCGCCAGGTGCCGGCCGCCGACGCCTCGACGCAGGCCGGCAAGTGGGAAAAGAACCGCTTCATGGGCGCCGAGCTATCGTTCAAGACGCTGGGCCTGATCGGCTGCGGTAACATCGGCGGCATCGTGGCCGAACGTGCCATCGGGCTGAAGATGCGGGTGGCAGCCTACGATCCGTTCCTGTCGGAAGAGCGCGCCCAGGCGCTGGGCGTCGACAAGGTGACGCTCGATGAGCTGATCGCACGCGCCGATTTCATCTCGATCCACACGCCGCTCACCGATCAGACCAAGAACATCCTGAGCCGCGAGCGGCTGATGAAGACGCGCAAGGGCGTGCGCATCGTCAATTGCGCGCGCGGCGGGCTGGTCGACGAGCTGGCGGTACGCGACCTGCTGATCTCGGGCCACATCGCCGGCGCCGCCTTTGACGTCTTCGCCGAAGAGCCGGCCAAACAGAACGTGCTGTTCGGCGCACCCAACCTGGTGTGCACGCCGCACCTGGGCGCCAGCACGCTGGAGGCACAGGAGAACGTGGCGCTGCAGGTCGCCGAGCAGATGAGCGACTACCTGATGACAGGTGCGGTCGTGAACTCGCTCAACATGCCCAATGTGTCGGCCGAGGACGCGCCCCGGCTGGCGCCCTACCTGAAACTTGCCGAGAATCTCGGCTCGTTCGCCGGCCAGCTCACCGAGAGCGGCATCAAGGCGGTGAGCATCGAGTATGAAGGCGCTGTGGCGGCGCTGAACGTGAAGCCGCTGACCCAGGCGGCTATCACCGGCCTGCTGCGCCCGCAGCTGGAGAACGTCAACATGGTGAACGCCCCGATCGTGGCGCGCGAGCGTGGTGTCGACGTGGCCGAGGTCAAGCACGACCGCGACAGCGATTATCAGACCCAGATCACCATCACGGTGACGACCGAGCGGCGCACGCGCTCTGTGTCGGGCACGCTGTTCGGCGGTAAGCATCCGCGGCTGGTCAATATCAAGGGCATCGAGATCGAGGCCGAGTTCGCATCGCGCATGCTCTACATCACCAACGACGACAAGCCGGGCTTCATCGGCCGGCTGGGTGCGCTGCTGGGCGATGCCGGCGTGAACATCGCGACCTTCCACCTCGGCCGCGACAAGCCGGGCGGCGAGGCCATCGCCCTGGTCGCGGTCGACCAGAAGCTCGACACGGCCCTGGTCGAGCGCATCGGCAAGCTCGACGGCGTGACACAGGCCAAGGCGCTGGCGTTCTGATCGGCGCGTAGCCCATTCCACCGGACCGTGCGGCTCCCGCCGCGCTCTTCGAAGCATGAGCGCGCCGGGAGGCGCGCGGTCCGGATCCAGCCGACGTGCGCACAGGAGAATTGCGAGGCGCGCTATCGACAGGCGTTGTCTCGCTCGCCATCCTGCCGGCAAATGCGCTTTGACGACGATCTGAAAGAAATCATCCGCGGCCGGCTGGCCGCGTTCGACATCTGTTGCCGGACCGAAGGGCACGGTCTGAAACGCGCCGCCGTGGCGATCACGGTGGTGACGCGCAATGACGACGATGCCTTCGGCAGACCAGGCGATGCCGCGTTCCTGCTGACGCGCCGCGCGTCGAAGCTGCGCGCGCATGCCGGTCAGCTTGCCCTGCCCGGCGGCCGCATCGACGACGGCGAGACCCCGCAACAGGCGGCGCTGCGCGAGCTGGAGGAAGAGGTCGGACTGTCGCTCGACGAAAGCCACGTGCTGGGCACGCTGGACGACTACCCGACCCGCTCCGGCTACCTGATCGCGCCCGTGATCGTGTGGTCACCACGCGAGGCGGCAATGTCACCCAATCCGGCCGAGGTGGCGCATCTGTACCGCATCCCGCTCAGCGAGCTGCAGCGGCCGGAGTCGCCGGAGATCTTCAGCATCCCCGAGAGCGACCGGCCCGTGATCCGCCTGCCCACGCCGATGGTAAACGGCCACATCAACGCACCAACAGCGGCCCTGCTCTATCAGTTCCGCGAAGTGGCCCTGGAAGGCCGCGCCACGCGCGTGGAACACTTCGATCAGCCGGTCTGGGCCTGGCGTTAACCCTGGGAGCGCGGGCCTCCGGCCCGCTCATGTCTCGGCGCTGCGCGCCGATGCGGGCGAGACGCCCGCGCTCCCCGGCCGCTTCCTCAGGATCACCCGGGCGTCCATGGTCGTGACGACCTCGCCACGCTGGTTCAGCGTCGTGTGACGCACCAGCACCGAGCCGCGATCGGGCTTCGATCCCGACGGCCGCATCTCGCGTAATTCGGTGATGACGCGCAGCGTATCGCCGGGTCGCACCGGGCGCAGGAAGCGTGTCTCGTCGACGCCGGGCGAGCCGATGGTGCAGGCGGCAAAGACCCGGTCGGCGATCCACAGCCGCAGGGTGGCGCACATCGTGTGCAGGCCCGACGCGATCAGGCCGCCGAAATTGCCTTCGGTGCGCGCGTACTCGACGTCGATATGGAACGGCTGCGGGTCCCACTGGACGGCAAAGTCGACAATGGCGCTCTCGGTGATGGTGAGACCGGCACTCTCGAAACGCTCGCCGACGCGGAAATCGTCGAAATAACGCGCAC
>Ga0187894_10006098_pt1 | contig 11959 bp, 12 predicted proteins | sample GBC1701081metaG_FD_136650 | JGI IMG/M metagenome (GOLD analysis project Ga0187894, IMG submission 136650) | White microbial mat communities from a lava cave in the Kipuka Kanohina Cave System on the Island of Hawaii, USA - GBC170108-1 metaG ...
CGATCCAAAGCCTTTCCGTTGGACAAGATCCGCTGACGACATCCTCAACTCAATCGAGCGATTCTGTCGGCGTAATCAGCCCGCAAATGCTTAAGCAAACGAACTTCTGGTTCAGCACACTAGCGTTCCGGCGCTATAGCGGCAACTACGTAGGCAACGAGGATCGCGCGAAGGCGGCACGGCGCGGAATCTGGGCGAGCCAGTTCCAAGAGCCGTGGGATTGGCGGGCGGAACGTCGATAGAGATTCAGTGGTCTTCCCGCGCGGCTGAGAATAGGAGAGGGAGGGAGTATGCGTTTGTTGCGCTGGCTAGTGTTCTATCTGTGCTGTGTTGTTTCACCAGCCATCGCCGGTCCCGCAGAGGATGCGGCGGCGGCTGACCATAGAGGCGACTACACTACCGCAGCTCGGCTCTGGAGATCGCTCGCAGATCAAGGCAGTGCGCAAGCCCAGTTCAACCTCGCTACGCTCTATCAGGATGGCAAGGGAGTGCCACTCGACAATGTCCAGGCTACGCATTGGTACCGTCGTGCCGCCAATCAAGGTCATCAGGCCAGCCAGTGGCAACTTGGCTTGATGCACGCTGAGGGGCGAATCGTCTCTCAGGACTATGTCCAAGCGCACATGTGGTTGAACCTCGTGGCGGCTGGCTTACCTGCATCCGACCAGAGCAATCGTAGGACAGCGATAGCTGAACGCGACCGGCTGGCGACGAAAATGACGCCGGAGCAAATTGCGGAAGCACAACGATTGGCGCGTGAGTGGAAGCCCATGCCTGGTGCCAAGTAGTGTTTTCTAACGTGGGTCGGAGATGAGTAGGACACGTCGGCAGCTATTGGGAGACCTCGGGGAGAAGCTGGTCGTTCAGACGTGCAGTTGTCCCAAATGTAAGCGAAAGCGAACGCTGCGCCCGTTGCCGGCCAACTTTCGCTGTGCCGATGTCATCTGCGACTTCTGTGGCTATTTGGGACAGGTGAAAGCGGCAACAGTGAGCGATGTCGATGTGCCACCGAAGACCATTCTGGGGGCCGCGTGGAAGCCGCAGTTCGAACGCATGCAGCGGGAATCTACTTCCCCTTGTTCCTCGTGCTCGTCAACGGGCGGAAAAGAGCGATCTACTACCTTCCTGCTGATTTGCAGGACGCATCTCTCTTCCAACCACGCACCCCTTTAAGCGAAGGTGCGCGGAGAGCCGGGTGGCAGGGATTCATCTATCGCTTAGACCGTTTGAGCACTGGTTTCGTTCGGCTTGCCTGATCGTGTGTCCGAACGTGGCTATCGTGCAAGGATCCGGTACACAGACGCGCGACCGATACTCAGTTTCGTCGCGATGGCCGCTGCACCCATGCCGCCGGCCTTGAGTGCCTTCACCTTGTCGGCCTTGGCTCGGGCTGTAGGGGCGCGGCCTTTGTAGGCACCCTCGGATTTCGCCTTGGCGATTCCCTCGCGCTGCCGCTCTAGCATCAGGCTGCGTTCGAACTCGGCTACTGCGCCGAGCATGGTGAACAGGAAGCGGCCTGTAGGTGTGCGGGTGTCGGTCGGCGCGTCGCCGGTCACAGACCGGATGACCAGCGCAACGCCTTTCGCTCGGAGCCGGCTTTCGATGGCGAGTAGATCGGCTGTGGACCTGGCAAGCCGATCCATCTTCGTCACCATGAGCACGTCGCCTTCGCGGACGAATTCAAGAGCACGCTCCAGAGCCTCGCGCTTGGTGACAGACGATACCCGCTCCGAAAATAGCTTCTCGGCACCGGCAGCCTTCAACTCACGCTCTTGTGCCTCTAACCCCGCTATCTGTTCAACTGTCGATGTGCGAGCGTAGCCGACGATCATGGGCCCTCATGAAGTGAGTCAATGAATTCTTAGACTCTATAAGACATATCGTCCCAAAAGTCAAGAATAACTTCAGTGAGACAATGATGTGGCGCATTGGACTCTCTCACATGGGCAAGGTCCAAAGAGACGGTGAAGCGCGTCAGACGCATTGGGGGGACAAGAATGTCGGTCATCACTGCCTCGATCCTTTATAGCTACATCCAGTGCCCACACCGAGTGTGGATGGACGCCTTCGAGAATACCGAAAAGCGCGACCGGGTGAGTGCATTCGTAGAACTGCTCTGGAAGCGGGGAGTTATTTTCGAACAAGAGACCGTGCGAGGCATCGCCGACGCATTTGTGGATTTCTCCAGCCTCACTGACGATCAACGAGAGATCCAGACTATAGCCGCCATGCGGGCGGGAGCGCCGCTGATCCTCGGGGGGAGGATCAGTCATGGAGACCTCTTGGGCGAACCCGATCTACTGCGCAGGGAAGGAGCCGGATATGTGGCCGGTGATATCAAGTCAGGCGCCGGCGAGGAGGGGGGAAACGACGACGATGGTCGACCCAAGCGGCACTACGCGGTCCAACTTGCCCTATACACGGACATCCTAGAACGGCTGGGAGTATCTTTCGGCCGCCGTGGGTTCGTTTGGGACGTGCACGGTGAGGAGGTCCTCTACGACCTCAGCGCAGCGCTGGGCGTTCGGAATCCGCAGACGCTCTGGAACATATACGAACAGTCTCTGGTCGAGGTTCGAACGATTCTCGATGGTCGGACGAATACGCTTCCCGCTGCCGTGTCCGTATGCAAGCTGTGCCACTGGTACTCAGCATGCCGGCAGACGATCACGGAAATCGATGACCTGACCATGGTGGCCGAACTTGGTCGGACACGTCGAGACGCCATGATCGGCGAGATCCGAACCGTGACGGAGCTTGCCGAGGCCAGCCCCGAAGCCTTCATCCAAGGAAGCAGGAGCCGATTCCGAGGAGTGGGGCCGGACATGTTGCGGAAGTTCCATGAGCGCGCTCGGCTTCTCAAGACGGAAGGGGCGAAACCGTACCTAAAAGCACCGGTTCGGCTGCCGGTCGTCGACCGGGAACTGTTCTTTGACATTGAGGTCGATCCGCTCCGTGACCACGTGTACCTTCACGGGATCGTCGTCCGCGACCGAGGAATTCCGGGTGACAGATTCGTATCGTTTGTCGCCGAGAGCCCCAGTCGGGAGTCGGAGCGGCAGGCGTTCGGTAAAGCCATCCAGTTCCTGCGGGGATCTGCTGGTGCGATCCTGTATGTTTACTCCGCATACGAGAGGACGACCTATCGCAAGCTCCAGCAGCGGTACCCGGAGGTCTGCTCGGCTGATGACGTTGAGGCGCTTTTCGCCCAGGACTGGACAGTGGATCTCTACGCGGTCGTCAGGTCGTTCACCGAGTGGCCGACGTGGGATCAATCGATCAAAACGCTGGCGAAATACCTCGGGTTCAAGTGGCGCGATGCGACGCCATCTGGGGCTGAGTCGATTGAATGGTATGATCGCTTCGTCCGAACCGGCGACCGCGCACTGCTCCAGCGTATTCTCGAATACAACGAGGATGACTGCCGTGCGATGCTCGTGTTGCTGGAGGCGGTTCGGAGCATAGGCGAATGAGCGAAGCATCAAGTCCGCATTCCTCGTTTCAGAGGATATATTTTGATCGCGATCCCCTCCCCGATCTGGAAACTTTGATCGGTCGGTATCCTACCGAGGAATTCCAGTCACCGTCCCGCTCGACCGTAGCATTGGTTAGCCTGGTCGCGAATGCTCCATCGATCCTGTGCGACGTGCTTCGGACCTGCGGCTTTTCGGACGATGCCTATCTCCACTTCGAGTTCAAGGTGAAACCGCCACAGGGGTTGGGCGAGGCATCACATACCGATCTGATGGTCCCGAGCGGGTTCTCATATGCGACGACGTTTGTGTTCGCAGTGGAATCAGGAGCCGACATACGCCCGAGACCGTTGGTCATGGACAGGAACATCGGAGATTCGCTGAGCGGCGTGTTGGGCGAGAGCGTCGCTGACGACCAGTACTCCTTGCGACAGGCGTATTACACCTATGAAGCAGCCAGAGCGCGGGTGGCGACGGGATATAGCCTGTACTGCGCGGATATAGATCGTTGGGCGGACGCCCTCCAGCCCAAATGCACAGCGTGCCAGCTTGAACAGTTCCTATTCGAGAAGGACGTTTTCTGGAGTCGGATTCGCCGGTAGGGCGGGAAGATAACGGCGACTAGACTAGCATGCTGAACAGTGCGCCACTGGATGCACAGCGAGGCGAGCAGGAACCTCACTTGTCGTGTGTCACGCTCGCGTTCGTGGACCGAGTCGCGAACGGCAGCTAGGCCATGTGCTGTCGACTCTCGGCGAGGCTGACAACGGCGAATGGCCGCTGGTTGGGGCGCAACGGCATCTTCGAATGCAGTTCGACGACACGCCGGGCAGATTGGGGTGAGTGGCGGGCGCCGACACGGGAGCACATCGAGTTCGCCCGGGATTGGGATGGGCGGGAAACCCTGCTCGCAGCGCTCAACCGAGAAGATATCAGGTCGATCATGCTCCGCATCATGAGCGCGAAAGCGTATTACCGACCGCACGCGGGAATGCTGCGGCTGACCGATGTGCCTCTGGTGGAAGGTCCCGTGATGGTCGTGCCGACCGCGGAAGAGGGGGTTGGATCGGCCGCATACCATATCGAGTATCGCCCAGAGCACTCGTAGGAAGAGCCGTCAGCATCAGAAACCATACTTGAGGCGTCGGGTTTGGAAAGCCTCCTTCCCGCCTTCGAGGATCTCCTCTACAAGGGCTGCGACCGAGGGTTTGTCAATTGCCCCCATTTGTTCGGGGAGAATCTCGGCGTGACCGTCGCCAGCTTCGCCGACGGCGCGCATCCCAATGATAAGCTCGGCGTCGCCGAGCACGGGAATGTTGGCATTGTGAGTTGAGAAGATGAACTGCCGGCGCCGCTTCTCATTGCGAATCTTCGGAACGACCCCTTCCGAGATGAACCGGTTATCGAGGTTGTCCTCCGGTTGATCCAGGACAAGCGGCCCCTCTGAGTCAAGCAGCAGCAGATAGAGCAAGGCTGTCGCCTTTTGCCCTGTCGAAAGCTGATCAAGCTTGCGCCATTCCGGAGGGGCGTTCTCTGGTCCGACGTTTAGCTCGATGTCTGTCGTATGAGGAAGTTCAAGCTCTTCGATGAGAAGGGGGAGTTTCGATCCGGCGGCAGCAAAACGGTCCGCCTGAGCCTGAGGAATGAGAAACTGCTTTGCCAAACTGGCTCCGCTCTCGCGGCAGGCGTCCGCCAAGGCGGCTACTGACAAGTCAGCCTTGTCAGTGAGCGCCAAGATTGACTCGGACAATCGTCCGCCGACCTCCTGTTTCAGGAGGTTGATCAGTGGATCCCGATTGCCGCCGAATACGACATTGACGCGCAGTCGATTGGGAAGCTCTTTGCTGACCTTCCTTGCCGCACGCACAAGTCGCTGGTGACGTTCCCGTTTGAGGTCTTCCCACGCCGCGAGATCGTTGCGACGCTTCTGTTGCTCGTCCCGGAGTGTCTTTTCTGTCTTGGCGAGGCGATTCGTCAGCGGTGTGAGGCGTGCGATTTCCTGCCGAAGCCTAATGAACTCTGCACCGTCGATACGGGCCTTCTGTAGGTCTCGTAGCGTCCTTTCATAGTCTGTCAGCGCGGCGGCCTTCTCGCCAGCGACGGTGGCCGACGCAGACGCTATCGCCGACGAGACCTTCTGGATGGCAGTTTGCAATGCCGTGAGTGTCTTCTGCGCAGAGTCCTCGAATTCTGTGAGTGCGGCTCGAAGGCCCTCAAGGGCTATCTGTGCGGGAAGCCCCTTCAGTTCGGGCTCAGCCAAAAAGTCTTGCGATACGGGGAATAGCGCCTCCAATTGCTCTGAACTGTCCCTGAATGGCGCGATAGTCGCGCTGGCTGTCTCGACTATTGTCTCCGCTTTGATGATCTGATCCTGCGCTTGGAGTTTGTCCTCGACTCCCGCATCCTGATATCGCTTCAGTATTTCCTTGATGCCCGATAGAGCGGCAAGGGCCTCGGTGTCTCGTTGAATCGTCGATTTGCACTCAAGGATTCCTCGACGGGTAGCAGCAAGGGACTTGGCCAACTGCTGCATTTGGGAGTCTTGCGCCTGGTCGATCGGTACGAAGCGGTGGAGAAGAGCCGTCAACTTGTCCGGGCTTCGAGCCAATTCCGCAAGCTCGTTCTGCCCGAACAGACAGACACCCCTCAGGACGTTCGCCGGTTGCATTGCGAGGACATTGCCCTTGCTGTCGACGACGCGTGGTGGATTGGGCACAGTTCGCTCAATGAAGAATAATCGTTTGTCGGGTTGGTAGGACTGAACTGCGAGCGTGATCTTCGTACCACTACGCAGTACACCCTTCACGATTCCATCGTGGACTCGTTTCGCATCGTCACCGATAGGGTCCATCGCAAGAACGTAGCGAATGCTTTCGATGATCGTGGACTTTCCGGACCCACGTCCCCCAACTAGAACGTTGAGGTTTTCGTTGAAGTGGATTCTGCCTCTGCGGAGGAAGCCCTCAGTTTCCCAGCTTATACCGAGCAACTCGATATGCTCCTCGAGGGCAGGATCGCTCCCGAGGCGTATGCGCGATCCGGGATCAAGGAACGCTTGTCGTAGTCCTTCCAAAGAAGGGGTGGTCATTTTGACGAAACACGACGTGCCGGGTTTTTGCAGGTCTTCCGGCCCGCACACGTCCTGACAGTTTAGAACTGCAACGGGGCGATCCCGCTTGTAGTCATGGTTGGTGTTTTGAAGGATGGGCTGTAGCTCCGGCGGAGCAGCGGAAATCGGGCCAGCGATTGAGCAAGCGAGTAGATTGGAATCGCGCCATATAGCGCTCCGTGCCTGGCCGGCTTGAAGGGCTCTGAATAGACCCCCTGCGCCGGCGATGTGGGCCGCGATGATCTGTGCGGGCCACGTGCGAGCCCTGTCCAAAAGCTGGCGTGCATCGAGTTCACCGATGGGCGACGGTCGGCTGTCGTCGTGAACTCCGCATGCGTGGATGAAGCCCTGCACGGAATCGATCGTGGCCGTCGGGTCGAACAGGCAAAGCAGATGGACTCCTTCTCTCGATACGGCTTCGAAACCGGGAAAGACGATAATCCCCGATGCCTGAGCGGCGGCTATTAGCTTCGCCGCCGGGCGAACTCGATAATGATCAGCGAGAGCAATGACTTCGATTCTGTTCTCATGACAAGCCTCCACAAGCGCTGCATTGTATTGATCCTCAGTGGCGTAGGACGTTGGATGGTTGTGCCTAACAACATACTCGTAGGTGTTGACCTGGAAAGCGCATCGATAGAACCGCGCGCCATTGGGCAAGGAATGAATTGCAGCTAGGTCCATTTGTCTCCCCCACTCGACGACAGACACAGTTCAGCACTGGATCCTCGTGTCTCTTTTCATCGCTTCTTGATCCACAGCCACAGCAACAGCAGGCAGATTCCTCCAATCCACCATACCCACGGCGGAATCCCCTTCCTCTGCGGTGGCGGACGAGACGCACCGCCGGGTCGAGGGCTCTGCCCCACTGGTGGGGACGCCTGTCCTGGTGGACGAAGTTGATCCAAAAGGGCTTGATTGAGTGTCTTCGGAGCCGGCGGGGAAGAGGGTGTTCCTCGCCGTGGTACTGGAGGTGGCGTACCGCCACCTGGCTTGAGGCCGTCGAGAAGTCCCCGGTTGCGTGATCCGCCCGCACGAGCTGCCGTGGGCTCGGCCCCCCGCACTCCAAGGCGACGTGCAGCCTCGCGGGCATCGATGAACCGAATCTGACTGGCGTCGGTTATGGTGATGCTAAGGTGCGTGTACCCGTAACGCCGGTTCGTGTAGGGCGCATCGACCAGACCGGTCACGCTGACCCACTTTCCCTTCCACGAACTGCTGGGCGCGTTGCGGAGCTTGGCGATGCCCTCGGACCAAATCGTGATCTTGGCTATGTTTTGGCGCCAGTTGCCGAAGTTCAGGAACACGTATGGCTTCCCCTGCCTCGTTGAAGCCATCCGTACCTCGACGATCTCACCAATCAACTCGATCCGATCACCAATCCGCCGAGCCATTGCGGTGAAGTCGCGAGCATCCAGCACGTCGAACGCCCCGATGTAAGCTGTCGGTGAGGGCGCCGTGGTGGCGGAAGCTGGGCGACCCAGCACGATCACTCCGGCCGGTATATTCCGACCAGCAAGGAAGTCTTCGAGCATGGGCACACGCGAGGGCTCCGCGGTGCATACCTGAGCGAGTCGCTCAACGTCCTTAGCGATGGAAGGCAGAGACCGAAGCTCGGAGAAGGCCACTGAGTTCGCGGGATCCGCGTAGTCACTGGCGGTGAAGACGACGTTTTCACCGTTCGAGAACTTCTGGAAGAGAGATGGCCTTTCGGCTAGCGCACGCAGACTGATGTCGAGCACGATGAATGAAAATCGGTCCATGTCCGGGCCGAAGTCGCGTTCGGTCCGCTTCGGATGCTGAAAATGTTTATGCCCGATCTCCGTGCCTTGCCCCTTGGGCAGATCAGACACGAACACACCATCGTAGTCGATCAGCCTTAGATCGCGGCCGACAATGAGATTCCCGTTCTGGAGATCGCCATGCGCGATCGACTTCTGCCAGAGAAACCGCTGCAGCGATTGGAGGTCGGCTCGCAGCCTGTTGAGTCGACCTGAATCGGAAAAATGGGCTTCGAGATGATTACCGAGTGTGTCGCCTTCGGCCCAGTCCATTCGCACGATGGGATATCGCTTTCCATTCACGAGAATCCCGGTGGGTTGGTACTGGAACCCGACGAAGTATTGGGAGCCGGCCGCACCAAGGGTCCGGCTGATCTTCGCGTAGCGGTCCTCCAGACCATTAGTGGCCTTGTGGAAGCAACGAACAGCGTACCTCCGACCCGAGGATGCGACGGAGTACGTAAGGGCAAATCCTCCGCCGAGGGCGACCGGAATTCCGAGACCGTTGGCCGCGACCTTGCCGGACTTTAGGGCGGGGTCAGAGAATGCCGTTTGGGGATGCTGGACAGCGTCGTTGTATTGGTCCATCGACGGGTACGTCGTCACGACACGCCATCCCTAGCGGACTACCAACAGTGTCGTATCGTCCCGCCTCAATCTGCCTGCGTGACGTTCCCGTTCGACAAGAGCCGAGAATTGGATCCGTGTCGCCAGGGCAAGAAGAACCCCGAGTCTCTCCCGAGGTGCAGACAACAGCCAACCGCCGAGGGCGTCCGTCATGGAGAGGATGACGGGGCCTCGGAGCCTAGAGAGGGTCCAAGCGCGCTCAAATGTGGACGGCGTCCGAGAATGGATAGAGGCGTTCCGCTCCGGATTCGTTGAAAGGAGCAAGGGGTTCTGCGCGAATTGATCCGGGCGATGATAGGGGAATGAATAGACGAGACGATCCCCATCCGCCAACACTGCTATCGAGTCACCGAAACCCAGCACGAATGCCCTTGCCCCTGAGGGCGAGATCACGACCCCGGTGAGTGTGGCAAAGCTCCCTCGATCGTAGGCGGCCTGAGCACTCCATGACATCGATTCCCTATCGAAGCCAGCCGCGTACGAGGCAACCGCGCCTTTCAGCCACTTGGGATCAAAGCTGGGCTCGCTTACAAACCGCCGAACCAGAATTGTCGACCAGCGCGCGGAGTTGTAGGATTCAGAGGCGCCATCGCTGATCGCGTATATCCCCCGGTGAGGATTCCAGTGAGCGGCGTCCTCATTCAGATGTTCGTCACCGCTCCGTTTTGGAACGGTGGCGAAGAACGAGCAGCGCATGAGCGACACCTCGGCGTGTTAGGCTCATCGCAGATTGCTGGCCCGCGTTCCGATATCGAAGAAATCGACGATCCCCTCGTGTCCTGCCTTGTATCCGAAGAACCGCGATTCCGACGTCGCAGCAGGATACTTCTCCTTGGCGGCGCTGACCAAATGCGGCGGGAGGGGGCTCGACATGCGGAAGAGCATCCCCGAGTTAGCATCCGGCAATACGGACTCGGATGCGGGAAAGATGATAGCCTCGCCACCAGCAGTGCTGATGTGCAGGTTGAACAGCAGAGCTTGACCGTCTTCGGTCGAGATCCGTTTCAGTGTTTCCGCGATCTGTTCGGGATCACCGTCCGTTGATGCCCCGTCCGTGACGTGGATCACGGTTGGTGGATAGGACTTCTGGTGGGAATCGCACCACTGGACCATAAGCTCCGCGTTCTGGCGAAGAGCCTCGCACATTGGTGTGCCGCCGTCGCTCACCGGATCGAACCAGACGGGGAACTTCACAGCCTGATCGACCAGCCCCCCGGCCCCGTCGGGCACGCGCTTCTTGCGTTCCTCAACGCGGAGGGGATTTGCCTCGATGGCCGCGAGGGGGTGTAGGAGGCCGGTGCCAAGCGCGCCTCGGAAACCAGACCCTATCCCGGATCCACCATAGGCTACCACTCCGACCTCGAAGTAGTTGCGAACACCGTCCGCTCGGGTGCATCGAATGACAAGCTGGTACAAGGTCTTGTTCAGGACGTCGGCGACGAACTCGGATTTCGTCTGCCCAGTTTCCATCTTCTCGTCCATCGAGCCGGATTGATCGATGACGAAGATGAACGCGCTGGGATTGCTGCGGTCAATGGCGGCCGAGTATGACATTTTGTCCCCTACATCTCCCTATCTGGGGCATGCCTACGAAGCCTGGCTGCGTCAACGGAAAATTGCACCTAGATGAACTTGATATTGGCCGCTAAACCCTTACGGGCTGTTGCGTTCGTCGTCACGATGCGATGGAGAAAGGGGAGTGGAGTAGCGGATCGTTAGCATTGGATTTCCGCAGCACGGACGAACCGCGTGTCGGCGTTGCTTCAGCGCCGAGGGAGATACGCAGGCAGTCGGGAGATGGAGGGTCGTCAACGATCCTGGAGCTTGGGGATCGGCCACGCCCCAGATCCTCGTGCTCGGGTTCTCGAAGGGTTTCACGCAAGCAGATGCGTACCGAATTGGGCGGTTCGAGGAGATCCCATTCAAGGACATGCGGCCACGTCTCGCCGAGGTGCTGCGTCTCTTGGGCGTCATCGGACCGACGGAGTTCGTCGATCAGAAGATGGTGGCAACCGAGACGGACCTCGCATTTGGTTCTCTCATCAGATGCAGTTTGTCCCGACGGAACGACAAGACGGGCAAGTACGAATGCACCGGCCAAGTCATGCCGAAAGCATTCTCGGAGGATGTGTCGACAGTCGTCCGGCAATGCGCCAGTCGATTCCTCCTGCACTTGCCAGACTCAGTTCGCCTCGTGCTCATGCTCGAATCACGGATAGCTACATCAAGGGATGCAGAGATGTTGTCCGCTCGATCCACGCGGGAAGCTTCTCGGATCTCAATGAGGCTACCGCACTGGACAGGTGGTCTGGGTCCACGTGAGCCATCCGTCTAGGCTGAACGGTCATCACGGTGCGTGCGTTGCCGGTGACCCGTTCGCGAAGCCCGGGTTCAAGCAGCGGCTCGCAATGGATGCGGTTCGTTTATTACGGGCAAGATAGGACAGCCCAAGGCGATTCGAAACCCCTCGGATCAATCCAGCTAACGGCGGTTGCCGCCGAAATCCTTGCTGGGATCATCATTTGGACTGAGGAAGCGCAAGCGCGCTATCTTCGACACCCTACTGTAAGGCTGTCGCAGCCTGTAGGGCGATCGCAGCGGCTGATGACGCTCCTCTCATCTTTATCGTACTCACCGCTACGCTCGACCCCGTTTGTGGGTCGAACGACAGCAACGGAGTGGCGGCGTATAAACTCATCAGTTGCGTGATCTCCATCGACCTGCAACGCAATTCCCATATTTTCCGCGGGAGTCACCGGGTACAGTTTGGGTACAGTTTGGGGGCCAGAACTGAGTCCTGACCCCCTGTTAAGTTACTGAAATTACAGAGATTATGTTAGATGCTATAGTACATCTTGTACTCGACCGGGGCCGGCTGGTGTTCCCAGTTGTAGACCTCTTCCCACTTCAGCTCCATGTAGCCGTCGATCTGGTCGTCGGTGAAGACGCCGCCCTTGGTGAGGAAGGCA
>Ga0187894_10006099_pt1 | contig 11959 bp, 10 predicted proteins | sample GBC1701081metaG_FD_136650 | JGI IMG/M metagenome (GOLD analysis project Ga0187894, IMG submission 136650) | White microbial mat communities from a lava cave in the Kipuka Kanohina Cave System on the Island of Hawaii, USA - GBC170108-1 metaG ...
CAGGGCGATTGAGGCTGACCGTGGCGACGCCCCGCGCATCGATCGACACGAGCACAGCGGCGGTCATGGACTTCAGACCAGCTCGAGCGCCACGGCGGTGGCTTCGCCGCCGCCGATGCACAGCGAGGCAACGCCGCGCTTCTGGCCGCGCCTGCGCAGCGCGTGCACGAGTGTGGTGATGAGCCGCGCGCCGGTCGCGCCGATCGGATGGCCGAGCGCGCAAGCGCCGCCGTACACGTTGACGTTGGCGTGCTCGAGCCCGACGTCGCGCATTGCGGCCATCGCGACCACCGCGAACGCCTCGTTGATTTCGTAGAGATCGACGTCCTTCGCTTGCCAGCCCGCGCGTTCCAGGACTTTGCGGATCGCGCTGCCCGGCGCCGTCGTGAACCATTCCGGCTCGTGAGCGTGCGAGGCCTGCGCGACCAGGCGCGCGACGGGCTTGAGCCCTCGCTGCTTCACCGCTGATTCGGTCGCTAGCACGACCGCGGCGGCACCGTCGGAGATCGACGATGAGCTCGCGGCCGTCACCGTGCCATCCTTGTTGAACGCGGGCTTGAGCTGCGAAATCTTCTCGATGTCGCAGGTGAAAGGCGTTTCGTCGCGCTCGACCGTGACTTCGCCCTTGCGACCCTTCACGGTGACCGGCACGACCTCGGCGGCGAAGTCGCCGCCGCTCACGGCGCCCTGCGCGCGGCGCACCGACTCCGCGGCGAACGCATCCTGGTCCGCGCGGGTGAAGCCGTATCTGGCGGCCGTCGCGTCCGCGAAATGCCCCATGAGCTTGCCGTCGAACGGACTCTGCAAACCGTCGCGGTACATGTGATCGACGATCTCGCCGTGACCCATGCGATAGCCGGCGCGGGCTTTGGGCAGGAGATAGGGAGCGTTGGTCATCGACTCGAGACCGCCGGCGACCATCAGGTCCGCACTGCCGGCGCGCAGCTGGTCGGCGGCCATCATCACGGCCTTCATGCCCGAGCCGCACATCTTGTTGATCGTCGTCGCGGGCACGGATTTCGCAATGCCGGCGCAGAGCGCGGCCTGACGGGCGGGCGCCTGTCCGAGCCCGGCCGGCAACACGCAGCCCATGATGACTTCGTCGACGGCGTCGCCCGCGATGCCGGCATCGGCGAGTGCGGCGCGAATTGCAGCGGCGCCGAGATCGGGTGCCGCGACCGGGCCGAATACGCCCTGGAAGGCGCCGATCGGCGTTCGGCGGGCCGAGACGATATAAATAGAGGGCGCCGGCATAGAACCTCTATGAGATCACAAGGTTACGCTGAGCGACGTCCCCGGGGCGCGTCGCGGCGGGGACGCACCTTCGCACAACTTTTTGCAGTGCGCAATCGAAGGGCGCCTGGCCCGAAGGAACGCACGAAGCACTACCAGCTGCGCAGCGAGCCGATCGCGCCGACGCTGCGAATGCGCTCTTCGGCGATCCGATCCGCCGCTTGCCAGCTCGGGATCTTCTCTCGCGCCGCCGTCTCGAAAACGCGTGCCACGATGTCGTGGATGACGGCAACCTGCCGGCGGGCACGCGTTTCGCTGTAACCGCCGAGCTCCGCAGCGACGTTCATCAGGCCACCTGCATTGATGGCGTAGTCGGGTGCGTACAGGATTCCGCGCGCTTCGAGCTGAGTGGCGCACTCGTTCGACTCGAGCTGGTTGTGCGCGCCGCCCGCGACGATCTTGCATTTGAGCCGCGGCACCGTGTCTTCGTTGATGATGCCGCCCATCGCGCACGGCGAGAACACCGTCGCGTCGACGTCGTAGATCTGATGCATCGGCACGCTCACGGCGCGCAGCTCGTCCACGAGCGGTTCGACGCGTTCCTGGTTGATGTCCGTGACGAACACCTTCGCGCCCTCGGCGCGCAGCAGTTTCACCAGGTGATAGCCCACGCCGCCGACGCCTTGCACGGCGTAGCTGTAGCGGCCGATCTCGTTCGTGCCGAAACGCTTCGCGAGGCAGGCGCGGATGCCGTGGAAAGTGCCGAGCGCGGTGAAGGGCGCGGGATCGCCGCTGCCGCCGTTCGTGGGATGCACGCCGACGACGCGATCGGTTTCCAGGCGGATGACGTCCATGTCCGCACCGCTCGTGCCGACGTCTTCGGTGGCGATATAGCGCCGGCCCAGGCCGGCGATGAAGCGACCGAGCCCGCGCAGCAGCGCCTCGCTCTTGTCGCTTTCCGGATTGCCGATCAGCACCGCTTTCGCGCCGCCGAGGTTCAGGCCGGCGATCGCGGTGCGATACGTCATTGCCCGCGAGTGGCGCAGCGCGTCGCGCAGGGCTTCGCCTTCGTCCGCGTAAGGCCACATGCGCACGCCGCCGAGCGCGGGGCCGAGCGCCGTGCTGTGAATCGCGACGATGCAGCGCAGGCGGCTCTCGCGGTGGTTGAACCAGACGACCTGCTCGTGACCGAGCTCGTTGAGAGATTCGAAGACGCTCATTGCGTCGCGATTATAGGCGCGGAGCGGCTTGCCCCGGCTCGCGACGGGTGCGCTGCTCTCGTCCGACTGTTAGACTGTCCGCCCGGTCTCCCAACGGTAAGTCTTTAATTCTATGAGCATTCCGGCCGCAGAACTGAGGGATAACCGCGACACTGCATCCGACCAGGCGCCCCTGCGGTTCGTGAGTGCGGCCTCGCTGTTCGACGGCCACGACGCTGCGATCAACATCATCCGCCGCATCCTGCAGGCGAACGGCGCCGAGGTGGTCCACCTTGGACATAACCGCAGCGTCGCCGATATCGTGCGCGCCGCAATCCAGGAAGACGCCGACGGCATCGCCGTCAGCTCGTACCAGGGCGGGCACAACGAATACTTCCGCTACATGGTCGACATGCTGCGCGAGCTGAAGGCCGGGCACATTCGCGTGGTGGTGGGCGGCGGCGGAACCATCGCGCCGCACGAGCAGGCGGAGCTGGAGGCGCACGGCATCGAGAAGATCTATACGCCGGAAGACGGCCGCCGCCTCGGTCTCACCGGGATGATCCAGGACGTGTTCAAGCGCGTGCGCGCGGCCGCGAAGCCGCGCTACGACTTCGGCCCGTTCGGCGTGCGCGACCACCAGCAGCTCGCGCGCGCGATCTCTGCGCTCGAAGGATCGGGCGAGTCGGCGCAGCAGGCCGACCAGATCCGTCGGGCCGTCGCCAACAAGCAGATCTCGAAGACGCAGAACGATCCGCCCGTCGTCGGCATCACGGGCACCGGCGGCGCGGGCAAGAGCTCGCTCAACGACGAGCTGCTGAACCGATTCGTCAGGCACTTCCCCGACCGGCAGGTCGCGGTAGTGGCCATGGATCCGACGCGCCGGCGCAGCGGCGGCGCGCTGCTCGGCGACCGCATCCGCATGAACAGCCTCGCGTGCGAGCGCATCTTCATGCGCTCGCTGGCGACGCGTCGCCAGCACCTCGCCACCAGCGCGGTGCTCGCCGATACGCTGCAGCTGCTCAAGTTCGCGGGCTTCGACCTGATCGTCGTCGAGACCGCGGGCATCGGCCAGAGCGACACCGAGATCGTCGATCTCGTCGACCACGCCATGTACGTGATGACGAGCGAATACGGCGCGGCCAGCCAGCTCGAAAAGATCGACATGCTCGACTACGCCGATCTCATCGTCATCAACAAGTTCGAGAAGCGCGGCGGCGAGGATGCGCTGCGCGACGTGCGCAAGCAGTGGCGGCGCAATCATCCGCAGGACCGCGTCGAAGATGCGCAGATCCCGGTGTATCCGACCATCGCGAGCCAGTTCAACGACGCCGGCGTGAACCGGCTGTTCGAGGCGCTGTGCGGCAGGCTCGACGCCGACGCGACCAAGGCCGGCGCGACGAAACGGTGGACGCTCGAGGGTCATCGCATCGACGAGCTGCCGCGACGCGACGCCGTGATTCCAGGACATCGCACGCGTTATCTCGCGGAGATTGCTGCCAACGGCCGCAAGGCTCACGGCGAGAGCGATCGGCGCGCGCAGGCCGCGAGTCGGGCCCATGGAATCTACGAAGCGCTGAAGGCACTCAACGATCCGCAGCTGCCCGCGCCGTTGGAGCGCGTCGCGCCGCCCGCCGACGCAAAGGCGCCCGCCGATGCAAAGGCGCCCGCCGATGCAAAGGCGCCCGCCGATGCAAAGGCGTCCGGCGATGTGAAGGCGATTGCTGATCCTTCGCGCGACCAATTGCGCCGCGCCTACAACGAGGCTCTCGACGCCGTCGGTGCGGAAGGGCTCGAGCTGCTCCGCCGTTGGCCGCAGCGCGCGCAGGACGCCACCGCGGACCAGTACCGCTACCAGGTTCGCGGGCGCGAGATCACGGGCGAGAACTACACGGAGACACTGAGCCACCAGCGCATCCCGAAGCTCGCAGTGCCGCAGCTGCGCAACTGGGGCGACCTGCTCTCATTCCTGCTCAGAGAGAATCTGCCGGGCGAGTATCCGTACACCGCGGGCGTGTATCCCTACCGTCGCGAAGAGGAAGACCCGATCCGCATGTTCGCGGGCGAGGGCATGCCGGAGCGCACGAACCGGCGCTTCCACTATCTCGCGTCGGGGCACGAGGCCACGCGCCTGTCGACTGCCTTCGATTCGACCACGCTCTACGGCGAGGATCCGGACGAGCGGCCGGACATCTACGGCCGCATCGGCAATTCCGGCGTCTCCATCGCGACGCTGGACGACATGAAGCGCCTGTATTCCGGCTTCGACCTGTGCGAGCCCTCGACATCGGTGTCGATGACCATCAACGGTCCGGCGCCGATGATCCTCGCCATGTTCATGAACACGGCGATCGACCAGCAGGTCGAGCGCCACCTGCGCGCCACGGGCTGGGAGCAGGCGCAGAAGAAGATCGCGGAGCTGACGCGCGGCGCGGATCGTCCCCTCTATCGCGGGGATCTGCCGCAGCATCACGACGGCTCGGGCCTCGCGCTGCTGGGCGTGGCGGGCGACCGGCTGCTCGATCGCGAAACGTACGAGAAGATCCGGTCGCAGGCCCTGAAGCAGGTGCGCGGCACGGTGCAGGCCGACATTTTGAAAGAAGACCAGGCGCAGAACACCTGCATCTTCTCGACCGAGTTCGCGCTGCGGATGATGGGCGACGTGCAGGCCTATTTCACCGAGCAGGCCGTTCGCAACTTCTACTCGGTGTCCATCTCCGGCTACCACATCGCCGAAGCGGGCGCGAACCCGGTCTCGCAGCTCGCGTTCACGCTCGCGAACGGTTTCACCATCGTCGAGTACTACCTGAGCCGCGGCATGAAGATCGACGACTTCGCCGCCAACCTGTCGTTCTTCTTCTCGAACGGCATGGACCCGGAGTACGCGGTGATCGGCCGCGTGGCGCGGCGCATCTGGGCGCGCGCGATGCGCGACCTGTATCGCGCGGGACCGCGCAGCCAGATGCTCAAGTATCACATCCAGACCTCGGGCCGCTCGCTGCACGCGCGCGAAATCCAGTTCAACGACATCCGCACGACGCTGCAGGCGCTTTACGCGCTGTTCGACAACTGCAACAGCCTGCACACGAACGCGTACGACGAGGCGCTCACCACGCCGACGGAAGAGAGCGTGCGCCGCGCGGTGGCGATCCAGCTCATCATCAATCGCGAGCTCGGGCTCAACAAGAACCAGAACCCGTGGCAGGGCTCGTATCTGATCGACTACCTGACGGACCTGGTGGAAGAGGCGGTGTACCAGGAGTTCGATCGCATCGCCGAGCGCGGCGGTGTCCTGGGTGCGATGGAGACGATGTACCAGCGCAGCCGCATCCAGGAAGAGAGCATGTACTACGAGGCGAAGAAGCACGACGGTTCGCTGCCGATCGTCGGCGTGAACACGTTCCTTTCGGGCCACGACGCGTCGGCGGAGGCGGGCGGTGCCGCACTGATCCGCTCGACGGAGGACGAGAAGCAGGATCAGGTGAAGGCGGCGCGCTCGTTCCAGACGCGGCACGCGGCTGAGGGCCCGGCGGCGCTCAAGAAGCTTCAGCAGGTGGCCGCGAGCCGCGGCAATGTCTTCGCGGAGCTGATGGAAGCGGTGAAGACCTGCTCGCTCGGCCAGATCACTCACGCGCTCTACGAAGTCGGCGGGCAGTACCGGCGCAACATGTGACCGTCGATCCGCTCGCTATCTGGGCTGGACCGGCAGGCGGTTCAGGCAGCTGCCGAGGCGAGAGTGGGCGAGGTGCCGCTCGCCAGGTCGGGCTCACCCAACCGCTCGAGGATCATCGCGCGCGCCTGCTCGCGCAGGTGAATCGCGGCATCGCGATCCTCGGTCGCCGCACGCAGTGCAGTCAGCACCTCGACGTGAATCACAGTCGGCGTGGGCGCGACCGCATTCCATTTGAGGGCGGTGCGAGCGCCTTGCACGACCACCGGCACCACCGGGCAACCGGCACGCACCGCGGTGGCGAACGCGCCGGTGTGAAAACGCAATAACCCAACCTGCTTGGAAAACGTCCCCTCGGGGAAGAACACGAAGGACTGGCCGGCGCTCGCCCGCCGCAGCATCCGCCGGGCGTCCATGGCGCCCTTGTGCCGGTTCACACGATCGACAAACTCCGAGCCGATCCTGCGCAGCAGCAGGCTGGCCAGGGGCACCCGGTCCATCTCCTTCTTGATGACGAAGCCGAAGCGGGAGGGCAGGACGGCGATGAGAATCACCCCGTCCAGGTAGCTGGTGTGGTTGGCCACCACCACGCAGCTTTCGGCCGGCAGCAGGTCCGCCCCTTCCAGCCGCAGGCGCATCCCGGAGGCGGTCAGGAACGTACGGGCCGTCAATCGGGCGATGCGTCGGCGACGGTCCACCCCCGGTACGACCACCATGGCCACCAGCGCCAGGATCGACAGGACGACGAAGACCGACCAGGCGTACAGGCCGTAGACGAAGCGGACCGGGAAGCGGATGAGGCGGGACACGGGACCTTATGAGACCTCGAAAGCGGAACGCGAACTGCGTCGCGGCGGGGGTTTCGTGAACTGGTTCTCTTTATGTTAATAGACGAGATGATCTGTGAGAGTAATCACGCCGATGGGGGTACCCCCTCCGCATACTCCGGCCAATTTTGCGTGATGGCGCAGACGCTTGCATACCAGCGTCGAGGCCGCCGAGACGGTAGGACGGTTCCACCTAGTGAGCTCTGCAGTCAAGAACTCCGTGTACGTCAAGCCAGCATCGGGCGCTGAGGCGCCGGATCCGGTCGTCAACCGGTTTCTCGATGCAGTCTGGATGGAGCGTGGCCTGTCGGCGAACACGCTGGCGGCGTATCGCGCGGACCTGACGGCACTCGGCCGCTGGCTGGAGCAGCGCGACGTGCCCATCGTGAAGACATCGCGCCAGGACCTGCTCGGCTTCATCGCGTTCCGCGTCGAGGCCGGCGCCCGCCCGCGCTCCACCGCGCGCCAGCTTTCCAGTTTCCGCCGCTTCTTCCGCTACCTCGTGCGCGAAGGCATCGTGCGCGACGACCCGACGGCGCAGATCGCGATGCCGAAGATCGGCCGCTCGCTGCCGAAGTCGCTGACCGAGGACGAAGTCGAATCGCTGCTCACGGCGCCCGCGGTCACCGATCCGCTCGGCCACCGCGACCGCACCATGCTCGAGGTGCTCTACGCCACGGGCCTGCGCGTCACCGAGCTGGTCAACCTCAAGCACAACCAGGTCAACCTCAATCAGGGCGTGCTGCGCATCGTCGGCAAGGGCAATCGCGAACGCCTGATCCCGCTCGGCGAGGAAGCCGTGCGCTGGCTGGTGCAGTTCACCGCCGGTCCGCGCCTCGAAATCCTGCTCGAGCGCCAGACCGACTATCTGTTCCCGACGCGCCGCGGCGACAAGATGACGCGCCAAGCCTTCTGGCACATCATCAAGCGCTACGCACGCAAGGCGGGCGTGCAGAAGGAGCTGTCGCCGCACACGCTGCGTCACGCCTTCGCGACTCACCTGCTGAACCACGGCGCCGACCTGCGCGTCGTGCAGATGCTGCTCGGTCACAGCGACCTGTCGACCACGCAGATCTACACGCACGTCGCGCGCGAGCGCATGAAGGAACTGCATTCGCAGCATCACCCGCGCGGGTGATCGTGATTGCTTGCGCGCGGCCGTTGCCGCCGCCCCTCGCGAGTGTCGCGGCGCTGGCGCGCTGCCGAATATCGTCTTTTGCGCCAGATACGCGGATTCCTTGCGATCGGTCATGGCCTGCTAGACTGCCGGCCTGAACCAACCCACCGGCGACGGGGTCGAATCCGACTCCTGAACGCTGCGGAGCTGTCTTCCATGTCCAGAACGATCGCGCTCATCGGCCTGCTGAGTGTCGCGGGCGCCATGGCGCTGGCCGCAGGCAAGCCTGCCGCGCCGGGACAATCGGCCGCACCGGCGCAGTCGCCGGTGACCAAGGCGGGAGCGCCCGCGCAATCGGCGGTAGCCACGGACGCGGCCGACCCGCGCGTCGAGATCGCCAGGCGCCTCGGCGCGAAACCCGAGAACTTCCGGCCCTCGCAGATTCCCGGCATCTACGAGTTCGCGCAGGGCACCGACATCGGCTACGTCACCAGCGACGGGCGCTATTTCTTCGGCGGCGACCTGTACGACACCGAATCGCGCCGCAACCTCACGGACGACCGGCGCGGCGAAGCGCGTGCGAAGCTGCTGGAGGCCGCGCCCGAGAGCGAGATGATCGTGTTCGAGCCGTCCGCGGCCAAGACGAAATACACCATCACTGTTTTCACCGACATCGACTGCGGCTACTGCCGCAAGCTGCACAGCCAGATCCGCGAGTACAACAACCTCGGCGTGCGCGTGCGCTACATGTTCTATCCGCGCAACGGCCCGGGCACGCCGGGCTGGAAGAGCGCAGAAGCCGTGTGGTGCTCGAAGAATCGCAACGAGGCGCTCACGCGCGCGAAGAAGGGCGAGAATATCGATTCGCCGAAGTGCGGCGCGACGCCCGTGGCGCGTCAGTACAAGCTGGGCGAGGAACTGGGCATCCGCGGCACGCCGGGAATCTTCACCGAGAAGGGAGGGTACCTGGCGGGCTACGTGCCGCCGGCGAAGCTGGTCGAGGCTCTCAAGGAAATGGACGCGGGCTCGTAGGCCGCGCCCGGTAGCGAGGCAGGCGCGCCAGGAAGGCGGCTCAGCGCTCCAGCAGTTTCAGCTTGTCCGGCACGCCTTCCCACTCCTTGGCGTCGGGAGGCGCGGCTTTCTTCTCGGTGATCACCGGCCACTGGCGCGCGAGCTCGATGTTGAGCGCCTTGAACTGCTCCTGCCCTGCCGGCAGCTCTTCTTCGGAGAAGATCGCTTCCACCGGGCATTCCGGCTCGCACAGCGTGCAGTCGATGCATTCGTCAGGATCGATGACGAGGAAGTTCGGCCCCTCGTGGAAGCAATCCACCGGGCACACCTCGACGCAATCCATGTACTTGCACTTGATGCAGGTTTCGGTAACTACGAACGCCATCTTCGCTCTCGGTCTCGACTACGGCCGCGCCGGGCGACCAGGGGTATGGGGCGCGTATTCTGCCACAGCGGCTCCGGCGAGCGGCCGAACCAACGGGAATGACGCTATGCCGGCCGGCGTCGCGCGATTTCCGTCATGTGCATGTCATCGCGCCCCGCCGCCCGGTCCTCGAGATAGCGGCGCAGCGCGAACTCGCTGCTCGGGAACGCGATCTCCGCCCACGGGATGTCCTTTGCGTCGACCAGCACGGTTTCCAGGCTTTCCGGTCCGACGCCGAAGCTGCCGTCGAGCAGCCGCGCCCGGAACATCACGTGCACCTGGCTCGCGTGCGTGACGTTCACGATCGCGAGGAGCGAGACGATCTCGACGCGCGCGAGCGCCTCTTCCATCGATTCGCGCGCCGCGGCGGCGGCCAGCGTCTCGCCGTTCTCCATGAAGCCGGCCGGAATCGTCCAGAATCCCTTGCGCGGCTCGATCGCGCGCCGACAGAGCAGGATCTGGCCTTCGTGCTCGACGACGCAGCCAGCCACGATGCGCGGGTTCTGGTAGTGGATGGTGCCGCACGCATCGCAGACGTAGCGGGGCAGGTGATCGCCCGGCGGCACCCGGAAGGCGACCGGACGGCCGCATTCGCTGCAGAATTTCACGTGGCTGAGACTCCTGGTGCCCGGGGAGGGGGTCGAACCCTCATGCCCTTGCGGGCGCGAGATTTTGAGTCTCGAGTGTCTGCCAATTCCACCACCCGGGCGTATCTGGCGGCGGGACAAGGGGCCGGAAGTATAGTGACTCGGCCCGGCCGGTGCGACGTTCCGCCGGGCTGGGGCATCCATGCAAGTTGAAGAGGTAGCTGGCAAACCGATGACCCGACTGCCCGATATCGCGCTGGACCCTGCCGTGCTGGAAGACGCCCGCGCCGGCAATCCGCAGGCCCAGACGCAGCTCTACCGGGCGTTCGCGGACGCCACCTACGGCCTGATCCGGCGCTTCGTGCCGCGCAAGGCAGTGGCGGACGACCTGTTCCAGGACACGTTCATCGAAGTATTCCAGAGCCTGAAACGGTTTCGCGGCGAAGCGCCGCTCGGCGCCTGGATCCGGCGCATCGCGGTGAGCAAGTGCCTCATGTACCTGCGATCGCCGTGGCACCGGAGCCTGCTCTGGCTCGACAGCCAGGCCGAGGACGGACAGCGCGAAACGCTGAAGGATCTGGGCGTGCAGCTCGAACCGGATCACGGCGCGCAGCTCGATCTTCAGGCGGCGCTCGCGCGCCTGCCGGCGACGGCGCGGGCAGTGGTGTGGCTCTACGACGTGGAAGGCTACACGCACGAGGAGATCGCGGGCCTTTACGGCAAGACCGAGAGTTTTTCGAAGTCGCAGCTCATGCGCGCGCACATGCGCCTGCGCGAGCTGCTCGACAAACCGAGAGAGAGAGCAGCATGCACGCCACTTTCGACGAGCTTCTGAACCTGCGGATTCAGTCCGAGGACAGCCCGCTCTCGGCACACGTGCGAGCTTGCGCGGAGTGTCGGAACCTGCTCGCACAGCTGCAGGCACGCACCGAGGCGCTGCGCAGGCTGCCTGCGAAGGGCCCGGCCCCGGAACGGTGGGACGCCATCCAGCGTGCCCTTCTTGCTCCGCCCGTTGCGGATCATGCTGCCGCGCGCTCCCGCGCTGGCGATGAGCGACAGCTGCGGCCGGGCTGGCTGCTGCCCGCCGCGAGCGCAGCCGCGGTAGTGCTGGCCGTCGTCGTCGTGCTCCAGCAGCGTGATGAGATTCGCGAGACCGGGCAGTCAGTTGGACAGACTGTCGAGTCCGCTGGTCCGGACGCTTCCGGGACAACGCCTCATGAGGCGACGCCTTCCGAGACGACGCCTGTCGTGCAGGCGCAGAACGCCGCGAGGCTCATCCAGGAATCACAGCGTCTCGAGAATCTGCTGGCCGCATATACGGAAGAACCGCGCCTGACGCGTGCGAGCACGGAGCTCACGGTCGCGGAGCTCGAGGACCGCATCCAGTGGATCGACTATCGCCTCAACCTCGCGGCCGAGCGCGGCGTCGATCCGTACCAGTCGCAGAGGCTCTGGCGCGAACGCGTCGACCTGCTCAATTCACTTGTCGCCGTGCGATACGCGCAGGCGCGGACCACCGCGTTCTGACGCCAACGGCATTTCGGAGAGATACATGAAGAGAAATCAGATCCTGCCCTGCGCACTGCTGGCGCTCGGGCTGGCTTCACCCGCGTTCGGCGCCGAGCCGAAGGCAGACGCCAAGGCCGACGCCAAGGCGAACGCCAGTGCCGAGGCGAAGTCCGAAGCCGAGATCGAAGCGAAACTCAATGCGGCGCGCGAGCGGCTGGAGGCAGCGGCGCGCGAAGTCGCGGACCTGAGCATGCAGCTCAACGGACGGGACCACGTCGAAGTCTTCCGGCGCGGCGGTCGATCGCGCGCCAGTCTCGGCGTGGCGATCGGAGGCGATGGGGCAGACGAGCCCGGCGTGCTGCTGGAGAGCGTGTCGCCGAAC
>Ga0187894_10006100_pt1 | contig 11959 bp, 12 predicted proteins | sample GBC1701081metaG_FD_136650 | JGI IMG/M metagenome (GOLD analysis project Ga0187894, IMG submission 136650) | White microbial mat communities from a lava cave in the Kipuka Kanohina Cave System on the Island of Hawaii, USA - GBC170108-1 metaG ...
CGCGGCAGCACGCCCAGGCCGGCGCCGCCGCGCACCAGTGCGATCTGCGCCGGCAGGCCCGTGGTGCGGATCGCGGGCGCGCGGTCAGGGAAAGCGCGGGCCAGCCATTGCGCTTCGGGCAGGCGCGCGCCCGCCGGGCCATGGCCGATCAGCGGCGCCTGTCGATCCGCGGCGGCGAGCGGCAGCCCACGGGCGCGGAAGAGGGCGTAGGGCACGTCGACGATTCGGCGCGCGACCAGTTCGCCACGCTCCGGCCGTGCCCAGCGGATCGCGACTTCGGCCTCGCGACGCGCCAGGCTGAGCACGCGATCGTCGGCCACGAGATCGAGGTGAAGGCCGGGATATTGACGGCACAGCTCGGCCAGCCGTGGCGCAACCACGAGGTTGGCGATGGCTTCCGTCAAGGTGATCCGCACGTCGCCCGTCACCTCGGACGCGGCCGGGCCGACGGACCGGCCGAAGGCGTCGGCGGCCATCTCCATGCGTCGCGCGGCTTCGATAAGACGCTCGCCGGTAGCCGTCGACATGTAGCCGGTGCGCGTGCGCTGCACGGCTGCGGCGCCGAGGCTGCGTTCGAGCGCCGCCAGGCGCCGCGCGACGGTGGCGTGGTTCAGGCCGAGCTCGCGCGCCGCCGCGCTCAGGCTGCCAAGTCTGACGACGGCGGCGAAGGCGCGCACGTCCTCCCAGTCCGGCTGGGATGCGCGTTTTCGCACAGGCATGGATCAATCTTGCCAAATTCTCACAGGGCCGGCCAGCCATCAGATTGGCGGCACCGGTCGGCCGCCGGAAACTCGTTGCAGCTCAGTCCGGCAGAAGGAAGGGCCAGCAGCCATGAAGTTCGGCATTCACAGCGCATCATGGGTTGATGGCCCCGATCCTTCCCAGGGCTTCGAGGCGCTGAAGGCGACGGCGCGATGGGCAGAGGATCACGGCTTCGTCTGGTTCTCGGTCATGGACCACATGATCGAAATCCCGGGCGTGGGCGCACCCGACGAGCCGATCCTGGAAGGCTGGACCGTGCTCGCGGCGCTGGCCGCCGTCACCCGCCACATCCGTCTTGCCACCCTGTGCACGGCGGTCGGCTATCGCAATCCGGCGCATCTCGCCAAGATCGCGGCGAGCGTCGATCTGATCAGCCGGGGACGACTGACGCTCGGCATCGGCGCCGGGTTCTTCGAGGAGGAATACAGGCAATATGGCTGGACGTTCCCGCCGCAACCGGCCATGCGCATCCGGCAGATGGAGGAAGCGCTCCAGTTGATCCTGAAGATGTGGACCGAGCCACGCACGACCTTCCATGGCCGTTATTTCCACGTCGAGGATGCGATCCTCGAGCCCAAGCCGCTGCAAAAGCCGCGTCCGCCGGTGATGATCGCCGGCGGCGGTGAACAGATGACCTTGCGCGCCGTCGCTCGTCTGGCCGACGCCTGCAATCTGGTCCGCAGTGACGTTGAGGAGGTGCGGCACAAGCTGGCCGTGCTGCGCCGGCATTGCGACGCGGCCGATCGCGATTACGACTCGATCGAAAGAACCCATGTCCAGGGCTGGGTGCTGGCCCGCGACGCCGCCGCGGCGGCAGCGAAGCGCGAGCGGCTGGCGGCCCGTGGACCCTCGCGCGGCTTTGTCGGTACCGTGTCCGAGGCCATCGACCTGATCGGGCAATTCCAGGACGCCGGCATCCAGCTGCTGATCAACAGCGATCAACGCAATGACGTGGAAAGTCGTGAGCTCTTCGTCTCGGATGTCATGCCACACTTTGCCTGACCGGGACCGCCGAGCGGTGACGGAGGATGGACAATGGTTGCCAGCGACAGCTTCGCCGAGTTCCTGCGCGACCAACTCGCGCCGCTCGGCCGCGTCACCATGCGGCGCATGTTCGGCAAGACCGGCGTATTCTGCGACGGGGTGATGTTCGGAATGGTGACGGAGAACACGCTCTACTTCCGGGTCGACGATCAGAACCGGGAGGTCTTCAAGGAAGCCGGGTCCTTCCCGCCGCTCAACTACGAGAAGAAGGGCAGCACCATAGACCTCTCCTTCTGGCGCGCGCCGGAGCGGCTGTTCGACGAACCCGATGAGCTTGTGACGTGGGCACGGGCGGCGCTGGCGGCGGCGCGCCGGGTCGCGGCGAAGCGGGGACGGACAGCGCCAACGGGAAATTCAAAGCCTCGGCCAGGTGCCGGGAGTCGGCGAAAGTCGTAAGTAAGGCTCCAGATGGGAACAATCTGGGAAAGGGTGGAAAAGTCGCCTCAGGCGCCGGGATGCCGGAAAGAGCCTGTTGACCCGGCCCTTGGGGCCGCCTCCATAAGGCTGGGGTCAGCAAGAACGAGGTGAGTCGTGAGCGTCTCCACCGGATTTCTGAACCCATCCGAGGCCGCGAGGCGGCTCGGCATCTCCGCCAAGGCTCTGCGGCTCTACGAACAGCGCAGCCTTATCACGCCGGTCCGCACCGCGGCCGGATGGCGAGCCTATGGTCCCGACGAGATGCGCCGGGCCTCGGAGATTGCCGCTTTGCGGGCACTCGGCTTCAGCCTTGTCCAGGTTGCGCGGGTGCTGAAGGGTGACGTCCAGGTCCTGGAACCCGCCCTGGCCGCTCATCAGGCGACGCTGGAGGGACGAATCCGCGAGCTTGTCGTCACGGTGGAGAAGGTTCGCGGGCTCAGGGACGATCTCGCGCGCGGTCAGACGCCGGCGGTCGGCGACCTGGCGCAGCTGCTGATGCCTACCCCTGGTCTTCACGTCGCCTTCGAGCTTCCCTGGCCTTGGGGTGGCGAACGGTTCGAGCTGCGCGAGGTCCGTCCGCTGAACTACATCACCGGTCCACTGGGCAGCGGCAAGACACGGCTGGCCAGGTGCTTGGCCGATACCCTGCCGGGTGCCGTCTTCCTCGGCCTGGAGCGATTGGCGGATGGCGGCACGGCGGCCCGGGTGCGACTCGGCGCCGACGCGACGCTGAAGTCGCGGGTTGATCGCGTCCTTGGCGAGCTCGTCGAGGATGGCGGCACAGCGTCGGATGCCCTGGTCGCGCTGCTCGCTGGACTTGAGTCGGAAAAGCCCTCCGTCCTGGTCATCGACATGCTGGAGCAAGGGCTGGACAGGGCCTCTCAGGAGGCACTGATCGCCCAGCTTCGCCGTCGCGGACCCGGCGCGCGGCCACTGTTCATTCTCACGCGCTCCAGCGCCATCCTGGACCTGGAGTCTGTAGGCGCCGACGAGGCGATCATCTTCTGCCCCGCCAATCACGGTACGCCGCTTCGCGTTGCGCCTTATCCGGGCGCTCCAGGCCAAGAGGCGCTGGCCTCCTGCCTGGCGTCGCCCGAGGTTCGCGCGCGGACCGAAGGCATCATCGCGTGGCGGCCGAGCGGGCAGATTCCGGACCACCGTCAATGTCCCTGATCTGCGGCGGAGATCGCCCTCGGAAGCGGGCGACTTGCCGGATGCGATGACAGGATTGTGGATGTTGTGCCGATGACGAGCATCGCCATTCCCTTCGTGCAATCAGCTTCTTATCCGGTACGCCCCGGGAACCTTGTGCGGCCGTTGATTGACGGCGAGCCGGCGTTCCGGCGCATCTGCGAGGCGATCGAGGCGGCGCGTCAGAGTGTCTGGGTGACGGTGACCTTCATGTGGGCTGCCTTCGAGATGCCGGACGGCCGGGGGCAGACATTGGATGTCCTTGATCGTGCCGCCGCCCGTGGCATCGACGTGCGGCTCATTTTCTGGCGGCCCGACGCGCAGAGCGAGCGGCACAGGCGCAACGCGTTCTGGGGTTCCGAGGCCCATATCGACTTGCTCGCGCGGCGCCGGTCCGGCGTGAAGATCCGCTGGGACCGCGCTCATCCGGGCTTCTCCCAGCATCAGAAGAGCTGGCTGATCGATGCCGGCGCCGAAACTGAAACGGCCTTCGTCGGCGGAATCAATCTCAATCCCCATTCCATGGTCGCGCCCGGTCACAACGGTGAGGGGCACAACCATGATGTCTACGTCGAGCTGGCGGGCCCCTCGGCAGTCGACGTTCACCACAACTTCGTGCAGCGCTGGAACGAAGCCAGCGAGCGATCGGCGGAGGATGGCCGGTGGGGAACAGGGAGCGAAACCGACCTGCAATTTCCAACCCGGGTTCCCGCCGAGCGCGGCCGTGCGGTCGTGCAGATACAACGAACCATGCATCGGGGGCGCTATCTCGACAGGCAAGCGGCGCCTCAAGGCAGGTCGTTCGATATCGCTTCGGGTGAGCAATCGAACTTCGATCAGTATTGTGCGGCCATCAATGCCGCGCGCCGCTCGATCTATATCGAAAACCAGTACGTCGATGTGCCAGAGATCATCGATTGCCTGCATCGGGCGCTGAAGCGCGGCGTGGATGTGATCTTGCTGATGCCCGCCGAGCCGGATGTCGGTTGGCGGACCCCGCCGGAACAGCGTGCGCTCCTCGAAGCCCGGGCGGCGCTTGGGACTTACGCGAGTTTCATGTTGGCGGGTATTGCCGGCGTGGGCGCCGATGGTCGTCGCGCATCAGTCTATGTCCATGCCAAGCTCATGTTGGTTGACGACGAGTGGGCGACCGTCGGCTCGTGCAATCTGCACCGCTTCTCGCTCTTCGGAAGCAGCGAGATGAACGTCGCTTTCTTGGAGCCTGGCACCGTCCGCGCGTTCCGTTGCGAGCTTTTGCGCGAACACCTCGGCCAGGATACGTCCGGCCTGGACGATCGCGATGCTCTCCAACTTTTCCGGAATGTCGCCAGGGGGAACCGCAGAAAGCTCGATGCCGGCGATCATGCATGGCAAGGGCTCGCATTCGAGCTCGATCCCGCGACGTATGTGGGCTGACGCCTTTGGAAGGAGGGACGTCACGGCAGTCCGGCCCTCCATAACTGTGCGTTTCCGCGCAGACATGGATCGATCTTGCCGAATTCCCACAGGGCCTGCCGGCCGCCAGATTGGCGACAATCCTCTGCGCGGAGATCACAATGAGACCGAAGACACTCCTTCAGATGGCAGGCGCCAGCGATGCGGCACCGCGCTGGGCCGATGTCGCCGTCGTCACGATCGATTGCCAGCGCGAGTACGTCGACGGCCGGCTGCCGCTGGTCGGTGTCGACGCGGCGCTGCGCGAGGTGGCGGCGCTGCTGGAGGGCGCCCGTGCGGCCGGCGCGCCGGTGCTGCATGTCGTGCACCGCGGTCGGGCCGGCGGTGCGTTCGATCCCGACAGCACCGGCTTCGCGATCGCGGCAGCGGCGGCGGCACGCGACGGCGAGACTGTCGTGTCGAAGGGCCTGCCCAACGCCTTCGCCGCCACGATGCTCGATGCGGCACTGAAAGCGACGGGCCGCAAGACGCTGGTGTTCGCCGGTTTCATGACCCACATGTGTGTCGCCGCCACGGCCAAGGCGGCCGTCGACCTCGGCTACGCGGCGACGGTGGTGGCGTCGGCGTGCGCCACGCGCGACCTGCCCGATCCGTTGAGCGACGCGACCGTGTCCGCCGCGGTGCTGCACAACGTGACGCTGGCAGGCCTCGCCGACCGCTTCGCCCTCGTGCTGCCCAACGCCGCCGCGATGGCGAAGGGAGCGTAACAGTCGGTCGGCTTGTGATGCACGGCGTTCGGCGGCATCGTGGGTCTGTCAAACCCGGATGTCGTCGGAGGCACCGATGAAGATCGTCTGCCGCGAATTCACCCCCGACCTGTGGCCCGACCTTGAGGCGCTGTTCGGGCCGCGCGGCGCCGTCGCCGGATGCTGGTGCATGTTCTGGCGCCTGGAGAAGGGCGAGAAATGGCCGGAGGTCCAGGGCGCACCCAACAAGCGGCGGTTCCGCAAGCTGGTGCGCGAGGGCAAGGTGCACGGCGCGCTGGCCTACGCCGGCGACGACCCGGTCGGCTGGGTGTCGTTCGACCGACGCACCGACTTCGACCGGCTCGACCGGGCGCCGAGCCTCGTGTGCGACGATGCCGAGCGCGTCTGGTCGGTGCCGTGCTTTTTCGTCAAGGCGGGTTGGCGAGGGCAGGGCGTCGCCGACACCCTGCTGGCCTTCGCCGTGAAGACGCTGAAGCGTCACGGCGCCGACATCGTCGAGGGCTATCCGGTCAAGGTCGAGCCTGGCAAAAAGGCGCCGGCGGCCTTCGTCTACACCGGCCTGGAGCCGATGTTCGCCAAGGCCGGGTTTACCACCACCGCGGTACGCGACCGCGGCAAGCAGCGCGTGCGGCTGGCGCTGCGGTAGCGTCGTCCCGGGCGCAGCGAGACCGTAAGATGATAGGAGACGACTGAACCGTCGGAGTCTCACGTGGATAATACTGCCCCGCCCGACTTTCCCATGCTCACCACGGACCGGCTGTGCCTGCGGGCGGTGACCATGGAAGACGTACCGGCATATCGCGCGGTGCTGGCGGTGCCAGCCGTGACGCGTTTTTCCAACATGCCCGATGCGGCGGACGAGGCGCTGATCGAGGGTTATGTGCGGCGCATCGCCGGCGGGTTCGCAGCCGGAACGGGCTGCGCCTGGATCATCGAACCGCGTCGAGCGCCACGGCCGCTGATGGGCATGATCCGGTTCAACTGGTTCAATCCCGAGTGGAAGAACGGCGGCATCGGTTACGAACTGCACCCCGATCATTGGGGGCAGGGGCTGATGAGCGAGGCAGTGCACGCCGTCGTCGCTTGCGGTCACGCGCAGTTTGGCTTGCACCGCATCGAGGCGTGGACCTTGCCGGGCAACCACGCGTCGGACCGCGTGCTGCTTAAAGCGGGCTTCGGACTTGACGGCGTGCTGCGGCAGAAAATCTGGTACCGCGACGTCTTCCACGACATGCGCCTGTTCAGCCGGATCGTGGGCGATCCGTTACCGACATAGCCGGAGGGGCCGACACCCGCCCTGTCACTTCCGCAGAATGTCGGCGACCTCGCGCAGCTGGGTGCGGGCCCGCAACAGGTAGAAACCCTGCGCCACCAGGTGGCTGGGCAGGAACTGCGAGTCGGGCGCGCCGTTGATCACGACCCAGGGCTGCAGGGTCGAGGCGGTGCGGAAAGTCTCCAGCATCTGCTGCCACTCTCCGGAGATGTTGCGCTCCTTCACCACGTTCTGGAAGTCGTTGCCCAGCTCCTTCAGCAGCATGTAGTAGGCGTAGAGCTGGCCCTTGTTGGCGTAGAACAGGTTGTCGGCATGGAAGTCCAGCAGGTCGCCGCCGTGATCGATGATGTGGCGGTCGATCTGCGCCGATGTCGAGCCGATGTCCTTGGCGATGCGTTCAAGGAATTCCTGCAGATTGTCGGCGCGCCGCTCGAAGCTCGCCTGGTTCGCCGCGAGCCGCTTGTTGTAAGAGATCAGCGCCGCGCGGCCGTTGCGATACTGCGCGCTCGCGGTCGCAGTGGGCCACCACGACATCGACGGTGACCAGACCCATTGCCGCGGGTCGGCGTTGAGCCGCGACGCGGCGGTGTCCAGGTCGGCATCCTGCAGACTGGAGCCGCGCGATCGCGCCAGCTGGTCGCGCATCTCGGCCGTGAACCGGCCCAACGCCTTCATAATGCCGACCTGGTAGTTGGGCATGTTGTCGAGCCAGGCGCCAGGCAGGAAGAACGGGTCCATGGGCGTCCAGTGATGGTCGTCGACCTCGCGGGTGATCAGTGCCGCCGCCATGGCCACGGCCCGGCTCTCGCCGGGTGCCACGTTCTGGGGCACGAAGTCAGGCCTGTCGTCGATCCGATGGAGCCAAAGCCCGCCGCCGACGTAGTAGATGACCGGGATCAGCGCGACCACGAGCGCGATGCGCGACCAGCGGCGCTTGGGCAACACTTTCGTGGCGAATCCGGGCAGCGCCAGTCTCGGCCGCCAGCCCAGCGCCCGCCGCCACCACGGCTGCGCCAGGCGGGGCGGCGGCGCGGCGTCGGGCTCGAAGGTCATGCGTCCTCGTGATGCAGTGGATGGCGCGGCGGCCGGATGGCGTGCGCGCAGTCTAGCACGGGTATGCCGATATGGGGTGCCTCGACCGGTTGCGCCACGGGCGCGCCGCCGGCCATGATCGCGCCTCATCCAGGTCCTTGGGGAAACGACATGGCGCTCGATCCGACCGTCCGCAAGCTGCTCGACATGGCCGCCGCCTCGGGTCGCCCGGCGATCAATTCGCTGCCGCCGCACGAGGCGCGGCAGATGATGCGCGACACGCGCGCGCCGGTGCAGGGCCCGGTCCTCGACAGCGTGGCGTCGGAAGACCGGCGCATTCCCGGCCCGGCCGGCGAGATCTCGGTGCGTATCTACCGCCCCAGGTCGGCCGCAGCAGGGGCGAAGCTGCCGCTGCTGGTCTACTACCATGGCGGCGGCTGGGTGATCGGCGACATCGAAACGCATCACACCATGTGCCAGCGCCTCAGCGAGTCGGGCGAGTTGGTCGTGGTGTCGGTCGACTACCGCCTGGCGCCTGAGCACCGGTTTCCGGCCTGCGTCGACGACTGCTGGGCGGCGACGGTGTGGTCGGCCGCCAACGCCGCGTCGATCGGCGCCGAGGGATCGAAGGTCGCCGTCGGTGGCGACAGCGCCGGCGGCAACCTCGCGGCCGTCATGGCGCTGATGGCGCGCGACCGCGGCGGCGTCGATGTCGGCTTCCAGCTGCTGCTCTATCCCGCCGTCGACGTGCTGGCCAACACCGGCTCGCTGGCCAGGAATGCCGACGGTTACCTGCTGACGCGCGAGGCCATGGGCTGGTTCTACGACCACTACATTCCGAATGCCGCCGACCGCAGCGACTGGCGCGCCTCGCCGCTGCGGGCCCGCACGCTCGCGAGCCTGCCGCCGGCCATGATCATCGCCGCCGGCTTCGATCCGCTGCTCGACGAAGCCCGCGCCTATGCCGACCGGCTGGCGCATGACGGCGTAACGGTCGAATATGTCGAGTACGGCAGCATGATCCACGGCTTCCTCGGCATGCCCGGTGTGCTGCCGCAGGCGCGCCGCGGCCTCGCCCTGGCGGGGCAGGCCGTGCGCGAGGCACTCGTCGCCGGCGCCGGCTGAGGGGAGGACCCATGCCGCTCGACCTCGAAGCGCAGGATGTGCTGGAGCAGCAGGCCGCGTCCGGTCGTCCTGCCATGTCGGCGGTCAGCCCCGCCGAGGCCCGCCGGCAATATGCCGAGCGGCGCATCGCGTCCGGCGGCCCGCGTCCCGACTCGGTGCTCGCGTCCGACCACGCCATAGCGCGCGACGGCCGCACCATCGCGACGCGCCTCTATCGCCCGAAATCGGCGTCGCCCAAGGCGCTGCTGCCGACGGTGATCTGGGCCCATGGCGGCGGCTGGGTGGTGGGTGACATCGAGACGCACGACGGTAGTTGCGCGCAACTCGCCGACCTGGCCGGCATCGCGGTGCTGTCGGTCGACTACCGGTTGGCGCCCGAGCACAAGTTCCCGGCCGCCTTCGATGACATCGTGGCCGCGCTCGACTGGGCGAGCCATGACGGCGACGCCGTGGGCATCGACCCGCACCTGCTGGCGGTCGGCGGCGACAGCGCCGGCGGTAACCTCGCTGCCGCCGCCGCGCTATGGGCGCGCGACCGCGACATGAGCAACCTGCGCTTCCAGCTGCTGGTCTATCCCATCACCGATGGCGTGACGACCACGGCGTCGTACGCACTGTTCGCCGACGGCTACGGCCTGACCCGCGGCGCCATGGCCTGGTTCCTCGATCAGTACGCGCCGCGCGCCGCCGACCGCAGCGACTGGCGCCTCGCGCCGTTGCGCGCCGCCAGCCTGGCGGGCGTGTGCCCGGCGATGGTGATCACCGCCGGCTACGACCCGCTGCGCGACGAGGGCCGCGCCTATGCCGCGCGCCTGCGCGACGAGGGCGGCGGCTGCGACCTCGTCGAGTTCGGCGGCATGATGCACGGCTTCTTCGGCATGTCGGCGCTGCTGCACGGCGCCCGCCGAGCCATTGCCACCGCGGCGCTCGCCCTCAACGAGGCCCTGGTCGACCGCGCGGAGTGACGCTCGGACGCGCCACTCATAGGCTAACGTTGACGCACGGCGGCTTGTGCTGGACCGCGCGCATCCCTGCGCGCTCATGGTTTTGCCTCGAAAAGACAAGAAGCGCGGCGGCAGCCGCGCGGTCCAGATGGGCCATCGTGCGTCAAAGCTGGCGCAAATGCGCGCCAATCCCGTGGCGCGTCATGTGCAGTTCGAACGAAACGCTGGACCGGAGTCATCCGTGACCCGACGTCGGACTGTGATAATGACAGTTCGATGACAGAGCCCGTGCCCCAGCCGGCGGCGCCATCCGTGGCGACGCCCGTCGGCATGGCGATTCCCAGCCTGATCGTGGCGCTGGCCCAGACCGGCGACTCCCTGCTCTATGCCATATTGCCGCTCTATGCCGACGCCTTCGGCGTCAGCCTGTTCGTGGTCGGCATCCTGCTGTCGTTGAACCGCTGGGTGCGGCTCGTCGCCAACTCGGTCGTGGCGGCCATCGGCAACCGCGTCGGGCCGCGCCTGATGATGACCTTTGCCGCCGTCACGGCCACGGCCTCGACCGTCGGCTACGTCGTGGCGCCCGACGCGACTTCGCTGATGGCGTCGCGCGTCCTGTGGGGGCTCTCGTTCGCGGCGCTGAACCTGGCCGTGATCGCCTACGCCGTCAGCGACCGCGGGAACGCCGGCAAGCGCGTCGGGGCCGGCCGCGCCTCGATCGGCTTCTTCCAGGCGGCGTCGCTGGTCGGCGGCACGGTGCTGGTGGCGTATCTCGGGCCGCGCGACGTGTTCCTGGTGATGGTCGCGGCATCGCTGGTCGCTGTCTTCCTCTCGTGGTGGCTGCCGCCGCTGGCAATGGAGGTCCACCAACGCGAGGGCTTCCGCCTGCCACTCCCGGGGCGGCTGGAGGCCTGGGGCTTCGGGCTCGGCCTGGTCGTAGATGGCGTCTTCATCATGACCCTGGCACTCCTGTTGAAGGACGCGCCGCTGCCGCTGGCACCGGTGGTGGTCACCGGCATCCTGCTGGCGATGCGCTGGCTGATTGAGGTGGTGGCCGCGCCCGTGGCTGGCGCGCTGGCCGATCGCTTCGGCGCGCGGCTCCTGTCGCTGGGCAGCGGGCTCGGACTCGTTGCCGGGCTCGGCCTGATTGCCGCCGGCCAAGATCTCGTCGGCTGCGTGCTGGTGGTCGTCACCAGGGGCGCATTCAACACCCTGGTGCCAGTCATGGTGGCCGAGCGCGCGACTGGCAGCGCCATGACTTCGCAGGCGACCTATTCCACCTGGCGCGACTTCGGCGCCGCCGTCGGTCCCGTGGTGGCCGGCATCGTGTTCACCGCCATCTCGCCGATGCTGCTCTACGGAGCGTGCGCCGGGCTGCTCCTGGCAATGCTGTGGTGGTGCGTGGCCCGGCGCTGACCTTCGGCATTCCTTTCGTTGACACATCCGCCACGTCCGCGGAGTGTTTCTGCGAACCAAGGGGGAACGACCATGCCTGACCATCCCGGCGTCCATCTGATCGGCAGCCTCGCCATGCCGGACGCGGAGTCCGTGTTCCGCGCGCTCGCCGGCGAGCTGGGGCCGTGGCTGCGGCGCATCCCGGACGGCGAGACAGGCGCGCGCCACCGCTGGATCTACTGGCAGTATGAGATGCTGACGAAGCATCCCGACATGGAGATCGACCCGACCATCGAGCCGATGCCGCTGCCGCAATGGGACGGTGTCCTGATCCGCACCATCCCGCAGGTGCGCTTCAGGCCGGGCATCGATCCCGCGAAGGTCGTGTTCGAGACCGGCTACGCGCCGGCCGCCATCGAGTCCTACGCCACCTTCAAGCGCCTGCGCGACGCCGGCCTGATTCCGTCGGGCGTGCGCTTCCAGGTGTCGCTGCCGACGGCGATGGCGTCCGGCTTCATGTATGTCAGCCCTGGAGCGTTCGCCGACTACTTGCCGGCCTACGAACGTGCGTTGTTCAAGGCGCTGGACGACATGCTGGCGGTGATCCCGCACGC
>Ga0187894_10006101_pt1 | contig 11956 bp, 11 predicted proteins | sample GBC1701081metaG_FD_136650 | JGI IMG/M metagenome (GOLD analysis project Ga0187894, IMG submission 136650) | White microbial mat communities from a lava cave in the Kipuka Kanohina Cave System on the Island of Hawaii, USA - GBC170108-1 metaG ...
CCTCGGCAAGTCGCACGGCGATGCCCGCCACCTCGATTTCGACGCGGGCGAGGTCGTAGCGGCTCGCCATGCCGCTTTCGAGCCGTCCCGAGACCAGGCTGGCGGCGCGCTCGATCTCGCCCTGCGCTTCCGCCAGCACCGCGCTCCGCTCCTGCGCGGCCTGCAGGCCGGCGAACAGCTCCGCGGCGCGCAGCGCGAGTTCGCTGCCGGCCAGGTCAAGGCGCGCGCGCGCGCCCAGCACGCCCTGCTCGGCGGCCTCGACGCGGGCGCCGCGCTGCCCTGCGACCAGCAACGGCAGGTCGATTCCCGCCTGCTGCTGGCGGCTGGCGTCGATCACCGTGTTCGCGCCCCCCGCGGGGCGCGAGCGGCCGTAGGAAATGGTCGGGTTCGGCAGCACGCCCGCCATGACGCGCTCGGCCTGCGCCGCGTCCACGCCTACGCGTTCCACGGCGAGGCGCGGGCTGCGTATCGCGACCAGCCGCAACAGCTCGGGCAGCGTGAGGAGCTCGGGCAACCCGCCTGCCGACTCTTGCGCGAATGCGGCGGGCGCGCACAGCGCCATGGCCGCGAACAACAGTGCGAGGCGCCGCCGGCTCACGGCGTATCCTCGATCCGTTCGTCCTCCTCCTCCGGCGTCGCGAGCAGGCGCGGTGTGATGTAGCTGTAGATCGCCGGCAGCAGCCACAGGGCGACCACCAGCGTGGTCAGCATTCCGCCGACGACCACCAGCGCGAAGGGCCGCTGCGTCTCGCTGCCTACGCCGGTGGACACCGCCATCGGCAGCAGGCCCACGAAAGCGAGCACCGAGGCCATGATCACCGCGCGCAAGCGCTCGCTCGAGCCCTCGACCAGCGCCGGGAACAGCTCCTCGCCCGCGCGGCGGCGGGCCTCCGCCGCGGAGAGCACCAGCAGGCCCATCAGCGAAACCTGGCCGATCAGGGCGATGAAGCCGATCGCCGCGCTGACCGACAGCGGCGTGCCTGCGACCAGCAGCGCAAAGGCGCCGCCGGTGAGCGCGAAGGGCACGGTGAGCAGGACCGCCAGCGCGCTGCGGCCGGAGTCCATTGCAGCGTACAGCAGCAGCAGCACGGTGAGCACCGCCAGTGGCACCACGATCTTCAGGCGCGCGATGGCGCGGCGCTGGTTCTCGAACTCCCCGGCCCAGACGAAATAGTGGCCGTCGGGCGCCTTGACGCCCTTGTCCACGGCGGCAATCGCGTCGTTCACCGCCGAGCCCATGTCGCGGCCCTCGACGTTGAATTTCAGCGCCAGGTAGCGGCTGTTGCCCTCGCGGTTGATCGAGGTAAGCCCGCTGCTGGTGCGCAGCGTCGCCAGCTCGCGCAGCGGCACGCGCGCGCCGGATTCAGAGGACACCGTGATGGCGCCGATCTTGTCCAGGTCGTCGCGCACCTCCAGCGGCAGGATCAGGCGCACCGGCACCGGCCGCTCGCCCTCGTACATGGTGGTGGCGACCCGTCCGGCAAGCGCGGTCTCCAGCGAGCGCTGCGCATCCTCGATCGCGATGCCGGCGCGCGCCAGCGCCCGGCGGTCGAAGCTCACCTGCAGCTGCGGCGTGCTCGCGTCGCGATAAAGGTCGAGGTCCTTGATGCCCTCGACTTTGCCGAGGGCCTCCTTGGCCCGCTCCAGCGATTTGCGCATCAGGTCGAGGTCGGGGCCGAAAATCTTCAGCACCACCTTGCCGCGCACGCCGCTCACCGCCTCCTCGACGTTGTCTTTCATCGGCTGCGAGAAGTTGTAGCGCACGCCGGGAATTTCCGACAGCGAGGCGCGCATCTGGTCGATCAGCGCGCGCTTGTCCAGGCCGGGCCGCCATTCGTCGCGCGGCTTCAGACGGATGAAGGTCTCGCTCATGTTGACGCCCTCGTTGTCGGTGCCGTCCTCGGGGCGGCCCTGCTCGGAGAGCGTCTTGCGCACTTCGGGGAACTCGAGGATGCGCCGCCGCACCTCCATCAGGATGTCCTGGCCCTTTTCCAGCGCGATGCTGGGCGGCATCTCGACGAACAGTTGGATGTCGCCCTCGTCGAGCTCGGGCAGGAACTCGGTGCCCAGGCGCGTCGCGGTGAAGCCGCCGAGCGCGAGCAGCGCGAAGGCGGCGGCGATGATCGCGGGGCGGCGCGCCATCACCCAAAGCAGCGAGCGGCGGTAGCGCGAGCGCATGCGCTCGATCCACGCCGGCTCCTCCAGCCGGGCGTGCGCCGGCCGGAACAGCGCCGCGCACAGCGCCGGCACCAGCGTCAGCGAGAACACCAGCGCGCCCACCAGCGCGAAGGAATAGGTCAGCGCCAGCGGCCGGAAAATGCGCCCCTCGACCGATTCCAGCGTGAACACCGGCAGCAGCGCGGCGATGATGATCAGCATCGCGTAGAGGGTCGGCCGGCCGACGTCCACGGCCGAGCGCACCACCAGGCGCAGCACGCCGCGCCGGTCCTTCGGATGCTCGTGGCGCAGGGCGTGGATGACGTTCTCCACCAGAACCACCGCGCCGTCGACGAGGATGCCGAAGTCGATCGCGCCCATCGAGATCAGATTGGCCGGCAGGCCGAGCGCGTACAGGCCGAAGAACGCCACCAGCAGCGAGAGCGGGATCACCACCGCCACCGCCGCCGAGCCCGCCGCGCTGCGCAGGAACAGCCACACCACGCCCACCACCAGCAGGAACCCGCTCAGCAGGTTCCTGTGCACCGTCGACAGCGTCAGGCCCACCAGGTCGCTGCGGTCGTAGATGGTCTCCAGCTCCATGCCCTTGGGCAGGATCTTCTCGTTCAGCTCCTTCACCTTGGCGTGCACGCCCTCCAGCACGAGGGAGGGGTTCTGGCCGCGCCGCATCCAGACGAAGCTCTCGATTCCCTCGCGCTCCTGCGCCACGCCCACCGTGCCGCGGCGCGGGGTATAGGACTGCACCACGCTCGCCACGTCGCCGACGCTCACCGGCGTGCCGTCCTTGCTCTTCAGCATGACGCGCTTGATGTCCTCGGGCGTCTCCAGGTAGCCCAGGCCGCGCACCGTGATCTCCTGGTCGCCGTGGCGCAGGAAGCCGCCGCCGACGTTCACGTTCGACTTGGCGAGCGCCTGCTCCAGGTCGGCGAGCGTCAGGCCCTGGGAAAAAAGGCGCGCCGGATCGGCCTGGACGTGGAACTCCTTCAGATAGCCGCCGAAAGGAACGATCTGGGCGACCCCGGGCGCCTGCGTCAGTACCCGCGACACGGTCCACTCCATTTCGGCGCGCATCTGGTACAGGTCGTGCCGGTCGCTCTTGATGCGGAACTGGTAGACCTCGCCCAGCGGCGTGGCCTCGGGCGCCAGTTCCGGGATCACGCCCGGCGGCAGCTCCGTCGCGCCCACGCGCTGCAGCACCATGGTGCGCGCCGGAAAGCTGGCGGTGTCGTCGGTGAAGGTGAGCGTGATTAGCGACAGGCCGAACAGGCTTTCGCTGCGCATGCGCGTCATGCCGGGCGTGCCGTTCAGCTCGCGCTCCAGCGGCACGGTGACGCGCCGCTCGACTTCCTCCGGGGCGTTGCCCGGCAGCTTGGTGATCACCGTCACCTGCGTGTTGGTGACGTCCGGGTAGGCCTCGATCGGCGTATTGAAGTAGGCGTGCAGGCCGAAGGCGGCCACCACCGCGGTAGCGAACAGCGCCGCCATGCGGCGGTGAACGCAGGCCTCGATCAGCAGTCGCAGCATGGCCGCGATCCCTAGAGCAGCTGCTCGGCCTGGGTATCCAGCAGCAGGGCGCCGCGCACCACGATCCGCTCCCCGGCCTGCAGCCCCTCGAGGATCGCCACCCTGCCCTCGCGGTTGCGCCCGGTGCGCACGTCGCGAGCTTCGAACTCGCCGTCGCCGCGCTCGACGTAGACCACGCGGCGCCTGCCGTCCTTGATCAGCACTGCGCTCACCGGAACCGACAGGCCCTCCTCGGAAGCTACCCGCAGGCTCACCTGCGCGAGCATCCCCGCGCGCAGTCCCTCGGTGCGCGCGGCGAGCGCCAGATAGAGCTGCGCGCGCCGGGAATCCGGATCCACGCGTGGGCTGAAGCTCTCCACGCGCGCCCCGACCCGCAGCGCAAGCGCCGGCAGCTCCACTTCGGCCTCCTGGCCGACGACGATGCGTCGCAGGTCGCTTTCGGGGACCTGCCCGACCACCTGCAGCCGGTTCGGGTCGCCGAGTTCGAGCAGCGCTTCGCCGCCCGGGGCCACGCTCGCCCCTACCGCGGCGCGAATCGCCATCACCACGCCGTCCGAGGGCGCGCGAACCGTGAAGCGCATGCCCGTGCCGGACCCGATCAGGCTGGCCGCATGCCGCGCGCGCTCATGCTCCGCGCGGGCCTCCTTCAGCCGGGCCTCCGCTTCCTGCCGCTCGCTTTCCAGGCCGACGCCCTTGTCGAGCATCTCGAGCTGCCGCCTGAGCAGTTGTTCCGCGGAAGCGAGCCGCGACGCCGCCTGATCGAGCGTCGATCGCGCAGCGGCCGCGTCGGCGCTGTCCACCGTCAGCAGCGCGGCACCGGCCTTCACCGCTTCTCCGGCACGCACGAGCACGGCGGATACGCGCCCGACGACGGGCGCACCGACCGCCGCCTGCGCCTGCGGGCGAAAAGTCACGCGCCCCGGCAGCGCGAGCATGTCTCCCGCCTGCGCGGCGCCCGCCGGTTCTATGGTCAGGAACCGCTTCTGCGGCGCGGCAACCTGCACCGACCCGGCTTTTCCTGCGGGTCCGGCTTTAGCTTCGGACGGGTTCGCCGGCGCATCGGTTTTGTCGCATCCGGATATTGCTGGAAGGAACACCGAAGTTGCGGTAAACGCCAGAAAAACAAGACTTTGTTTCATGGAGGCGAGCAGCTTAGGTGCGTGGCTTGTCGCATCCCTTTCAGCAGGCTTTCGACATACTGACGAAGCTTCGTGCGGCGGCGCAACATTGCCGCCGCCGGATCGCTTGGATACGATGCCCGTCCCCCCGGAAAAAAATCACAGCTCTGCAAGGAGGCGGCATGGCAATCAAGGTTGCGCTCAAAGTCAACGGCAAGGCAGTCTCGGTGGAGGTGGAAGAACGCACCCTGCTGGTGACCGTGATCCGGGAGCAGCTGCGGCTCACCGGCACGCACGTCGGCTGCGACACCGCGCAGTGCGGCGCCTGCACCGTGAGCATGAACGGCAAGGCGGTGAAGTCCTGCTCGATTCTGGCGATGCAGGCCGAAGGGGCCGACGTCACCACCATCGAGGGCGTCGCCAAGGCCGACGGCACGCTGCACCCGATGCAAGCGGCATTCAAGGAGCACCACGGCCTGCAGTGCGGCTTCTGCACGCCGGGCATGGTGATGAACGCCATCGACTTCGCCAACAGCCACCCGAATCCGTCCGAGCAGGAGATCCGCGAGGCGCTGGAAGGCAACCTCTGCCGCTGCACGGGCTACCACAACATCGTCAAGGCAATCGGCGCCGGCGCGCGCGCGATGGCCGGAAAGTGAGCACGCCATGGGCGCACCGATGATCGGAGCAAGCGTAGAACGCAAGGAGGACTACCGTTTCCTCACGGGCGGCGGTCAGTACACCGACGACGTCGAGCTGCCGCGGCAGAGCTATGCGGCCTTTGTCCGGTCTCCCCATGCGCATGCAGCCATAAAGAAAATCAACAGCGAAAAGGCAAGAAAATCGCCCGGTTTCATCGCCGTCTACACCGGCGAGGATTTCGCCGCCGCGAAGCTCGGCGGTCTGCCCTGCGGCTGGCTGATCACCGACGTGGACGGCCAGCCCATGAAGGAACCGCCGCATCCCTGCCTCGCGCAGGGCAAGGTGCGCTACGTGGGCGACCACGTCGCCATCGTCGTGGCCGAAACGCAGCAGCAGGCGCGCGACGCGGCCGAGCTGGTCGAGGTGGACTACCAGGTGCTGCCCGCGGTCGTCGACGGCCGCAAGGCGCTGGAAAAGGGCGCGCCGCAGCTGCACGACATCGCGCAGGGCAACAAGTGCTACACCTGGGCGATCGGCGACAAGGCGGCGGTGGACGCCGCGTTCGCAAAGGCGGCGCACGTCACCAAGCTCGACTTCATCAACAACCGACTGGTCCCGAACGCGATGGAGCCGCGCGTGGCGAACGGTCATTACTCGCGCGCCGACGACTCCTACACGCTCTACGTCGCGAGCCAGAACCCGCATGTCGAGCGACTGCTGATGACGGCGTTCGTGATGGGCCTGCCCGAGCACAAGGTGCGCGTGGTGGCGGGCGACGTCGGCGGCGGCTTCGGCTCGAAGATCTACCTCTACGCCGAGGATGTCGCGGTGACCTGGGCCTCTAAGCAGGTCAACCGGCCGGTGAAGTGGACCTCGGACCGCTCGGAAGCCTTCCTGTCCGATGCGCACGGCCGCGACCACCATACCATCGCCGAGTTGGCGATGGACAAGGACGGCAAGTTCCTCGCCATGCGCGTGAAAACGGTGGCCAACATCGGCGCCTATCTTTCAACCTTCGCCTCCTGCGTGCCGACCATCCTCTACGCCACGCTGCTCGCCGGCCAGTACAAGACCCCGATCATCCATTGCGAGGTCACGGCGGTGTTCACCAACACCACGCCGGTGGACGCCTACCGCGGCGCGGGCCGGCCCGAAGCCACCTACGTGGTCGAGCGCCTGGTGGAAACCGCGGCGCGCGAGATGAAGATCGATCCGGCGGAGATCCGCCGGCGCAATTTCATCACCGAGTTCCCCTACCAGACGCCGGTGGCGCTGATGTACGACATCGGCAACTACAACGCCACCATGGACGCGGCGCAGAAACTTGCTGATGTTTCCGGATTTCAGAAGCGAAAAGAGCAATCAATGAGGAACGGCAAGCTGCGCGGCCTGGGCTACGCTGCCTACATCGAGGCCTGCGGCATCGCCCCCTCGGCGGTGGCCGGTTCGCTCGGCGCGCGCGCCGGCCTGTTCGAAGCCGGCGAAGTGCGCGTGCACCCGACCGGCAGCGTGACGGTGTTCACCGGCTCGCATTCGCATGGCCAGGGGCACGAGACCACCTTCGCCCAGGTGGTCGCCGACCGCCTCGGCGTGCCGATCGAGAACGTGGACATCGTGCACGGCGACACCTCGAAGATCCTGTTCGGCATGGGCACCTACGGCTCGCGCTCGATCGCCGTGGGCGGCACCGCGATCGTCAAGGCGCTCGACAAGGTGATCGCCAAGGGCAAGAAGATCGCCGCCCACCTGATGGAAGCGGCCGAGACGGACGTGGAGTTCAAAAACGGCGCCTACACCGTCGCGGGCACCGACAAGAAGAAGATGTTCGGCGAGGTCGCCTTCGCCGCCTACGTGCCGCACAACTACCCGCACGACAAGCTCGAGCCCGGCCTGAACGAGAACGCGTTCTATGACCCTTCCAACTTCACCTTCCCCGCCGGCAGCTACGTCTGCGAGGTCGAGGTGGATCCGGAAACCGGCACGGTGAAGATCGAGAAATTCACCGCGGTGGACGACTTCGGCAAGATCATCAACCCGATGATTGTCGAGGGCCAGGTGCACGGCGGCCTCACGCAGGGCATCGGCCAGGCGCTCACCGAGGGCGTGCACTACGACGCCTCGGGGCAGCTGCTCACCGGCTCGTTCATGGATTACAGCATTCCGCGCGCAACCGACGTGCCCATGTACCAGGTGGACACGCGTGAGACGCCCTGCACCCACAACCCGCTCGGCGTGAAGGGCTGCGGCGAGGCGGGCGCGATCGGCGCGCCGGCGGCGCTGATGAACGCGATCACCGACGCGCTCGGCGTCAAGGACATGCCGATGCCCGCCACGCCGCAGGCGGTGTGGACGGCCCTGAAGAACAAGAAGGCAGCTTAAGGAGAACGACGATGCACGCATTCAAGTACCACCGCCCCTCCAGCGTCGACGCCGCGGCCGCTCTCGCCAAAGGCGAAGCGAAGCTGCTCGCCGGCGGCCAGTCGCTGGTGCAGGCAATGAAGCTTCGCCTCGCCTCGCCCTCGGACATCATCGACCTTGGCGCCCTCAAGGAATTGCAGGGAATCAAGTCCGACGGCAAGACCGTGACCATCGGCGCGATGGCGCGCCACGCCGAGGTCGCGCATTCGGCCGACGTGAAGAAGGCGATTCCGGCGCTCGCGGCGCTCGCCGGCATGATCGGCGACCGGCAGGTGCGCGCGATGGGCACCTGCGGCGGCTCGATCGCGAACAATGACCCGGCCGCGGACTATCCTGCGGCGGTCCTCGCGCTGAACGCCACCATCACGACCAACAAGGGCAGGCACGAGGCCGACAAGTTCTTCAAGGGCCTCTACGAAACGGCGCTCAAGGATGGCGAGATCATCACCTCCGTCTCCTTCCAGGTGCCGAAGCGCGCCGCCTACATGAAGTTCAAGAACCCGGCCTCGCGCTTCGCCATCGTCGGGGTCTTCGTCGCCGACTTCGGCGGCAGCGTCCGGGTCGGTATCACGGGCGCGGGGCCCGGCGCGTTCCGCCAGACCGACATGGAAAAGGCGCTGTCGGCCAAGTTCGACCCGGCCTCGGCCACCGGGGTGAAGCAGAAGGCCGACGGACTGAATACCGACTTGCACGCCAGCGCCGAGTACCGGGCGCACCTGGTGACGGTCATGGCAAAGCGCGCCGTGGAGGCAGCGCTCAAGTAACGAATTCCGAGGGGGATGAGGGAGTCAAGCCCGCCTCGGCGGGCTTTTTTTTGACATTAATGAATCTTTTATGATATTTGTATCTTATGAGATACGAAGAATCAAGCATAAAGGAAGCCCGCAAAAGAAAGGGCCTAACCCAGGAAGCGCTCGCCGCCGCCAGCGGGGTTTCCCGGATTACGGTCGCCAGGGTGGAATCGGGGCAGATTCGGGGCGTGCGCGCGGGGACGCTGGAAAAGCTCTGTGGCGCGCTTGACCTGGAGTTCTCCGTCGCCCGGCGGGGCACCCAGACGGACCCGGACCGCCTGCTCGCCCGGGAGCGCGAGCGCGCCAAGCGGCTGGACGCCCGGCGCCGACATGCCGCCCTGGCCGCCGCCCTGCTCGCCCTGGATCCCGCGGCGGCGGAAGCCACGGTCGAGCGCGCCCGCGGCAACGTCGAGCGCTGGGAGAGGGACCAGCTGTGCAGCGAGCACTATATCCGGCGCTGGCGCGATCGCCTGCAGGGGCCGCTGCGCACGGTGGCGCTGCGGCTGCTGGAGCACGGCGAGTGGACTGATGCGCTGCTGCAGAACTCACCCTGGAGCTTTGCGCTGGAGCCGTCCGCGACATGAGACGCGCGGACCTCGGGCGCCTGTTCGCCCGGGCCCGGGAACTCAGCGGAGAAAGCGATTTCGTGGTGCTCGGCAGCCTCGCCGCGCTGGGCTATGCCGGCGAAGTGCCGGCGCGCATGGCGATGTCGCTGGACGTGGATGCCTATACCAAGTCGGACCCGGAGCGCGTGTTCCAGCTCGCAGACGCGCTTGGACAGGGGAGCGCCTTCGAAGCCGAACACGGCTACTACCTCGACCCGATCTCCCCCCGCGTGGCAACGCTTCCCGAAGGCTGGGAGGGCCGCCTGGTGCGCATCGAGCTCGAGCCCGGGCTGGCCGCCTGGTTTCTCGAGCCGCATGACGCCGCGGTGTCCAAGTACGCGCGCATGGAGCCGCGCGACCGCGAGTGGATTCGCGCCGGGCTGGAGGCACAGTTGCTCTCGCTGCCGATCATCGAGACGCGCTTCAGGCAGACCACGTTCCTCGACGCTGCAGAATCCGCCCGCGCGCGCAAGGCGCTGGAAGAAGACCGCGCCTGGCTGCGCAGCGGGCGTTCACGCAGGCACTGACTAAGGCATCTTCGCGAGGATCTTGCCGAACTCCTCGGCCGAGAACGCGGTGAGCGTCTCGGTGCGTACGTTGCCGAGCGAAGCGATCGCCAGGCCCAGCGACGTCGCCGTGGCCGTGTCCGGCGCCTCGATCACCGTCACGATGTCGTAGTGCCCGAGCGTCCAGTAGATGTCCTTCACCTTGACGCCCGCCTTCGCCGCCAGCGCCTTGAACGCATCGCTGCGTTTGGGCGACTCCTTGATGCTCCTGATGCCCTGGTCGGTGAAATTTCCCAACACGATGAACGTTGCCATGTCTGACCTCCTCAAGAAGTACTGCGTCTACATCGGACTGCTCCCCTTCATTCGATCACCCGATCGCCAATGCTATAATCCTTACCACGTAATACTTTGGAGATCGGCATGGACAGTTCGAGCGTGACGAGCAAGGGGCAGGTGACGATTCCGAAGGAAGTGCGCCGCGAACTCGGAATTCGCCAGGGCAGCCGTGTCGCCTTCCGCGTCAGCAAGGGCAAGGCGGAGCTTCGCGTCCTGCATCGTGAGCCGGGGCGCGTAGCCTCCGGCTTCGGCATGCTGAAGGTCCGGCGCCGGCATCTGCCCGCCGAATTTGACGCCGCGACCCTGCTCTCGCCGAAGCGCCGCGCCAGAGCCTGATGCTGGCGCTCGACACCAACGTCCTCGCCCGCTACTACGTGCGCGAGACCGACGCGTCCCGCGCGACGCTCGCTCAGGCGCAGGCCGCGCGCCGCGTGATCGAAGGTGGTGGTGATCTGTTCGTTGCGAAGACGGTGCTGCTCGAACTCGAATTGGTGCTGCGCGGCGTGTACGGACTGGCGCGCAAGGACATTCTGCGCGCCATCGAGCACCTGCTCGCCCAGCCCTCCGTCGAGGTGGACGACCGCGCCGGCGTCGAGGGCGCGCTTGCCAACCTGCGCTCGGGGTTCGATTTCGCGGATGCGCTGCATCACGCCTCCAGCCGGTCCTGTACCGCCTTCCTCAGCTTCGACGCGCAGCGCTTCGCGAGGAAAGCGCGCGGCATGGCCCTCACCCCGCCGGTTCGCGTACCGGAATAGAAGGCAGCGTCTGTGCTCGCGCCGCCTCATTCGATCACACGGTCGGCGCGCGGGGGCGGCACGCCGATTGAGCTAAACTGTGCCCATGGCAGCGGTCGTCCTCTCGCGTTCTGAGCAGCTCCGCCTCGTCTCTTGCTGGCGCGAGGCCGGCCGGGCGCTTGCACAGCTGCGTTACGAGGAACTCGCATCGCAGTCTGCGGCGGAGTCGCAGCAAGCCGCGTACGAGATGCTGCACCTCGGTGGCGTGCTTCCCGCAGATCCGGTCCGCGAGCGAAGCTGCGGGATCGTTGAGATGCAGCGCCTATTCGCCCGCGGGCACGGCGGTGGACGGCCCTAATCGCCTCATCGAGGCGGCGCGAGAGATTCAGGACTTCTGCGATTCGAAGGGCTGGCATTTCTGTTTCATCGGCGGCATTGCCGTGCAGCACTGGGGCGAAGCCCGCCTGACCCGCGATGCGGACCTCACCATATTCACCGGCATTGGCGACGAGGCCCGCTACGTCGACGAATTGCTGGCGCGCTTCGCCGGACGCGTTGAACAGGCAAGGGGGTTTGCGCTGCGCCACCGCGTACTGCTGCTGCGCGCGTCCAACGGCGTACCGCTGGACGTCTCGCTCGGCGCGCTCGCTTTCGAGGAGCAGGCGGTCGATAGCGCGAGCATGCAGGAGATCGTTCCCGGCCAGCGCCTGCGGCTTGCCTCGCCCGGATCGTTGGTCGTGTTCAAGGCCTTCGCCGACCGGCCGCAGGACTGGCTCGACCTGGAAGGCATCATCGTGAAATCCGGCGCGCGGATCGACTGGGACGCCGTGCAGGCGCAATTGAAGACTCTGCTCGAACTGAAGGAAGATCTCAGCGCGCTCGATCGCCTGGCAGCGCTGCGCGAACGGCTCTCGAAACGCTAGGCGCCGCTTCATTCGATCACCCGATTGGCGCGCGCCAGACCCAAACGCTGTGCCAGCATCCCCAGGCGCTCCGGCCGCTGCGCACGCGCAAGAACAGGCAGCGCCACCCCCATCGCCGCCGATGCGACAAGGCGACGGCGCGAGATCATTCGATCACCCGGTCGGCGCGCAGCAGGAC